>ENA-OSAF01000527-OSAF01000527.1-marine-sediment-metagenome-genome-assembly--contig:-NODE-527-length-10813-cov-25.211285_pt1 | contig 10813 bp, 9 predicted proteins | sample MGYA00237872_ERZ529318 | MGnify/ENA primary metagenome ERZ529318 (study PRJEB26369, sample SAMN03142813) | marine sediment metagenome | biome: marine; feature: borehole; material: sediment... | reverse complement strand
TTAATACTTATTTTAACAGCCCACAAAGGAAAAAACCAGTAAAATTTATAATGTACTGCTATGCCTTAGTTAAATTCGACTTTGACGTAGCCCTGGCTGGATTGGACTTGTTATTGTTATTGATAATATCGCTGTACAGCCATTTGTACACCTTATAATTCCACAATACTTTCCTGATGAAATTTTTTGTTTCTGGGAAAGGGATACTGTCGATATCCTTTACTTCCCAGGTGATCACACCTTCATTCAGCCAGCGGCGGACGTTACCGCGGCCTCCATTATATGCCGCTAGTATAATAATTCTATTTTCTTTAAATTCGTTTTCCAGGTTGGCTATATACCAGGCTCCCAAACAGATGTTGGTTTCAGGATCGAACAGGAGGTCGGAGTGATAGGGCTGCAGGTTTATTTGCCCGGCAATCCATTGCCCGGTTTCAGGCATAATTTGCATTAGGCCCCGAGCGCCTTTGGGTGAAACGGCGTCAGGATCGAAATTGCTTTCCACTTTCATGATGGCTACCAGCAGAAAGGGGTCTATGCCTGCCCGGGAAGAATATTTGATGACGGGTTCGGAGTAGGGCATGGGGTATAAATACTTCAATATGTGGGTGAAATTGAAGGCTGCCAATAACAACAGGAGGTATATGCCCAGTCTCGATATGCTAAGCCTGCGTTTACGGGCGGGCAATGCCATCACTCCGGTTAAGTAAAATTTACCACCTTGTGCCAAATCTGTCGTACCTGGTGCAGTGTTTCCTCGGGCGGGCCGCTGTTGTCGATGATTCTGTGGGCATAAGCTTTCTTCTCTTCCTGGGGCATTTGGGCGCTGATGCGCCGGCGGGCCTGCTCCGCGGAAATGCCGTCGCGCTGCATAATTCTGGTCAGCTGTGCTTGGGGGTTTATCGTTACCAGCCATACTTCATCCATGTCCTTATGCATGCCCGTTTCAATTAAAAGTGGCGCCTCAATAACCAGCAGTGGAGCGTATTTGTTTGTCCTGTAATCGGCCACGGCCCTGAATACAATATCCTTAATTTCCGGGTGCACAATAGCATTTAAACGTGCCAAAGCGCCGGGGTTGGAGAAAACCAGTTGCGCCATGCGGCTGCGGTTTAGCGTTCCGTCGGGGTTGAGCATCTCCGGTCCGAATTGTTCTATTATCCGTTTCAGGCCCCGGGTACCAGGAGCCACCACTTCCCTCGCCACCTGATCAGTATCTATGACCTTGGCGCCCATTTGTTTCAACATGCGAGCCACGCTGCTCTTACCGCTGCCGATATTGCCCGTTAGCCCTATTACCGGCATGTTATTCCCCCTGTTGTACTCATGTTATTCCCCACGTTTTGCAATTATTAATACTTCTCTCGTAATTCAAGCTGTCCTGCCGGTTGAAAAAATCAGCCCGGAAATTGCCGGGTCCCGTTTCACTTAGTGGATTTTCAGCAACCCCAGGGCGATGAGGATAAAGCCCGGTAGGGTGCTGATTTTTTTGCTAATACCCGCTGCCCCTATTCCCATGCCTATTAACAGCCCCAGGTAGGTGAGGGCGAAATGGCCTAGTCCCACCAGCAGGGTAGTAAATAACACATCAAATCCCAGCATGGAAACGGCGAAACCCGCGGCAAACGCGTCCATGGCCAGCGCCGTGCCCAGCAACAAAGCCTCCTGGGCAGAGATGGTTCCCGAACGGTCCAAGTCTGCCCGGGAGGGTTCACGTAAGACCTTTATTATCAGTCCCAGGGAACGGATGTGGATTTGTAAAATTTGGTCCGGCTTTCCCCTTAGCGGACCGCCGCTGCTGCGGCTTTTAGACCTGTTTTCCTGGAGGGCCTGGGCCAGCACCCACAGGCCGATAAGCAGCAATATGGCTCCTCCAAGCCTTTGGGCGAAAACGACGGAAAAATAACCGGCCACGGCGCGGCCAGCCAGCATGGATACCGTTATTGCCCCCATGGACATAAGGCTTATAATGACCAGTGACGGAATAGGTAGTTTAATGTTGCGCGCGCCGTAAGCGACGCCTGCCGCGAAAGAGTCCATGTTTAAAGCCAATGCAAACATTGCCAGAGCCAGAAACTCCATTGACTTTCCCCCCGTACGTACAACATGTTCTTTAAATACTATGGTGGGGAAAGTCAGGGTGTGCGTGCGGAAAAATGGGAACGGCTGTTTTAAGGCTTCTGGCAGGCCGGGCAGTAATAGGAGCTGCGCCCGCCAACCTTAACGCGCGCCACCGGAGTGCCGCACTGCAGACAGCGCTCCCCCTCGCGGCTGTATACCCGCAAGAGGGACTGATAATCGCCGGCTCTCCCGTTGCCGTCTACATAATCGCGCATGGACGTGCCCCGGTTGGCAATTCCCTCCTGCAGCACTTCCACGATGGAACTATGCAGCTTGGCGATTTCTCTGGGCGTAAGGGAGCAGGCTACGCGTTCGGGGTGCAGCCTCGCCCGGTGCAGGGCCTCGTCAGCGTAAATGTTCCCCAGGCCGGCGATAAAGGTCTGGTCCAGCAACAGTGATTTTATGCGCACGCGCTTGCGCTTCAGCGTCTTGCGCAGGTAGCTGGTGGTAAAATCTTGCTCCAGCGGTTCCGGGCCCAGTTCCTTGATTACTTTCAGCTGGTTAAGGTCTTGTACTTGAGCTAGCGATACACGCCCGAACCGGCGCATATCCGCAAAGCGAAGCTCGCAGCCGTTGCTCAGCTGGAAGATAATATGCGTGTGCCGGGGAAGCGGGTCGGCGGGCTCCGCATACACCAGCCGGCCGGTCATGCGCAGGTGGATGATCATCACTTTATCCCTGCTCAGGTAAATCAGCAGGTATTTGCCCCGGCGCCTCAACCGGGTTATTTTGCACCCCTTGACGGACCGGGTAAACTCTTCCGGCGCAGGGGCGCGTATGATTTTGGGAGTGTTTATGTCCACGTCAACGATGGTTAAACCGGTTAGTTTTTTCTCCAGCGTCCGTTTTATTGTTTCAACTTCGGGCAGTTCTGGCATTTACATTACACCTTTCTTACATCATACCAGTTGGGGCCGGCTTTGAGATCGACAACCAGTGGGACATCAAGTTTTAAAGCATTTTCCATATAGTTTTTAACTATATATTTTACGTCGTTGAGCTCTTCCGGGGGTACGTCAAATATTAGTTCATCGTGTACTTGTAAAATCATTTTCGTCTCCAACCGCCGGTTTTTCAACTCGTTGCTTATTTTAACCATAGCCAGCTTGATAATGTCCGAGGCGCTGCCTTGGATGGGCGTGTTAATAGCCGTGCGTTCGCCGAAAGCCCTTGTCATGTGGTTGGCGCTGAACAGGTCGGGGAGGTAGCGGCGGGGGTTAAGCAGAGTAGTAGCGTAGCCTTTCTCCCGTGCTTCGGCAATTTTTTGTTCGATGAATTTTTTTACGCCCGGGTAGCGGGCAAAGTAATTTTTTATATACCGGGCGGCCTCGGCTCGGCTGACCTTGATATCGCGGGAGAGGCCGAAATCGCTGATGCCGTATACGATGCCGAAATTCACAGCCTTGGCCTTGTAGCGCAGTTCCGGCGTAACCTCTTCCATAGGCAGGCCAAAGACCTCGGCCGCCGTGCGGGCGTGAATATCCTGGCCTTTACGGAAGGCGTCCACCAGGTTGGCGTCGCCGGACATGTGCGCCAGGATACGTAGTTCAATCTGGGAATAATCGGCCGTCATAATCAGGTTGCCCTGCCGGCGGGGTACGAAAACCTTCCTGATTTTCCGCCCTTGCTCAAGCCTAATGGGAATATTTTGCAGGTTGGGGTCGGAGCTGGACAGCCGTCCAGTAGCGGTCACGTCCTGGTTAAAAGTGGTATGGATTCTCCCGGTTGTGGGGTCTATCAAGTTAAACAAGCCGTCGATGTAAGTTGATTTTAGCTTAGCGAGTTGGCGGTATTCCAATATTTTATGCACGATTATATGGGCATCGGCCAGTTCTTCCAATACCGAGGCATCGGTGGAGTACCCGGTTTTGGTGCGCTTTACTACAGGCAGTCCCAGCTTTTCAAAAAGTATGTAACCCAGTTGTTTGGGGGAATTGATATTGAATTCTTCTCCGGCCAGCAGGAAAATTTCCTGGGCCAGCCGTTCGATTTGCTGCCCGGTTTCTTCGGACATGACGCGCAGCATTTCACGGTCGACGGCCACGCCCTCGATTTCCATTTCTGCCAGTACCGACACCAGCGGCAGTTCGACTTCATAGTACAGCCTGTCCATGCCCAGCTCAACTAGTTTTTTGTGCAATATACTGTACAACCGCAGCACCGCGTCGGCGCTGGCGGCGATGGCCTGATCACATTCGGTTGGCAGGATAATGTTCAGGTACTGTAGCGCCAGGTCAGTTAGGCTGTTTTTGGCAAAACCGGGGTTAAGTAAGTATGCCGCAAGTTGTACGTCAAACTGCAGCCCCTCTAAGGGGCGGTTGTGGCGGTGCAGCATCCAGATGGTATCTTTGCCGCTGTAACAGATTTTCTTGACCCGGGGGTCGGAGCAAATATCGCCAATTAGGCCCAATAACTGCGCCTTTTCCCGTACTGGTAACAGGTAAACGCTGCTTGTTCCCAAGGCTAGTGCCGCTCCTTCGATTCCCTTAGCTTTATTGCCTACCAGGTACAGGGCGACCTTACCGGAAGCAAATGCTTTTTGCCTTAGGTCCTCCATTTCTGCTTCGGTAGGCAGTAATGCGTAATCTACCCGGTGTATGTCCAGCGCGGGTTCGGCAGTAGATTTCCCCCGGCGGCTCTTGTCTTCAGTGTTACCGGCCTTTTCAATTATGCTGCGTATCAGGGTTTTAAATTCCAACTTGTTAAATACGGCCAGCAGCGCCGGGTAATCCGGGCCCGGCCAGTAAAACTGCGCGGGGTCTAGGGCCAGCGGCACATGGCGGTCTATGGTAGCCAGCCGTTTGGAAAGCAGCGCCTGGTCTTTATGTTCGATGATTTTATTACGCCAGCGTGGTGGGAGCTTATCGGCATTGGCGATGACTTTTTCCAGTGAGCCAAATTCCCGGATCAGTTTAACGGCTGTTTTTTCGCCTATACCGGGCACGCCTGGTATATTATCGGAAGCGTCGCCCATTAATCCTTTGATGTCCACCAGCTGAGATGGACTGACGCCGTACCTTTCCCACACTTTGTCCTCATCGTATTCCTTCACTTCAGTGATACCCTTTTGCGTCAGCATTACCCGGACGCGGGGCGAAACCAGCTGTAGAGCGTCGCGGTCACCGGTGAGCACCATAGTTTCCATGTCGTTCTTTTCGGCCATTCCGGTCAGCGTGCCGATGATGTCGTCGGCTTCATAATTTTCCAGCTCTAAAACAGGAATACGCATGTGCTGCAGTACTTCCTTGATGAGAGGGAATTGGGGCCTTAATTCCTCGGGGGTTGCTTTCCGCGTGGCCTTATAGTCCGCGTAGCTTGCATGCCGGAAAGAAACCTTTCCTTTGTCGAATGCTACTGTTACGCAATCGGGCTTGACGGATTGCAATATTTTGAAAAGCATGTTGACAAAGCCGTAAACCGCGTTGGTAATTGTGCCGTCGCTGGTGGAAAGCATGGGTATGGCGTGGAACGCGCGGTGTACCAGGCTGTTGCCGTCAATAATGAGAAATTTTTTGCGGGACATACAAGCACCTACCTTTGTCAAGGACCGGCGCAAAACGGTTGCGGTAGCGGAAGCCGCGTGTAAAAGGGGATTGGAGCACCGGCCATATACCCATTATAGCACATTTATTGCAGTATATTAGCGGAGCGGCCTGGAAGGAAAAAATGGTATGCCGGTACTTTAACAAACAGTTGGTAAAGGTAAGCAGGACTTTAATGAGGGCTGGTCGAATTTAAAAATACGTTGATAGGGGGTGGATTTTATGTCCAGGCGGTTGGCTCTCCTGGTTTTCACTTTTTTGACGGTGCTTATTTGGATATCTCCGGTGGAGGCTGCCGAAAGCGATGCCTCTCTGGTGGAAGAAGTTATGACAATAATCCGCGAGTATCACTTATCCAATCCCGACCCTGACGATTTGACGCGCGGGGCCATAAATGGCATGCTGGAAACCCTGGACGATCCTTATGCCCAGTATTTTACCGAAGAAGAGCTAAAGGACTTTACCGGCACCCTGAACGGTGACCTGGTAGGGGTAGGCATAGAAATTCGCACCGGCGATAAACACCCTTTTGTGGTAAGGGTTTTTCCCGGCACACCGGCTGAAAGGGGAGGCTTGGTCGCGGGCGATATCATCTTGGCCGTGGACGGCCAGAGCACGGAAGGGCGTCCATTACCCGATGTGGCCCAACAGATTCGCGGCCCTCGCGGTACGCAAGTAATTTTAACGTTACAGCGGGGGGGAAAGGAATTTGACGTTGTTTTGCAGCGGGCCGAGGTACATGTTCCGTCGGTGGAATATGAAATGCTGGCCGGAGGTACTGGATATGTTAAAGTAACTTCTTTTGGTACGCGTACTGCCGAAGAATTTGATGCAGCCATGCGCAGCCTGCAGGCGGACGGCATGTTGAGCTTGATCATTGACCTGCGGGATAACGGGGGCGGCTACCTGCAGGAATGCGTAGATGTAGTGGATAATTTCTTGGCCGAGGGCACCTTGGTAGTGAGTACGGTGGACGGTCGAGGCAACAGGGAAAAGGTGATAACCCGGGAAAAGCCGCTGTTTGAAGGGTTGCCAATGGTGGTCCTTATTAACGGCCTAACCGCCAGCGCTTCGGAAATATTGGCCGGTGCTCTCCAGGATTACGGGGTGGCTACCTTAGTGGGAGAAACCACTTTCGGCAAAGGAGTTGTGCAGACAATTATTCCCGTCAGCAGCGGGGGAGCTTTAAAACTTACTATTTCCAAGTATTTAACGCCGGCGGGCAAGGATATTGATTCTTCAGGTTTGCAGCCCGATTACAGCGTGTTGACTGATGAGCTGCAAAAAGAGGTGGCCTGGCAGTTGCTGCACCCGGAAGATGATCCAGACCTGGCATTTATTCCCGGTTCCGGTAAAGCCCGTGTGAACGGCCGGGAAATCGACTTGCCTGTGGATGTGCTGCAAAAGGACGGAAAAGAATACTTACCCCTGCGCATAGTGTTGGAAGCGTTGGCCTGCCAGGTTTTTTGGCGTGACGGTTTGATAGAGGTTCACCCCGGCGGGCAGGAATCGATGGTATTTGATATCCGCCGCGGGAACGAAGTGTTCTTGCAAAACGGAATCAGTTACCTGCCGGTGAATTTGCTACCGGAGTTGAATATTACTGTTACAAAAAAACAAAATAATTACTTGCTTGTGCGGGAGTTGCCTTAATCGGGGCGGTGGTTTAACCGAGGGAGGTGCTTAAAGGTGGCGGAAAAACTGTGCCCGTGCGGCAGCGGAAAGAAAATCAGTGCATGCTGCGGGGGGCAAGGTAATATTATAGATTTAACCAAGTATCGGTGGTGGCGGGCAGGGCAGCATCTCCGGAGAAAGCTGGCCGAGTTTGCCGGCAGTGAAACGTTTTTCCACGAAGCTGAAAAAGCTCGGGAGATTTATTTTAGTGTTATGGACCCGGAGCTAGCTGATGAAAAAGACGAATTTCTGGTAGAACGGTTCTTCGAATGGTTTATTTTTGATTACCCCATTCGCGATCTGACGCTAGTGGAATATTTTAGTATGAGTGCGAGGCTTACCGAGGAAGAAAGCATATTGCTGGAAGAGTGGAAAAGGGCCAGGAGCTCGGTTTACCAGGTTCTGCACATTGATGGCGAGATGATTACCTTGCGTGATCTGATTCGGGAAGGCGAGTTGGTAGTAAAAGACCGTAACGCCGCCAGGGAACTTAAGACTGGACACATACTATACATTCGGGTATTACCGTTGGGAAATATGTTTGAATTTTCCACAGGTGGCCTGGTTTTACCTGCTTATAGCAAGAATTATATTATAAACAGAATTAAGTTAGACGCAGAACTGTACTGGAGTAATTATAAAAATAACAGGGATTGGGACGATTACCTGCGGGAAAGGGCCCATATCCTTAATGCTTTAATTTTGGAAATGGGCTTTATTTGGGATCTGCCGGACAAAGGAGACCGGAACAAAAGCGTGGAGGGATTTTTAAACGAATTGTCCCAGCAGGTAACCGATATATTCCTGGACTATTGTTATGATCACGTGGTGAATCAATCCCAGCACGACCAGAATGAGGAAACTTTGCCGGAGGAGAGCTGGAACGGCATGGACCGGAATGGGATACAGAAGCTGTTGCGCCGGCTGGACAAAGCGGTTAAGGACAAAAAAATTGATTTATATGATTCAGACGGGATGTTCAAAGGAATACGCCTACCCCTGAACGAAACGGCCCGGACACGGCATGCGGGTAATGCCAAGGGTAGGGATGACGGTTATGCCCGCGTGACCGAACTAATACGTGATGGTTTGAAAAAAATGGGTTACCGGGTCCAACAAGTTAATAAGGCCGTTAAGCTATGGCAACAGTTTAGCAATCTAGCTCAGCCCACGTTTAGAAAACCAGGGGCTTGGGCAGCCGCGGTCATTTATGCCCTGGCGAGGCTGCAGGGCGAAACAATAAGCCAACACAAGCTGGCCACCATGTACAACGTTTCGGTTTCCACCATATCAACCAATTACAGAAACATTTGCCGGACCCTGCAGTTAAACGGTTGACGTGCCGGAGGTGTTATCAACTGGAAGCGTTTAATGTCGTTTTAGAGTTTATTATTCAGGAAGTCACTTCATTTATTGCCTCACTGGGTTACTGGGGTATTGCCTTGGGTATGGCCATTGAAAGCGCTAACATACCGCTGCCCAGCGAAGTAATTTTACCTTTTGGCGGGTATCTGGTTTCCACTGGGCAGCTTAATTTTTTTTGGGCAGCCATGGCTGGGACGCTGGGAGGCCTGGCGGGTTCCATTGTATCATATTATTTAGGTTATTGCGGTGGTAGACCTTTTTTGTTAAAGTACGGCCGATATATAGGATTTTCGCAAAAGCATTTTAGTAAGGCCGAGGAATGGTTTAACCGGTACGGTGAGGTCACGGTTTTCTTTACCAGACTTATGCCCATAATCCGTACCTTCATCTCCCTTCCGGCCGGGATATCCGGCATGAACTTTTACAAATTTGTAATTTATTCATTTTTCGGTTCGCTGCCTTGGTGTTTTTTCTTAACTTACCTAGGAGTTAAACTTGGTGAGAACTGGCTGGCTTTGAAGCCCTGGTTCCACCGCTTGGATATCTTGGTAGCGGCGGCTTTACTGGGAATTTTACTGTGGTGGTATATAGCGAAGAGGCGTAGAAAATAACAGCAGCTTCCGCTGGGTGCCGTTAAACAAAAAAAATGCGGGGGAAACCGAGTTCCGGCCTCCCCCGCATTTTTTGCCGCCGTTTGCCCCATAATATTGTTAATCGATGACCCCGGGGCCGTATTTAAGTAGTTCGGAAACTGTTATCAAACGGTACCCTTTTTCCCGCAGGCCGTCAATTACCCGGGGAAGCGCCTCCGGCGTGCGGTCGCAGGTGTCGCTGGCATGCATGAGGATAATAGCGCCGGGATGGGCTTTTTCCAGGACACGATTAACGATATGGTCCACGGTGCGGTCTTTCTTCCAGTCCAGTGAATCGTCGCTCCATTGTATTACCTTGTAACCCAGTTCCTCGGCAACGCTAAGCACCATTTCGTTCCAGTCCCCGTTCGGCGTGCGAATAAGGCTGGGAATAACGCCAGTTACTTCCTTTATGGCCTCGTGGGCGGCCATAATGTCTTTTTTCACCCATTCCCTGGAGTATTGGCTGTAATTAACGTGCTTGTAGCCGTGACTGCCGATTTCATGTCCCTCGGCCACCAGTCTTTTGGGAAATTCAGGGTGTTTTTTCACCCAAGGGCCGCTTAGGAAAAAGGTGGACTTAACATTTTTTTTCTTGAGGATATCCATCACTGGTCCAGGAACTTTGGTACCCCAGCTGATATCGAAAGTTAGAGCCAGCACGGGTTTGTCCGTTTGCACCTTGTATATGGCATGGGGTTTGGGTTGTGACCCGGCGGGCACTGTGTTGTGCTGCAGCATGGCTGTGAGAAGAACGGCCGTAAGCAGCAGTAAAGTACCCAATAAAAGGTTACGCCTTATTTTTTTAAGGTTTAACAGGTATATGCGCAATATCTCCACCCCTTGTCAACTTAAGCTATGTTTATATTAAAGATATTTATTCGCGCTGGGCGGTATGTTAGATTCCCTGAGGGAAAATATGCCAGTGGGGGGATCTTAGACATGTCGGCTGTAATGCGGCCCATATCATTAGCTTTAGTTTTATATGCGTTTGTTTCACTGGTCGGAATTACGCCAGTCGAAGCCGCCGGGCTTCGCGTCAACGCAAGGGCGGCGGTGCTTATGGATGCCGCTACCGGCCAGGTTTATTACGCGCATAATGCAGATAAGCGGAGGGCACCCGCCAGCTTGACCAAGCTGATGACGGCCATCGTTGCCCTAGAAAACGCGGATCCTGGTGAAATAGCTGAGGTCAGCGGCCGGGCGGCCTCGGTGTCGGTAGGTTCAACCTTGGGACTGCGGAAGGGAGACCGCATAGCCCTGGGTGAATTACTGGAGGCTGCTTTGGTTGCGTCGGCCAACGATGCCACGGTGGCCATTGCCGAGCACGTGGGAGGTAGCCACGATGCTTTTGTATACCAAATGAATAGGAAAGCACTATTACTGGGCGCGTTGAACACGCATTTTGTTAACACCAACGGGTACCACGATCCCCGGCATTATTCCACCGCTTACGACCTGGGGTTAATTACCCGGTAC
>ENA-OSAF01000526-OSAF01000526.1-marine-sediment-metagenome-genome-assembly--contig:-NODE-526-length-10855-cov-21.784074_pt1 | contig 10855 bp, 10 predicted proteins | sample MGYA00237872_ERZ529318 | MGnify/ENA primary metagenome ERZ529318 (study PRJEB26369, sample SAMN03142813) | marine sediment metagenome | biome: marine; feature: borehole; material: sediment... | reverse complement strand
GGCCTTGAACCTTCTGCGGAAACACCGGCTGTGGGAGAGGTTCCTGGCCGACGTCCTGGGGCTGCCGTGGGATGTCGTCCACACGGAGGCTCACCGTCTCGAGCACGCCACCTCGGACGAGGTGGCCGAGCGGCTCGCCGCGGTGCTGGGCAACCCTGAGACCTGCCCGCACGGGTTCCCGGTCCCCGGCCCGGACGGGGAGATGACCCCTCGTTCAGGTGTTCTCCTCTCGGAGCTCGAACCGGGCTCGCGGGGCCTGGTCATCCGGGTCATCCGCGAGACGGCGCCTCTTCTCTCACACCTTGAAAGACTGGGCCTCACCCTCGGTGCGGTGGTCGAGGTCAAATCTCGGGACCCCTTCGACGGGGCGATGCTGGCCGCCGTCGGAGGCGTGGAGAGAGCTCTCGGCCGAACCGTGGCCGAAAGCGTCGTGGTGGAGCGCCTTCAGGGAGGTGACCGCGGTGAGCACGCTTGACGCCCTGCCGGTGGGTTCGGCGGCCGTCATCGAGGCGCTGAAGGCCGGGCGCAGCCTCACCGTCCGCCTCGCCTCTCTGGGACTCGTTCCCGGCGAGAGGGTCCGGGTCCTCGTCAACTACGGGACCGGGCCCGTGGTCCTCGCCGTACGCGGCGGCCGCGTGGCCGTCGGCCGCGGCCAGGCGCGGCGGATCCTGGTGAGGCCCGCGCCGGAAGGAGCGGATGTCGTCTGACAACCATCGCCCTGGCCGGCCGCCCGAACGCCGGCAAGAGCACGTTCTTCAACAACGTCACCGGGCTGGCGCAGCATACCGGGAACTGGCCCGGCAAGACCGTGGAGGTGGCCGTCGGGAGCGCGGTCCTCGACGGCCGCAGGGTCCGCGTCGTGGACCTTCCGGGGACCTACTCCCTCTTCGCCGGTTCGCCCGAGGAGGAGCTCGCACGTGAGTACATCCTCACCGGTGAGGCGGACCTGGTGCTGGTGGTCCTGAACGCCCTGAACCTGGAGCAGGAGCTTTCCTTCCTGGCTGAGGTCCTCGCGCTCCCGGTTCCGGTGATGGTCGTCCTCACGATGCTCGACATGACACGACGTCGGGGCTACACCGTCGACGCTTCGTTCTTGGAGGAGCGCCTTGGAGTGCCCGTGGCGGCGCTCGACGGGCGCCGGCGCGGCTCGTACTCCCGGGTGCTGCGCCGGGCGGCCGCCGTCGCCGAGGAGGTTTCGGCCGGAGCGTCGCCGAGACCGCCGTCCGGTCCCCTTGCCGGGCTTGCCGGGTCGGCGGAGTCCGGGTGGGACCCGGTGGCCGCGGCGGCGCGGGTCAGGTCGTGGGCCGACGCCCTCCTCGAGCGGGCTCTCGTGCCGGTGCCGGACGGGCGGGAAGAATCCGGGGCGTCCTGCCCGGTACGGAGAGACGACCTCGAGCCGGCCGACAGATGGCTGACCCACCCGGTGTGGGGGCTGGTCTTCCTGCTGGGCGTCCTCGGCGCCACCTTCTGGCTGACCTTCAACATCGGCATTCCGCTCCAGGCCTGGATGGAGCGGGCCCTGGTCGTCCCGGTGGCGGTGTGGCTCGAGAGGGTCACCGTGGACGCCCCGGCCTGGGTCGGGGCCCTGCTGGTCGACGGCCTCCTCGCCGGAGCGGGTACGGTGGCCACGTTCGCTCCGCTGCTGGCCGTCTTCTTCACCCTCATGGCCGTCCTCGAGGACTCGGGCTACATGGCCCGGGCGGCCGTCGTCACCGACCGTTTCATGCATCGCCTGCATCTGCACGGCAAGTCCTTCCTGCCCCTTTTCATGGGCTTCGGTTGCAGTGTCCCTGCCATCCTCGGGGCGAGGACGATCGAGTGGGGCTGGGGCCGCCTGCTCACGGTCCTCCTGGCGCCGGTCGTCCCATGTGCCGGCCGCCTGGCCGTCCTCACCTATATCGGCGGGGTCTTCTTCGGCCGCGGGGCGACTCTGGTCGTGTGGAGCATCGTGGGCCTTGCCCTGCTCTTCCTGGTGGGGTTCGGGGTCGTCCTCTCCCGGCTCTCCGGGCGCGGTGAGCAGCATGAGCTGGTGATGGAGCTGCCCGCCTACAGGCTGCCGGACCCCCGTGCCACGTGGCGCCTTGTCGGCCGGCGGGTCGGGGAGTTCCTGGTGAGGGCCGGGACCCTCATAATCGCGGCCTCCGCGCTCGTCTGGGCGGCCGGCTACCTCCCGGGAGGCGACCTGGAGACGAGCTACATCGCCCGCTTCGGACGGTGGCTCGAGCCTTTGGGGCTGTGGGCCGGGCTCGACTGGAGGCTCGTGGTGGCCGTCCTTACCGGTCTGGTGGCCAAGGAGAACTCCGTGGCCGCCCTCGGCGTGCTGTACGCGGGCCTTGGCGGGGGGAGCCTCACCGAGACCCTTCGGGCGACCGTGAGCCCTGCGTCCGCGGTCGCCTTCATGGCCGTGGTCGCGCTTTTCGTCCCCTGTGTCGCGGCCCTGGCCACCCTGTGGCGGGAGACCGCCGGTCAGCGGTTGTGGATGGCGGTCGTCGTGGCGGGGATGGCCGTCTCCTCCTGGGCGGCGGGGTTCGTGGTGTATCGCCTGGCCCTGCTTGCAGGACTCTAGGCGGAGGGCGAGTTCGACGGAAAGCGGCCTCCGTTGACAGCCTGTCCTGGAGAAATGTAGCATAAGGTGGTTAGGTCTAGCGTCGGCTGGAGGGTTGGCGGCAGGGAAGAAGGGACCCTGGATAGAATCCTGGAAAGCGGTGGGAGGCGGAGCGGAAATGATCGTGACGACGACACCGTCGGTTCAAGGGGCGACGATTCAACGCTATCTGGGCATCGTCGCCGGAGAGGCCATCATGGGGGCCAACATCGTCCGCGACATCTTCGCTTCCATCACCGACATAGTCGGCGGGCGTGCGGGCGCCTATGAGGACAAGCTGAACGAGGCGAGGCGACTCGCTCTCGAGGAGATGGAGGCGAAAGCCCGCCGGCTCGGGGCCGACGCAGTGGTCGGGGTCGACATCGACTACGAGGTCGTCCGTGAAGGGATGCTCATGGTCACGGCGGCAGGAACGGCCGTGTCCCTGAGGAGCTCTTCCTAGACATGGGGAAGAAGTGCTGACCGATGAGGAAGCTGGATCCAGGACGCGTTCTTCTCGGTATGGTCGTTCTCGCCCTCGGGGGTTTTCTGGTGCTGGTGAACCTTCGGCTCTCAAGATATGAGATCCTGGGACTCTGGCCGCTTCTTCTAATCGTCCCGGGCGTGGTGCTCTTGAGCCTGGCCGTTGTCGTCTCCCCGCAGGACCAGAGGCCTAACCCGCTCCGTCCCACCCACGCCGACGACGACTACCCGGAGGTGCACCGGGGCCCCCTTCTCTGGTAGCCTTGGACTATCGTTCACACCTGGCCGGAATCGGCCTCGTCAGGGGAAGGTCTCATCTTCTAGCCCGCTGAGCGAGGCTGCCTTATAGGGTACACTCTTTCCTCCCCTTGCATGTGCCGTCACAAATGCCCGAGATTTCTTCGCCCGCTGCAGGATTTAGGCGATGACTGGATAAATGTGGTCATACCAAGGGCTTGTGCGCACCATGCTATAGCAGGAGGGATGCCGAATGGGGACCGACCATTCGGACCTCGAGATGCTCACCACGACAGAGATGATGAGGCTTCTTAAAATCAAGAGCCGGACCACCATACGCAAGCTTGTCCAGCGTGGCGACCTACCCGCCTACAGGGTCGCCAGGGACCTCCGCTTCAAGCGGAAGGACGTAGAAGCCTACCTGGAGCGGAACCGGGTGAAACCCTGACGTTCCCTGCTCTCTTGGGGGCCTAGCCCAGGAAAAGGGGTGCCCCCACGAGGGAGACGATGGCCATGAGCTTCAGAAGGATGTTCATGGACGGCCCGGCCGTGTCCTTGAACGGGTCGCCGACCGTGTCGCCGGTCACGGAGGCGGCATGAGTCGGGGTGCCCTTGCCACCGAGGTTCCCGGCTTCGATGTACTTCTTCGCGTTGTCCCAGGCCCCGCCGCCTGTGGTCATCATTATCGCCAGGGCCAGACCGCTCACGAGAGACCCCGCGAGGAGCCCCCCGAGAGCCTCCGGGCCGAAGAACAGGCCCATTATGACCGGGCTCGCCAGCGCGAGGACCCCCGGGACGACCATCTTCCTCAGGGCGGCTGTGGCGCTTATGTCCACGCATCGAGCGTAGTCTGGTTCAGCCTTGCCGTCCATTAGTCTGGGTATCTCGCTGAACTGCCGCCTGACCTCGGCGACCATCTCGTGGGCGGCCTCACCCACGGAGCGCATGAGAAGAGACGCGAAAAGGAACGGGAGCATGCCTCCGATGAGCAGGCCGAAGACGACCTTCGGAGAGGTGAGGTTGATGACCTCGAGTCCGGTCGTGGCGACGTAGGCGGTGAAGAGGGCCAGGGCGGTGAGCCCGGCCGAGCCCACGGCGAAGCCCTTGCCGATGGCCGCCGTGGTGTTGCCGAGGGAGTCGAGCTTGTCGGTTATCTTCCTTATCTCATGCCCGAGGCCCGACATTTCGGCGATGCCGCCCGCGTTGTCGGCCACGGGCCCATAGGCGTCGACGGACATGGTCATGCCTATCGTCGAGAGCATCCCGACCCCGGCCAAGGCTATCCCGTAGAGCCCGAAGAGCTTGAAGGAGACGAGCACGGCGGCGGCGACGATGATGATGGGCAGGGCCGTGCTCTCCATGCCGACGGCCAGGCCGGTGATGATGTTCGTCGCCGACCCCGTCTCAGAGGCCTTGGCGATAGTGACCGTCGGGCGGCCGGAGGTGTAGTAGTCGGTGGCCTGGGCGATGACCAGGCCGGCCGCGACCCCAGCCGCCGCCGCCCAGAAGCCGGCCAGGGAGCCCAGAACGGCCGTGGCGGCGAAGTAGAAGCCGACGACGGCCGCTGAGGCCGCGACCCAGGTCCCGACCCGGAGAGCCATCTCCGGACGGTCGCCTCCGAAAAGCTTCACGTAGCCGATGCCGAGAAGCGAGGCCGCCGTCCCGATGGTGATGAGGGTGATGGGGAAGAGCATCCCGGCCACACCGAGGACCACGGCCCCGATGGCCATCGCCGCGATGGCCGAGCCGACGTACGACTCGAACAGGTCCGCACCCATGCCGGCGGTGTCTCCGACGTTGTCCCCGACGTTGTCGGCGATGACGGCGGGGTTGCGCGGGTCGTCCTCGGGGATGCCGGCCTCGACCTTACCCACGAGGTCGGCGCCCACGTCAGCGGCCTTGGTGTAGATCCCGCCTCCGACCCTGGCGAAGAGCGCGATGGAGCTCGCTCCGAGGGCGAACCCGTTGATGACCGACGGGTCGCCGTAGACGGCCAGCAGAACGGTGAGGCCCAGGAGGCCGAGACCCGCCACGGCCAGCCCCATGACCGCCCCCCCGGAGAGGGCCATGCGTAGGGCCTGGGCTATCCCGAAGCGGGCCGCCTCGGCCGTTCGCACGTTGGCGAGCGTGGCGACCCTCATCCCGACAAACCCGGCGAGTCCGGACGATACCGCTCCGGCGGCGTAGGCGACGGCGGTCTTCGGGCTGAGGGCCAGGGCCAGGGCGGCGACCAGCAGGAGAGCGAAGACCAGGACCGTGGTGTATTCCCGGCGGATGAAGGCCATGGCTCCGGTCCGGATGGCGGCGGCGATGCGCTTCATCTTGTCGTCGCCTTCCGGGGCCCGGCTCACCCCCGCGGCGAGAAGCCCCGCCGCCGTCAGGCTGAGAAGCGACACTCCGAGGGCCAGCCACAAGGTGAGGTTCATAAGAGGTTCTCCCCCCAGGAAAGCTCCGGAGGCCCGGAACCCCACCCGCGGGAGCGCGGGCCTGGTCGCCGGGTCCTAACGGGACATGGCATCTCTGATGTCGGGAACGGTTCAAGGCCGCCGCGGAAACTCCTGCATGTTGTGAAGACGCGACGGCGGTTGATGCCTATAGGTGCCGGGCGCGAGGCCGCGCGCGGCGCCGAGGCCGCCGGACGGTGGCGGCACGGGAAGAGAACCTGGCCTAGCTGCGGGGTCCCGGCCCCGACATGAGAGGTAGCCGGCGGGGAACGAGGGGGACCGTGCCGTCGAAGAGGTCCGGGTGACCCAGCTTCGAGGCCACGGCCGCGGCCACTGCCCCGAAGAGGGTGTGGTCGAGGAAGGCGGTGAGATAGGTCTCGGGGAGCTCCGGCCTCACGTTCGTCGCCCCGAACGTTCCCAGGACCCCGTAGAGGGCGGTCCAGAAGACCTGGCCGGAGATGGCCCCCTTCAGGACGGCCCGGTCCTTGCCGGTGACCGACAGCATGTAGACGGTCAGCACTCCCAGCACGATGGCGATTATGGCGTCGGCCAGGTAGCCGACGGCAAGACCTTTCGGCTGGGTCACCTTGTGCGGCGGGATGAGCATGCCGGCCGCCCTGAGCGGCCCGTGAAGCTCGGCCCAGTCAAGACGCATCGCCGTCTTCGCTGTCAACAGTTTCACGGCGTTGGCGGCGAGTCCGGCGACGGCTCCCAGCACAATCCTGTCGCGTATCCGCATTTCCGGCCTCCTAGTGATGGGTCGAGGGGCCCCGCGCCTTTAGTTTGCCAGCGGCGCGCCCGAAGATACCCTTGCCGAAGACGCCTTTCTGGCGGCGCCGCGGTCAGGTTCCCCGGCTTTCCACGCCCCCGCCATACGTGCCGAGGCGAGGCCATATATACGGGCGGGGGGACGGGCATGGAGCGCCGGAACGGGCCGCGCGGCGGCCGGAGTTCCTACACCTTCGTCCAGGGTGCGGCTCTCCTGGCCGCCGCCAGTCTGGCCAGCCGCCTCATCGGGGGCCTGGCCCGCATCCCCCTGACGCGCCTCCTCGGAGGCGAGGGCATGGGGCTCTTCCAGATGGCCTATGTCATCTACACCCTTGCCATCACCTTCGCCGTCTCCGGGGTGACCATCGCCACCTCGCGCCTGGTGGCCGACAGCGTCGCCAGGAACCGCCCCCGTGAGGCCCTCGCCTGCCTGCGCACGGCCCTGGCCGTGGCCCTCGTCTCAGGAGCAGGCTTCTGGCTGGTCCTGGACCGGTGGGCTCTCTTCCTGGCCTGGAGCCTGCTGGGGGATGTGAGGGCCGCCCCGGTCATCCGGGCCATCGCCCCCAGCGTCATACCTGTCTCCATCATCGCCGCCGTGAAGGGCTACTTCCAGGGTCTCCAGAGGATGGCCCCGCCTGCGGCCGCACAGGTCCTCGAGCAGCTCGTCCGGGTGACGGCCATGGTGTGGCTCGTCTCGAGCCTGCGTGCGGAGGGGCTCGAGCAGGCCGTCGGCGGGGCCGCCTGGGCGAACATGGTCGGGGCGACCGCGGCCCTGGTGGTCCTCCTCGCGCTCCTGGCGCGGCCGTCCGCCAGACCGGGTGTCGGGCGGGAGCGTTCCCGGCGGTCGCGGCGTCAGGCGGCCCTCGGCCCTGGTAGGCTTCTCGGGCGCTTCGCCGGCATTGCCGTTCCCGTGGCCGCCGGGGCGGCGCTCTTCCCCCTGACGGACGCGGTCCAGACTTTCCTCGTCCCCGGGCGGCTGCAGGCGGCCGGTGTCGACCCCCGCCAGGCGACGAACCTCTACGGACAGCTCCACGGGATGGCCTATCCTCTGGCCGGGCTGCCCGCCATCGCGGCCTCGGCCCTGGCCGCCGCCCTCGTCCCGGCGATCACGGAAGCCGTGGTCCGCGGACCCGCGGGCCAGGTGTCTAGGCGGACGGAGGCCGCCCTCCGGCTCACGGTGATGTTCAGCCTGCCGGCCGCGGCCGGGCTGGTCGTGCTGGCAAGACCGATCAACGAACTCCTCTTCGGGATTCCCGAGGCCGGCGTCCCTCTCGTCTACGTCTCCGCGGCGTGTGTCCTGATAGCCCTGCAGCAGACGACGGCAGGGGTTCTCCAGGGGCTGGGTCGGGTCTCCGTCCCGGCCTACGGCCTTCTGGCCGGGCTTGTGGCCAACGCAGCTGCGACCTACTTCCTGACGGCTGTCCCGGCGCTGAACATAAGCGGCGCGGCTCTCGGCATCGTGGCCGGGTTCCTGGTCGCCGCAGGGGTGAACCTCACCGTGGTCGTGGGGGTGACGGGGGCCGGGCGGGACGTCCGGGGCCTCGTCGTCAAACCGGCGGCCGCGGCGGCGGTCATGGCCGTCTGCGCCAGGACGGTCTACGAGGTTGTGGCCCGCGGTCTGGGTGCGGGGAACACCCCGGCCACCCTGGCCGCTGTGGGAACGGGCGTGGTGTCCTACGCCGCCGCGCTCTTCCTTCTCGGGGGAGTGAGGAGGGAAGAACTAAAGATGGTGCCTGTCATCGGACGCCTTGTCAGGCGTGGGCCCCGTCCCCGCTGAGGCCGTCCCGTGCGGGTCCCGAGCGCACCGGGCGCACCGGGGCCCGGCGGCGTAGGCCGCGGCCGCGCTCGGGCAGCTGACGCAGGTTCGGGTCCTCTCACGTCACGGGCAGTGCGGTCGGCCGCGCCGGAGCGGTCAGGTAGGAGAAGACGCGCCCGGCCTTGAAGAAGCCCCCGGATGCGGCGGCGCCGCTCGCGGCCACGTCCTGCGGGGCGTGGCCGTCCCGGGAGGGCCGGCCGCCCGGCGCCGGACACGACGCGACAGGGGGGACAGGGTCGTGGGTGAGCCGACCGATAAGACAAATCGCGGCCCGAGACTTGAGATCAGTCGTCAGGAACTCGAGGAGAGACAGGGAAGGGTCAGAGAGCGGCTCAGCCGCGACTCGCTCGAGGCCATCGTCTTCTTCGGGTCAACGTCGATTTTCTACCTCACCGGGTTCGCCTTCATCCCGACCGAGCGGCCGTTGGCCTTCATCCTGCCGGTCGAGGGTGAGAGCGTGGTGTTCGTGCCACGCCTGGAGAAGGAGCACGTGCGGGTGATGGGTGCGGCCGTGGACCGGGTCGTCGACTACCCCGAGTACCCGGGCGAGACGCACCCCATGCGACTCCTCGCGGACCTCCTCGGGGAGATGGGCCTGGCCGGCCGCCGTCTTGCAGCCGACGCCGCCGGCTACGGCTCGCCTTGGGGCTATTCCGGCCCCACGCTGGAGGAGGTGCTTGATGGGCGGGCGCCGACTCTCCTCCCCAAGTTGGTCGAGGAGCACCGGATGATAAAGTCGGAGGCGGAGCTCAGGCTCATCCGGGAGAGCGCCCGGTGGGGGAACCTGGCCCACGCCCTCCTGCAGGAGTACTCCGTGCCCGGGGCCGTGGAGACGGAGATCTCCGCCCGTGCGTCCATGGAGGCCACAGCGGCCATGGTCCGGACGCTCGGGCCGTCGCTGGACCCGCGCGGAGGCGAAGGCGCCGCCGCGGGCTTCAGGGGACAGGTCGGCCCGCATTCGGCCAATCCCCATTCGGTCACCCGCAACGCCCGCCTGCGTCGGGGGGACGTCCTCGTCACGGGGGCGGGGGCCACGGTCTGGGGCTACGTGAGCGAACTGGAGAGGACCATGTTCGTCGGGGAGCCCAGTGCCGAGCAGAAGAGGTTCTTCAGCCACATGCTGGCCCTTCAGGAGACGGCCTTCGAGGCCATCGTCCCCGGCCAGCCGTGCTCCGAGGTCGACCGGGCGGTGCGGGCCTATTACGAGAAGCACGGCCTATGGCCCTACTGGCGCCATCACGTGGGACACGCCCTCGGCATCCTCGGTCACGAGGCGCCCTTCTTCGATATCGGCGACGACACCGTCATCCAACCCGGGATGGTCTTCAGCGTCGAACCGGGTCTCTACGTGGAGGGGCTCGGCGGCTTCCGGCACTCGGACACGGTGGCCGTGACCGACGACGGCATCGAGTTCCTCACCTACTACCCGAGGGACCTCCAAAGCCTCATCTGCGGCCTGTAGTGTCCGGCCCGACCGCTCTTCCCGCCTCCGGGCGGACGGGGCCGGGACGGGCCGGGGTCTGGGCTTCACTCCCTCCGTGGGCCCATCTATCCAACCGAGGAAGCTATTCATAAAGACCGTCTGCTCCCTTAACCTGATGTGGTTGTCGGAAGCTGGGGAGAGGTGGCGGTCGCAAGTGAGAACACGTCGGTTCCCCCGTCGATTCCTGTCGGCCGTGCTCATCCTGGCGGTCATCGTATCCAGCCTGTCACCCTTCGCCTCGCCGGCGGTGGCCTTCGCGGCCGATGGTTCCTCGTACGGTCCCGGCCGAGCGGGACCCTGGCCCTCCCTGGAGGACGCTCTCGGGGAGCTTCTCCCGGGAGGCCCGGCCCCCGACCTGCCGCAGGCCCCAGACCCGCTCTCGGCCGTCCTGGACCGGATCCGTCCTCCCGAGGTCGAGCCGGGCGCGGACGTGCCCCGGCCTGAGGACTTCAGGCCGCCGCCCCTTCCCGAGGACCTTCCCGCCCACCCCGCCGACCTGGTGGACCCCCGCACCGGGGAGTTCCTCTTGACCGCCCAGTACTTCTCCATCCCCGCCCTCGGCCCCGACCTGGTCGCCTCGGCCAGCTGGACGGGACCCGCCGCGGACGCCTCGGGAGACGGGTCGGGTCCAGGCGCCGCCAGGCCGTCCCTGCTCGGCCCGGGATGGAGGTTCTCCTACGACCAGTGGCTCCAGATGTACGCGGACTTCCACATCACCGAGCACCTCGGGAGCGGCGGCTGGAACACCTATCTCTTCAGCCCCGCCGACCCCGAGGCCTACGTGGAGAGCTGTGACGGGGACGAGCTCATCTACTACGACCTCGACGAGGGCTCCTGGCGGCCCGACAACCCCCGCAACATGGCCGGGCTCGTGCGGCTCAGGGCCGACCTCTACGAGGTCCGCCACCCCTCAGGCCTGGTGTACGTCTACCGTGGCTACCACGCCCCGTGGCGGTCCGGAGTCCGAAGGCCCCTTCGGACAACATCCCTGAAGTGCTCCAGCCAGTCCTCGTAGCTCTCCTTGTTGCCCAGGCTCATGT
>ENA-OSAF01000525-OSAF01000525.1-marine-sediment-metagenome-genome-assembly--contig:-NODE-525-length-10858-cov-23.025919_pt1 | contig 10858 bp, 13 predicted proteins | sample MGYA00237872_ERZ529318 | MGnify/ENA primary metagenome ERZ529318 (study PRJEB26369, sample SAMN03142813) | marine sediment metagenome | biome: marine; feature: borehole; material: sediment... | reverse complement strand
TGCCGGGCCCTGCGAGGGCAAAGGCGAATGTGCCGAGGCCCGAAAACAGGTCTGCCACCGTATTGGCGCCCGCAAGCCATTCGCGCGCGGCGGCAACCAAGGCCTCCTCGCCATCGCGCGTCGCCTGCAGGAAAGCGCCCGGCGGCAGGCAGCCGAGGAGCTGGAAAAGATTAGGTCAAACGCGGCCCGGGAAGGTTATGAGCAGGGTTACCGGGCGGCTCTAGAAGAAGCTAAAGAGGAGGCCGAAAAAATAAGAGCCCAGGCGCGGTCTGTACTGGCCCAAGCAGAAAAAGCCCGCCGGGAACAGATAGCCGGCCTGAAAGAAGAAATAATGGGCCTGGCTGTGGAAATTGCAGAAAAATTGCTGGCCCGGGAAATGGAGCTGCAGCCGGATGTCATTCTGGCCATCGCCGAGGAAGCCATTCAAACGGCCGGCAATCGCCAGCACGTGGTGCTGTGGGTGAACCCCGCGGAAAAGGAAATTTGCGAAAAAAACCGGGAGCGCCTGATCGGCAGTCTACCCTTGAAGGCCAAGCTGCAGGTGTTGGCTGATGAATCCATTGAGCCGGGCGGCTGCGTTGTAGAAACGGATTATGGCAAAGTAGATGCCAACCTCACTACCAGGTGGAGAAACCTGCTGGCCGCCCTGCAGGAAAGGGACGGTCAAGCCTAATGCTTGACCTGGCCGGTGAAATCCATCGGTGGCGGGAGCAAATCCGCCGTACCAAGCTGCTTCGGGCGACGGGCAAAGTGACCAAAGTTATCGGGCTAACCGTGGAAGCAAAGGGTATAACCGCCGGGGTGGGTGAAGTTTGCGACATCCTGGTGCCCGGCGAAAGCGAACCCGTTACCACCGAGGTGGTTGGGTTCAAAGAAGAAGCTTCCATATTAATGCCCCTGGGTGAATTACGGGGGATTTGCCCCGGCTGCCAAGTACTTCCCCGGGGCCAGCCCCTGACCGTGCAGGTGGGGGAGGCCCTGCTGGGCAAAGTGCTGGACGGGCTGGGGCGGCCCATGGACGGCAGCCGCCTGCACACCGGGCTGGCGTATCCCGTCAACAAGAACCCCCCGGAGCCGCTGGAAAGAAAACGCATCAAGGAAGTATTGGCTACCGGTATTCGTTCCATAGACGCACTGCTCACCTGCGGCAAAGGGCAGCGCGTGGGCATTTTTTCCGGCAGCGGCGTGGGCAAAAGCACCCTGCTGGGTATGATGGCCCGCTTTTGCAGCGCGGATTTAAACGTCATCGCCTTGATCGGCGAGCGCGGCCGCGAGGTGCGGGATTTTATCGAAAACGACCTGGGGCCGGGCGGCCTGGCCCGCTCGGTGGTAGTGGTCGCCACCTCCGACCAGCCGGCATTGGTCAGGATTAAGGGGGCGCTGGTAGCCACCACCATCGCGGAATACTTCCGCGACCAGGGCAAAGACGTGCTGCTGTTCATGGATTCCATCACCCGCTTTGCCACGGCTCAGCGGGAAGTGGGGCTGGCCGTGGGGGAACCGCCCGCCACCAGGGGTTATACGCCCTCGGTGTTCAGCCTGCTTCCCAAGCTGCTGGAGAGGTCCGGCACTTCCGCCAGGGGGACTATCACCGCCTTTTACACGGTGCTGGTAGAGGCCGACGACATGAACGAACCCGTGGCCGACGCGGTGCGGGGCATCCTGGACGGGCACATCGTGCTTTCCCGGGATTTGGCCACCCGGAACCACTACCCGGCCATCGACGTGCTCAACAGCGTCAGCAGGTTGATGCCGGAACTGGTCACCAAACAACACCTGCAGGATGCGTCCCGGCTGCGCCACCTGCTGGCCACCTACAAGCAATCCGAAGACTTGATCAACGTGGGGGCATATGTGAAGGGTTCCAACCCGGCCGTGGACGAGGCGATTCAGTATTACGACCGCATAAATGCGTTTCTACGCCAGGATATAAACGAAAAAACCACTTTTAACCAGTCCATTCAGGAACTTACCTTTGTCCGGGAGTGATAGGGCCATGCGCAAGTTCAGTTTTCGCCTGGAACCGGTTTTGAAACAGCGCGCCGCTGCTGAGGAAAGAGCAGCCCTTGAACAGGCGCGGGCCCAGGAAGAATACAACTGCCGTTACGCCAGCTATCGCGAAGCCAGAGAAAAGCTGGCCCGTGTGGCGCAAGACGCCGCAGCGGAGGATCTCTTTGATTTTGTCAACAAGATGTCATACTGCAGTTATATGCACGGCGAAGTGAAAAAACGGGAAGAAATGGTGCACAGCGCGCGGCGGAAACTGGAAAACTGCCGTCATAAACTGGTGCAAGCCATGCAGGAACGCTCCGTCCTGGAAAAATTGCGGGAAAAACAGCTGAATTTCTACAACCTAGCCGCCAAACGCAGCGAGCAAAAGGAAACCGACGAAATTGCCATCCAGCGTTACGTATACAAGCAGGACTTGATTTAGGCCGAACGTATATTGGCGAAAATGATTTAGCCCGGCCGCAGCCGCCCCGGAAAAGTGCCAAAGGGGGTAGCCCGGTGTAAGTGCGCGCTGGAGGCGTAGCTGTTCCCCCGGGACGCGCCGGCAAGGCGGGCGGTTCAAAAAGAATATAACGAATGGGATTATGCAGGAGGTGGTGAGCAGGTAACAGCCGTTGTTTGTGTTTTAATATGCACAAAATTATCGGAAAAAGGAGGTGAATGGAAACGCACGTAGAAAATATTGCGCCCGTGACAGGCACTACAGCAGCCGCCGAGCACCCAGCCGTCGCGGCAACGGCTGGTCGCACCAAAATGGCCAGCTCCACCATGGACTTCCTGCACATTCTGCAGCTGGTAGTGGCGGGCGGTCAAGGTGAAAAAAGCCGCGGGATGCCAAACACTACGGCAGGCATGCTGCTTGGCGGGGTGCAGCCAGGGAATGTGCCACCGGGAGGCCCTTTCTCGGCCGGTGCGGTAGACCAAACACCCGACCCGCCAACTGGTATGGAACAGCCAGTGCCGGAAAACGCTGACCATGCTGCGCAAAAAGACGGCAGTAATGTGCGCGGCGAACTATTGCTTCTCCTGGTAGCGGTGCTGCAAGAACTGCAGGCGGGCGGGGAATCAATTGGTTTTACTGGTAAAAGCGATTTCGGGACAAGCAGCACCATTATTCATCAGGACAACCTACCAGTCAAGGGCATCAACCCCGTACCGGCAGGCAGCAAATTTACTGCCGGCAAAGTCTTGGCCGGCCCGGCTGCTGCACAGGCGCCCGGCCCGGCAAATACCGGCAACATCGCTGGAATACCCGGCTTGGCGCCACAGCAGCTGCAGCAATTTTTGGCCGGTATCATCAACGGCAAGCTTAGCATAAAAACCCAAACCCAGCCGCTGGAAAATGTTTTGCGGCAGGTTATAGCAGACTTAGCTAAATCTGTCATACCAACAGGCTTGGAAGTTCGAAAAGATGCCATAAGCAACCAGGGATTTAACGGCAATACCGGCAAGTCGCAGATGCAAAGTGCGGCAAATAATCAAGGTCCACCCGGAAACGCAAATGATACCTACCGTACCCAAGTCGGTATACTAGACAAGTTACATGATGCGGCACCCAAAAGTAGCGAGCAGTGGTTCCAGCGGCTCGCCTCGAGTAACGCTGCAGACGGTAACAACAACCAAACCGGCGCGAGAAATGTTTTCAATGTTCCGGATGCAACGCCGGTAAGTAAAACTGCGCAAACAAGCCTAACCGTCCAAAGCGGCACCTGCTTGCCGGGCAAAACCCACAAGCTCGAGGCGTTAATCAACCGCCAGCCGCTCGAAATACAAGCTGCACCAACCTCGATATCCAGTACCGCGGAAGGGGCGAAATCAGGGGGCGAAATCGTTCACGCGACGCGCCCGGCGGACAGCAACAGCCTGGCCGCACAACTGGCGGACGCCGTACGGGGGCGCATCGCCAAGGACGGGCAGGGCCAAATGCACGTAAGGCTGCAGCTGCAGCCGGAACACCTCGGCGAAGTAAACATCAAGATCATATACCGCGACGGCAATTTATCCACTCATTTCCACGCCGCGTCGGAACAAGTTAAGCACGTCATTGAATCTTCTTTGGGCCAACTGCGCGAAAACCTGGCAAGCTTCCAGCTCAACCTGCAAAGCGTTTCGGTCTCCGTGGGCGGTGAACAGGGCCGCCGGGAACAGTCCTGGGAGCGCAACCCACAGTTCAGGCAGCAGCACAGCCCGCACATCGCCGGGCAAGGTAAGTCCGAGTCACTGGCTGCCGGTACTACTGCAAGCAGCGCGGCAGCGGAATACACTTCAGGATTAAACTACTTTGTATAACGGGAGGTGGACCATGATGGAACCCATAGGGAAAACCGGCGATTACTACTTGCCCGAAGACAACAAAAAAGCCGGCAGGCCGCAGGGCTTGCAAGACCCGAACGCCTTTCTCAAGATACTGGTGGCCCAAATGAAGTACCAGAACCCGATGCAGCCCCAGGACAGCGCCACTTTCGTCACCCAGCTTTCCCAGATGGCCTCCATGGAACAAATGTACAACGTCAGCCAGAGCATGAACAAAATGGCTTCGGCTTATGAAATGGCCAGGTACTTCCAGCTAATCGGCCAACAAGTATCACTGGTTAAAAACGACGAAGTGATCAGCGGTCAAGTGGGTGGCGTACTCTTTGAGGACGATCAACCGTATTTCTACCTGGCCGGGGCGCCGCTGGGAGACAAATATACGCTGGATCAACTCACCGGTATAACCGGCACATCCACGGACCAGCTTTTACCCTACCTGTCGCTGGTTGGACTGAAGGTAACGATAAACCTTGATAACGGCGACAAAACCGGCATTGTGGAAAAGGTACTTCTGCAAAACGGCAGCGCTGCCGTGCAGGTTGACGGCGAAATTTACGGGGTAGACCGCATCAGGGAAGTGACCGGCGCTCCGGCAGCGGCCGCCGGGACGGGAACCCTTGAAACAAGCGCTTCCGGGGAAACAACCACGACAACGGAACCCCAAACTACCTCCGGCGCGTGAAGGCGGTCAAAGGATAGGTGAAACAAAGTGGAAATAAAAGGAACGCGGATACTGCCGCAACCGCTGGTACAAAACACCGGCGTTGAAAAAAAGATGCCCCGCGACAAAGAAGCGGAAAGCTTCCAGGATATCCTGTTGCGGGAACTGGCGGCCGCCAGGCAGATAAAAATATCCGCCCACGCCAGGAAACGCTTGCAGGAAAGAAAAATAACGCTTACTGGAAAGGATTTGGACAATATTGCCCAAGCCCTAAACCGGGCAGGTTCCAAGGGAATAAGAGATTCACTGATAATATACGGTGACTTGGCAATGGTTGCCAGCATAAACAACAGAACCATAGTAACCGCAATGCACAATGAAGATGCGAGCGAAAAAATCTTTACAAACATAGACGGGGCTATGTTTGTGAAAAAAAATTAATAACAACCCGGTCCTTCAACAAGGAGGGTTGGGTGGTGGCCGACCGACCGACGCCGCCACACAAAAGGAGGTTTGTAGAATGATCAGGTCAATTTTATCCGGCGTTTCAGGCATGCGCGCGCACCAGGTGCGCATGGACGTGATCGGTGACAATATAGCTAACGTTAATACAACTGGTTATAAAGCTAGTCGTACCAGCTTTCAAACAACATTAAGTCAAACCTTAAAGGCCGGAGGAGGAGGGCGAAACCCTGCCCAAGTAGGCACCGGCATGAGCCTCTCGGGAATATACGCAAACTTTGAACAGGGCGCGCTGCAGTCCACCGGAAGAGCCCTTGATATCGCCATTGAAGGAAACGGTTTCTTTAAGCTGCAAGATCCCAACAGCGGTGAGTATTATTTCACTCGTGACGGGTCATTCTTTATCGATACAAACGGCTATATCGTTAATGCAAGTGGTCTTCGTTTATGCGACGATACAGGCACCGGTGTTTTGCAAATTCAAATGATCGATCCTGGAACGGGTAATAATTTAACTATTGAATATATCCAAATAGCAGACAACGGTGAAGTTACCGGACAGGTGGTGGATACTGGTACCGGAAACGCTTCTCCGCTAACTTTTGCTACAGGCTCTGGCACCATTGGTTTGGCTAATTTTCCCAATCCCAACGGGTTGCTTAAAGCTGGTCAAACACTGTATAGGTACAACTCCATAGCAGGAACTGAAGTCAACGGGGCACCGAAAAGCAACGGACTGGGAACCTTGAATTCCGGCTACCTGGAAATGTCCAATGTTGACCTTACCGATGAATTTGCTACTATGATAACCACCCAGCGGGGTTACCAAGCCAACGCCAGGGTAATTACTGTATCAGATACGCTACTGGAGGAACTGATTCAACTGAAGAGGTAAAATAATCTTTGTCCCGCGCACCGGCGGTGCGCGGGACAAAATTGCTGGTATAATGCGGCCCCCAAACTACCCTGAAAAACAAATATACACTAAAAATACACTAAAGTAGGGTGAACTTTATACATGGCTTTGAGAAAATCAAAGAAAGCAACCAGCACTGCCGGCGCCGCCGCGGAGAAAAAACAGGGGGCAGGCAGTAACCTGGCGCTGATGTTCGTCATGATGCTGGCGGTTTTCCTGGCCGGTGCCGGCATGGTTATCGGCTATTTCAAGTTCATGGATCCGGACCGCAAAGAAGCCAAAGCCGGGGAAAAGGAACAAGAGGAAGTCCAACTTTCCTCCATGGAACTGGGCAATATGGTCGTCAATCTGGCAGACCCGGGCGGCAATCATTTTTTAAAATTAACCATCACCATAGAATACCCGCAGGACAAAAAATACGAGGAATTGATCCAGGAAAAAAAACACCACATCATCGAAACCGTGCTGCTCACCCTGCGCCAAAAAAGCGTTGACGAGATCAGACCGGCCGGGGCCACCACCCAGTTGAAACATGAATTAATTACGGCAATAAACAACCGGTTAAACGAACAAGTAGTGCAGAACATTTACTTTACCGAGTACATCGTGCAGTAAAATCCAAGGCGTTAGGAGTAAGTGCATATGCTCACTCAGCGGGAACTGGACGAGTTTCTGGGCAATTTCCACGCCCGCAAGACAACCGTAAAAAAGGTTAAGTTCCCTTCGCTCCGCGCCGAAGCCGGGCTGCCGCAGTCCAAAATACCGGTGGATTTCATCGACGACGTCACTTTGGACATTTGGGCCGTGCTGGGTGAAGCGTCGGTAACGGTGCGGGAAATTCTCAACATGCAGGAAGGCACGGTGTTGGAGCTGGAGAAAGCCGCCGGCGACACCGTCGACTTGAAAGTAAACGGGCAGGACTTTGCCCGCGGCGAGGTAATCATCATCGGCAACAACCTAGGCATACGCGTGGATAAGATCAACGAACCCCGGCGCAATGGCCGGGCGGACAAGGATGTAGACAAAAATGGATAGGGAAATGCTCCTGGCCCTTGTGCGCATACTTGTCCTGCTGCCGCTGGTCTGCATTCTGGCTTACTTAACCGTCCGTTTCGGCTTGGGGAGAGTAAAAAGCTGGCCGGTGCCCGGCGGCAGGAAAAGGATGCGAGTGCTGGAACAGGTTTCCCTGGGACCCAAGGCCGGGCTGTCGCTGGTGCAGGTTGGGGAAAAGTACATGCTTTTTGCCCACCAGGAAGGAAGCATTTTGCTGGTGAAAGAAATGGACGAGCTGCCCGGAGAGATAACCGCGGAGCGGCTGGAGCGGCCGGCGCTAGCCGGGCTGTACAAAGTTTTGCGCCCCTCCGGCCGCGAACGTAAAAATAAATAACCTGGGATAAGGCGGGAATATGTTTGGCTCGGAATAACATCAAGCAAAGCACAATTGTGGTCACCCTGCTGGCAATGCTTGCCGTTATAATGCTTGCACCGGCAGCTCCAGCGGCGGCCCAGCCCTTGCCGGGCATCGACCTCAACATCCAGCCCACGGACGAGCCAACCCACGTGGTCAACAGCATTAAAATCCTGCTGCTATTGACCCTGCTTTCGCTGGTTCCGGCGTTCTTATTAATGATGACCAGCTTTACCCGCATCATAGTGGTTTTGTCCCTGCTGCGCAGCGCCGTCGGTATACAGCAAACTCCGCCTAACCAGGTGATAATTGGTTTAGCACTCTTTTTGACGCTGTTCATCATGGCGCCCGTTTTCCAGCAGGTTAACGAGCAAGCCATCCAGCCCTACCTAGCAGAGGAAATATCCCAGGAGCAGGCCTGGGAAAACGCCTACGCTCCCGTTCGCTCCTTCATGCTGCGCCAGACCAGGGAGAAGGATCTGGCCCTGTTCGTGAGAATGGCTGGCATGGAAATGCCGCTCCGGGAGCAAGATGTGCCCGCCAGGGTGTTAATACCGGCGTTTGTAACCAGCGAGTTGAAAACGGCCTTTCAAATCGGTTTTATGATTTATATACCTTTTCTGGTCATTGACATGGTGGTGGCCAGCACGCTGATGTCCATGGGCATGTTCATGCTGCCGCCGGTGATGATATCGCTGCCTTTTAAGATATTACTGTTCGTAATGGTAGACGGATGGCATTTGGTGGTCAAAACCCTGGTGGAAAGTTTTTAGGGGGAAGAGGTGTGAACGAAACTTTTATCATTGAACTGGTGCGGGAAGCCGTGTTAATGGTGTGCATCATCGCCTTGCCGCCGCTGGCGGTAGCCCTGCTGGTGGGACTGGTGATCAGTATATTGCAGGCCGCCACCCAGGTACAGGAACAAACCTTGTCCTTCGTGCCCAAAATTATCGCCGTGTTTATCACGCTGGCCATCATGGCTCCCTGGACGGTGCGGGTGATGCTCAATTTCACCAACCGTGTCTACAACCGGATTCCCGACCTGCTCAGGTAAGAGGTGCGGGCGATGCCGGCAGCTGAACAGTTTGCCCTTTTCTTCCTTGTGCTGGCCAGGATATCCGCCTTTTTTGCCGTGGGCCCGCCGTTTGCCATACCCGGCGTACCCGGCCCGGTCAAGGTAGCCATGTCCGTCGCCGTGGCGGCAATTGTTTTCCCGCTGGTAAGCCCGGAGACCGCCGTTTACCCGGAAGACGGCTGGGCTTACATATTCGCGCTGGTGCGGGAGACCCTGGTAGGCCTGGCAGTGGGTTTTACGGCCAGCCTCATGTTGAGCGCGCTGGTTTTCGCCGGCAGCTTAATCGACATTCATATCGGCTTTTTCATGAGCAGCATTTTCGACCCGGTTTCCGGGTCCATGGCCGGCATTATGTCCCGCTTTATGCACTTGTTGGGCTTGGCCGTGCTGCTGGCTTTCAATGGGCACCACATGATTATCGCCGCGCTGGCCCGCAGCTACGCCTTGGTACCTGTTAACACCGCTCAGGCCGGCGGAGAGTCGGCTTTATACCTGATCAAGGTTTTTGCGCATATGATCAGCATCGGCGTGCAGATTGCGGCACCCCTCATCGCCGTGATGCTGGTTATCGATATCACGCTGGGCCTGCTGGCCCGCACGGCACCGCAAATTAATGTTTTTATGCTGGGCTTTCCTATAAAAATTATTTTCGGCTTGGTTACGCTCAGCGTGATGGTACCTGTACTGGTGCGAGTCATTTACTCGCTTTGCGGCGTCATTGAAAAAGATATTTTGTTGATATTGAAGGGAATAGCCTGATGGCAAACCAAAACACCGCACAGCAAAAAACCGAAGCGCCGACACCACGAAGATTACGGGAGGCGCGAAGGAAAGGTCAGGTACCCAAGAGCCGGGACCTCAGCGCGGCGGTTATTCTGCTTTTGGCCCTGGCGGCGCTGGCTTTACTGAAAGACAGCATTCTGGCATCCATGCAAAGATTGCTGGCAGAATATTTTCAAGCCGGCTTGGTCGTGGATTTACCGGCGGAAAACCTGCCTTACTATGCATTCGACTTTTTGGCGCGCATGGCCCTGGTATTGTTGCCCGTGTTTACTGTGGTGGTCTTGGCCGCCCTGGCGGCAAACATCGCCCAGGTGGGTTTCCTGTTCGCACCGCAAGTTCTGCAGCCCAAACTGGAAAGGCTTAACCCTGTGGAAGGATTTAAAAGAATTTTTAGCCTGCGCAGCTTGTTCGAACTGGCCAAAAACATCGTTAAAGTGGTAATCGTGGCTGTGGCGGTATACTTTGTGGTTAAGGCCATGCTTCCCGAGATGCTGCTGATATATTTCAAAACGCCGGCGCAGCTGATGGATCTTATCGCGGGAGCCGTGCTGACGGCCGCTTTCGCCGGCGGGGGGGCGTTTCTGGCGGTTTCCCTTTTCGACCTCATGTTTCAGCGCTACGAGCACATTAAAAACTTGCGCATGACCAAGCAGGAAGTAAAGGACGAGCTGAAACATACCGAGGGCGACCCGCTGGTGAAGTCTTGGCAGCGCCGCCGCCAGCGCGAAATTATAACCAATGCCATACGCCGCGAAGTGCCCCGCGCAACGGTGGTCATTACCAACCCCATCCACGTGGCCGTGGCTGTCAGGTATGAAGAGGGAGAAATGAACGCCCCGGTGGTCACCGCCAAGGGAGCGGGTGACCTGGCGGAAGTTATGAAAAGATTGGCCCGGCAGCACAAAGTTCCCGTGGTGGAAAACCCGCCGGTGGCCAGGGCGCTGTTCCGCGACGTGGAAGTGGGCAGCGAGATTCCGGTGGAACTTTACCGGGCCATTGCGGAAATCATTGCCATGATTTACAAATTAAAAGGCAAAGCTGTATAACCACCGCCTGTGAAAACGAGCAACGAATAGTGAAGGCAACGGCATGGCGATTTCCGAAATTTAGCGAAAAATAGCTAAAAATGTCGGCTTGGTGTAGTTAGGAAAGGCCTGACCCCGTGGGAGGAGGGTGGAGGTGGCTGCGTATTCGCGCACCGGTATCGGGCAACAACTGAAAAAGAACACG
>ENA-OSAF01000524-OSAF01000524.1-marine-sediment-metagenome-genome-assembly--contig:-NODE-524-length-10915-cov-26.618324_pt1 | contig 10915 bp, 12 predicted proteins | sample MGYA00237872_ERZ529318 | MGnify/ENA primary metagenome ERZ529318 (study PRJEB26369, sample SAMN03142813) | marine sediment metagenome | biome: marine; feature: borehole; material: sediment... | reverse complement strand
TGCCCATGAAATTCTGATCATTATCTATTACATGTTAAGTCGCAAAATGCCTTACCGAGAAGAGGCCGCTGGTATTATTTGGCGCCTATACCATCGCTCTCTTGACGGCTCACTTGCAACACCTCAGCAAAAAAAGCATAAAACTGGTCAAAAGCACGGTATTAGAGACCACCAAAGCGGAAATGGGACTGGCAATGTTTACCGGCGCAGTCATGGGAAGCATGCTCAAAAACGCTACTCAATTTCCATTGGCAAACCATTTGGCCGGTTATGTAACCCGGTTCCAGGCCCTCCTGGCGGAAATCAGCCAGCAAGAGAAAACCCTGTTAATGGAGTTTCTGGAAGAAGCCCTTGAAAAAGCTGTATAATTTTTTGAATGATTTTTGGTGATATTGGGGAAACATTTATCACTACAGCGCAACTTTGATCTAACACTAGTCAACCACCTGTCTGGCGCTTCTTGCTGTGAGAAACTCGAGCTATATAATTACGCTTCAAGTGATAGTTAACTATTTCCACAGCCCTTTGGATATCAAGTACAGGCTCAGCCAGAGCAGCCACTACCAAACGTTGCGCTTGAGCGAGGGTGAGAATTGGAGTTTTTTTAAACTTAAGACGTACCTTGAGCAAAAATAAGTGAGCTAAAAACACATAAAGCATATGCCTGTGCCAGCCCAACCAGGAGCGCATTTCATAATGGTCCATTCCTAAATTTTGCTTGCATTCTTCAAAACACTGCTCAATAGACCAGCGCATGGTGGCTGCCCGATTCATTTCCTCCAGCGTGACATCATCAGCAGCATTTGACAAAGCGTACTTTACTTTATCATTTTCCAAGCGACGCAAATAAAGCCATTGTTCACGGTTGGGCATACCATCCCGGCTTGTGACAACCCGGAGGCGGGCAACATCTGCAAAAACAGGGCCCTTTGCTCCTTCGGCAAGCTTCACTCTCTGCCAGTGAAGCTGGGTATCACCGGCGATTGCAGCAACAGCCCTAGAAGGGGTCAAGGGTTTAGCCTTTTTAGGACGCGGTCCCCGTCCCTTGTAAGGGGGAATGCCCACTTGGGGCCACTCTAACCATACCTGGGTGTTGGAGCGGATATCCGCAAAATAGGTTAAGCCCAGAGCATCTATTTCCTCTAAAAACTCGCTGTCAGCGCCGAAATAGGCATCACAACCGACCCATTTAACCGGAAAGCGTCCCGTGGCATGAACCCGTTGCACTAGCTTCAAGGCGATCCTGGTTTTACTCTCATAGGAGAGATCCTCCGGTACCCGGCACTTTTGCCGGCGCTGGGCATACCCAGGAGACAGCCACTCTTTGGGCAGGTAAAGCTGCCGGTCCAAAAGAGCATAGCCTTTAGTACTGGCATAGCCTACAAAGATACCCGATTGGCAGTTGGCTACTTTACCCAGGTGGCCTCAATACTGCGGGGCCACTCCGACAGACTCCTCGCCCTTTTTGAGGAACTCAGAACTGTCGACTGTAAGCATACCGCCCGGTTCGGCCAACAGCTCACTGATCTGGCTTTGGTATTCGTCCAGGATAGCCTCGTCATCCCACTTGTAGTCGCTGAAAAACATCTGCATGCTGCGCACCTTGTGGGTTCCCAAATAATGCAGCGCAATGGGCTCTACCGATTTACGCTCCAGGTTACTTACAAGACCCTTGAGATAAACTTCGCCCAAACGCTGTTGTTCAATACGCTTAAAGCCGGCAGCAGCAAAACTCTGGTGAAAGTCAAACAGCGTTTCTCCCAATTGGCTCACCGTTTCCTCGATGATACCTGCTTGTTCCAACAGCAGGGGATGCCAGTCATTTTGCGCAAGCATCATCTGGTGTTCCTCCTCGCTCAGCACATTTTTATGCGGGGGCGCTTAGGGGAAAGGGGTCGTCTTTGACAACCGATGATATCGCGAAAATTCGATTTAAGGGGGTAAAGGTACACTTCCTTGCTCTGGCCGTGATAGCGATAAAGCGGACCCTTTTTACCGAAACCCTTTGTCTAACCGACCCTGATCCAGTTGGCCGCCTTGTAGCAGGTACCTCGAAAGTGTGCGGGGTCAACAAAGGTTTCCACCAGCCACAGCTCGCACCCATATAGCCTCTGCCAATCAAAAGCAGCCTGCTTCAGTGCCCGGGCCAAAAGATGGGACGCCAAGTTTTTCACCTTGACCCCAGGCAGGATTAAAAAACGACTGTTGTTGGCAACATGAGGTAAATACTGGCCTTTCTGCTCTTCTGTCCAACCGATAAAACGGTCACGGACCTCAACTTTAAGCATGGCTGAACTAAATCCTATGCAGGCAATGGGTCGTTTGTTGTAAAGGGCCATATATTTTAGCCGGGCGCCCAACATCTTGCGGTAGCCGAGATAGTGATATTGCCTGACCAAATCGTCCCACAACGCTTCTAAAGACGTTTGATATACCAACACCAGCGGAATTGGCTGAATTTGATCCACAGTGGCACAAAGGGGTGATGTCTCCCAAGATATAGCTTGAACATCTTTCATATAAATCTCCTTGTCTGTGATAACGTTGGGAGGAATCCTGCGGTAGCCCAGTTATATTTTTAGAGAGTGAGCCACAAAAATTATTGCCGTATCCTTCCCCATTCGCCCCTCTTATGGAAAAGGATAACACAGACGAGGGGAAATGTTCAGAGGGTATTACGATAAAAATTATATTTTTTTAATGTTGCGCTGTAGTGTTAATATAATTTGAGCTAGATATTCCAATAAAAATAACCCGGTAGCCATAGGAAGTGGTAACATAAGTACCCTGCGCATATTGATTTTCTCCGAATCCTTTGGCCTGGGCCATCACCGAGCGGCCCATGCCATAGCCAAAGCGATCAAACAGCAGGAACCATCTGCCCGCATCATTACTGGGCGTACTTTAAACCTCCTGAACCCCGTGTTAGAAGCCGCTGCCTCCAAATTATACATGGATACCCTCCACCGGCGACCGGAGCTATGGCGTCTGGTCTACCAGTGGAAAAGTGGTGCTGTCCACGGCTACCTTGTCGCTAGACTACTGGGTTTTACCCTGGCCAAAAAAGTTGGCTCCTTCATCAATACCGTAAATCCCCAGGTGGTGGTCTGTACCCACGCCTTCTCATACTGTGCCATGGCCTCTTTGAAAGTTGCAAGCATGCGGGTACCCATAGTAAGTGTGATTACCGACTACGACGCCAACTCCTGTTGGTATGCCGACTGCTACCTGGTGCCGTCGAAAAAGGTGGCAGACCAGATGACTCAGCAGGGTATCGAACCAAATCGAATACACGTCACCGGCATTCCCATTGACCCGGCCTTTGCAAGAGGGGAAATAAAAGAACAGTAAGGCGCCGCCTGGGCCTGTCAGAGGTGTTCATTACGATACTGATAATGGGAGGTGGCCTGGGACTGGAACCCCTGACCAGCATAGTAGAAACCCTGAGCAAACTAGATTATCCCATACAGATGATGGCAGTAGCAGGCAAAAATCAGGAGACCCGACAGGAAATAGAGGATATAACCCGCAAGCTGTCTGGGCCGGTCAAAGTTTATGGCTGCGTTGACAACATTCACCAGCTCATGGAAGCAGCAGACCTTTTAGTAACCAAACCCGGCGGGCTTACCATCTCAGAGGCTCTGGCCAAGGGTGTACCGATGATAACCATTAGCCCCTTGCTAACATTGGCCAAAAACTTTACCTGTTAATATATTAAGGCTAGCAATAAGACAAAAAGTACCGTGACGTTTATATTCAAATTCTTGCCTTTGACAGTGGCCAGGTATCATAGGAAGGCCAGGATGTTCCCGTTCCAAAGGTACAGGGAGCATGACCTGGAGGCCTTCCTGCAAGATAATTAGTACGGAATATCTGGCCGGCAAAACTAAACCTATTGACAAAAGATGTTGGAGCAATTGTATGATCGACAGGACTAAGACAATTTGGCACGTGGAAGAATCTGAGAGAGAGGAGGAATGTTAAGTTTGGTCTTAAATAAGCATAAAAAAACAGCTTTATACTTGCTATTACCACGCCCAGGGGCCATAGTCGGCGGCTCCATATATTTTTGGGGTGGAGTAATTTATGCTGTAGCAATAAACCAACATATTTCAATAACTAACGTGGCTACTGCCTGGTTTTGCATAGAATTTTTAATTAACCAGGCTAAATACTGGTTTAACGATTATAAGGACATTAAAAGCGATCAGCTACATCCCCGAAAAAAGGACCGTGCTCCCGCCAGCGGTTGTTTACCTGCAAAGTGGTTGCCCTTTATATTCGCCGGACGCACGGCTGTAGGATTAGTATTATTGTTCTGGCTTTGGCCTCAGGCGCTACCCTTCGCTTTACTTCTACCTGCAATCCAGCTTTTATATGACAGCGTCAAAAGAACCCCAATTTTAAATGCTGGGGTAGCGGCATGTGGGTCGGTAGTAAGATTTGCCGCTGGCTTTGCTGCTTTAGCGGGAATATGGCCAACGATATTTTCGTGCATGATTGTGTACTTTCAACGCCTGGCAATTTATATGGCATCTTATAGTGCAGAGGGACGTTACCTTTTAAGTCGTAGAATGATACCCGGCAAAAAATACACCCTGTTTTATGCCCGGCACCCCTATCTCGAAAAACTAAGCATGGTCTGCTTTCTAGGCCTTATTATTTATGCATTAGGACTCTCCATTCCATGTAGCGTAGTGGTTACTGGTATAGCTATAGCTCTTTGCGGCGCATTTTATTACCGGATTAACGGGCCAGGGGATAAATTTTACTTACAGGGTTGGAAATTTCTCTGGTGTATACTGGTCTCTATATCCAGAAAATTTCATGAGCAATTAGGGATAAAATACAAACCTTTTTTAAAAAGCACCTTATGGCTGAAAAATGATTAATTCTTAGGGGAATCATTGGACTGGGTGAATCTCATACCCGGAGGTCTGGGTGGGATTGAATTTGCTCCCATGTTCCTGATTTGTTTATTAGCGGTGTACCGCAATGACGACAAGAGAATGCTTTAACGTGTTTTTCAATTTAGGTTTGCTTGTTGCAGGCAGGACAGGTTACAAAAGTTACTACAAAAACAAATTGTGCAATGAAAATCGAAAGACCTATAACAAATATAAAAAAATCTTCTGTTGGCAATCCTGCTATAAGTCCTAACAACATTACTCCAAGACCAATCCAATTCAAATAAAACCGTTTAGGCATACATTGAGCTGCTAAAAACCGTTGTTTTGCTGGCTAGCATAAACTAACACCTTCAATAAAAATTATAACATTTTTGAACATAAAGGCAATAATATTCTCTAATTTATTTCATTATGATTTGAAAGGATTTGGTGCGGTCGCGTGTAACTATATTTGTATTGCCAAATTCGTATTGCCAAGCCGTACAGACGTTTACACCGAGCGGGTCCACAAATCTGATTGAAATTACGGAGTGTGCAGGCTTGTTCTTTTTCGTACAGATGAAAAGCATTTTAGAAGGGGGCTCGCCTTAGATGAAAATATATCTTGATAAGCAAGGAAACAGGGGTTTCTGACCCGTATAAAGTCATAAAAAAAGAGAGCAATGAAACAGCTTTGAAATTATATCCTGAATTGAAAGGACAGTTGCCGGAAGTCGAAGGGGAAAAAGACAGACTGTTTATGGCAGCTAAACTTGCTATAGCTGGAAACATTATTGACTTTGGTCCTGCCTCTGGTTTCGATCTGGAAATAAGTGGATCAGGGGACATGATTTTGTGATTTCCAAAGGCCAGGGCAATTTCGAAGGCTTAAGCGAAAATAAAGGAAGGATATAAATGTTTAAGCGTATCAAAAAACGCGACGGCAGAGTAATGCCTTGGGATGCATCAAAAATTGAAACTTATCTTGGGGTGTATCTTTTTGGAGCATTATTTAAGCAGCTACGGTTTACCTGGAATTTTCCTGGGTTTTGTACTTGGTAATATTGGAATTCCCCTCCCGTCGCCGGTACTATTCGGCCTGCTAGGAACTGCTGTCAATTCGGGTAGTATCAGTACAGCTAATGCCGTGGCAATAGTTTTTTCCGCTTCCCTGATTGGTGATTTGGCGGCTTATGGCTTGTTTTACACGGGCGGCCGGCCGTTACTGGAATTATTTTTTCAGCGGTTGCGCTTCAAACGTGAAAATTTTGATCGTGCCGAAAGTTGGTACAACAGGTACGGGGTTAGCGTTTTGTTAATTATACGCTGGATTAACTGGGGAAAAGCTCAAATGGTTTGGTTGTGCGGATTGAGCAGGATGCCGCTGAAAAGATTTATTTCAGCATCTATTTTGGCGGAACTGCCTTGGGCGTTAGCATGGACTTTTCTAGCAATAAATTTGCTTGGTCGTGCTGGCAGCGATACAGTATCTTGGGTTGTTATTGTCGGCGTAATGGCTGTTTTGCAGACTGCGCTAGCGGTAGGCGGTTTGTATTTTTATGAAACACATCGAAAAAACGGCCTTTCAGGACAGAAGGAGCAAAAAAACGATACCAAGAAAAATGGTAACTATTCAGGTATCCCGTCTTAACATTATAGAACAATTAAAGAGGCGTTGTCTCAAAAATCGTGGAAAATGAAGGTGGCGGCCCTCAATCCCCTGTGATATAACAGGGGTAGATAAACCAAACAAGTAAGGAGGTAACCGCCACCAATGCCAGTATATCACAAGCCGGCTAAAACCCCAATATCCCCGGATGATTCCTTTAACCTGCCCGACCATGTACAGGTATCTTTGAGGGAGGCTATAGGCAGTGCCAAGGATGGCCTCTTGGCCCTCTCCGTTGCCGTAGGACTGAATATTCTTAAGGCCATGATGGAAGCTGAGGTGGCCGAGATAGCCGGACCTAAAGGCAAGCACAACCCCAAAAACCGGCAAGCCGTGCGTCACGGCAGCGAGAAAGGCAGCGTAGTCCTGGGAGGCCGAAAGATAGCTGTTCGGCGGCCCCGGGTACGCACCACGGACGGTAGAGAAGTAAGGCTTAATACTTACGAAGCCTTTCAGGACGAGAGATTCATCACCCAATCAGTTCTGGAGCGTATAATTTACGGCTTATCCACCAGGCACTACGAACACGGGCTTGAACCCGTAGGCGAAGAGGTGCCCGCTCATGGGATTTCCAAAAGCACCATTAGCCGGCGATTTATCCACGCGACTCGCAAGGCTTTGGAGGAACTGCTCAGCAGGCCTTTGGAGGACAAACGCTTCTTGGTTCTGGTAATCGATGGGGTCATGTTTGCCGGTCACACGGTAGTAGTTGCTCTGGGCATCACGGCCGAGGGGAAGAAAGAGATTTTGGGCTTATGGGAGGGAGCAACGGAAAATGCTGCAGTCTGCAAGTCCCTGCTTGCCGACCTTGTAGCACGCGGCTTAAAGGTGGAAGAAGGGATACTGGTGGTCATAGACGGCTCCAAGGCCCTGAGGCTCGCGGTTAAAGAAGTCTTTGGGGAACGGGCCGCAGTGCAGAGGTGCCGGGTGCACAAGAAGCGCAACGTACTGGAACACCTGCCCAAGGAAGCCCGGGGGTAGGTGGGCAAAAAGCTAAACCAGGCTTGGGCAGAAAAGGACTACCGTAAGGCTCTGAGTGAACTAAACAGGCTGGCCGGCACTCTGGAAGAAAAGTACCCCGGGGCGGCAAGGAGCCTGCGTGAAGGGTTGGAGGAGACGCTCACCGTTAACCGGCTGGGTTTACCTGATACTCTGCGGAAAAGCTTATGCTCAACGAATATGATTGAGTCGGCTTTTGACAAGGTTAGGGTTATTACCCGGAACGTAAAGAGGTGGCGCAGTGGGATGCAGGTTTTGCGCTGGGCTGCAGCCGGGCTGCTTCAAGCAGAGAAAGGGTTTCAGCGTCTCAAGGGGTATCGAGAACTGCCTTTATTGGCTACAGCGCTGCTTGAAGTCGTCACTGCTCCAAAATCTTCCACGACGGTAAAAACAGCTTAAAAATCGCGAAAAAGGGCGCTACCGAAATTCCACGATATTCAGGACATGCTCCCGCAACTTGCGACGGGTTAGATTCTCTCAAAACCTTTGGAACCAGGATTGTGAAACTGCATTATCACAACTTTTGTAGGCTGCTAAATTCCAATCACAGAAAATATTTAAATCCAGACAGAACAGTTACTATAGCTGCAATATATATGCTCCAAACATCCAGTGGATAAGGTATATGTACTCGCCATTGACCCTCAAGAATAACAATCAGTATAGCTAAAGCTTGGATTACTGTCTTGACCTTACCCCATTTGCTTGCGGAAATAACTTTTCCCTCTGCTGCTTTTAGTGCCCGGAAACTTGTAATTACGAACTCCCGGGCAATAATGATTATTACAATCCAACTCTGTATCTTATGTAATTCTACAAGACACACGAGAGAAGCTGTTATTAATAGTTTGTCAGCTAGCGGATCAAGAAATGTCCCCAGTTTGGTCATTTGCTTGTATTTTCGGGCGATAAACCCGTCAATACTGTCTGTTAGAACTAGCAGCGTAAAAACGAGGGCTGCCAGCAAGTAACTGTTAGGAGCATCCATACGAAGCAGGATTATCAATACTGGGATCATTGCAATCCGCGAGATGGTCAAAACATTAGCGATAGTCATTTCCAAACGCTCCGGATAAGCTGCTTTCGTTGCTTTTTGTTAAGTTAATTGGATCTGTGCCGTAATTAACAAACAATACTTTGAAGCGGAATATGGAACCAATAATCTCTGCACATGCGCAGTATTTGTCAACTAAACATACAATCAGCGATTCTTTGTAGGATGGCGGTTGCCAGGTCAAGGGGAACATGTGCTTTAATATAATATCCCTTTCCACTTCATTCAAAGAAGACACTGTTGATGCGTTGTTTAATGCAAGTCGGGGGTGAACAAACCCATGTTTTCCATGACTTAGTCTGGTCGTTCTCCAATCATACAAGAATAAATCATGGAGTAATCCTCCCCGGGCAGCCGCCTTATAGTCCAATCCCAAAGCTCTACAGAGCAGAAAACTGTAGAAAGAGACATTCAAGCTGTGTTCGAAACATGTTACATGGCAGTGATGTTTGAACTGTTTCATTTTCTGAACGGGAGCAGAGTAAATCAAATCGTCAATACAATTCCTGTATTCCTCGAAATTATGGATCTGTTTCCATTTTTCATTTAGAGAACCTCTAAACTCCTCGATCTTGTTGGTGATGTTTAAGCTTAGCCAAGAAAAGGCTAAGGGCAGGCGATGGTATTTTTTCAAGTGTTTTTCCAAAGAATATCGGTAGTCATGCACGGACCCATGCTTCCGTAGCTTCAAAGCATCTTCGACGGAGTTTATCAAATCAAATATGAAATAAACCATCATAATACCGGCGAAAAAATATTTTAAATTCATTGAAACATTGTTTGCGCATTGTAATAGAAACGGGTGTATAATTTCCAACATTAAATAGGCCAACATCCCCCAATATACAGAATATTTAAGACAGATTCTCCCTTGAATATTGAACCGTTCTTCGCTGTAATCCCACCATTTGCGGTTAAAAAGCTTTTCCAGTAACATCCCAGTCAAATACTCCAGCGCGCTGGTACCTATAATAGCCAGTATTACGCTAATAACCATTCGTGTTGCCGGATCGACTAATGATATGGTACGATTCACCATTTCCCATGACTGAATTACCAGCAGGGCACCAAAACCGTACACAGGGCAGAAGGGCCCGGACAGAAACCCGCTATTCACGAATCTCTTTGCGTGCACACTTTTGAATAACGTTTCGATAATCCATCCCAGCAAGGAGTAAAACGAAAAAAACAATATCAGGTTGGTCAGGTTTTGATTCAAATTTATCACTCCTAAAAATTGACGGTATTGAAATTAGCAGTGGATTTGCTATTTGGAGGCTTAGTCGGTCTGTCTATCCGCTCCTCTTCCCCAAAATCCCCAAATTTATCTTAAAAAAATAGCGCTTCATGCTTTCCTTGAGTTTTTTACGCTCAATATCGGTCTGAATGCAGCAATCGTACTCCCCCAATATCCCCATTATTCCCAAATTCCACAAATATCTCGCAAAAAAAAATTATGTCGCTTTTGCCAACGCCTCACCCAAAAAGTCCATCAATAGTGTCTGTTCAGACTGGTTCAATGTTGCCAGATTCTTCTGAAACCCAGAAAGGGAGTCGGCCAAATGAGAAAGCAGTTGAACTTGGGAAGCTGTTTTTAGCATGCTGCCCATCACTGCACCAACAAACATGGCTAGCCCTATTTCCTCTTTGGCTACGTCCAAAGCCATGTTCTTGATCAGACGGATGCTGGTTTTGCTCAGAGTTTGCAGCTGCAAAATCAAGATAGCAATTACATAGGCACAAGAAACAAGAGGGTTTTCGATGTTTGGCAATTCAGTCTTCAATTGTTCTACAAGTTCCCTCAACTCGCTCTTCTTTGGTTTATCATAAAGAGACAATATTCTTTCTTTCAGCAATTGTACTTCTTTGTTGGGTGTCGTAGTTCCAAACTTTTTTGTTGCCAAAACTAAGTTGGCTAGTTGTGTAGGAGCAAACATTACTCTCGCTCGACCAGGGTGCTTTTTTTTCAGGTTGACTTCGTATTGAGTAGTCAAAAACCCCTTTTTTTCTAATGTTTTCAGCATTTCGTAAGCACTCCATTTGCTTACTTTTAGCAATTCTGCCACCCGCGCATAATGTACAGGCAGATTAGTAGCTTCGTAAATCTGCTTAATAATTTGCAAGAAATCCTTTTGCCGCTGGGTGATAGTCATTATAACCCTCTCCGTGAAATATTTTATAAACCCCATTTTCCCCAAATTTCATTGTATCTTCTACTACTAGAATTGTCAAGAAATTAGAATAAATCACAGTGCTGACGCACGAAATATTTAATAAAGTCCCTCAGGTCCTTTTTCGACACCC
>ENA-OSAF01000521-OSAF01000521.1-marine-sediment-metagenome-genome-assembly--contig:-NODE-521-length-11017-cov-19.152344_pt1 | contig 11017 bp, 10 predicted proteins | sample MGYA00237872_ERZ529318 | MGnify/ENA primary metagenome ERZ529318 (study PRJEB26369, sample SAMN03142813) | marine sediment metagenome | biome: marine; feature: borehole; material: sediment... | reverse complement strand
CCTCTGATGATGCTGGCAGCTTTCCAGCCCTGGGCCCGTGGCTTAGCATGGATAAAGCACCGGCCTTCTAAGCCGGGGATCCCGGGTTCAAATCCCGGCGGGTCCGCCTTCTTTATATTTCGAGCCTGGAGCGTTAGCCCACTTGTAGCAGGCAGATTATTTTTAACGATTACCAGCATCTGTCAGCATACCATCATACAGACAGCCTTACAGGCTTCTCCAGGAGCTCAGACAGCCTGTTTTCTAGCACTTCCCTGATCTCTTTCAGTTCCCTGTCAACTCTCCTCTTCATCTCATCCATGGACATCAGTTTTTTCCTGAGAGCCTTCTGTCTTTTGACGGTCTGATTACCGTTATCTACTGTCCGAACTTTCTTCATTTCGCCCCTTATGCTTGCAAGCTGCCGCTTCAGCTCTTTGATTTTTTCAAGGTCTTTTTTCAGCTTCCCGCTTGCTATTTCGTTCAGGGAATCAATGACAGCCTCCAGCTTCTTCTCCTTCAGCTTTATGCTGCCTTTCCGGATTTCTGAGGCTGCTCCAGATGCCAGCGACCTGATTTCATCCATGTTTTCCAGAAAATGATGCGTATCCAGGTTTATTCTGCTGCCCACCATGTGAGCATACATCTTTAGTGGTTTTCTGGCGTACGCAATCTTCCTGTGAAGTTCAGCCTCTCGGTGTCTGATTTCAGAACTTATTCGCTCTTCTTCACTTTTTAAGCTGGTGAGGAGCTCATCTTCTTCTGATTTGCTTTGATCTTTCTCTCCTTCCTGCTTCAAAGTCTCCATCTGCGAAATTATTTCCTCTGACCTCGTTGCTATACTCTCTCTTTCCTCCACAAGCTCCTTCAGCCTCTCAATCAGTCTCAGCGTCCCCCCTAAATCATCTAACCTCAGCTCTTTCTTCCTGGCTTCAACAGCCCCAACAATGCCTGCAATGTCCTTCAAACACTGGTCAATCTCCTCAATTTCGGGTGGATTCACTCCAAAGAGTATCCTGAAGTGCTTGACCTTCATGAGTGCTACCTTTTCAAGTCTCTTCGAAGTTTCGCTGAAAATAGCTCCACCACTGAGCTCTGGCACATCCTTCCATAAATTCACCATGACCGAGACAAAATTCTGGGCCTGATTTTTGAGCCTGGGATGCAGCCCCCTTGAATCAAAATTTTCGAGAAGGTAGATAAGGTTCTCAACTGCATGCTTCAATTCCGGATGTTTTTTAGAAACAAAGGCTTCAAGATCATTTTCAGCAGCTTCAATCAGATCCAAAACTCTCAGTTCCGCTTCTTCAGCGGTTATTACCTCATGCTTCTTCTTCTTTAGAAATCCAAAACCCATTACCCTAAATTGGCACTACAATTTAAACATTTTACTGTCTATTTCCCAGTTAGAACCAATACTTTCTCAGCTTTTCAAACACCTCTCGAACTCAGCAATAATGTCTTCTTTTTCCCTTTCACCATCTATTGACATAATCGTCACAGAGGTTCCACCATTCCGGCTCGCAATTGAGGATTCTACAGATTCTACTGCACATCCTCTTTTACAACCGCTTATACACACTATCACATCCACCACATCTATCAAATCTAACCTCCTCGGATCTTCCAGATCGCCAGAAGAAATATAGAAAAAATGAACTTCCGGAAAAGCTCTCCTTAGAATCTCCTCTACCTTCTCACGCCTGTACGCCGGGTTGCACCCTCCGCAGTACTTGATGCCCGCTTTCATGTGATTTAGCTCTTCTTCAACCTTTCAAGCATCTCCCGGAAAAACTCCTCCTCGCTCTTCCCAACTATCTTCCTGAAGTGCTCATCCTCGCTAATCCCTGCGATAATTTTAGCGAGTTCCTTCTTCATGTCCACGCTGCCCCTTCTCCATATCATTATCTTCTGAGCCTGCGGAGAGCCGGCTCCGTGCATGGATTCTGGCAATTGAGCCCCAATCGCAAGGTTCTCCACCAGCCTGAACATCCTCAGCCTGTGCTCAGTCTCAACGCCATCAACGCCTTTCATGTACTTCTCAATCAGCTCCCTGGTCTCGGGATTCCTGAAATCCTTCTCGGAAGGCGTTGTTATGACGAAGCCTCCAGCAATGTCCTGGGCAAGCCTCGACCATTCATAGGGGAAGCGAGTTACATTCAGCTTTGTCACGTTAGCAAGCATCGGGTTCGGCACGTAAGCACCTGAGGGTGTTTTGTAACCTTCATAGGAGCATGCTAAAGAGCAGCACCAGCAAGTCTCAGCTAAATGAATCATCTCCGTCAGCTTGTCAACGATGTGCGATGCCTTTGCAACTCCGTTGTACTCTGCCAGACCTGCCGTTGCACCTATCAGCACGTCGGCAACACCAACCTTACAGCCACCATAGTTCTGCCTGTGGAAGGTTGCAAATGTTTCAACAAGTTGGGCTGCAAAGTCGTATTCGCCGCACATGAACACCCTCTCCCAGGGAACGAAGACGTCGTCGAAGATCATCAGGGTTTCTCCACCCACTATGCCGTACTTCGCATTTCCACAGTCTATATCTCCGTCCAGTCTGCGAGTATCGTTTGTCTGCCTTGAGAATATGTTTATCAGCCCCTCTGCATCTATGGGTACGGCAAAGGATACGGCGTAGTCCTTATCCTCTGGCCCCAACGCTCGCGTTGGCATTACGATGACTTCGTGGGAGTTAGCAGCTCCAGTTTGATGGGCTTTAGCTCCCCTGACAACAATTCCGTCCTCCCTTCTTTCGACGATGTGGACATACAAGTCGGGGTCTTTCTGCTGGTGGGGCCTGAGACTTCTATCTCCCTTTACATCGGTCATTGCTCCAACACACATCAGGTCGTTCTTCTGAACGTGTTTCAGATACTCCAGAAACCTCTCGTGATAGTCTGTGCCGTGCTTCTTATCAACATCGTAGGTTGTTATGTATAGGGCATTTAAGGCGTCGAAGCCCACGCATCGCTGGAAGCACGTAGCGGTTTTCTGGCCCAGCAGCCTCATCATCCTTACCTTCTTAACCAGATCGTCAACGCTCTGATGGATGTGTGTGAATCTATTAGTCCTCTCCCCGGTCAGATGGGATGTTGCGGTCATGACGTCTTCATATCTCGGATCATGGGCAAGCTCATAGGTCATGGCGGCAGCATGAATGTGGGGGCGGAACATGGGCTCGTCTGCAACGCTTTCAATTTTCCTGCCCATAAAGTAAATGGTTGGTTTGTATTTTTTCAGGCTCTCAATATACTCCTTTCCGTTCATCATCCTATCTCCTCCCTTTTTGATTATGTTTCTCCTTCCAACCTTCTAATTATCTCTCCTGACACTTCATATCCGATACTTCATATCCGCATCCAAACCCTAATCCCTGAAAGCCGGCATTATCTTGCTGGCAAAAACATCCATGACATACTTAGGGTCGGGGCCCATGTTTATCAGGATGAAGTGCTCAACTCCGGCCCTGACAAACTCTTCAACCTTCTGCAGACAGTCCTCAGGCGTTCCAACTATTGAGAAGTCCTCAACCGCCTCATCCGGCACGTACTTCCCGAATTCCTCGTATTTCTTCATTCCATCCTCCCTGAGGGTGATCTCAGAATAGAGATTCTTCCCGAGGTGCTCCGGGATTTCAACGTCATATCCTGCCTCCTCGATGACCTTCGGGAAGAAGGCCACTATGGGCTTTATCCTCTTAAGCTGCTCAAATGCATCATCGTATTTATCTGCTACAGCGGTGTAGATGTAAATCCCACACTCGAAGTTGTCCAGCCTTCTTCCAGCTTTCTCTGCTGCATCCTCAATCTCCCTTAGGTGCTTTCTGTAAAGCTGAGGAGGTCGAGGAGTTGGCAGCCACCCGTCAGCCATTTCTCCCGTCAGCTTCCTGGTTCTTGGGCCATTAGCACCGAAGTAGATTGGTATTGAGCCTTTCACGGGCTTTACCTGCAGTAATGCATCCTGAAATTTCCAGAATTTTCCAGAATAGGTGACTCTATCTTCTTCCCAGAGCATCCTGACCATCCTCGTAAACTCCTCCATTCTGGAAACCGGCTTGTCCCAGGGTATGCCGAACTGGTCAAGGTTCATCGCTTCCCCTGGCCCAAGGCCTATAATTATCCTGCCACTGGAGATTTGATCCATAGTGGCGGTTTCCTGGGCAAAAACGGCGGGATGTCTTCTGTGGGGGTCTGAAACGCACGTGCCGAGCTGAACCCTCTCTGTAACTGTGGCAATAGCGGTTAGAAGGCTGAACGCTTCGGGAACGATTCCTGTTGGAATCATCAGGAGGTGGTCTGGAGCCCATACCGAATCGAAGCCAGCATCCTCAATCCTTCTTGCAATTTTTATCAGGTTGCTAACCGGCATCGCAGGTATGGGCAGCAGAAATCCGAATTTGGTCATGTTATCACTTCCTCCGGTGTAACGACCGTAACGTCACTCCATAACGAACTCAACCCTCTTTGCCTTGAACTCGGTCCTCTCAAGGCTGTTGGGTGGAAGTATCTCAACTTCAACTCTCACGAGCAGAGAATCCCTCAGAGCCCTTTTGACCCTTTCTTTCAGCTCCTCCACGTTCTTCACTTCAGCCGCAAGCTCCGCAAGAACCTCAACGTTTGTCACTATGCCGGTATCCCTGCTCTTCGTCACAACAATCTTGTACTCATTGCCTAACTCCGGGAAAGATCTTATAACCTCCTCTATCTGACTCGGATAAACATTCTCGCCCTTGAAAACGATCATATCATCGGCTCTGCCAAGGATTCCGCCAACAGCCCTGATGTGGGTTCTGCCACATCCGCACTTCTCGTCCTCAAGCCTGACGATGTCGTTTGTCCAGTACCTTATCATGGGCGTGCCCTCTCTGCTGAGATGGGTGATTACCAGCACACCCTTCTCTCCAACACTAAGGGGTTCTCTGGTTTCCGGATCCAGAACCTCTATCAGGTAGTGGTCCTCGGCAAAATGTAATCCGGCTTTCTCCACGCACTCAGCCGCAAAGGTGGGGCCAATTTCAGCCAGACCGTAGAAGTCGTAGGCATCGATTCCCAGCCCATCCTCAAGCCTTTTTCTGGTGGCAGGATTCTCAGTGCCAGCTTCTCCGCCAAAAGAACCGATTCTCAGGTTTATATCCTCCGGTCTAACACCCTTTTCTTTCAGCTTCTCCGCTATGTATAAGCCAAAGGAGGGTGTTGCGAACAGAACGGTTGATTTTGCGTGCTGCAGGTAATAAATCTGCCTCTCAGACGACGTTGCACCGATTGGGATGACAAATGAGCCTATTTTTGCCGCAGCATAATGTACAGCTATTCCGGCAACCCACAATCCGTAGCTGAAGCCGTTCTGTATCACGTCCTCCTTTCTGACGCCAAACCCCCAGATGAGCCTTGCAGTATGATCAGTGATTATTTCCGTGTCTCTGTAAGTCCACAGGGTGTTTACGGGAACGCCTGTTGTGCCTGTAGAAGGGTGGAGTTCCTTCCAGTCTGATGTCGGAGCAACAGCATACCTGCCAAAGGGTGGGTAGCTCGTCTGCTCCTGCCTCAGCTCACCCTTTGTGACAATTGGAAGTTTTGAGACGTCGTCGAGAGATTTTATATCTCCCGGCTTAACTCCTGCCTTCTTAAACCGCTCCCTGTAAAACTCAGAGTGCTTGTAGACCCTTTCCACCTGCCATTTTAACTTTTTGAGCTGTAGCCTTTCCAGTTCGTCCCTTTTCATGGTTTCAATCTGTGGGTCCCAATACTCGGCCTCTACTTCTTTCACATTTACACCCCCGCTAGCTGAATGCCAGAAATCGCTCCAGATCCTGCCTGGATAACTCATCCATCTTCCCGCTGAGCTTTATCTCTCCTTTATCCATCACATAAACCCTGTCGGCAATCTTTTCCACAAAAGGCAGGTTCTGGTCGGCAACCAGAAGGGATACGCCATACTCCTGTATGGTTTTAATTATTTCCGCAATGTCGTGAACGATTTTGGGTGCGAGCCCTTCTGAGGGCTCATCAATAAGGAGAAGATCAGGATTAAGGAGGAGGCCTCTGGCAATGCCGAGCATTCTTCTTTCTCCACCGCTCAGCGTTCCCGCTGCCCTCTTTGCAAATTCCTTAAGCTGAGGGAAGATCTTGAAGATCTCTTCCATATCGAAAATTCTGTCTGACTGTCTAACTGATTGCTTGATGGAAATTTTCAGGTTCTCCTCCACCGTGAGGTTAGGAAAAACTCCTCCATAATCGGGAACGTATCCCACACCATGCTTGGCGATCCTGTAAGGAGGCAAATCAATCAGGTCGACCTCCTCCCTGAAAAATATCCTCCCTGTTCTCCTGGATACCAGCCCCATGATTGTTCTGAGCGTCGTTGTCTTGCCGACGCCGTTTCTGCCGAGAAGCACAACAACCTCTCCCTTGCCGACTTCCAGTGAGATGTCGAAAAGAATGTGACTCTTGCCGTAGTAAGAATTCACATCGGACAGCTCCAGCATCTTCACGCTCATATCTCCACCCCCTTTAGGTAGACCTCCCTCACTGCTCTGTCGTCCTTGATTTCCTCTGGCGTTCCGTCTGCCAGAATTTTTCCACGGTTCATCACCACTATCCTCTCGGCCGTTTTGAATACAACATCCATGTCGTGCTCCACTATCACAATGGTAAGTTTCTCAGCCTCCTTCAACCTCATAACGATGTCCAAGATTCTGTGCTTTTCTGCAGGGTTTACACCTGCCGTCGGCTCATCCAGAAACAGAATTCTGGGTTTGGTGGCGATTGCCATGGCCATCTCAAGTAATCTTTGATCACCGTGAGAAATCTCGGAAGCAAGCGTATCTCTGATGTCCTCAAACTCAAATATCCTCATCAAATCCTCCAGCTCCTTAACGCCTTCCTCGCCCCGGCTGAGAAGGGGGATTCGGATGTTCTGGGCAACAGTAAGACCGGGGAAGATGTTGGAAATCTGAAAGGTTCTGGAGATACCCATGAGAACCCTTTTATGGGGAGGGATGTGAGTTATGTCCTCGCCGTTGAAGATTATCCTTCCTGCGTTCGGCTTCAGAAGACCCGTGCAGAGGTTGATAAACGTCGTCTTTCCTGCTCCATTAGGCCCGATGATGGCGGTGATTGATTCCTCTTCAAAACCAAGGGACACGTCATCCACTGCTCTGAGCCCTCCGAAGAATTTTGAAAGGTTCCGGGTTTCGAGAATCACTGCCATCACCTCCCCCTGAGATATCTTTCAACGATGCCCACAACTCCGCCCCTGAAGAACAGAACCACCGCCACAATTGCCACTCCGAATATGAACTGCCAGTAGAGGGTGTATTTTGTTATCAGATCCTGAATTATGACGTAAACGATTGTACCCACCGCCGGGCCGATGAAGCTCTGTGGGCCACCTAAGAGAGTCACAATAACCGGTATGGCTGAGAAGGTCCAGTGAGCGATGGTGGGGGTCACCGTTCTGTCCAGGAGCGCCCATAGAACTCCGGCTACCCCGGTAAACGTTCCGGAAACCAGCATGGCATACAGCCTGTACTTAAGGGTGGAATGGCCGGAGAACTGAACTCTGGTTTCATTCTCCCTTATCCCCTCAAGTACAAGGCCTATGTCTGACTTGACAAACCTGTACATCAGGTATGCACTGACGACTACCACCAGCACCGTGAAGTAGTAGAACCAGAACATGGAAAAGCCACGTGGAAAGCCCGTTATTCCGTCTTCTCCGCCTGTCACATCCCTCCACTTCATCACTATGCCCCAGAAGAGCATGGAGAATGCCAGAGTCACCATTGCAAAGTGGATCTCCCTGTGTCTGAGAGATAGCGTACCGACGACCGCAGAAAATAGTGCGGCTGCGGCTATGCCCAGGATGAACCCCACAGCCAGCGGATAATCAAGCCGGGCGACAAGAATAGCAAGGGTATAAGCGCTCCCTGAGAAAAACAACGCATGACCGAAGCTCAGCAATCCCGAGTAGCCGAACAGAACGTTGAAGGCTATGGCATAAAGAATCAGTATCCATATCTTGGTTGAGAGATAAAGGGCGTACTTGTTTCCGGTAAGCGGGATGAGCAGAGAGGCTGCTACGACTGCCATCAGGACTATAGACGTTCTTTCCACTGTGGCAACCGTTTCCACCCTCTTCACCGTTTCGATCGTTTCGGTAGATCCTCCAGACTTAGACTTCACCGAAGATCCCCTCCGGTCTCAACAGCAGAACTGCGGAAAGGGCTATGTATGGCAGAGCTATCGCAAGCCAGGGGACGAAAAAGGCTCCAAAAGCTTCGATTATCCCTATAATCAGGGCTGAGATGAATGCACCCTTTATGCTGCCCAGTCCACCTATCACCGTGACTATGAATGCGTAGATTATGATGCTCTCACCCATTCCGGGGGCTGCGGAGCTGATTGGTAATGTTAAGCCTCCTCCAAGCCCTGCAAGAAAGGCGCCGAACATGAACGCAGTTGCATAAAGGAATGAAGGGTTGAGACCGCAGCACATGGCCATTTCTGGATCAGAAGTAATTGCTCTTATCTGCATACCCCAGTAAGTCCTCGAAAGGACGTAATAAAGCAGCAGAGCAATGAGAATTCCTGCGATTATGATGTAAACCGAGAACATAGGAAGCGTTCTGCCAAACACTGACAGCGAGCCTGTGAACTGGGCCACCATCATCTTGGGCACAGTTCCCCAGATCATTCTGACCATGTCCTCGAATATCAGAATCAAACCGAAGGTCAGGACGAGCTGGAATGGTACAGGCAGATGGTAGATTTTAGAAATGAATGCCCTTTCACACCCCGCTCCGATTAACCCAACAAGTAATGAACCGACCAGCAGCGCCACCATGTAGTTTCCTGTCACCTCAAAAAATGTAAGGGTGAAATAGGCCCCCAGCATGTAGAATGCACCGTGTGCAAAGTTGAGAATTCTCGTAACTCCGAAAGTAAAGGTGAGGCCTGAGGAGACTATCCAGTAAAGCATTGCAGTAGCTACACCTATGATTAGCTGAAACGCTATCGCTCCCGGGTCCATACCTGATCTTTCCCCGCCGTCCTACCGTCCTAACTACTCAGCAGCCTACTTCGTGAAGGGCGGCACCTCATCAAATGGCGGCTTCTTGTAGTACATCTGGGCTGGCATGGCCTTCAGATTTCTGAGCACCGGTATTGGGTAGTTGGGATCGTGCTTCACCTGGCCGTAGGGTACCTCGTATACAGCCTGGTGATCTTCCTTCCTTATCAGCCTGGCACCGGCCGGTGAATAGACCACCATGTCCTCCAGCGTTTTGATGTGGGTGTCTACATCCAGGGTCTGGGTCAGCTCTATGAGCTTCTTGATGAGATAAACTGCGGTGTAAGATGTCTCCCCGCTGTACGCTGGATAATGCCCGAACTTATCCAGATGAGCCTTGACAAACTTCCTGTTGAGGGCCGTGTCTGGATATGGCCACACATACCTTCCAGAAATCCAGCAACCCTCTGGATATTCAGTTTTGAGAGCTTCCATTGCGTCGATGGAGTATCCCATCGGGTTTATCCACGCATATCCACCATCGTACTTCACGGCATCAAACAATCCCATCTGCTTTGCCTGCCTTACGAAGGTGAAGAGGTCAACTCCCCACTCCACCGTATGAATGCCGTCGGGCTTCTTCTCCATTACCGAGGAGATGTAGGGCGTAAAGTCTGTCGTTCCAATCTTGGCCCAGGCCTCAGCCACAAACTCCACATCCGGCCTGAGCTTGGATAGCGTTTTCTGGAAGAGCTCCCACGATGCATAGCCGTATTCGTAGTCAGGATGGACTGCAGCCCACCTCGTTGCTGGAAGCTGAGCAGCGATGAAGGCTGCCATTATACCGTCCTGATACACTGGAACGGCGAGCCTGAAAACCTCTTTAATTCCTTTCTTGTAGACCAGGTCTTCCGTCAGACGGTGCGTTGCGGCATGAGTCACGAACAGCAGCTTGTTGACTTCCGGCATCACCTCCGCAACGCCTAAAACTACACCGCTTGAGTCTATGCCAATGATGAAGTCGCAGCCTTCGTTCTCCACGAGGCTTCTCACCTGCTTTACAGCCTCCGCTGGCTTTGCAGCAGAGTCTCTGTAGATTACCTCAACCTTGCTGCCCATAATTCCTCCAGCGGCGTTTATCTCTTCCATGGCAAGCTGAGAACCTCTTTTCTGCAACTCACCATACGTACCAAAAGGCCCTGAGAAAATGGCGATGTGCCCGATTTTGATGGTGTCCTTAAGCTTCTTCTCACCAACCACTGGAGCTTCCTTCGGCACAACCTGAACTTCAGGTTTTTTGAGGCTGTATCCCACCCCTCCTCCAATCAGCAGCCCTGCACCAAATGCGGCAGTATATCTCAGAAAATCTCTCCTACTAATCTCTTCAGGCGGCATATTCTATCACCTGTTTTGTAAATGATTAATTATTTGTCAATTATTGACTATAAAAGGATTTCGATAGGTCTCTTTTTAGGTTAATCAAAAATTTTTCTAAAGTTTTAATATATTGCAATCCGTCACTTTTAGGGAAATCTAACTTAATTATTATATAAATTAAATAAATTATTTAAAAATTTAGTAAAACAAAAAACCCAAAGTTTAAAAACTGTTTTCAGTCCAATATTATTCGCTCATGAATAATGATTACTGGGACCCCAAAATCGAATTGATGAGCAGAAAAGACCTCCAGAATTTGCAGTTAAAACGGCTTAGGTGGCAGATAAAAAGATGTTACGATAACTCCTTATTTTACAGATCTAAGTTTAAAAAGGTCAATATAGCTCCAGAAGATATAAGAAAGCTGGACGATGTGGAGAAGCTTCCCTTCGTATTCAAGGGTGAACTCAGGGAGGAGCAGAGAAGGTTTGGCGTTAACAGATATTTAGTTACCAGAGACAAGCTCGTGGAAGCTTACCCAACTTCTGGAACAACAGGAGAGCCGGTTCTTAATTTCTGGACCGAAATGGACAGGGAATATATAATCGATGTTACAGCCCGGACCCTCTGGAGTATGGGGTTGAGGAGCGAT
>ENA-OSAF01000518-OSAF01000518.1-marine-sediment-metagenome-genome-assembly--contig:-NODE-518-length-11108-cov-20.297657_pt1 | contig 11108 bp, 9 predicted proteins | sample MGYA00237872_ERZ529318 | MGnify/ENA primary metagenome ERZ529318 (study PRJEB26369, sample SAMN03142813) | marine sediment metagenome | biome: marine; feature: borehole; material: sediment... | reverse complement strand
CAATTTGCCTCGGAAGTTTACCGGCAAACCGGCTGGGCGCCGGCGGAAATGAACCTGGGCGGCGGGTTAGGTATTTATTACGCTGCGGGCGACGAGCCGCAGGCGGTGGAAAAGTATGCCGATATTGTGGTTGAAGTACTGCGCCGGGTTGCCGCGGAACACAGCATGCCCATCCCCCGGGTTATGGTGGAGCCCGGCCGCTCCATCAGCGGGCCGGCCGGGACAACCCTGTACACGGTGGGCGCCGTGAAGGACATACCGGGCATCCGCAAGTACGTAGCGGTAGACGGGGGCATGGGCGACAACCCCCGGCCGGCCATGTACCAGTCGCGTTATGAGGCGATTATTGCCAACAGGGCGGCTGAGGAGCCGCAGGAGAGGGTCTCCATAGCGGGTAAGTGCTGTGAATCGGGAGACATGCTCATATGGGACATAGAGCTGCCCTCCCCACGACCGGGCGACATACTGGCGGTAGCGGCTACCGGTGCTTACAATTACTCCATGTCCATGAATTACAACCGGCTGCCCCGCCCGGCTATGGTGTTGGTGCAGGAGGGCCGGGCCGATCTCATTGTGGCTAGGGAAACTTACGAAGACCTGTTGCGCAACGATGTGGTGCCGGAACGGCTGTTGAATAACCGGCCCGTCCGCCTGGCCGGCGCCGGGACAGGCTAATGATAATCAACGATCTGCGCCCCTTGTCAATCTCTGACGGGGCTTTTTTTTACACCACGGGTAAGAATTATGGTATAATATGAAACTAATGTAGCCGTACGGAGGGTAGTGGTAGTGGAGATAATAACGACGCACAGCAATACCGACATGGACGGGCTGGCTTCCATGGTGGCCGCGCAAAAACTGTACCCCGAGGCCGTGCTTGTCCTGCCGGGCAAGCTTTCCCGCAACGTGGAGGAATTTGTATCCCTGCATAAGGACACCTTGGATATTCGAACCATCAAACAAATCGATTTAGACCAGATCAAGAGGATAATTTTGGTAGATACCAAGAGCCCGCGCCGGGTGGGTAAGCTGGGCGATATTTTGGAAAAAGTGGACGTTCACATTTACGACCACCATCCTTGGGCGGACGGCGATGCCAGGGGTTCACTGGAAGTGGTTGACGCGGTCGGCGCCACAGTTACCCTGCTGGTGGAAAGAATCAAGGAAAAGCGGCTGGCCATCACCCCGCTGGAATCCACAATTATGTGTTTGGGCATCTATAGCGATACCGGCTCGCTCATGTTTACCAGCACCACCTGCCGGGACGTGGAAGCCGTGGCCTACTTGCTGGATAAGGGTGCCAACCTGGCGGTGGTGGCGGATTTTCTGGGCCGGCCCATGACCAACGAGCAAAAGAACTTGTTGAAGGAACTGCTTATAAACGCCGAAAGATACCAGATCAACGGTACCAAGGTACTGCTGGCCCGCGCCAAAACCGATGAGTTCGTGGTTGGGCTGTCTCTGATAGCACACACCATCTCGGAAATTGAGCGCCTGGATGTGGTTTTTGTGCTGGCGGAAATGGAAGATCGCCTGCACATCGTGGGCCGCAGCAGTATTCCCCAAGCCAACATGGCCGAGATTTTGCAGCATTTCGGGGGCGGCGGGCACGCCGCGGCGGCTTCGGCAACCATCAAAAAGGCCGACCTGGAAGAAGTGGCCTGGGAATTGTTAGACGTCGTATACAAGAAGATCAGGCCCCCCTTGTGCGCTGCCGATATCATGTCTTCGCCGGTGAAAACGGTAACGCCGGAAATGAGCATAGCCGAAGCGGGTCAGATTATGCTTCGCTACGGGCACACCGGGCTGCCGGTGGTGAAGGGTGAGAAACTGGTGGGCGTAATCTCCCGTCGCGACGTGGAAAAGGCCAACTACCACGGCCTTGGGCACGCTCCCGTCAAGGGTTTCATGACGGTGCGGGTAGTTTCCGTGCCCGGCGACATGCCGGTTTCTGAAGTGCAGGAGCTCATGATCAGCCACGACATCGGCCGGGTGCCGGTGGTGGAAAACGGGAAGCTCATCGGCATCGTGTCGCGCACTGACGTGCTGCGCACGCTGCACGGCGAGGTGCAATCCAAGCATAAAGTAGTATATAACAGCGGCGACCAAGTGATGCACAAACGAAACATAGCTTCGCTGATGCAGGCCAACTTATCCTCCAAGGTGTGGGAGATATTGCAGGAAGCGGGAAAAGTTGCCGAGGACATGGGATATAACGCGTACGCCGCCGGCGGCCTAGTACGCGACGTGCTGCTGGGTCTGAGGAGTCTGGACGTAGACCTGGTGGTCGAGGGAGATGGCATACTGCTGGCCGAGGAACTGGGGCAAAAGCTGGGTGCCAAGGTTAGGAAACACTGGAAGTTTGGCACGGCTGAAATTGTTTTTTCCGAGGACTTTAAAGTGGACGTGGCCACTGCCAGAGTGGAATTTTACGCTTACCCCGCCGCCCTTCCGCAGGTAGAAAGCTCGTCCCTGCACCAGGATTTGTACCGGCGAGACTTTACCATTAACGCCATGGCTGTCGCCATTAACCAGAGGAGTTTCGGCGATTTGGTCGATTTTTTCGGCGGCCGGGAGGATCTGCAGCAGGGCCTGATTAGAGTATTGCATAATTTAAGTTTTATAGAAGATCCTACCAGGATCCTCAGGGCCGTGCGGTTTGAACAAAGATACGGTTTTCGTATTGAGCCGCAGACTTTGAAGTTTTTGCACGAAGCGGTGCGCCAGAACGTGTTGGGTAAAGTTTCTCCCGACCGCATTTGGGAAGAACTGAAACACATCATGGTGGAAAAAGAAGCCGGGCGCATGCTGCAGCGCCTGGAGAAGCTCAAGGTGTGGGACTTCGTGTTTCCGGGCGTCAACTACTGGGAAGTGGACCCGGTATTAAAGGAACTGCAGCAGTCCATGGAAATAATATCCGAATGGGGTCTCATGGAACCCGCGGAAAAATGGCTGCCCTACTTTATCGCCGTTTTACACTGGACGAAAGCTCCGGCGGCCCGCAAGATATGCGAAAAATACAACCTCAGCAAAAGGCAAACGGAAAAGGTACTGGCTGCGCTGGAAGGCTGGCGCCGGGCCGTGGCCATGATTTGGAAGGCGCCGCAGGACGTCAAGATCAGCCAGTTGGCTAAAGTGCTTATTAAAATGCCCCGCGAGTCCTACCCCATGTTGATGGCCATCCTGGAGGAGGACTGGATAAAGGTGCGGTTCAGGCAAATATTGTTGGCCATCCAGGGTAGCAGGCCGATCATCAACGGAAAATATATTAAGAGCCTGGGTTACCCCCCGGGCCCCATATACCGTGAAGTGCTAGACGCCTTGTGGTGTGAACGGCTGGACGGTAACGTGACCACCGAGGAAGAAGAGAAGGCTTTTGTGCAACGCTACCTGTCTCGAGCAGCCGAAGGAGAGAGCCGATGTTAGATTTACCGAGTTTATTTGAGCTGCTGGTTTTATTGCCGGCCATATTAATCGGGCTGACGTTTCACGAGTTCGCCCACGGCTGGGTGGCCGACCGCCTCGGCGACCGCACGGCCAGGTACCAGGGAAGGTTGACCCTCAACCCGCTGGCTCATATAGATCCCGTGGGGTTTATCATGCTCATTTTGTTTAAATTCGGCTGGGCTAAACCGGTACCGGTCAACCCCTACAACCTGCGCACCGATCCGGCCCGGGGCATGCTGATGGTGTCGCTGGCCGGCCCCGCCGCCAACCTTTTGGTGGCGCTGGTTACTTCGCTGATCCTGGCATCCGGGTTGGCCCGGCTGGTTCCCTACGGCAACCTTGTTTTTTACCTGACCCTACAGATTAACGTCATTTTAGCCGTTTTCAACCTCATCCCGGTACCGCCGCTGGACGGATCCAAGATTGTAGCCGGACTGTTCCCCGGCCGGGCCCGGTTTATTTACGGCATGGAAACCTACGGTACCGTAATTTTACTTTTGCTATTATTCACCGGGGTGCTGGGCAAAATATTATGGCCGCTGGTTAATTTTATTACCGGTGTTTTTCTGGCCCTGGGAAAGGTCATGTTTTAAAAGTGATATTAGACGGAAAGGAGCAACCAACATGGACAGGAAGGGCAGAATATTAAGCGGCATGCGGCCTACCGGTCGATTACATATCGGACACCTCAGCGTGCTGGAAAATTGGGCAAGCTTGCAGGACGCCTACCAGTGCTTTTTCTTTGTGGCCGACTGGCATGCCTTAACCACCTCCTTTGACGAGTCGAGAAGTATCCGTGCCAATGCCAGGGAGATGGTGGCCGATTGGCTGGCGGTAGGTATTGATCCCGAAAGAAGCGTAATTTTCGTTCAATCCCTCGTCCCCGAGCACGCCGAGCTGCACCTGCTGTTTTCCATGATTACGCCTTTAAGTTGGCTGGAGAGGGTACCCACATACAAAGATGCCGTGCAGCAGCACAAGGCCAAAGGTAAAGACATAGCCACGTACGGGTTTTTGGGATACCCGCTGCTGCAGGCTGCAGACATACTTATTTACCGCGCGGATGCAGTGCCGGTGGGAGAGGACCAGCTGCCGCACCTGGAGCTGTGCCGCGAGGTAGCAAGGCGATTTAACCACATGTACGGTACGGTTTTCCCTGAACCGCAGGCTCTGCTGGCAAGGGTACCTCTGCTGCCCGGGGTGGACGGCAGAAAAATGAGTAAGAGCTACGCTAATGTTATAGATCTGGCGGCTGAGCCCGAAGAGCTGCGGGCCAGGGTCAACGACATGATCACCGATCCGGCACGTATTCGCAAAACCGACCCGGGACACCCGGAAGTATGCGTAGTGCATAAGTATCACGGTATCTACAGGCCGGCGGAACTGGCGGCAATTGAGGAAGACTGCCGCCAAGGGCGAATCGGCTGTGTGGCCTGCAAGAGAACGCTGGCCGGCGCGCTGGAGGAAGTAATGCAACCCATTCGGGAAAGAAGGCGGGCCATCATGAGGGATACCGGATATATCGACGACGTCATCGCTGAAGGCGTACGCAGGGCCGCCGCGGAAGCGCGGCAAACCATGGAAATGGCCCGGCAAAAGGTTTTCGGTGTATAAACAAAGCCCCGGTACGGGGCGTTTTTTTTGCCCGGCACCGGCAGAGCTTCGCGTATAAATTACACAGCCCGACGGTAAAATAAGGGGCGGGGTGCAGGATATGGCAGTAATTATGCTGCTGGCAGCCTTGCTGGGCTTGTCGTTGCTGCTGCTGGTATCACCCATCAAGGTCCATGTTCGCTATGCGGTGGGAGACGAAAAAGGCAGCGACGCGCCGTTCGGTAACGGGATCCGCCTGTCGTTTTTGTGGGGATTGTTTTCGCTGCGCCTGCGCGTAGCTGGCGTCGTGTCGTTTTATCGGGTATTTTTGCCGGTGATGAAGTTGCGTGCCCGAATGGCCGGCCGGCCGGGGGGAGAAATGGCCGAGGAAAAAATGCTGCTTACCCCGGCCAGGGTATGCTGGCTATTGAGGCGCGTGGCCCGGCTGGGCCGTTTAATGGCGCCGGCCGGGCGGCGGTTGCTTTCCGCGGTGCAGCTGCACCGGTTTTGCTGGCGCACCGGCATCGGGCTGCAGGAAGCTGACCTCACCGGCATTACCACAGGCATTTTATGGATCATCAAAGGCAACCTTATTTCCGGGTTGTACCGGTTGGTGAAAAAACCAGCACCCAGGCCGGTACTGGAAATAATGCCGTTCTACAACCATTGCCTGGTCCGGGTGTACCTGAACTGCATATTCAGCTTGCGCTTGGGACATATTATCAGTGCAGTAATACTTGCCGGGTGGTTGTATCTCAGGAACCGCAAGAAAGTACGGGGGTGAGGTAATGGAACAGCATCCTATCGAAGGTCTAATGAAAACCGCCATGGAAAGCATTAAGGAGATGGTGGACGTGAATACGGTCATCGGCAAGCCGGTGGAAACTGCCGACGGGAGCGTTATAATCCCAGTTTCCAGAGTGGCGTGCGGCTTCGGGGCCGGGGGCGGTGAATTCGCGGTGAGCGAGCCTGCACAAGGCGGCCAGGGCAGCGAAAACCAGATACCCGCCTTTGGCGGAGGCAGCGGCGCAGGCATGTCGGTGAAGCCGGTGGGTTTTCTAGTGGCCGGCAACGGGCAGGTGCGCATGCTGCCGGTGGACAGAAATGCCATGCTGGACAGGCTGATTGACCTGGTGCCGCAGTTGTTGAGCCAAGTACAATCCATGCTGGCGAGCCGCAAGGCAGAAGATAAATAATGGGAGGGAAAGGGCTTGCTTGAAAAGCAGGCTTTTTTTGGCCAAGCAAATTTGGCGGTCCGGCGGAATATGATAATTTACGGGATGTTTCCCTTCCGGGGAGGACGAATCATGAAGGTGATCGTGGCGGGCGGCGGCTGGGCAGGATGTGCCTCTGCTTATGCGGCCAAGATGGCGGGGGCCGAGGTGGTATTGTTAGAAAGGACTGATATGCTGCTGGGAACCGGGTTGGTGGGCGGCATCATGCGCAACAACGGCCGTTTTACCGCCCTGGAGGAAGCCGGGGCGCTGGGCGGCGAAGAGCTGGTGCGGTTGATCGACTCGGTAGCCAGGCATAAATCGGTTGATTTTCCCGGCCACAAGCACGCCTTACTTTACGACGTTACAAAGATAGAACTCGCGATGCGCAGGTTTTTGACCCGTTGCGGCGTCGAAGTCAGGTTGCAGTGCAGGGCTACGGAGGTTTTTGTCAGCGCAGGTTACATTAAAGGAATTGTTACCTCAGGCAACGATGTCATTCGCGGGGATGCTTTCGTTGACGCTACGGGCACGGCGGGGCCGGCCAAAAACTGTACCCGGTTCGGCACCGGTTGTGCCATGTGCATTTTGCGCTGTCCTACTTTCGGGCCCCGGGTAAGCCTGGCAGCCAAGGCCGGGCTGCCTGAAATCACAGCTGGCCACGATTTTCCCTCTTTTGAAGCCATGAGCGGCTCCTGCAAGCTGGACAAGAACTCGCTGGATCAACATCTGGTGCAAAAGCTGGAACAAGACGGCGTGCTGATCATACCTTTGCCCCCGAAAATGCATAAGGTCGACCTGCTGAGCAGCAAGGCCTGCCAGCAGTACGCGCTGGAGGAATATGCCCGCAACTTGGTGATTCTGGATACGGGACATGCTAAATTAATGACTCCCTTTTTCCCGCTGGACGTCTTGCGCTCCCTGCCGGGGTTTACCAATGCCCGGTATGCCGATCCCTATTCCGGCGGCAGGGGTAATTCGGTGCGCTTTATGGCCATGTGCCACTGCGACGATACCCTGCAGGTGAAGGGGGTGCATAACTTGTTTTGCGCCGGGGAGAAAACCGGCCCGCTGGTGGGTCACACGGAAGCCATCATCACCGGCTTGCTGGCCGGGCATAACGCAGTCCGGCTCCTGGCCGGGAAGGAACCGCTGGTGCTGCCCGTTGAACTTGCAGCGGGAGATATCATAGCCTTCATGCACGCCAACATGCAGGAGGAGGGAATGACTAAAAAGTATACCTTTTCCGGCTCGGTTTATTTCGAAAGAATGAAACAAAAAGGCCTGTATACCACCGACACGGCTTCAATACGGGAAAGAGTACGACGTACGGGATTATCGAGGATATTTGCTAAAAGAATAGTTAACCACTGACCGCATGCTAATTTTCAAGCTTTTTCTGCAGGGTTTGCCGCCCGGGTATAGAAATAATTTAAGCAACGGAATATAACGTTTTAAGGTTGCGTTACCATGCAGACAACAAAGCGCGTTCTGGCAAGGCGAAAATTTTACGAGCAGATATACCGGGTGACCCTGGCTGTGCTGGTAGGCGTGTGCACCGGCCTGGGCGCAGTGGTTTTTCGCAAACTGATAACGATATGCAACGAGGTTTTTTTTCAACAGGGGGGAGAAGTCTTATCCTTCCTGGGGCAATATTACGTTGTGCTTTTGCCTATGGCGGGTGGCCTGGTGGTGGGGCCGCTTACTTATTTTCTTGCCCGTGAAACCAGGGGCCCGGGAGTAGGGGAAGTAATAGGGGCGGTTGCCGTGCGCGGCGGCTTCATCCGTCCCAGGGTAGTGCCGGTCAAGGCCCTGGCATCCGCCATTTGCATCGGGTCGGGCGGTTCCGCCGGGCGCGTGGGGCCCATAGTGCACATGGGTGCGGCCATTGGTTCCGTGGTAGGGCAAGTGCTGAAGGTGCCGGCTCGTAAGATGAAAGCACTGGTGGCCTGCGGCGCCGCTGGAGGCATAGCCGCCACATTCAACGCGCCTATTGGCGGTGTGCTTTTTGCCCTGGAAGTGATTCTGGGGGATTTTAAGGGCAGCCACTTGATGATGATTATTATATCCTCGGTAACCGCGGCGGTTATCGGGATAATATTTTTCGGGGACAACCCGGCTTTTACCGTCCCCTCATACGCCATGCACCACCCCGCCGAACTGTTGTTTTACGCCCTGCTGGGTATCGCCTGCGGCTTATTTTGCGTGTTGTACATCAAAGTGTTTTACAAAGTGGAAGATATTTTCAATCTTTGCCATCGGGTGCCGGACTACCTTAAGCCTGCACTGGGAGGGCTGCTGGTGGGAGGCATCGGCCTTTACTTCCCGCAGGTTTACGGGGTAGGCTTTGAAACCATAGAACAGGCCATAACCGGTCAAATGGTGTTAAACATTACCGCAGCGCTAATTATTGTCAAGCTGCTGGCCACATCCATAACCATAGGTTCCGGAAGCTCCGGCGGTGTTTTTGCGCCGGGGTTGTTTATGGGTGCCATGCTGGGCGCCACGGTCGGGCATATTTTTCACCTTTTGTTTCCCGGTATTGCTGCCGCGCCCGCCGCGTATGCTCTGGTGGGGATGGGCAGTGTTATAGCCGGCAGCGCCCACGCTCCCATGACGGCCATCATCATGCTGTTCGAGATGAGTAATGATTACCGCATTATTTTACCCCTCATGATTGCTTGTATTGCCAGTTCCGTAGTGGCCAGCACCTTGTACCCGCATAATATATACGTGGTCAAGTTAATCAGGCGAGGGCTGGACATCGAGGCGGCCAGGCGGCCCGACGTTTTGAAAAACGTGCTGGTGAAAGACGTCATGACTGCGCAAATTGAAACCATCCCCACCTGGTTTTCCCTGCAGCAGGCCTGGAAGCAAGTGCAGGACAGCCCGCACCACGGCTTTCCTTTGGTAAACGAAAAAGGCAGCGTAACGGGCATCATTACCAGGGACGAGCTGGAGCAAGCCATGCAGCTGGGTAATACAAGGCGGCCGGTGAATGAGCTGGCGGTGCACCGCTTGATAACCGTAACGCCTTATGAAACTATCAGCGCGGCGGTAAAGAAAATGAAAGAGCACAATATCGGCAGGTTGCCCGTGGTGGATGCCGATAACCCGCAGAGAATAATCGGGCTGGTAACCCGTACGGATATAATTAATGCTTATACCACGGGCTTACTGCAGGAAGACGAACTGGAAGAAGGCCTGGCCGGCGGGCATACCGAAAGCAAAACTGCGGCCTTGTAAAAAGAGCCGGGTCGGCCGCGGCGAGCGAAACACCAGAGAACAAGCGCGAATTCCGCAGCCATGGCTGCGGAATTTTTTTCATATTTGGGACAACCCGATCATAACTTGTTAGTAGTAAACGGGCGGAGGAGAAAAAATGGTCAATTACATTTGGCTGGGTATGATGGTGGTCGGCATTTTGGTAGCTGCGGCCAACGGTCACGTGGAAGTTGTCACCAAGGCCGCTCTGGAAGGGGCGCAGGTGGCGGTGCAGACGGCTATCGACTTGATTGCCATAATCACTTTTTGGCTGGGCGTTATGAAGCTGGCCGAAGCCGCCGGGTTAGTCCGGGCGCTGGCGCGCATGGTGCAGCCCATAACCAATTTCCTTTTCCCCGGCATTCCCCGCAAGCACCCCGCCATGGGGGCCATAGTGATGAACTTGAGCGCCAACATACTGGGCTTGGGTAATGCCGCTACACCCATGGGCTTAATCGCCATGCAGGAACTGCAAAAGCTTAACCGGGGCGATCCCAAAACGGCTACCGACGCCATGTGCACTTTTTTGGCCTTGAATACTTCTTGCATCACCTTGATACCAACCACCATCATCGGTATAAGGCTCATATATGGTTCTTCGGACCCCACAGAAATAGTGGGAACCACCATCTTTGCCACGGCGGCGGGCATGACGGCGGCCATCATTATGGACAGGATTCTGCGCTACCTGTACAGTAAGGGGTGGTAATGCCAAAATGTTCGGCATAGTATCCGATCTTTCCCGTTGGGCCATTCCCGTTGTTTTGCTGCTGGTACCGCTGATTGCCATGATAAGGGGCGTGAGTGTTTTTGAAACCTTCGTGGAGGGAGCGGAGGACGGCTTTGGCACGGCTATAAAAACCATTCCTTACCTGGTGGCCATGCTGGTGGCCATTAGCGTTTTCCGGGCCTCGGGCGCGCTGGATATGCTGGTAGGTATTTGTGCACCCGTGCTGGACAAAGTGGGCGTACCCGCCGAAGTGCTACCCCACGCCATCATGCGTCCCCTGTCCGGCGGCGCAGCACTAGGTATTGCCACGGACATAATCAAGACAGACGGGCCCGACAGCTTTATCGGCCGCCTGGTTTCTACCATGCAGGGTAGTTCCGATACCACCTTTTACGTGCTAACTTTGTATTTCGGCTCTGTGGGCATTTCCCGTTACCGCTATTCCATTATTTCCGGGCTCACCGCCGACTTTACCACTTTGGTGGCTTCAGTTTATATATGTCATAAGGTTTTTGGTTAAAAGACCATCGGCTTTGATTAGCAGCTGGGCATGAAGCGCAGGAAACACCTTTTGGTGCCGTAAAGGAGCAAAACCGGAAAACACACCCGTGGATGGGCGCCAGGCTTTCGATAAACTCTGGCAGGCGCTTTCCGTTTCCTAAAAGTAAACGAGGTACGAAACGCCGGGTAACTCTTGACGAAGCAAAGGAACGGAGCCGGGAGGCGCGTGCAGGAAGCGAACACCGGCCCGGGAAGTGCTTTTTATTGCTTTTTATTGACACTCTGACCTTCTTAAGGGTTTTTTTTATTGGGCCGGGAGGTGGTAAAATAATTTTATGGGAGGTGAGCCTTGTTGGAGC
>ENA-OSAF01000513-OSAF01000513.1-marine-sediment-metagenome-genome-assembly--contig:-NODE-513-length-11173-cov-23.147688_pt1 | contig 11173 bp, 11 predicted proteins | sample MGYA00237872_ERZ529318 | MGnify/ENA primary metagenome ERZ529318 (study PRJEB26369, sample SAMN03142813) | marine sediment metagenome | biome: marine; feature: borehole; material: sediment... | reverse complement strand
AAAAGGCAGTGGCCTAATGGCGCCGGCTACCCGGTTACAGTGGCGGGACCGCCCGGGAATTTCACCCGGTTCCCTATTCTCCCCCATGCATTACGGGGGCACCTGCTGCATGCCACCTATTCACTTGGACTACTTTGGATAAAAGTATTTCCACGCGCTATGTAATTTTCCTGCCTTGGGCAGTGAAAAATTTACCGCCGCGCGTAAGCATCCACATCAATCCCCCGGCGCTGCAGCCATTCAGCGGTAAAACCGGTGATGACCAGCGGCTTGCGGGCCAAAGCGGCCAGGTTTCCGGCGCCGGTAAGCATCATCACCCGCTGCAGCCCGGCAATCAGGCCGTTTATGTAATCCACAAGCCCCTCCGGCCCTTTTTCCTGCAGCACCCGCAAAAACGGGCCGGCCATGGCCGTAAGCGCGGCCCCCGCTGCCATTGCCACCGTCATATCCACGGGCGTGCGCAGTCCCCCCGACGCAATAACCGCCAGCGGCAAGCCGGTGCTCAGTGCTTCCAGCAGCCCCACTGCCGTGGGGATGCCCCACTGTTCCAGGTAAGCGCCGCCCCTGCCGCCGCGCCTGTTTTCAATGGCGGCGAAATTGGTGCCGCCCCGCCCGCCGATGTCCACGCAGCGCACCCCGGCCCGGTACAGCGCCGTTATGGTTTCCCTGGACAGCCCGCAGCCCACCTCCTTCACCACCACCGGTACCGGCAGCTGCTGCACCAGGCGCGCAATGTTTTCCAGCACGCCGCGAAAATCCGTATCCCCTTCCCGCATGGCCAACTCCTGGTTCACATTGAGGTACAACTGAATACCGTCGGCGGCCACCATGTCGATGGCTTCCAGCGCCTCCTCCAGGGTGCAGAGCGCGCTGAGGTTGGCCAACAGCAATCCGTCCGGGTTTTCTTCCCTGGCCACGGCAAAGGTATGGCGCACCTCCGGGTCGTCCAGGGCGGCCCGCTGGGAACCCACCGCCATGGCAATGCCGGTGCGCGCCGCTGCTTGGGCCAGCCCGCGGTTGACCTCCAACACGGCGGTATGCCCGCCGGTTATGGCGTTGATCATCAAAGGCGCCCGCAGGCGCTTGCCCATGAAAAAGCAGGAGCAGTCCACCCCGTCCCGGTTCAGTTCCGGCAGCGCGTTGTGCACCAGAAAAATATCGCCGAAGCCGGACGGGAAATCGGTGTCGGGCAATTCCAGAGCATACTTGATGTGCTCAAGCTTGCGCGTCTTCCTGGAAATAGCCAACGCCTCCCATCTCGCGTATCTTTTACATATTATCACTCCCTTCGCCACCGGTCAACGCCGCCCCGCCGCGCCACGGGCCGCCGCACATAATTTTTCCAAGCCCAGGCGCGGCGCCGCCGTTTCATTTCATTGAAATCATGGATTGCCCCGGCAGGTGTGTGGGCGGCGGGTTACGTTCATTACGGCCAGCCCGCCGGCCAGCATCCCGCCGGCAAGCTGCTGCATTAGCGGACCGGGGTATTTACCAAGGGCGCTTCCGTTACCTTTGCCCACTCTAATTCAGTCGAGACCGCCAAAAAACATATTTCACATGCTGCATATAACATATTTCACAAACCAGTACGCAGAAATACCCGTATAAACCGCAGCCCAAATATAAAGCAGGTCAATAACACATTCGTTTACCCGGCCGGGATGTTCAGCCCGCGACATTTCCACCCGGTTCATTTCCGCCTTGTAAAAAGGGCTTTCCAGCAACCTTTCCCAGCAATTTTTTTGCTCCGGCAACGGATTGGACCACCACCTGCCAATATCCACAACCACAGCCATCCACAGCCCCTCCCCGGAACTTTGTGCACTTTTTAACATTATAATTGGCGGGCGGAGAAAAATCAATAACTGTTTGTGAAATATTTAATTTATTTTCCGCAATCTTGTGAAATATATAATTTAAAAACGGCGTATGGCAGCGCGTGAAAAAAGTTGCCCGCAAGGGGGCAACTTTTTTATCCTATGCTGGCGTCCTCCAAGCGCTGCTGCACGCCGGTCATTTGCTCGTATACCTCGGTGAACAGCTCGTTCACCCGCACCATTCCCACCAGGTTATCGTTTTTCTTTACCGGCAGCGTGCCGAGCTTGTGTTTTATCATGGCGTGTACCGCCTTAATCAGCGTGTCGTTAACGTCCAGGGCAATGACGTTGATGGGATGCATGATTTCCGTGACGTTTTTCTTTACCTCGGCCCGGCATCTTTCCGAAAACAACCCTTCCCAAAAGATGGGCACCGTAAAATGCTGCGCCTTGGCAAAAAACGGTTCCAGGGCCTGCAGCACAGACCGGAAGGTGACCAGCCCAAGCGGGTTACCGTAATCGTCGCTGACAATTACCGTCCTGTGTCCCTGCCCCCCTTTACTGCGCTGGTAAAAGGCCCGGTACAGCACTTTCACGGCATCTTCCACGGTGCAAGTATGGGAAATCACTTTATAGCTGTTTACCGGCAGCATTATGTCGCCCACTCTTTTCTCGGATCGCTCGGACATATACCATCCCTCCTGGGCAATTAATCGAAAAAAATTCATCCTGATGCACAAGCATTTTTCGTGCCAGTGGCAAGTGCTTGCACGGCGCGCCGCATTGTTTGCCGGCGAAGTCGTTTATGTTCGAAAACAAGCACCCCGCTGTTTGAAAATGTACACGATGGCCGTTCGGCCGTTTATAAAAAAAGGGAACCGCAAGATGGTTCCCCGATTGCCAGTCAACACATGGAGCAGTTGGAACGGGAGCCCAGCTGCAAGAGGGAGCTGCATACGGTGCCGGCACCGCCCGGCGCTGTTTTTTAGACCACACCAAGCTCGTCGAGGTGAGGCTTAGTGGCCTCTATAAAATCAGCCAGTTTCCTGGCCGCCAGGCGGATGTTTTTCTCCTGCACCACGTCGTAAGGCAGGAGCAGCTTGAGCCGGTATTTGCCGGTGGCTTCCACCTTGGGAAGCTCCCTTTCCAGCGAGGTGCCCAGCTTGCTTTCTATGGTATCCTTCCTCTTCAGGATGGGTATGAATACCTGCTTCTTATTACCGTCCATTACCAAGTCAATAACCAGGTATTCCCTGCCCCGGTTGGGACCCTTGCGAGGTTTTGTCTTGCCGATCCTGTAATATATATTACTGCTGCCGAAAACGCGGATGCATTTCCACGATTCGGTAATACCCATCCGCTTGCTCAAGGAAGTATAAGAAATATGAATGCCGCGCTCTTTCAGTATTTTTTGCGCTCGGGACAGAACCTCATCCAGAAAAACGTCAAAGGACTGCACCTCTTTCCGCCCCTGGGAAGAATGATCCCGCTCGGCCTTATCTTGCAACCACTGCTCGAAAAGTTCCAGCACCATTTTCTTGCTGTCGGCACCGTCTTTAAAATTAACTTCAATGTTTCCGCTCCTCAGTTCCTTGAGAAACTGGTTTTTTAACTGGGAAAACTGGTTTAAGAAATTGCCGTCCATATCAAGCCCCTCCGTGTTTTCCAAATGCTCCGCGGCAAACTATACCGCTTGTATTTTTCTTTTTTTCGTTAATTTTTTCGTTAATGACCGCCTACGCCCAGGATACCAGAGGCCGCCAGCGTCAAAACAATTATTTCCGCGACTACGATGGCGGCGTAAGGGATATCCTTCTTACGCACGTAGGCCGGAAGTAAAAGGAACAGGTAACCGATAACCGTCAACGCCGCCAAGAAAGCGATACCAATCAAGCTTAAAAAATCACCGTACTTGAGCATGCCCAGCCAGCCCCAGCCGGCCGGCACGTTGGCTTCTACCAGGAACTCGTGGGCGCTCATGCTCCAGTATTGCGGCATCTGGGAAGGCGGTATATACGAGGTCAACAAGCCGCTCATATATATAATGAAAGTAATAACCAAAATCCCTATACCGGCCCAGGAGCAGTACAGCAACAGGTTGGCGTAGCTAATTTGTTCCGCCGGTACATCTACCTTATACGCCGTCTTCTTTTGTTTAGCCGGCTTGGCTTGCTGCACAGTGGAAGTATGGCTTTCCGCTCTCACTTGACTACTCATTTTATCTCTACCCCCATCCCAGTCCCTTTAGCAGGGACCTGATTCCGGCAAATAGCAGCATAATGATAACAAGATAGCGCACTAGTTTCGGTTTCGCTCCGGCCAGCAGCTTCACGCCGACCAGCGAACCGATCATGATGCCCAGCACGGAAGGTACGGCGATGATGGGCAAAACCGCCCCCTGGTTCAGGTAAACCCACGCCGCGGAAGTGTCCGTGATGGAAAGCAGGAACTTGCTCGAACCAACGGCGATTTTCAGCGGCGCACCCATCAGCAGGTTCAGCACCGGTACATTGGCCCAGCCGGCGCCCAGCCCGAACATACCGGCCACCATGCCGATGGCGATGAAAATCAGGAAACCCTGCGGCGTGCGCCAAACCTTCCATTCCACGGGCCGCCCCGCCGAAGGCTCATAGTAAGAGCCGCTGATGTTCAAGGCGCGGGTTACGGCGTCCGGGTTGCCCACCCTGGGAAACTCGCTGTTCTTGGAAAAGATGAACAGCACAGCGATAAAGGTGATGGTCAGCCCCAGAGCAATTTGCAGCAAGTTGGTCGGCAGTGCCAGCCCAACAAAGGCACCCACGATGCTAAACGTGGAGGCAATCAGGGCCACGGGCAGCGCCAGGCGCAAATTGGCCAGGTTGGCCTTCAACAGGCCCGGCCCGGCGGCCAGCGCTCCCGCGAGGGCCACGATCAATCCCGCCCCCCGGACAAAATCCAGGTGGAAGGGAAAGAAGCTTCCGACGATTGGAACAAACAGCACGCCGCCCCCCACACCAGCCATAACGGCCACGATACCCAGGGCAAAACAGGTGGCCAGCAGGATCAAGGGCCAAACCCACCAGGGCAAACCCGGTGTTCCCGCAGCCTGGGCGACAGCATGGGCGACCTGTGAATTATTGGCCATTTCCATTAACATGCTTGCCTTGGCAATTATTCCTTCCAACATATTCCTTCCCCCGCTTATCTACAAAAATTTTTATTTTTACCTAAATCTCCTCGTTTGTTTAACCAACTCCCGGGCACAACCGTCCCGAGACGGTATATAGCTGTTTTTAACTTTTCCATTGACCACCTGCGACGCAACCGCCTATCACCGCTAAATTTTCTCCCGCATCCCCCCTTTTAATGTTTATTAATAGCTGAAGAATGTGATATAATTAATTTGTCTGGTTTTGTACTCAACCATTAATGTGAAAAAAATCATATTCACCATTATCATACATGCACATATCATGCCAGCAATAAAATGCTTGTTAACGACACATTCTACCGCCCCCGGCATAAATATGCCGGCTGAGATTGTTCAATATTAGACAATCCGGTGGACAAAAGGCGGGAAGACGCTTGTGAACTGCTCTACAATACACAATCAATTGTCTAATATCAAACAGTTAATTGTCTGTTTATATACATATTAAACCCATTCGGCCTTGCCGGCAATTAGGGGAGAGCAAAAAAATGAACAAAATTAACAATCTGGTTAATGGTTTCACTGGCAAGAGCCTGCGCTTTCAATTTATAATTGTGATAGCTACCCTCTTGCTCATCCCCGTGCTGGTAATGATGTACGATTTTTTCTTTGCCAGCCGCAGCGACGAGGCCATGCTGCGGGAGCGGGAGGAAAAGCTGGGCTCCGTCATTGAAACAGTGGTTATACCGGGCATTAAAAACAACATCCACGCTTACCTGCAGGGCGTGGACATCACCACTTTAAGTTCCACCGAGCGTACCAAGTGCCTGAAAGCAGCCTTCGAAGAAGCTGCTAAACCACTGGTACCGAGCAACCCCGGGGTACGCTTCGGCCTGTACGTGCCGGAAAACGGCAAGATTTTTGTACAAGGCTTCCTGCACCAGTACCGTGTATTGAGTCCTTCCGAACAAGTGAAAAGAGAAAAGCGCATCATGCACGAAGCCCGCAGCGGGCTTATCGCTGTGGCCGCCAGCGGCCAGCCGCTGTCGCGTTTAACCAGCAGCTTAAACGACGAAACTTACGAGTACCTGGCACCGGTATTCATCGACAACAAGCTGGTGGCCGTGGCCTGGGCGGATGAACGCATACACCCCATTTTCACGCAAAGCAGGTATTTCCGCGCCGTAACACGCTACTTCACGTTGTTTGCCTTTGTCATCGGCGCTCTGGGTGCGCTGCTCATCGTGCACAACCTGACCAGCGGCGTGAGCAAAATAAAAGAAGGCCTCAGCGCCATGGAAAAGGACATTCACCGGTCCATACCGCCCTTGTCGGGAGAGATAGGTGAAATCGCGCGGGCCATTAACAAAATGGCCCTGTCGGTGGCGGAAAAGGAAAAGCTGGAAGAAGAATTGCGCCGCTCAGAAAGGCTGGCCGCACTGGGCCGGCTGGTTACCGGCGTGGCTCACGAGCTGCGTAACCCCATAGGCATCATTAAGACCACCGTCCAGCTAATGGAAAAGGACCTGCCGGCGCAAAGCGAAGTTCACCAGTATATCAAGGTAATTAACGAACAAATTACCCGCCAGAACGGGATAATCCAGGAACTCCTTGATTTCGGCAGGCCAAGCAAGCACGTGGTGCAAAGTACGTCCATCAATACGCTGCTGGAGAAGGTGCTTGTCTTCACATCCACCATGCTGAGGCAGCACCGCATTCAGCTGGAACAGCACCTGGACGCCGGCCTCCCCCCCGTGGAAGTCGACGCCGAGCGCATTAAGCAGGTTTTTGTGAATTTAATCCTTAACGCCGTGCAAGCTATGCCTGACGGGGGTACGCTGACCATCAATACGCGTGCCGATGAAAACTGGGTTTACATCGCCTTTACCGATACCGGTCAGGGCATTTCGCCCGAAGAAATAAACAGCATATTTGACCCGTTTTACACCACCCGGGAAAACGGCACCGGCCTGGGACTCTCCATTAGTCACCAAATCATCAAGAGACACGGCGGCCAAATAAACGTGGAAAGCACCATTGGCGCGGGCACCACGTTCACGGTCAAGCTGCCGTTACTCAGGGAAGTGGAGGAAGAAAACAATGGTACCGAAAATACTAATCATTGACGATGAGGAGCACATGTGCTGGGCTCTCGACCGGGCCATGCGACAAGAAGGGTACCAAACTTCGGTGGCCTATCGCGGGCAGGAAGGGCTGGAAAAAATAAAGGAAGACTCGCCGTCGCTGGTTATACTGGACTTGCGCCTCCCCGACATGGACGGCCTGGAGGTGCTGAAGAAAGCCAAGGAATTGAGCCCCAAGCTGCCGGTCATCATGCTTACCGCGCACGGCACCATCGAAACAGCCATCGAGGCCATGAAGATCGGCGCCGCCGATTATATCACCAAGCCCTTTGACCTGGATGAATTAAAGTTGGTGATAAAACAAAATTTATTACTAAGCCAGCTGGAAACCGAAGTTACTTTTTTGCGCTCGGAGTTGACCGGCAAGTACGGCAACATGGTGGGGCAAAGCAAAATAATGCAGGAAATCATCGCCCTGATAGAACGGGTGGCCAAAAGCAACGCCAGCGTGCTGATCACCGGCGAAAGCGGCACCGGCAAGGAAGTAGCCGCCGTAGCCATCCACCAAAACAGCCCGCGCTGCAACGCGCCCTTCATACCCGTCAACTGCGCGGCACTGCCCGAGCAGCTGCTGGAAAGCGAGCTTTTCGGCCACGAGCGCGGGGCTTTTACCGGTGCTACGTCGCGCAAACTGGGGCGATTTGAGCTGGCGGATAAGGGTACCATTTTCCTTGACGAGATAGCGGAAATGTCCCTCAACATGCAGGCCAAGCTGCTGAGGGTTTTGCAGGAAAAATCCTTCGAACGGGTAGGCGGCACGGAAACCCTTTCCGTGGACGTCAGGGTCATCGCGGCCACCAATCGCCAGCTGGACGAAGCCATCAAAAAGGGGCAGTTCCGGGAAGATCTGTTTTACCGGCTGAACGTGGTGAACATCCACCTGCCGCCCCTGCGGGAACGCAAAGAAGACATCCCCCTGCTGGCCAAACACTTTTTAAGCAAGATAGGTCACACCTACCAGGTGGAAAAAATATCACCCGAAGCCATGGAGCTTCTATGCAGCTACCACTGGCCGGGCAACATCAGGGAGCTTCAGAACGTGATAGAGCGCGCGGCCATAATCTGCCGCAGCAACACCATACTCCCCGAACACCTGCCCAGGGATCTTTACTCGCCCGCCAAGCCTTCGAGCAGCATAATCATCGATATTCCGGACGAGGGCATCTCCCTGGAAAACTTGGAAAAGGAGCTAATACTCAAGGCCCTGGAAAAGAGCGGCGGCAACCAAACCAAGGCCGCCCAGCTGCTGGGCATAACCCGCTCGGCCCTGCTTTACCGGTCACAGAAATACGGTATTATTTAAACGGTATTATTTAAGCCGTATGTTTTTAAAAAAAAATCACGGGGAAGCAGGATTTAAGAATTTTTATTCAGAATATTTCTAATCAAAGCTAAGTGAAATTTATCGCACATTCGGTGCAGTATAAAATGGTGGTGACTTATGAAGCAAATTGAAACTGAAAAAGGGATTGTAATTATTGAAGGGCCAGTTTCTCAAAGGTACCTAAACTCGCTGGAGATGGATAGTAATCTTAACAATTTCAGAAGCCCGGCACGGCAAAAAGAGGCTTTGGCAATTGTCGCCGGACTACCGGAGGGCATGGTTTATATCGCCCGCCACAAGCAAAGGATCATTGGCTACGTGCTGTTCCACTATCCCAACGAATACAGCCGTTGGAGCAGGCACCCGCGCATCCTTGAACTGGGCGCCATTGAAGTAAGCCGCAGCTGGCAGAAAAACGGTATTGCCAAAGCTTTGCTGCAGGAAGCCTTCAAGAACCCCTCCCTGGAGGATTACGTGGTCATCACCACGGAATTTTACTGGCACTGGGACTTGAAAAACAGCGGCCTTAGCGTTTGGGACTACCGGCGCATGCTGCAGAACCTTTTCGGGTCGGTGGGCTTCAAACGGCGTCACACCGATGATCCGGAAATCCTTGAACACCCGGCCAATATGCTCATGGTGCGCATTGGGAAAAACGTCAGCAAGCAGCATATCAACATGTTCGATGACCTTACGTACCAGCATTCCATATTCATGTAGCAAAATACGAAGGGGGCCTGATCCGCCCCCTCCTCTTTGTTTATTCCTTACATATCGCGGCGCCGTCAAGACGTCGCGGAGACTGGGTGCTTATCTCGCTTGTCCGGCACCAAATTGATGCGGCGCTCCTTGGGCTCAAACCCGATATATTCCTTGACCTTTTCCACCCTGGTGCGCAGGTCGCCGGTTATCACCTTGTAAGGCACGTTCATGATGTCCAAAAAATTTTTGATTTTCTGGTCCACCACTTCGGCAAACTTCTCGTCCTGGTAGCGAATGCCATCGCTTTCGCAGGCAAACTCCCGGGGCACGTAAAACACCTCGTAACCCGGCAGGTCCTTCATGGCCCACTCGTACAGCTTCATCAACGAGTATACTTCCTTGGGGCTCTTAAAATCGCAGCTCATTAAACCATACACGTAATTCAATATGGTGGCGTTATCGCAGAAAATGATGTCGCAGTGCTTAAGCTCGTTTTCCCTGCGTTTTTGGCCCTCATACAGCAAAAACTGCTCGAATATGCTGGTAGGTACGCCGAAACGGGCAATATAGGAGCGGGCGAATTCCAGGCAAACGTCGCTAATATATCCCGCCATGCTGTAGTCGACGTCCAATTGCTTACAGAGGGTGGTTTTGCCGGTTCCCGGCCCCCCCAAGATGGCAATTTTTTTCGGTTTCTTTTCCGGCATGCTCATCACCTCAAAGTAATAGTTCTGCAAGGCATAGACAATTCCTTTCAGGTAAGGGGAAAAACGTTTTTTTATGTTATACTTTTGCATGTATACAACCAGTAAAATGACTAAAGGCAAAGGAGCGCCGCGGCATGCCGGGTATCAAACTGGTCGTGTTTGATATGGACGGTACCATTACCAGGGAACGCAGTTCTTGGGAGTACCTGCACCGCCGCCTGGGCATCTGGGAGGGGCAGGCGGAGAAATACCAGGAGCAATTTCTGGCCGGGGAAATCAGCTACGAGGAATTCTGCCGGCTTGACGCGGCCATGTGGCGCGGCCTCCCCCTGCAGCGGGTGGAAGCGCTGTTAAGCGAAATCCCGCTGCGCCGCAAGGCGGCGGAGGTGGTGGCAGCCGTCCGCCAGTTGGGTGCCAAGCCGGTATTGCTGTCTACCGGGCTCCAGCTGCTGGCTGACCGGCTGGCCGGCAGCCTGGGGTTCTGGTATGCCCTGGCCAACGAGCTGGTACACCATAGCGGCATATTGACCGGGCAGGTCGTGGTGCACGTCTGCACCCAAGACCCGCATAAAACCAAGGGGGCGCACCTGCGGCGCCTCATGGACAGGGTGGGGGCCTCCCCGGCCGAGACAGTTACCGTGGGCGACAGCGACGGTGACCTGGAAATGTTCCGGGAAGCAGGGCTGGCCGTGGCTGTCGACCCGGCTGCCGGCAGTTTACCGGTTCTCCGCGAACAGGTTCCCCGCCTGGTCACGGTGCGGCATTTGGCACAAGTGATTCCCATGCTTTATGACCTGAAAGGTGAAAAATAATTTTTCCCGGCAGCCCCTGTACATGTTGACTGTTATTACCACTTATATTAAAATTAACACAAAACCTTGAGCTTTATTTCACATTACCCAATGGAGAAGAGGAGCTAAAGGAGAGGCTAAAGGGATTGAAAGCGCGGCTCAAAATAATAGTGAATTGTTGCGCGCATGATTGAACTTTTTTTCACAAATCAAGAAAGGGGTGCGAACGTGCCGGATAAAAAACAAGTCAAAGAGTTGATGGTTCCCGTGGAAGACTACCCCAGGGTTTACGATACCGACACCCTGCAGGACTGTATCAAAACCCTGAAAAAATCTATTGAGGTAGGCAAGGGATACCGCTCGCTGCTGGTGTTCAGCAAAACCCGTAAAGTGGCCGGCGAAGAAGAACTGGTGGGCATTTTAACCGTCAGGGACATTCTCAACGCCATCAAGAGAAATACAATGTTATACAGCGAAAAGGAGCTGTACTCCATGTCCTGGGCATTGTTTTTCCGCCACGAGCCCTTGAAGATCGTCGTAAGCAACAAAGCCGGGGAT
>ENA-OSAF01000507-OSAF01000507.1-marine-sediment-metagenome-genome-assembly--contig:-NODE-507-length-11235-cov-30.233453_pt1 | contig 11235 bp, 10 predicted proteins | sample MGYA00237872_ERZ529318 | MGnify/ENA primary metagenome ERZ529318 (study PRJEB26369, sample SAMN03142813) | marine sediment metagenome | biome: marine; feature: borehole; material: sediment... | reverse complement strand
GCCCCCGCCGGATTCCTCGACCGACGCCGGGGAGGAACCGCCCCGGCGGTACAAGAACCACACGCACGGGACGACCCGCGCGGCACGCCCAGCCGGGCCCGGCCCGCAGGACAGCCCCGGCCCGGGCGCGGGAGCTCACGCGCACTCTTAGGAGGTGGGCTGATGGTGGAAGAAGCGTTCGCCCGGCTCCATGAGGCCCTCTTGAACGCCGACGAGGAGGCCGCCGTCAAGGCGACCCGCGACCTCCTCGACGCCGGGGCCGAGCCGCAGGCCATCCTTGAGAGGGGCCTGACGGAGGCCATGACAGAACTCGGCCGGAGGTGGAACCGCGGGGAGGCCTTCCTGCCGGAGGTCGTCGCCGCGGCCGAGATCTTCAAGACCTGCAGCGACCTCGTCGAGCCCGCTCTCCTCGCCCGGGGCGGGAAGAAGGCCGGACACCTGGTGCTGATGGGCACGGTCAAGGGCGACCTCCACGACCTCGGCAAGAACATCGTCACGGCCATGCTCAAGACGGCCGGGTTCGAGGTCTCGGACCTCGGCCGCGACGTCCCGACCGAGAGGTTCGTGGAGGAGGCGGCCCGCCTGCGTCCCAAGATCGTCGGCCTCAGCGCCCTCCTCACCACGACCATGCTCGAACAGAGAACGGTCATCCAGGCCCTGGAGGCGGTCGGGCTCCGCCCGGACGTCCGGGTCATGGTCGGTGGCGCCCCCGTCACCGCCGCGTGGGCGGAAGAGATAGGGGCTGACGGCTACGCGGCAAATGCGGTCGAGGCCGTCGAGGTGGCCCTGCGGCTCGCCGGGGCGGCGGCGCAGGATGCGGGAGGTCGGAAGGCCGATGGGTGAGCCGCAGGTCTTCGAACTCTTGTCCGACAGTGAGATAGAGGCCGTCCACAACGCGGCCCTGGCCGTGCTCTCGGAGACCGGGGTCTTTATCGACCACCCGCGGGCCCTCGAGCATCTCGCCGGCTGCGGGGCGGAGGTGGACGCCGCGTCGGGCCGGGTCAGGATTCCCCCGCGCCTGGTCAAGGAGGCCCTGGCCGCCTGCCCCTCGTCTTTCATCCTCTACGACCGCGAGGGCCGTGAGGCCCTGCGCCTCGGCGCCCGGGAGGTCCACTTCGCCACGAGCTCCTGCGCCGTCCGCTGCCAGGAGGGCACAGCGGCCCGGCCGTCCCGGGCCGAGGACCTGGTCCGCCTCACGAGGGTGGCCGACGCCCTGCCGGAGATAGACCTGGTCTCGACCCAGGTGGTCGCCGACGAGGCCCCCAAGGAGCTCGCCGACTCCTACCGGCTCTACCTCGTCCTCCGGAACTCCCCCAAGCCGGTCGTGACCGGCGCCTTCAGCGAAGAGGGCCTCTGGGACATGAAGGCCCTCCTCGACGCGGTCACCGGCGGGCGGACGGAGGACAGGCCCTGCGCGGTCTTCGACGTCTGCCCCTCCCCGCCCCTGAAGTGGACGGCCATCAGCGCGGCCAACATCATGGACGCGGCCTCAGCCGGCCTGCCGGTGGAGTTCGCCTCCATGCCCATGCCGGGGGCGGCCACCCCCGTCACCCTGGCCGGCAGTGTCGTCGTCCACACGGCCGAGACCCTGAGCGGCATCGTCCTCGCCCAGACCGTACGCCCGGGAACCCGCGTCGTCTGGGGCGGCGCTCCGGTCGGGTTCGACATGCGCCACGGCACCGCCCCCCTGAGCGCCGTGGAAGCGACCATGATCACCGTCGCCTACGCGCAGATGGGCCGGCACTACGGTCTGCCCACCCACACCTACGCCGGCCTGAGCGACTCCAAGCTCGTCGACGCCCAGGCCGGGCTCGAGACCGCCCTCAGCGGCACCGTGGCCGCGCTGGCCCGGATCGACATCATCGCCGGGGCCGGGGCCCTCGACTTCGTCGGCACGCAGAGCCTGGAGAAGCTGGTGGTCGACGCGGAGGTCTGCGGTCTCATCCGACGGCTCCTCAGGGGCATCGAGGTCTCGCCCGACACCCTGGCGCGGGACCTCATCACCGCCCTCGGGCCGGGCGGGGACTATCTGGCCCAGGCCCACACCAGGCGCTGGTTCCGGACAGAACTCCACCTGCCGGGGCCGGTCATCGACCGCCTCGACCGGAAGGCCTGGGAGGAGCAAGGCCGGACCGACATCCTAGCCCGGGCACGCGAGAGGGTCGAGGCCATCCTCAAGAACGACCCGCGCGCTCCTGACCCCGACCGGGCCGCGGAGCTGGACCGGGCCATGCGCCGGGTGATGGACACCCGCGGCTGCCCCTCCCTGCCGTTCGTGGGAGCCGCGGAAGGCTGAGCCGCTGCACCCCGACGACCGGGTGCTCCGAAGCACACTGACGAAGACGACGAAAGGGGACTAGAGGACATGTCGAAGGTTCTCGTTCTGGGCGCGGGCCTGATGGGCCCGGCCATCGCCAGCGACCTGGTCAAGCACCGCATCGCCGACCATGTGATCGTGGCCGACATAGACCCGGCCCGGGCGGCGGAGGCGGCCCGGGCGGCGCAGGAGTGCGCCGTTCGCTCCGGGACCGACCGCCAAGGGGCCGGCGCGGCCGCCGGCCGGGAGGAGGACGCCGCGGCCGCCCCCGCGGAGGTCCGGTGCGAAAGCATGGCCCTCGACCTCCGTGACCGCCGGGCCCTCGTCGAGGCCATGCGCCGGGTGGACGTGGTCGCCGGGGCCTATCCCGTGGCCGCGGTCCGGGAGGTGACCGAGGCGGCGCTCGAGGCCGGCGTCCACCTGTGCGACCTCACCGACCTCACCGGTTCGGCCGAGGGGTTCGACATCTTCGACTACGACGAGGAGGCCCGCCGGGCCGGCGTCATCCTCGTCCCGGGGTGCGGCCTGGCGCCGGGGCTTTCCAACGCCCTGGCCGGCCAGGGGGCCTCGCGCCTGGAGCCGCCCCTCCGCGGGGTGGTCTACGTGGGCGGCCTCCCGCAGGACCCCCGCCCGCCCCTCGGGTACCGCCTCGTCTTCTCCATCGAGACCCTACTCGACTTGTACGTCGCCCCGTCCCTCATCGTCCGGGACGGGAAAACGCTCGTGGTTTCCACCCTCGACGGCCTGGAGGAGGTGGAGTTCCCCGAACCGGTCGGCCGCTGCGAGGCCTTCTACACCTGCGGCCTGGGCACCCTGGCCCGGACGGGGCCTCGGATGGGCTTTCAGGAACTCAGCGAGAAGACCGTGCGATACCCCGGCCATCGGGACAAGGTCCTCTTCCTCCGCCAGTGCGGCCTGCTCTCCCAGCAGCCGGTCCTGGTCGACGGGGTCGAGGTCGTGCCGCAGCGCCTGACCGCGGCCGTCCTCATGCCGCTCCTCCGGCAGGGGGACGAGAGGGACCTCTCGGTCCTTCGCGTGGTGGTCGAAGGGCGTAAGGCGGGGCGGACGGCGCGGCTGACCTTCGAGATGATCGACTTCTACGACCGTGAGGCCCGGGTGACGTCCATGGCCCGCACCACGGGCTACACGTGCTCCATCATCATCGGGATGGTCCTTCGGGGCCGCTTCGGTGGACCCGGCGTGGCCCCGCTCGAGCGAGTCTTCGCCGACGCCGACCGCTACGCCGAGCTCCGCGAGGAGCTGGCCCGGCGGGACATGGTGATAGAGGAGAGGGTGGAGGGGTAGCGGGCTGCGCCGCCCCGCGGGTCGTCCGGCGGGAGGCTCCCCGGCCCGGCCGGACGGCAATCCTGGTGTCCTGGGAAGAGGTCTGAGGACAGGGAGGCTCATCACTTGCTACGCATCGAACGGAACGAGGCGTGCCCTTGCGGGAGCGGCAGGAAGTACAAGAAATGCTGTCTCGGGCGGGTGGAAGAGGCCAACGCTGCCATCAGGCGTTCGGTCAGGATTCCGTTCCCCGCCCAGACATCGGCCGTCTCGGAACTGCTGGGGGCCGCGGTAGGGTTGGAGGGGGACACTGAAGACAGACCTCTTGCCCTGGAAAGGGCCATCGAGGCGCTCTCCAGGCTGGCGGATGCGTTGGGCGGCGACAGCGGCCCGGACGAGACCGGAGTGGGCGCTCTCCACGACGATCTTCTCGAGGCCCTCAGGAGCCACCCGGAGCTCAAGATGGTGCGCTACGACCCTGACGACTTCCTGCGGGAGGCCGCCAAAGCGCGGGAGGAGGCGGGGCCAGGAGAAGAGACCTCCGCAACCGGGCCGGTGCCCTCCCCGGGAGACGAGAGGCCGGGAGAGGTCGAGCAGGTCGCCTCGGAGGTGGTCCGCCGCCTCTGGAGCCCCGAACTCGCAGAGCACTTCTCGTTCCGCCTCCTCGCGGCTCTGCGGAGCGAACCCACACCGGACCAGGCGGCGGGCATCGTGTGGGGAGCATGGTGTCTGGCGGACAGCTCCCCGCCGTCAGAGAACCCGTTCTGGTTGGCCGTCTTCGACGCCACCGCTGAGGACCTCGCCGTAGCCCTGAAGAAGCTGGAGGCCCTGGAGAAGGAGACCGAGGCCGGCGGCCAAGAGAAGTGGCTGGAGGGACTGGCGGCTGTCCTCACCGAGCACCCGATCATGGACCGGCACCTGTCCAACTGGATTCGCGAGGAGACGGCCGAAGCTCTCGAGGCGGTGAGAGAAGGGCGCCTCAGGCTCTTCCTGCCGGTGTGGGCCGTGCTGGGCGGGCTGCGCTTCATCCTCAAGCACATGGAAGACCTCAAGAGGAGGCTCCTGGACGCTCTGGACTCCGCTGGCGCCGGCGGCTCCCCTGACGGGCCGCCCGACCTGGCAGCCCTCCTCGAAGCTGTCGAGGACCGGGACCTGGCCCGGGGACTGACAGCCGTGGCCGAAGACCTGGACTGGGAACCGGTGGTCAGCCTGGCCGTGCCGGCCGTCTATGAGTTCGCCACGGGGGAAGATGTCCCCGTCTCCCTCCGGGAATCGGCCGAAGCGTTGGCGATGAATCTGACCCAGTGCTTAACCACCGCCCAGTGGCGCATCTATCACATCCTCTACGCCCGCGCTCTGCTGGACCTGATGGAATGTGAGGAGCTTCCGACCGGACTGCCGCAGGGACATCCGTTCGAACTCCGGTACGAGGACCTGCTCGACGAGGCCAAGCTCACCGAGTACGCCGCCGCCCTCGAGAAGGCCGGCGAGAGGGCAGGGGCCGAGCACGTGAGGCGAGTGATAGCCTCTCAGAGCACCAACGTCGCCACCGAGAAGTAGATGAGGAGACCGGTGGCATCGGCCATGGAGGTGATGAGCGGGCTCGAGGCCACGGCCGGGTCGACCCGGAGCCGGACGAGGAGGAAAGGAAGAAGAACCCCCATCGTGTTCCCCACGATGATGACGGCGAACATGGTGAGGCCCACGATGAGTCCCACGGCGGGTCCGCCGCGGATAAGACCCACGACCGCGCTGGCCAGGCCCATGACCAGCCCGAGCGAGGCCCCGACCAGCAGTTCCTTGAGGAGGGTCGCCCGCCACTCCCCGGGCCTGAGGTCACCCGTGGCCAGGGCCCTGACCATCATCGTCGCCGACTGGGAACCGGCGTTGCCGCTGCTCCCCATGAGGAGCGGGATGAAGAAGGCCAGAGCGATGACCGAGGCCAGGACGCGCTCGAAGGCGGCGATGACCCCCGAAGAGACCAGGCTGACCAGGATGAGGCCCAGTAGCCATCCGGCCCTCCTCCGAAAGAGGAAGCTCACGCTGGCCTCGCGGTAGCTCATCCGGAGCGGCGAGACGGCGCCGACCAGGTGGAAGTCCTCGGTGGCCTCCTCCTGGGCCACGTCGAGGATGTCGTCGGCGGTGACGATACCCACCAGGACGCCGGTCGAGTCGACCACGGGGAGGACGAAGAGGTCGTAGCGCTGCATCACCCGGACCGCCTCTTCCCGGTCGTCGAAGGCCGAGAGGGCCACGAACGAGCCCTTCATGATGTCCCTGACGGCGGCGTCGGGATCGGCCAGGATGAACGCCCCGAGTTCCAGGGCGTCGAGAAGCTTCCAGCGGTCGTCGGTGACGTAGATGATGTTGATGGTCTCGCTGTCGGTGCCCCGCCGGCGGATATGGTCGAGGGCCTGGGCCACCGTCCACCCGGGCCTCACGGCCACGTAGTCGGGGGTCATGAGCCGACCGACACTGTCCTCGGGGTAGCCCAGAAGCTGGCGGGCCTCCTTCAGGTCGGCCGGGCTCAGGAGGTTGAGGAGCCTTTGGGTGACCTCGCCCGGAAGTTCCTGGAGGAGGTCGGTCCTGTCGTCGGGGTCGAGGTCGGCCAGGAGATGTCTCGTCTCCTCGTCGGTGAGAGCCTCGATCAGGGCGTTCCGGTCACCCTTGCCGAGGAGGGCGAAGACCTCCGAGGACACCTCGCGGGGGAGGCAGCGGAACACCAGCACCATCTCGCGCGTCTCGAGCGAGAAGAGCAGGTCGGCCAGGTGCGGGGGCGGCTCGTCGACGAGCGCCCGCCGTATGTCGGCCCAGCGCCGCTGGGAGATGAGCTCTTTGACCTGGGTGTCCGTCAGCACCGGCGCCCACCTCGCATGCCCCCCTCGAACTAGCCTTCCCCGCCCTCTCCGAACGGAGACGGGACAACCCTCATTCTACCACTCAGCGGCCCGAAGGCAAGACGATGTCCCGAGACGTGCCGGGCGAGGCCGGCCGGCCGCCGGCCGGGCACGCGGCACCCGCCGTCACCTCCGGCGTCACGGATGACCGACATTCCGCACCGTGAGGAGGAACCCCGGCCCAGCGGCAGGTAATAATGTCCGGAGCTGCGGCCGGACCTCGTCCTCGTGGACATCTCCCTCCGGGTACCGACGGCCTCACCCTCACCCGTCGGCTCAAGCAGGACCCCGGACTGGCCGAGGACCAACCGCACCGGCCTGGCCATCTTCGCCCTGGACCAGGGGTTGACGGACAGGGGGGTCATCGGTGAACCCGACGCGTGAGCCGAGGCCGGCGCGGCCCGGGCCCCGGCCGCCTTCCGTGGCCCGTCTTCCCGTGGGTGCTGGTCCAGGTGGCAGCCGAACCGGCCGGAGACGGCACCGGCGGCTGCCTCGTGGCCCTGAACGTCCTCAACAACGACACGGCGGTGGCCCGGCGCTACTCGCTCCAGATAAACGGCTCCTACCTGTCCATCGGCCTTCACGGGGTACGGATATCGGCCAACCTCAAGAGCATGAGCCAGTCGGACTTCGTCGGCATCCGCCAGCCCGAGGACCTCGTGTCCACCGTGGAGAGCGGGAGGCGCTACCTGGGTGAGGCCCAGCTCGAACCTGGCAACGTCCACTTCGTGGCCTCAGACCCCATCCGCAACTCCGCCGGCCGGGTCATCGGCGCCGCAACGCCGTGGTGGAGCTCAGGGCGGCCAACCGCCTGAAGACCCGGTTCCTGGCCAACATGAGCCATGAGCTCCGCATCCCGCTCAACTCCATCATCGGCTTCTCGGAAATGCTGCGGGACGAGATATACGGGCCGCTCAACGAGACCCAGAAAGAGTACGTGGACATCGTCCTCAAGAGCTCGCGCCACCTGCACCAGCTCTTGAGCGACATCCTGGACCTCTGCCGGGTGGAGCAGGACATGACGCTCCTCGCCAAACAGCAGGTCCGCATCGAGGACCTCATCGAGGCCACCGTGTCCATCGTCCGGCCCCAGGCCGAGGCGGCCGGGCTCCGGCTGACCGTGGACACGTCCCCGGACCTCCCCCCGCTCTGGGCGGACCCGCTCCGCATCAAGCAGGTCCTCTACAACCTCCTCTCCAACGCCATCAAGTTCACTCCGTCGGGCGGCGCCATAGAGGTCCGGGCCCGGCATGCCGGTGGAGAGGCGGCCGTGGCCGTGAGCGACACGGGCATCGGCATCAGCGAGGAGGACCAGGCCCACGTCTGCGACGGACGGGCCGGAGGAGCCCCCCGGGCCTGAGGAGGCGGACAAGGCGGACGAGACGGAAGGCTGAACGCAGGGTTCAGTCTTCAGAGCCTTCCGCGAACAACGCCAGGTCCCGCTCGATAGTGTCGCGGTGGAACTTCTCGTGGTAGGCGAACCGCCGGAAAAGCTTGCGGGCCGACCAGACCTGGTGGTCGACCTTCCGGGTGCGGGCCCGGTCGTCGGCGGTCATGCCGCCCAGCCTTGACAGGGCCAGCTCCCGGTTGAGCTCCAGCTTGTGCCAGACGTCACGCGAACGCGGCAGGCGCGGCAGGTCGTCCCAGAAGCGGGTGAGATACCATCTGTCGCAGCCGGCGATGTGCCTGAGCTGTTCGCCGATGGTCATGCGGTGGGGAAGCGAGCGGAACGAGTAGGCTTCCGGCGGGATGCGGTCCTTGAGAGACCACAAGGTCGTGCGCAGGGCGCCCAGCACCTCCAGGAAGCCCGGGACTTCGTCCTCACGCACCGGGACGAGGTCCCTGGCGAAGGTCGCCCTCGTGCCCCCGTTGGCGACGCGGTGCCGGCCGGTCACGGTCTCCACGACCTTGAACTCCGGGGTCTCCCCTTCGGCCCACACCTCCTTCAGCAAGCCCAGAAGCCCGTGGCCGGCGAGGAGCCTGCGCAACCGGGCCGCCTCGGCCGGCGCGGCCGCCAGGGCCTCCTCCGGGCTCGGCCCCCAGGCCAGCAGGCCCGGTGGGTCGAAGGTGAAAAGGTGGCACCCGCCGTCTCCGCCTATCTCCATGTACAGGCTCGAGTGTCGCCACGTCCCACACCCCGGTTCCGGTTTCCGGTCCCCGCCGCGTCGGCCGGCCCTTCTCTGGAGACCCAGACTGTTCCTGCCCGGCCGGTCCTGCCCGGGCGGCCCTGGTCGGGCGACCCTGCCCGGCAGGCGCGCCGACCGGGCCCGGAAAGCAGGGCGGTCATCCGGGGAGGGCCGGCCCGACGGGTCTGACGGCCGGTCCCGGGGAGGCGTCACCTGCGCCTACGGCGTCGGGTAGCCGGGGGGGTGGATGATGTAGGTCGTGCCACGGGGCCGTCCCTGCCAGGCCCGCTCGAGCTGGGCGCGGTCGTAGACGATGCGGACCTCCTCCCCCTGGTCGGCCCGGGCCGCGGGGTCGTTGACGATGGGGTTTCCCCGGCGGTCGAACCCGCGGATGACGATGATGTGCCCGTCGCTCGAGGGCATCGGCGCCCCGTCGAGCCCGCCCTCCTCGAACTCGATGTTGACGGCCACGGGCACGCCGGCCGCTATCCACCACTCGAGGTCCGTCAGGGAGTCGAAGCGGGTCACGTAGGCGTCGAGGCCCAGACCGGCGGCGTAGGCGGTGTTGAAGACCCAGTTCCCCGTGCCGCCGTACTCGTGGTCCCTCACACCGGCGGCCACCTCCGGGACGGGCCGGTCCCAGGCCTCGTTACCGGTCCTGGCGGCCCAATAGGCCATGATCATCGAGACCGAGGTGGGACTGCACCACCCGCCCCCGCCCGGGAAGTCGTTCTGGCGCCTCTCCGGGACGGGAAGGTCCCTGCCCCAGGCGCGCCGGTAGGGTGAGGCCGAGGCCGTGCCGCGGCCGGGGCCGTCACCCGTGGCCGTCACCGACAGCCGCCGCAGTCGCGGCGTGAGCGCGGGGTCGGTCGTGAAGAGGGCGACTCTGAGCTGGACGGCCGAGGCTCCCCGCTTGAGCCTGAGGTCGTCGGTGTCCACCAGGCCGTCGGCGTCCTCCTGCGGGCCGCTGTTGTGCCGCCTCACCGCCTCGGTGCCGGACGCCCAGACCCCCATGCTGTAGTACTTGGTCCAACCGTCGGCCTGCCGGGCCCGGGCCTCCACCTCGAGCCAGGTGCCGGCGGGGGTCTCGGCGCTCCAGGAGGCGACGACGGAATCGACGGGCACGCCGGTCTCCCAGACGGGAGAGACATAGGTCCCGAAGAGGAAGCTCCCTCCGTTGTACCGACCCGCGCGGTCGTGGCCCGAGCGGAGCCCGGCGTCCGGGTCGAGAACGAGGGCGCCGTCCTCGTCGAGCGTGACCCGGTCGAAGCTCCCGGCGGCGAAGGCGTCCGCACCGGTGAGGGTGCGGAAGATGCCGTGGTCCGGGGCCGGCTTGGCCGCCGGGGCGTTCCGGGTCCGGACGACAAGCCACGAGGCCCCGGCAAGGACGGTGACGACCAGGACCGCCAGAAGGAAGGCGGCCCGGGCCCGGCCGCTGAGGCTGAGCCGCAATCTCGACCGGAAACCTGACCTATCTCGGAACACGGGAGACCGACTCCTCGGAAGCTGGGGTTCGGCTGTGGACCTCACGCGGGCCGTGCCGGGCGGTGCGCGCGGGTCCGGCGGTTAGTGTAACCGCGGGGCCGGTGGATAGTGTAGCCGCGCCGCCGCCCTCTCCTTCCTTGTCTGGCCGCGCCTCTGCCTAAGCTCCCAGGTCAAAACAGGCAAATGCTCACACGCAACAATGGCAGGATTAGACGCGTGCGGGTGAACCTGGAGGTCCGCCCCGAGGACTTCGACGCCTGAAGCCTGGGAGCCCGTATCTACCCCATGCTCTACCTCCTCACCCGGGTCGGCGGGGCCCGGGACTGGGGGACCGGCCAGGTGCTGTCCGCCAATCTGCTCGGGAAGTCGAGCACCCTCAACTTACATCACATCTTCCTCAAGGCGAGACTCTACGAACACGGGTACACCCGCCCCGAGGTGGTCAAGTCCCATTTTGTCTGTAAAAGAGGAGGTCCGGGTCATGCCACGGTGGCCTTCCTCTCCTCGTGATTGCGCTGTCGCCTCCTGGCGTGCCGCTCCTCGCGGTAGCGTTGGACCTGTCTCCGCTCATGTTCACTGAAGCGGATGCGCCGCCAGCGTTCGCTGGCCTGCCACAGGGTGGCGAAGACGAGCTTGAGGCACTCCTTCTCCGTCCGGAACCTCGGGATGACCTTGGCCCGCCGGCGCTCCTCCTCGAAGCTCCTCTCGATGAGGTTGGTCGTCCTTATGTGCTTCCGATGGACGGCAGGGAGCTCCAGGTGAGCCAGGCTGGCGTCGAGGTCCTCCTGGAAGCAGCGCATCGCCGACGGATAGGCGTCGCCGAACCTGGCCACGACCTCCTCGGCCAGGCGGCGGCCGGTCTCGATGTCCGGAGCGTCCCGGACGGCCTCGAGATAGGGCTTCAGAAGAGGCCTGACCTCCTCGGGCACCTTGTCCAGGACGTTCCTCATCTTGTGGACCCAGCAGCGGATGCGCTGGGCCTCCGGCCAGATGGCCTCCACGGCCTTGATGAGGCCAGGAGCCCCGTCGGTGGTCACCGTGAGCGGGATGGGAAGACCCCTCCGGACAAGGTCCCTGAAGTGCTCCAGCCAGTCCTCGTAGCTCTCCTTGTTGCCCAGGCTCATGT
>ENA-OSAF01000506-OSAF01000506.1-marine-sediment-metagenome-genome-assembly--contig:-NODE-506-length-11236-cov-23.937036_pt1 | contig 11236 bp, 14 predicted proteins | sample MGYA00237872_ERZ529318 | MGnify/ENA primary metagenome ERZ529318 (study PRJEB26369, sample SAMN03142813) | marine sediment metagenome | biome: marine; feature: borehole; material: sediment... | reverse complement strand
GCAGTCCACCGGCACCCCCAGTATGTCTACGCGCATTTTACCACCTGTATATATATTCCTTGCCGCCCGGGGAAAACCTTGTAGCAATAATTTCCGACATAATTAGACGGCAAGCTTCGTTATTTTTGTTCCACTTCCGTTTTCAGATATTCTGTACATTATAACACGACAAACACGACACCCGGCGGTAGAATATACAACAGACCCCCGGGAGGAAATAAACCCGGCGGAAGCCGGGTTTGTCGCCTGCAAGTAGAAATAAAACTGCATTCATCCGGGAGATCGCCTGCGTTAAATGCCCCGGTACATGATGATGGTTTGCTGCTGTGCCTGGATGCCCCGGCCGTCCGTCCTGGGTATGGTGAACAGGTGGTTCTTTTCCACCGGCCTGCCGGCCACTACGTTTACCCCTGCGGTGAGGTCGGGAATGCCGTTGCCGGTAGGGTCCACCACTACGGCGCTGCCGGTCCGCACGATAAACTCGGTGCCCGCCTTGCCGATAAACTGCTGGCCCTTTTCCAGGGTGGTCACCTTCCATTCCAGCGGGTTAGCCGCCGGCATGGCCTGGCTCACGTAACCGCGCACGTATTCCTCCACGAAGCTTTTGGTTACCAGAGGGTCTTCTACCGACCCCGGCTCCGATCCCGGCTCGGCGGCGTCCTTGGCCGCGGCAAAGCCCACATACCCCAGAAGTACGGCGCCGATGAACAGGGCAATAACAAATAATCTGTTTTTTTGCATGTGCACCGGGACAATACCCCCAACTACGTAATTTAGCCATAATTATTCGCCATGAATCGAGCCCATTCCTGCACGGCGGCGTCGTGCCGCCGGGACCAAAAATTGCCACGCGGGGCGCCGCCGGCAGGCACAGCCACAGGCCGCCTGGCGCAGTCATAGGCCGGCGCCCGCGCAAGGCGGCGCCGGCCTGTGAACAGCCATTATTCTTTAACTATTTCATATACCTCGCCCCGCAGCAGGTACAAGCGAACCCAGTCGCCCCTGTCCAAGTCGCGGGCGTTCAACGCCGTCCCGCTTGCATCGTGGATATACACCCCTTCGTAGAGGTCGTAATCTTCCCACATGCTGCCCTCTTCCAGGAAGAGCTTGTCGTCGTCGCCCTCCATGTCCACGGCCAGCCTGCCGGTAACCTCGTCCATAAGCTCAAAGGTATAGCCGCCGTCAAGGTTCTCCAGCACCTCCACCCGGTCCTTCAGGCCCAGGGAGCTGAAGGTATCATAAGTCTTGCTGCCCGACTTCACCTTGCTACCGGAAGTAAAGTCCACCGTGGTGGTGGCACCGTTAAACAGCCGCAGAGTAACCTTTTTCTGCAGCACGTCCAGAGCCGTGATTTCGCCGCGCCGCGGCACCAGCACCTCTACCTTTTGCAGGTCGTTGCCGATGTAAGTAGCCCGCACCAGATCGCCGTCGTGCACGTCGTCAATATCCGGGTAAGCGACGCCCGGCACCACCAGATCCACGCCGCTCCTGATGTACAGCCTTTCGCTGTCGCCATCTTCGTCTTCCACCTTCAACCTGTTATAACTTTCATTGACGTCGGTGACCCGGTATGTGACTGTGCTGCGCAGGTTTATCTCGGTTACTAGGCCGTCTTTGACAACTATTTCGACATAATCGCCTTTTTTAATCTCGTCGAACTCGTTCCGGCCGTCCTCGCTATCCACGTCCACATCATCATCCACGATATAAGTTTTACGCTCGCCGCTGTCCAGCTGCAGCACCAAAAGGTAGCCGTCCTCGTCCAGGCTGACCACGGTGCCGCCCGGCGTATTGTCGGTCTCCAGGTATATGATTTCGCCATCCAACAGGCGGAAATTCACTTCCATGTCCTGTTCCAAGGCATCCAGGGAGCTTTCGCGGTCGTTCACCACTATCCTGGCCTCATCCCGTACTTCGTAGGCCAGCAAGCTGCCGTTTCCGTTTTTGAAGGTTATAACACGGTTTGTAGTATCCACGGCAAAAATCACAGCGCTAAGGGAATCCTTCACCTGCCGGCCCTCCACCGCCAGTGATACCACTTCACCGTCGTCGATGCCAACTGTAACCGTGTCCCCCTCGCTGATGTCGGAAAGGAAAGCAGTGGCCAGCCCGGGCACGGTCACCTCTACGCCGGGCGCCAGGCGGTAGGCCTGCAGGTCGCTGTCCGCTTCCAGCACCAGGACGTCTTTGTCAGCATCCAGGATGACCACTTTACCCCTGACGTCCAACCGGGCCGCCACCTCCAGCACCTCTACGGCAGTAACCCGGCCGTTTTCCACTTCCACCCGCACCCGGTCGCCCTCGCGTACGTCTTCCAGGGTAGGGAAGCGCGCCCCGCCGGCCTGCACCTCAATTTCCGGCGCCAGAGGGTAGGAAACCAGCTGCCCGCCGGCCAACTGCAGGGTCAATAGCTCGGCTTGCAGGTCCAGGTCATAAACTACCCCCTCATTTTGCGCAGCCGTTATAGGGCCCCGGTTCACCACGATGCCGGAAACGTACCCCGCGGCATTAAGGGTAACCTCCACCCGGTTGCCGGGCTGCAGCGCGTCGAGGCCCTGGGCCTGGGAACCGATAACGGAAACGGTGGCCTCCTGCGGCAGGTAAAGGGTTTGCAGGGTGCCGCCGGCTTCCTCCACCACGAAGGCGTTCAGCTCGGGGTAAACCTTCTTCACCGTACCGCTGACCACCCGGGCGACCTGCTGCCCCTCCAGCTTTTCCACGTACTTGACCGCAGAACCGGCGGCCACCAGCCTAACCCGGTCAAAGCGCTGCAAAGTGGTTACGTCCGTCATGGCATCCCCCACGTACACCACGGTGGCAGGGGTAACGTTAAAAGTTTGGTTCTGGCCATCACCGGTAGCCACTGTGAGTTCCAGGTTGCTCACGTCCACCACGGTTCCGGTGACGTAGCCCGCGGCGGAGCCCGGCAGGTGTTTCTCCGCCCGGCCCAGCAGCGTAACCATTTCGGCCCGGGTCACGTACCGGTCGGGCCGGAAAGTGTTGTCCCCGTAACCGGTTATCAGCTCGTAATCCTGGGCCACCCGCACATACTTGACCGCCCAGGCAGGAATCTTATACATGTCGGCGAAGTTGGGCATCAGCCCCTCTTCCTCAGCCTGGCTTTCCTTACCGATCACCCGCACCAGCAGCCTGGCCACCCAGGCCCTAGTGGCTCCCGCGTTAGCGTCGAACTGGTCCGTGCTCTTCAACAGTCCCTGGCGCAGCGCCAGCCGGACCTCGTTTTCCGCCCACTTGGGCACGGGGAAGGGCAACTCGGGCAGCACCCCGAAATAAGAAGCCTGCAGGCCCATGGTGCGCACGGCCATGACCACGGCCTCCACCTGGGTGACGGTTTCCCCGGGCTTGAAGGTGCCGTCAAGGTAGCCCGCTACCACCCCCCGCGCGTGCATCTTGTAGATGTTCTTGGCCGCCCAGTGATCGCTCGGCACGTCGCTGAAAGCAGCCAGGGCGGTTCCGCCCCAGAGCAGCACGGAAAGCGTCATGACCAGCACAATAAGGCTTAATTTAAGCAGGCCTCTCCTTCCCATAGAAAAATTCACGCTCCCTTGCCAGTTTTTTCAGAATTACTTATTATTTCGACACCAGCCGTCCAAAACCTGCCGGAAAGCGAAGAAAAAGGCTTTGCCTTTACATACGCGGCGTCCTTAACCAAAGACGGGAAACAACGACAAATTGTTCCTCGCGCACAACAAAACCGGGGCCGGTAACCCCGGTTGCGCACCCTTTTTTCTTACCCGGCGCCGGTAGCCCAGATAATAAGAGGTAACCTAATTAATTTCCTTTTCTGAGTATGCAGGAGTGAAAGGCACCCCAAAACAACCCCCTGCCTACGCTCTCATTTTTCAAACTCCTCAATGACCGGTTCCGGCAGCGGCGCCCTTCGAGGACAGCCCTGCCCACCATCACCGGGGCCCGGGACCAGAGAATACCCGGGGAGGATTCCGGTTCAGCTCCTACCAGAAGAAACCGTCGCCTATTACACTTACAAGACTACCAATCGCCCAAAAAAAATACAGCATTTTTTAACACTGTATTTTGCATGGCATTCGCCAGGCGCTCATCAGCAGTTACCAAAATCCCCTCTTTCACTTTGGCAAGAGCCAGGTATAAACTATCATATACTGACCTTTCAAAAGCATTAGCAATTTCAAAAGCTACCGGCAACAGTTGATAACTACTGGCAATTTGCACCGGAAATGCCTCGTTAATGGCGGCAATTATTTTTCGCGCATCATTTGCCTCCAGCTCTCCCCTGCGGCATTTTTTCCACAACACATTGCCGATCTCTGAAAATATGAGGTCGGGAGAAAGTAGAAGGTATTTTTTCTCCCGGGACAATTCCAGAAATTCAACTGCTTTGTTGCTTAGAATCTCCGGAATATACCATTTGATAGCGGTACTGGAATCCACGATATAGGTCTTCATCGTTTTCTATCCTCGCTGATTAGTTCCGCGCTATCCGAAAAATGTGCTTTTTTTTCTTCCAGCTCCTTCCTGATATTGGCAGCCAATTTGATACTATTTTCGATATTGTGGCTAACAGCTTCTGTCAGGATAATTTTTAGTTCCTGCTGCAAAGATCTGTTGTTATCTCTGGCTCTTTTTTTGAGCTTATTATATAATTTTTCCGGAATATCCCGAATAAGAATGCCCGGCATTAACATCACCCTCCAAACAATGCTATCATTATGATAGCATTGTTTTTACAGCGCTGCAACAGCAACGGGCAGCGGTTACCTGCAAAGACCTCCATGGTAAACTGGAGCACTTCGTTCCAACTCATTGCGGTTTTTGGCACTCCCCTTCTTCTCTAAAGTGCCTCTCTCCAATTTTGATACCCGGAATTTCTAGTTCAACTGTAAGTGGTGTAACGTAGTTTACCCGGCGCCCAGTATTTCCCCCAGGGGTTCCCGCAGCTCCAAGGGAATGGCGGCGATCTTGCAGCGGCGCCCTTCGAGGACAGCCCTGCCCACCATCACCAGGGCCCGGGACCAGAGGATACCCAGGGGAGATTCCGGTTCCAGCTCATTCCAGAAAAACCCGTCGCCCTCCAGGGACCCGAACTTGCGGGTAACGGCGTTCAGCCTGCTCCAACCTCCCCGCTGCAGTAGGTACCTGAGTAGTTCCCGCTCTTCTTCGCCCAGTTCCTGCACGGCCTCTTCCAGGTTGCTGCGGCGGGAAAGAAAATCTTTTATTTGCTCCTCCCGCTCCCGGCGGCGCCGAGCGGGTTCCAGTTCGTAGTTCCAGCAAACCCCTTCCAGCCAGTGGGCGGGCATGTTCTTCAGCCCCCGGGCGAGGGAGGCGTCCACGGGAAGGGGTTTTGCTTCGACTTGTTGGCGCTGTTCTTCCTCGTATTGACGCACCAGCATATCCACGTAAGGGGGGAGGGAAAAGCCGTCTTCGGCAAGCTTTATTTCCCTTTTCAGTTCTTCTAGCTTTTCCCGAAATTCCTCCCCCATTTCCCGGCTGTCGATCCTCTCCAAATATTCGCGAGCCCGCTCCGGCTCTCCCATCTGCAGCATAAGCGCCGCAAAGTTGAACAAAAGAGCCGGTTCCTCGGGAGCTATTTCCTCCAGCATCTCCATTATTTCCAGGGCTTTCTCCAATTCGCCCTGCTGGCGCAGGAGATTGGCCAGGGTCATAAGCGCCGGGGGATAAAGCTTGCCTTCCCGGTACATGTCCTGCAGCAGGGCTGTAGCCTCTTCAACTTGCCCTTTATCCCGCAGCTGAATCGCACGGTTCACTATTTTATCCAGTTCTTCGTCCGGTTCAAGCAAAACAGAGGTCTTTTTGATTTCCACCAATCGCCTCTCCCCGTCAATGAACATGGGCACGGGTTCGCCTTCCCGCAGGATACCCCTGGCCATCAGAGCATCCGCCGCCGCCATCTTCAGGTAAGGTGAAAACCCGGAGTATTCCAGTACCTGCCGCCCCAGCTTCTCTCCCCACTCGCCCCCGTAATATACCAGGTAATACATGGCCTGGCCGGCGTTTCTGGAGCCGCCCTCCTCCAATATCCAGGCCAGCAGCGCCACGCGGAAATTGCTGTCCTGCATGTACTGCCGGCGCAGTTCCTCGTCGTCGCCAGCCTCTTCAATCATCTTCTGCAGTTTTTCCGCAGAACGAAGTTCGTAGCCCATTGTAAAGGGCGGAATAACGCCCCGCTCCACCATGAAGGCCAGCCGCTCCATGGTGGCAAACAGCTGTTGCACTCCGGCTATGGAGGACCAGAGGGATGCGGCCCGCTTGTAACGGCCAATATTAAAACAGGCTACCGCTGCCAGAAACTTGTTTTCCCAAGAAACATGATAAGATTCCCAGCGGCGGTAAAGCTCAAATACCATTCGGTGGTCTGCCAGGTCGGCAGCCGCCCGCATGATGGTTACCGTGTATTCCCGGAAGGGGTAAAAGCCATCTTGGAGCCCCGCACGGCGGAATTCCCTCAGTCCCTCCTCGAAGCTGCGCACGGCCTGCTGCAGCCGCCGGCGGGCCAAATCTTCCTGACCCACGGAGCAGTGAATCCTGGCGGCCAGGGCGTAGGTAAAGGGGTTCGCCCGGGCGTTTCCGTTTTCCGGCCCCAGGTACGGCTCCAGCACATCAAGAGCGCGCCGGGGCTCGCCGGCCATGAAGGCGGCCAGCGCCAGGTTATTGCGTATGGGGGTGGATTCTTCCAGTTCCAGGGCTTCAGCGAATGCCTTTTGGGCAGCCCGGAAGTCCTTCATATTTAGTAATTCTCTTCCTTTTTTCGTAAGTTCTTCCACTTTTTTGGATTTCATTTTTCCGGTGAGCACCTCTTTCAAGCTAAAAGTGTAACCCGACCCTGCCTGTAACACCAGCTGCCAAGTAGGCAAGCTGTAAATTTTTGCACCCATTTTTTGGTCTCAGGAGGGTTAGTTCTCCTTACGGATCTTAACTACCAAGGAATCTTATCCATGAAATCTCCTCTTAGGACCGGCGTAATTTTTGATCTTAACGGCTCTGGAACGTCTTTTAGCTTTGTATTTTCTACTTTTAGAATATCTACTGTATCAACTTTTGCTATCTGAGCTACCTCCCTAGCTGTAAGGCCTTGATTTTTTCGCAGCTCTTTAACCGTTTTCCTATGGATGCCGAAACCAAATATCAATAGTGACCTCCTCCCTCCAATAAATTGGGGGGCATATATGAAGCAGCACTTTGTCTATTTGCCATCAACACTATCCGGCAATCCTACGGGTGCTGACTTGCGCCAGAACTCCAGGAAAAATACCAGGAATACGCTCACCATCACGCCCAGCACGCCTGCCACGGCCATGTTCAGCATCTTGCGCGGCCCCACCGGTTCCACCGGCTCTATGGCAGGAGCCAGCAGCATGATGTTGCTCTCCCCGAACTGCGCCGTTTCTGCCAGCCTGGTCTCCTCGTACTTCCTGGACAGCATGGCGTAATTATTCCTCAGCACCTTTATTTTTTCCGCCAGGCGCTGGTCAATCATTTCTTTCTCGGCCAGCTCCGCCTGCAGCACTTTCAGGTCGGCTTGAGCTTTCTTGATTTCATCCTGCAGTTCCCGCTGGGTCGCCTCGAGGTCGGCCAACCTCCGCTTCAGGTTAACCTTGGTCTGCTTGAAATTTATGTAAACCGGGTTGATTTCCTCGTTGGTTATCTGCAGCTTGGAGAGGTTCGCAGGCAGCTCCCCGCCGGCCTTTTTGGTCGCATCGTAAAAATACATATCGTCCGAGAGCGCCTTCTTTGGTGGTCAGTATCTCCGGCGTTTTGGCCAAGTCTTTTTCCACCTGCGCCAGCGAGGCCCTGACGCTCTTTATCTCCACTTCATTGCTTACCAGCTGCTTTTTGAACCCAGTTATAATACCCAATTTGCTGTTGATTTCCTGCCGCAGCTCATTTACGCCCCGCGGCTGCGCCAGGAACTTTTTGTAATCGTCTACCGCCTCGGCGATTTTCCCCTCTTCCTCCTGCATGCGTTCAACTAGAAATACAGTGGACTGCCCTAAACTTTCCCTTTAAGTCTCGGATACAAAAGCAACAAATTCCTCTGCGACCGTATTTACTATATCGGTAATGAGTTTTTTATCTTTTCCCTGCAGCTTGATATTAATCAGGTTGGTTCCCTTAACAGATTCTACCTTAAGGGCCTTCTGCAGGCTGAAAGGATTATATTTCTCCCTGTCCAAATTGAGTTTTTCTATGACCCTTTCCAGAATTATCGGGTTGGAAACCTGGTTTACATAAGTTTCCACCGACATGCTCGGGTATTGTGAAATCATGTCCAGCAGCGTGTCCAGGCCGGAACGCTCTTCCGGATTAATTTGCGGCGGGCTTTTAACCATCAACACCGCCCTGGCCTCGTAAGTGGGTGGCATGTTAAAGCTTATCAACCCCGCAGCAAGGACGCTGATCACAGTCAGCCCGACAATAATCCACTTTCCCCTGAGCAGAACTTCAATTAAATCCCTCAAGTTAATTTCTTCTTCCAATTTTAAAGCATTCCGGCGTGTAAAACTGCGTTTTTCCAGCTAGTTATTTTCACTGCTTGTACTACCTTGCGGCAACCAAAAAATAAACCGCTGCGACCGCCAAAAGAGGGCCGTCTTGTACCAAAAGAGCCGCCCCCGCCTCCCGCGCGCGGGCGTCTTATTAAGCTGCATTTCTATGAGCTGTTATATCATCCAGCTTTTCAGTTTGTTTTCAAAAGTATCCGGTGAGTGGATCAAGTTTATCACGTTATCCAGAATAATTTCGACACCTACTAGAAATCCCCTTCTGTAACTACCCGAATCAACAAACCCCTTCTTCCTCAAGTGCAGCAATACCTGCTGGGCCGGGGAAAGAACCCTGGCCCCGCGGGGGACCTCGGAGCGGGGCATGTACTGGGCCATGTCCTCGCCCGGACACCCTGTAAAAATCAATGGGCCCCTGCGCGGGTCAGGCACAGGCAGGCACTGGCCGCGGACCACGTTCCCGGCCCGGAAGCCGTGTTTGCCCTGGGTACCCTTTCCTATGCCGATAAGAAATTCTCCCCTTTGCCCGCCCGCTTCTCCTTTTACCTGCAGGGAATACCCCAAGCAGCTTGGGCCCTTTCATCAAAGGAACGCACGAGGCGGATCCTGGGCTGGACAGAGATAATTTCGCCTTGCCAGTGAATTTTTTCACAAACCGTTATGGACTCGCCCATTATGACGGCTTCCCTCAACCCGTTAAGAGTTTCATAATATGAAGCCCGACCCCACATCTCACGGCCACATAATCAGCAGTTCAATAGCTGTTATACTTCCAACAAATCCAACAAATTCTGCTTGAGAAAGGGATAGAAATCCATATAGGTGATCCAAACGCGCTCTTTATACTCGTAGACTTCTTCCAAATCGCGGCAAAACAGTATCTCCCCACATGAGGCATGGTAAGCGAAACTCGGAGAAGCTCCGTTCAATTCGTTAATATCAACAGGAAGCTGTAAATCGGCAGTTAACTGCGTACTTAGCCTCATACAGATTGCCATTCTATCTTCAGCCGAAACGTTTGTATCAAAATAAACGGCAACGTCAACGTCGTGAAAAGGACGGTTTTCGGCAAACGAACCGTGTAAGAAGGCAAACCTTATCCCTTTCTTTCCCTGCAGTGCCGAGGTTATCTTGTTAATAATCCTTTTCCTTTCACGGGTCTTCACAGTGTAAGTATAGTCTTGTTTGTCAATCACCACTTTCATCCTCCTGTGCGGAAACTATACGGGCTACCTCGCGCAAAAAAGCATCCACGTCCGAGAGTTCCTGCCGCATGCTCCCAAGCATTTTCCTATCGTCAACTTTGCCGTAACCGTGAACCAGTAGATTGCGAAACCTTGCCATGTCAGCCAGTTTCCGCGACAGTTGGCTATCCATAACGCCTTCCTGGCCGAGCAACAGGAATGCCTCCGCATAGGTGGAAGGAGCTTTATCGAGCAGCCTGGCACAGAAATGATTGGCAATGTTCATGGCTGCCTCCACCATTACAATAAATGAATAACGTGCCGCAAGGACTGCCTCCTTGTTGCTCAAAAAAGTTTCGTCACTCAGATTCGCATATTGGCGTAACATGGTAAGCGCTTCCCGGATATCACTCACTTTTTCCCGGATCCTGGCAATATTCAGCTTGCGGTATTGCATCGGCCCTACCTCACATTTTTGTTCCATTTTACAGTCATTTGTTCCAGCAGTTGCCTGTGCCAGCCTTCGCTTTTGGGCACCGTTTGGTCAATTTCCCGGGCTATATTAATGAAAATTTTTTCCATCCCGGAGTAAAAATCATGCAATATAGAAGCGCACGCCCTTACTCGCACGCTATTGACCTTGAGTTCCCGCATCCTGGTAACTGTTTTAAGTTCTTCCACCAATTTCTCAAGGTGTAAAAGTTCTTTTCGCACCCGGACTTCCAACAAAGTTAGATTCGGGGTCATAATTCCACCCCCTCCTTCAGGATATATGCCCGTACTTCCGGGTCGATTTTTTCCAGTTCCACCAGGTCAAAGTCAAACGGCGCTAAAATATCCATTACTTCCGAATACAGCTGCCAAAAATTTACCCGGCTGTCCAAGCCGGAAATCGCGATGTCTATGTCTGAATGCTCCATAAACTTGTCTTTGCGGAGCAGTGAGCCAAAAAGAAAAACTTTACAGCGGTATTTTAGTTTAAGATGGCCGGCGGCCCGCGAAACCCGGTTCATGGCCTGCCTGTATCGTTCCTTCGCTTGTTGTTCCTTTTGTTTCCTATATTCCCGCCAGCCAGCCCGGTACTTGGAAATTTGTTCGGGCGTAAGCATATCCAATCCTTCCTTATCCCAGTTTATCCACCATTTTCCTGTATTTATTTTCATTTTATTATTAATTTCTCAGGCGGGTCAATACTTTTCGATCAAGTTTTAGCCGCAGCGGCTGTAACTCGCTTTTTTCTACCGTCCGGTCTTTGAGCCGGATAGTAAACGGGGACATCCTGTGTACCACCGCCCTGCTGCGCTCCAAGAGCTGGCGCGCGCGCTTTTCGGTGCAGGGCATTAAAGGTTTCTTGTATTTATCCAGTACAAACACCACAAAAAACAATCTCCTTCCGGAGACCCCGTAAGGGGCTTGTTACGCGCCCGGGCCGAACCCCACCCAGGCGTCTCTTCTAACCAATGTTAAGGAGGTTTTTGCGCGCGGCACACTGCTCGCTGACACCCCCGCTCGCTGTTTAATGCCGCGCCACAG
>ENA-OSAF01000499-OSAF01000499.1-marine-sediment-metagenome-genome-assembly--contig:-NODE-499-length-11399-cov-25.154178_pt1 | contig 11399 bp, 11 predicted proteins | sample MGYA00237872_ERZ529318 | MGnify/ENA primary metagenome ERZ529318 (study PRJEB26369, sample SAMN03142813) | marine sediment metagenome | biome: marine; feature: borehole; material: sediment... | reverse complement strand
CTGATATATACCGGTGCGTCCGCTACCCGCACGGGCTGTGCCTCGGGGGTCAGAACCATATAAGTACCCTGCATGTCCAGGTCCCAACCCGGCGGCACCTCAATTCCCGCCGCGCCGGGGGCGTCGGGGAGCAGGTCGCTTACCGGCACGCTGTTGATGTTCAGCTCGGCCAGCATTTCGGCACGCACAGATTCGACCATGCGGTCCAGTTTGGTCTCCGTAGGCATGCCGCGCAGTTCCATGCCATGAAGGAAGAGCTCAACGGCCAGGCGGTCCTTGAAGCGCTGGTACTCCTCGGATGAAAGAACGGCCAGCTTGCGCAAAAATTCTTTGTTGAAGAGTTTTAAAGCCGTGGGGTTTTCTTCAGTTTTCAGTTTTTCCAATACTTCTTGCAGTTCCCGCAAAATATCTTCTATGAAAACCACCCCCTTGATAACAGATTCTTGGTGTTACGCGCAACAAACACTGTTAATCCAGATGTGGCGCGGTTTTTTGGTGTAACTTTTTGTTACAATTAGTACCCATTCGCACCGGCCCAGGCGGTGCGGTTGTGTAGGTTGACCGTCCCTCCCCCCTTGCCTTTTTTACCGGTCCCTCCGGCCCGCCCTGCGGGGGCGGCAAAGTTCATGCGCTTTTTCGTTTCTTCCTGTATTGGAGCCCACTTCAAACACTCTTCTTTGACCCTTTCCCACCCGCTTTTTATTGCCGAGAGCGCCCGGCGTGAGAGGTTAATAGGGTGGATTTCGCTCATCACCTTTTTGACCGTTTCATGCACCCCTACAAAGAATGCCTGCATCACCGCCGCCATGGCCAGTTTTTCGATCACCCGGCGTGAGCCGGTTTTTATGACCCGGGCCAGCTCGAACACCGCCGGGCCGGGAACGCCCGCTATGGCGGCACGTTCGGCTTGAATCTCGGTGGAAACTATGTATTTAATTTCTTTGCGGTTTATTTTGTCCGCCGGGGGGCAGAAAGGGCCCGGGTTCACCCTGGGCACAGGGGCCGGGTCGATTACGGCGGCCACGTAGCTGGCGGCTTCGTCGCCTCCGTTGCGGCGGTATATTTGGGCAGCTTTGTATATCTCGCGTGCCACTTCGGGTATGCGCATAACCCTCATAACTTCATGGTAGTAGCTTTTGTCTTCCCGTACCTTGCCGGGGCCGCGTTCACCCCTTTTGCGGTTGGGTTTCAGCCCCATTTTCTCCCGGGTGCGCATGACGGTCTGCCTGGACACACCCAGCGCGTCGGCTATGGCTTGATCGGTCATGCCTTCGTCGTAAAGTTTCATAAACTTGTTACGGTCTATCTCTATAGCGGGCCTGCCGCCCTTTTTATTTTGGACATTTTTTTGGAGATTTTTAGACATTACTATCCCCCTACAGTATGATTTATAGCCAGTTAAAGATATTTTTTATTATATGTATCGCCTTTCTAATGCCATGGTAGCATATTTATTCTATTTAGTCAATTGTTTTTCTACTGTAGGGAGATATTTTTGAAAAATTTGAACGGCCCCGCAAAAAAGCGGCAAAGCGCAGGTTTTCCGCGCCTTACCGCCACTGCGGGGCATCCATGCCCCCGCCGGCATTGAATGTCTGCTGTTCTTTTATTTTGGTGAATTCTTTGACGAGCGCTTCGTGCGTAAGGTTCTGCTCCGCCCTGGCCACGGCCAGCTGCCTTTCGGCGTATTCGACTTCTGCGGCCTGCAGTTTTGCCAGCGATTCCCGGTACTGCTCGGGACCTCTGTCTATTTCGTCCTGTATCGCATTCACAGCTTCTTCAGCCTGCCTGTATTCTTCCTCGGCCTGCTTCAGCTGCGCGTCGTAGTCCGCTCCGCGGGCCGATTCTTCTACGTTCAACAGCGTCACGTATTTTTGTTCCGCATCGTGAAGGCGCTTTTCGGCAGCGGGCAGTTTTTCCTTTTCCAGCTTTTCAAGGTGTGCGGCCCGGGGACCGTAGAGGTTTTTCAACCTGTTGTGTTCGGCTTTCGCCGCTTCGTATTGAGGCTTGTAGTTTTTGAGATCCGCCCTGGCCGTTTCCAGCGCCTGCCTGGCTCCTTCCACGTGGACACGCGCTTTTTCGGCCGCGGTAACGCGGTCGGAGTCGTACATGCCCGCAACTTTGTCCTTGAGTCCCGCAAGCCCCTGCCGGTTCGCCGTCACGTCGTAGCCGAACACCTGGCGCGAAGCGCTGGAGGCGGGGTCGCTGCTCTCCCCGGCGGCATAGCCTGTAGGTGAGTTCAACATATCCGCTCCCTTCGCGCCCAGTCCCGCGCCGAGCGTCATGCCCAGTCTGGGATCGCCGACCGTTGCTCCGGAGATCATGCCGCCGGCCATCATGCCGGTGGCTACCATGCCGGCGGTCGCGGCAACCCTGCCCGCGGCTCCGGCCGCGCGGAGGGCCGGCCCGGCAGTGGTCCCCGCAGTGCTCCCGGCCGCGCTTTCAAGGGGGGCTCCCGCCCCGGGCGCTGCGGGTTTTCTGCCGCCGAGTATCTTCCCCAGCGCGGCCAGCCCGGCAACGCCGAACATGACCCCGGCCGTCCCCGTCAGCCCGGGGTTGAGCGTCTCGGCGCCGATAACGCTCCTAACCATCCCGGCCATCCCGGCCAAACCGAGAAGAGTTGCCAGCTTGATCCAGAATGCTTCCGGCGTGCCGTCCCCCGCGGCGTCGATTATGAGCAGCAGAAAGGCAAGCGCGGCGGCGTGAGCACTCTGAAGGAATATGTTGGCTATCAGTTCCCTGAACCAGATGCCGATGGTGAACCTTTTCGACGGCGCGATGGACACGACCGCCACAACAGGTATCAGCCCGATGAGCAAGGCTATGATAACCTTGCGCATGATGTACTGAAAGTTAAGCACACCGATGGACAGCGCGGCAATGAAAGATATAATCGCGTCGCCGAGAGTAACGTTGCTGTCGGCTAGTATCAAACTTTCGAGGAAGGACTGCCCCGTTTCCAGGTACGGCTGCGCAATGCACTTAAACTGCTGCACCAAGACATAGTTGAGGTCGAAAACGAATGTGAGCAGCTGCGCGCCGAATTTGAGCACGACCATGGCCAGCGCGAAGCCTATCACGTATTCCCGCAGGCCGATTTTTGATTCGGGGTTGGCGGAATTGTAGAGTATCCCCAGCACCAAAAGAACTATGACGACAACCAGGTGTATGGGCATGAATTCCGTAAGTTTATCGTAAAAGGTTGACAGGGCCCTCATTTCGCTTTCGGTGAACACGTGCAGGTAGGGCAGCTCGGCCTGAGAAGGCAGGCCCGCCTTGAAGGACGTACCCACCGGTTCCATGAAGATCAATTCTATCGGGTCGTACATGCCCAACACTTTTACCATCCAGTTGGGTATCGCCGAAATTATGCTCGCGGCAAGTTTTTCCGGCCAGGTAACGTTTTTGACGTATTCTTTTCTGAGGTCTTCCGTGCCTGTCGAGGCGCTGCCTTCCCCCTGGGGCGCGTCGCTTACCGTGACGCTGGTTTCTTCGAACCGCCAGCTGACCGTACCGGTCTCCACCCGGTAGTGCCAGGTTTCGCCGGGGGATACATCGTTATCAGTCCAGGTCATTTCCATTGTGCCTTCCCGGGTTAAAGGCAGCGTGGCCACAACCTTGCCTTTGTCTTTCATGTACCGGCTGTCGCTTTTCTTGATTGTAACTTTGGTGTCCCCCCACATCGGGCCGACGTCTTTGCGGACGTCGACCTTCCATGTCAGCACCACTTTTCCTTCATAGGTTTCGGCGCGGAGGTCGTACAGCTTCGAGCCCCGGTATGTTTCGGCGCAGGCCGGGGTTGCCGCAAGGATAATAAATACCGCCAGTACGACAATATTCAGAATTTTTTTCATAATGTCACCCCCGCGATTTCATTGGGGTCGCTGGTAAACCACCTGTATTCTTCGTCCGTTGATTTGCCGAAGAATATCGACGCTTCGGTATCGGCCTTGATTATCCCCCAGCCCTTTTTGGCGCTCAAAAGAAAGGTCGCCTCGCCCTCGGAGAGGTTGAATTTTTCTTTCACGGCGGCGATGTCTATCGCTTCCTGGCGCATCATGATCTTGGTGGAGGCGTTCTTTAAGACGCCCAGGCCCTGGGGCACCCTCAAAAACACTTCGAACCCCTGAGAGGCGGCGCACATGGAGATGTTTCTTTTCCTGGCCCGCCGGAAGGCATTCTCCTCCCAATCGGCGGCTTCGGGCTCATTCATCATCAGCTGGGCCTCGTCGGTGATGATGCGCTTTTTAATCTTCCGGTTGCGCCCGAACGCCTCCCATACCCACTTGGTGGCCACAAACATCCCCAGGGGCTTCATGATGTCGTCGTCCAGGTCAGCCACCGAGAAGGCGAAGGCCGGGACGTGCCGGATGTCTACGGTGGATTCGCAGTCGAAGATGGCCTGGGACTTGATGCCGCCTTTCCTGGTGAAGGGTTTCAGTAGTTTGACGACCTCGCCCAGGTCGGGTTCCTGTTCCATCAGGTCGTAAAGGTCCGACAGCGTGGGCATTTTCTTTTTTCTGCCGGCGACGTCGATTGCGTCCCCGGTCCAGGAATTGTCGTACAGGCTGGCGGGGTCTTCCGTAATGCCGTAACGGGCGTACACTTCTTTGATTTTTTCCTGGATCAGCACCTTGACGTGCCCGGTCAGCGCGCCGGCGTCGTAGACCCTGATCATCTTAAACACCACGGCCTGGACGGCCTGAATGGCCCCGTCCAGGTCGACGCGTGCTGCGCCGTCTTCGCCCTCCTCGACGTCGACGTCGAAGATGTTGATCCGGTGTTCGCTGTGGGCCGAAAGTTTGATGTAGGGACAGCCCAGGCCCTTCATCAGGTTCTCGAACTCGCCCTCGGGGTCAATGATGGCCGTGACAATGCCCAGGGGCACGGAACGGGCGACCAGGAGTTTGATCAAAAAAGATTTGCCAAAGCCCGACCGGCCGAAGATGACGATGTTGTAGTTGCCCATGGAAGGTTCCCAGGAATCGTACAGTATCACCCCGCCCTGGGGGTCCGTGCCCAGCACGACGCCGTCCTTGTGCCTGATACCCCCGATCCCCAGGGGGAGCAGGTCGGCGATGTTCGAGCTCTCCATGTCCCTGAAGGCGTCTTTCACGGTTTTGCTGTCCAGCGGTGACATTTCCATCAGGGCCTCCAGGTGCCGCCCGTCGGCCGCCCGCAGGTGGATTCCTTTGCCCGCAAACCTCTTCACAAGGAGGCTGCCGAACCGCCTGAAGGTTTCAAAGCTAGTTGAGGACACCAGCGCCTGCACCGAAACGAAAAAGGGCTTTTCCGCCTCCATTCTTATCGCGCTGTGCTTCTCGCGCAGTTCCCGGATCTGGTTCAGGGTCGCCTGCTTTTTGGCCGAGTTCTTCTCGTCCTCGTACTCGGCCTCCAGCTGGGCGATCTTCTGCTCCAGCTCCCACAGAATGCGCGCGGGATCGGCGGGAGTGACGTGCAGGGCGATGTCGCAGTCGGCCTCCCCGAAGTCGGCCAGGTAAAGCGGGGTGAGCATGCCGGCGTAGGTGGTGCCTCCCGTCATGGCGGCGTAATAGCTCCTGAAGTACCTGACCATTTCGGCGGTGGCTCCGACCTCCACCCAGTAGTCGTTTCCTTTATTTGTTTCTTTGATCAAAGCGGGCGCGATGAGGTCGCGATAATTGGCCGCGCCATTAAAAATGCCGGGCTGGTCCTTGCCCGGGAGTTTGGTCTTTTGTTTTTTTCTGAACAGTCGCTTCAGCATGGCCATCTCCCTTCAGCTTAAATATAGTGATTTTATCAGGTCCCGCTTTTTTTCCTCTTCCGGGTTTTCAGACTGTTTGCCGGCACCGGGCCTTTGCTTCTTTCGCCCGGGTTTTTCCGCTGTTTTACCATCACGTTCAGCAATGGATTGCGCGACGGTTTTTAAGTACAGCAGCGGCTTGCCGATTTCCTGGACGGCAGCCGCCAGGGCCAGTTCCTGTATGGCCTCCAGCACGCGGTCGTAGCCGTAGCGGTTGTACAGCGCGCCGACGAAAGCGTAGTCGCCCTTCCTGGGCTCTATGCCTTCTATGGCGCGGTATTCTTCGACCAGCTCGGCAATCAGCTCCCTGTTTGACGGCCCGCCCGCCCCGGCCTTTCGACCCCGGGGATCTTCGAAAGTTTCTGCATCTGCTGCACCCGCTTGTGGGTGGCTATCGCGTTTTTCTTTTTCGTTTTCAGGGGTGGCGCCGCCGGCAGCGCAGGAGGCCCGAAGGGCCGATGCGCTGCTGTTTGTATCCGAACGAAGTGAGGATACAAACAGCATATCTTTTTCTTGTTCACTGGGTATTGTTACCTGGGTATTGTTAGAGGTGCTGTCAGCACCCACCCCGGTGCTGTCAGCACCCAGGTGGGTGCTGTGAGCACCCAGGTGGGTGCTGTGAGCACCCACCCCTCCTGATTTGGCAGGGTGGGTGCTGTGAGCACCTACCCCCTCCGGTTCGTTTTCACGGGCCGGCGGGTCGCAAAGTATGTAGACGTTGCTCATGTTCTCACCATCGTCCTTGACGCGGTTGATTTTCTTTATCCATCCCTTTTGCTCCAGTTCGTTTACGGCTCTTTTGGCCGTATCGCGGCTAATGCCGCAATCTTTGGCTATCCTGTTGTAGGATGGCCAGGATTTGCGTCCATTGTCGGCACATCTTGCCAAATATAGCCTTACCAGCTTGGCGTGTGCGGAAAGGTCGGACCCGAAAACTTCGTTGCAATCCCAGAACCAACCGCGTTTACGCCCGTCTTCAAAAAAGGTTTCGCTTTTGTCCATAAACAACACCTCCGGAAATAAAAAAGGCCGGCTGTAAAAGCCGGCCGCTCGCGTTAAGCATCGGATGCTGCCGCGGTTTTGTATATTTCGGGCGTTTTGGACCTTGCAAACAGCGAAAAGACCTCGCTCCTGTCCGCTTCGGCCAGGAAGTAGCTTGACGCCATGTCCCGGTTGAATGTCTGGTACAACATTTCAATCACTCCTCTTTTGTCGAGGACGTAGGATCTGATTTCAAGGCCGCTCAGTATGCCCTGTACTATGGAGGCCGCTTCATAAAGTTCGTCTACCGCCAGGCGGCGCATTTCATCCGGGGGGAGCTTGGCCTGGCCGATTTTGCCCAGCGCCCTGATGGCCGAGTTGACCAGCGGGTTGTCCGTTTGGATGCCGCTTTCTATGCCGGTGGAAGCCGCGTCTATTTTGAAGATAAGGTAAACGCGGCGGCTCCGCTGCTGTTTTCCTTCTGATTCGGACTGAAGCCAGTCGGCCAGGCGGGCGGCGTACCCCCCGATGTTCTCCCCAAAGCGCGCGCCGGACCGGCGGTAGCGGTCCAGGTAGTCCTTGAGGTTTACGTACCTGGTCTGCACCAGGTAGGTGTGGGGTATGTTGATGGAGTTGGCTATGCTCCTGAATCCGAGCCAGATCGCGGCCTGTTCGTCCCTGCTTTTCAGGTCCAAGTTCACGGGCTCGATCTCCATCACCAGGCGGAACCTGTATTCCGGCAGTTCAATTATGCCGTCCGGGTGGATTTCTTTAAAGTTAATCAGGTCCTGGGCGGTCTCCGCTTTATTGCGGGGCCACAGCAGGTATATCGCCGCTCCGGCGGCAATGAGAAGCAAAAGGGTCTGCAAATTTATCTCCTCCAAACAAATGTTTTGCGGCGCAGCCTGTACGCGGTCATGTAGTAAAGATAGACAGCAAAATTGAGGCCCGTTCTCCCGTGGCGGGCGAAGATGAAGAGCGCCGCCAGGCCCAGCGGGATCAGGTGGTGCAGGTGAGCGAACACGATGTTTTTAAAGGGCAGCGCGGGGACTATCTGGGACAGCCGGTAGGACAGGCAGCCCCCGGCCAAAAGGGTTAAAATCTGGGGCAATGACAGGCCCCACGCGATTTTTGTGGGGCCCGTCCTTTGCGCAAGCGGGTGGTGCTGCCCGTACATGTTATTTTCCGTACCCCAGAATGCCCAGAATTCCGCCCACGATAGTCTCAGCGCTGTACACCCCGATAATGCAGATGATGAATCCCGCCGCCAGCTTCTTGGCCCGCGCGATTGCCTCGGGGTTTCCGCCGGCTCCCCAGAACACGAAGCCGGCCCAGATTACGAACACGACAGCGACTACGGCGAAAATGCTGCGCACGAAGTTGACGATGCTGTAGCCGATTTTGTCGACTTCGTCTCTGATGGCTTCGCCTTTGTCTCCTTGGGCCTGTTCTACCTTGCTGATCAGTGAGTTCTCATCGGCGAAGGCCGTGCCGGCAAATGAGAGCGCCAGGCATATGAGCAGCGCTATGGCTATGACTTTTTGCATAACTTTTTCCCCCTTTTCCTTTTGTTAAAGATTATTATCGAGTTTGACAAACAACGCACCCGGTGGGCCGCACGTTCCAGGACGTCCGCCAGTTCGTGGATTTTTTCCGGCTCGTGCCGGTTTTCTTCGATCGCTTTGTTAATAGCGCTTATTAACTGATTAAAGCTCATCAAACCACTCCCCAAAAAAATATCAACATTGTGGCCGCCAGCGCCGGGAGAAATACGACCCTCTCCAGCGGGCTCCCGGTTTTGACCAGCGGGAGAGAGTATTTCCTGCGCTTCGGCCAGAACAGGGGCACTCCGCCCGGGGTCAGGGCGTCAAGCGCCAGGTGCGACAGGTAGCCGATGGCTGCCGCCGGAATCAAGAGGTTCCAAACCGTCGAAACTTGCACCCAAAAGCACGCTATAAAAGCGAAAAGAGCGATCGTGAACACCATGCCCAGCAGGGAATGCAGAACTCCGCGGTGTCCCAGCGTAAAACTGAGGACATCGGACACTGGCCTCACGGCGCGGCCCAGTTTGGAGTGGGGCGAGTCGATGTCGGGAAGGGCAGCGGCAAAACCCCCTATGCATGTCGATGCGGCCATGGCCAGGGGTTCGTTGGGGTGGAAGGCGGCTCCGTATACTGCCCCCAGGCCGGCACCGGCAATAAAATGAGTGCGCCACAGCAAGGGTATCATCTCCTTTTTTTAAAAAATAGATGTTCTTCCGCATTGAAAACTAGTGAAGCGCTTTTTGCTGCCCGAATACCTGATTTACGGTTTTTGCTGGGTCAATGCCGGCAAGGTGAAAGATTTGATGTGGCCAGCTGTTTTGGTTTGCAGCAAGTTTTAGAAAAGTTTTGGCGTCTTCTTGAATCCATGGTATGTCTGATTTTGTATCCCGTATGGCTCGGAGAATTATGGCCGCAGCCAGGCGGCGGTAGTTTCGCTGCTTGCCTGCTTTAATCACCTCCCCTCTGGTTTCCCAAAACAAAAAAAGACCAAAGATACGGGCATAATGGGGGCTGTGGTCCGCCACCGCCGCGCCCCCGGACGGCGGCTTCCATAAAAAAAGCGGGCCGAAGCCCGCGTATTTTGCTCTATCGGGTATGCGCATACCCCATATTGGCAGCTGCTGCAAGCCGCCCAATGGCCTGCTCGACTTCAGCCAGCCGCTCGTCCAGGGTTTTGCTTTTCAGAACCACCACTTGTACCCGACCGCTTTCCCGCAAGAGTTTGACTTCCTGCTGGATGAACAAATCTACCTCGATATGGTGGCCTTTCAGTCGGAATTCATCTTCTCCGCCCAGGATGACCGGCGGGATGTACACCAGCAGGTCCAGGCCCTTCCAGGCGTGGAGCCGGGCTTTGTATATGTAGCGGTCGGTTTTGGTGCCTGGGCTTACCTGGCTTTTTGTGTTGCCCAGATAGAGTTTCCAGTAAGCAATTGCGTCCAGGGTGCTACGGTCGGCAATGAAGCCTTCGGGGTGTTTGATCTGTTCCGCAATCTGACGTTCCAGAACGCGCTCTTGGAAGGCTTTGGCCCGTTCCGGGCTGTTTAATAACTGATTGCAGTTGGTCAGGCCCATTTCGGCGGCCACAACCCGGGCCTGTTCCACAATTAAAGGCAGGCCTGTTTTGGCAGCCAAAGCCCGGGCGAGAGTGGTTTTTCCGGTTCCGTGAGTGCCGGTTATGGCGATTTTCAATGTTATCAACCTCCTAAAAAAAAGAAAAAGCCCGCCGAATGGCGGGTAATTTGAGAGTACGTCATTATTACCGGCCCATCAGGGGTGGGCAAAACCTTTAGCCTGCGCTTTGGCCAATGCCGCCTGCCGCCAGGACTTCAGCGTCCGCTACTACCGGGTGCCCCGCCTCCTACAAGAACTGGCACTAGCGAGGGGAGACGGGTCTTATCCCCGCTTCCTCAGCCAGTTGGCCAAGGTGGACGTACTGGTCCTGGACGATTGGGGCATGACCACCTTCACCGATACCCACGGCCGTGATCTTCTGGAGGTGGTTGATGACCGCTACCAGCTGCGTTCGATCATCATTGCCGGCCAGGTACCAGTTGAACACTGGCATGAACTTCTGCCGGACCCCACGGTGGCGGATGCCATCCTGGACCGCCTGGTACACAATGCCCATGTGTTTAACCTCAAAGGGGATAGTTACCGGGTAAGAAAGTGCCTTGAGCCGCCCAACACAACTAATACTAATATTCAAAGGGGGAAAATGATATGCCGGGTTAGTGGCGTGGCCGCCCTTGACTTTCAATTGCTTCTTCAACCTTTCTTTTTGCTTCTTCTAAAAATTTCTTTGCTTTCTTTCTTGCTTCGTAGGATTGTCGAATAAGTGAGGCGATTTTTTGTTGGGTTTCTTTAGGGATTATAGGTATTATAATCCTTTTGAGAGATTCATTGGGAACAGCAGTTAGAATTGTTCCTGAGCATTCCTTTTTTAGCTGGGTTTGTAGAACTCTACTTTTAGCTAAAACTAACAAAACCTCTGGGAGTATTTTTACAGCTCTAAATTGAAAAAACCCAGAAGATGCTAAATAACCTTCATATTCATCATCAACTAAAGCTACTTTCTCTAAAGAACCTTCAATGCTTGAAACTATTACATCGTATTTTTTTAAAATTCTCTTCGCTCTGCTTGGTGCCTCCTCGCCTTTTATTTCACTTGCATTATGTATAACCCCAATAGATGCGTCTATATCAGATAATTCAACATAGGAAAAGGTTCTATCTGGATGCCTTGTAGGATCAAAATCTGGTTTAATGTTCTCCACAGAACTTAACAATTGAGCATAACCATTTGAATACTCTAATATCTTTTTTTTCACTTCATCATAAACCGGCTGAAAATACTCAGCATCTACTCTGCGAACCCCAAACGCTTTAGAAAGATTTGCAGTATAAGAAAGTTCATATTTTAGCTTGAAACTTTTTAGTTCTAATTCTTCTAAAAGTAAGTTTTCAGCTTGAGAATAGAAGGAATTGGACAGATTTCTAAAAGATGCTGCATTGTTTACAAATTCTTTAATTTGATACTGAAAACCCATATCAAATAAAGGTATAGGTATTTTTCTTAATTGTTCCGCACT
>ENA-OSAF01000497-OSAF01000497.1-marine-sediment-metagenome-genome-assembly--contig:-NODE-497-length-11476-cov-25.705542_pt1 | contig 11476 bp, 8 predicted proteins | sample MGYA00237872_ERZ529318 | MGnify/ENA primary metagenome ERZ529318 (study PRJEB26369, sample SAMN03142813) | marine sediment metagenome | biome: marine; feature: borehole; material: sediment... | reverse complement strand
GGGGTGGCCCTGTGGCTGGGGGTGGGGCTGTGGCGGGGTTGGCTGCCAGGGCGGCCAGCCCGGCTGGGCGGGACCCTGCTCCTGGCCGGCGCGGCGGGGAACCTGATCGACCGGCTAGCCTACGGTTACGTGGTCGACTTCTTGGACCTGGGCTGGTTCCCGGTGTTCAACTTGGCGGACGCGGCAGTGGTGGTGGGGGCGGCCCTGCTGGCCGCGGGCACCTTGCTCTCCCCAACGAGGAAGCCTGACTCCGAGCACCATGAACCTAGCTGAAAGTGGCGAAAAGCGGGCGCCTGCTGCCGGAAATGTTCCCGGCCGCAAACCCCTGTTTGTGGTGCTGGAGGGCCCGGATGCTTCCGGCAAGACCACCCAGCTGAAGCTCCTCAGCCAGGAGCTCACCCAGCGGGGCATTCCCCACATCACCACCCGGGAGCCGGGCAGCACCCAAGTGGGAGAGGCCCTGCGCCGGGTACTCCTCGATCCCAAGCAGCAAATCCGGCCCCTCACCGAACTCCTGCTCATGGTGGCCGATCGGCACGAGCACGTGGAGGGGGTGATCCGCCCGGCCCTGGCCGCCGGGAAATGGGTCCTCTGTTCCCGCTACACCATGTCCAGCTTGGCCTACCAAGGACATGGCCGGGGCTTGGATCTGGCGCTGATCCGGGAGCTGAACCGGCTGGCCACCGGGGGGCTGGAACCGGACTACGTGTTCCTGCTGGACCTCCCCCCCCAGGAGGCCTACCGGCGGACCCAAATGCGGGACAGGTTCGAGGGGGAAGGGCTGACCTTTTTCACCCAAGTGAGGGCCGGGTACCTGGAACTCATCCGGAATTTGCCCCGCGGATATCTGATCGATGCCACCGCCCCTCCCCACGAGATATGCCGGGAGATCCTGGCTCGTCTCCCCTTGTCTGGGTAACATGGCCAGGACGCCGGGGGGCGAGTTGGCTGAGGAGAGGGTTGGCACGAGTGAGGAGGGAAGATGCAGATCGTATGCCGTCGTGAGGACCTGGTGTTCGGGGTGAGGATCACCAGCCATGCCTTGGGGGGCAAGACCTCCATGCCCATCCTAGGGGGGATTCGCATCCAAAAGAACCCCCATGGGGTGGAATTGGCCGCCACCGACTTGGAGCGGGCCATTCGCTGCCAGGTGCCGGCTCAGGTGGAAGGGGAAGGCCCGGTGGTCTGCCACGGCCAGGTGTTGGCCCAGTTGGTGACCCGGCTGCCGGCGGTGGACCAGGTCACCCTGACCGAGACCGACGGCAAGGTGCGGCTCCAATGTGGGGAGGCGGTGTTCGACCTCCTGACCCTGGCCGCAGAGGAGTTCCCCGAACCCGAAACCCCCTCCGGCGACCCGCTGTGTGAGATCCCCCTGGCCTCTTTCTTGCAAGGCATCACCCAGACCGCCTTCGCCGCCCTGCGGGCCACCGAAACCACCCGCCTGGCCCTGACCGGGGTGGACATGGTGTTCCGGGACGGCACCCTGAAGCTGGCGGCTACCAACGGGTACCGGCTGGCCATAAAGCGGCTGGCAGTGGACGGCCTGCCGGCGGGCTACGAGGGCACCTTCCTGGTGGACGCCCAGATCCTGAACGACCTGGCCCGGGTGCTGGCACCGGTGGAGGCGGCCAACGTGGTCATCTACGAGCAAGAAGGGCGGCTCCACTTCTCCGCCGGACCGGTCCTCTTCTCCACCCGCTTGGTGCAGGAGCAGTTCCCCGACTTCGAGCGGGTAGTGCCCCGGGACAACGAGATCGGCCTGTTCTTGCCCCGGGAGGAGTTCCTGGAGGCCCTGCGCCGGGTGGAGATCACCGCCACCGAGGAATCCGGGGCGGTGTTCCTCAAGGTGAAGGGGGCGGAGACGGCGGTGGAGGTGTCGTCGGCCTCGCGGGACAAGGGCGAGGGGCACGAGCGGGTGCGGTTGGCCAAGGCCCCGGGCCAAGACATCGAGATCTCCTTCAAGGCCGAATACCTGATCGACGCCTTGAAGCGGATGGAGTCCTCTCAGGTGGCGCTGTGGCTGTCGGCTCCGGATCGGGCCGGGCTGCTGGAGCCTGCCGGGGACATCGCTCCCGGGGACGAGGGGTTCATCTACGTGTGCATGCCCATCCGCCTGATCTGAGCTCAGAACGCAAGGGCCCGGGTGAGGGGGGCAGAGGTAAAATTCGCCGCCTGGAGGAAAACAAACCCTCGGCATGGGCGTTCCAAGCCGGGAGTGCTAGAAACTCACTAAATTCGTTGAGGGTCCAGGTTTTTTGGCTGCGACCTTTCCCTCCCACCGGCAAGCAGCTCTCACCCCCTAAGATGGAAAGGGGCCTTGGAGCAGAGGTCAGGCTGACGGTTCGCCCTGCCTGTCGTATAATCCCGCCGGCCAACGGCCTAATTTTTTTGCCCCAAAGGAGGTCCAAAGAATGGCGGACAATCTGAACCCCTTCCAGATCGCCCAACGGCAGCTGGACGAGGCAGCGGAAGTGTTGAAATTGGACCCGGCCATGCACGAGCTTTTGCGCTGGCCGATGCGCGAGTTCCACGTGCGCATCCCGGTGCGGATGGACGACGGAAGCGTGCGGGTGTTCGAGGGATTCCGGGTGCAGTACAACAACGCCCGCGGGCCCACCAAGGGGGGGCTCCGGTTCCACCCCCAGGAGACCTTCGACACGGTGCGGGCTCTGGCTGCTTGGATGACCTGGAAGACGGCGGTCATGGACCTGCCCCTGGGCGGGGGCAAGGGCGGGGTGGTGTGCAACCCCAAGGAGCTCTCCCAAGGGGAGCTGGAACGCCTGTCGCGGGGCTACATCCGGGCCATCGGCCATTACATCGGACCCGACATCGACGTGCCTGCCCCGGACGTGTACACCAACCCCCAGGTGATGGCCTGGATGATGGACGAGTACGAGAAGTTGGTCGGGGAAAGCGCGCCCGGGGTGATCACCGGCAAGCCGCTGCCCCTGGGGGGGTCCGCCGGCCGGGGGGACGCCACCGCCCGGGGCGGGATCTACACCGTGCGGGAGGCGGCCAAGGTGTTGGGCATTGAGCTCAAAGGCGCTCCCGCCGCCATCCAGGGCTTCGGCAACGCCGGCCAGTTCGCCCACAAGCTGGCGGTGGAGATCCTGGGGATGAAGGTGGTGGCGGTGTCCGACTCCAGGGGCGGCGTCTACAACCCCGACGGCCTGCCGTTCGAGGCCCTGCTTGAGCACAAGCAGGAGACCGGCTCGGTGGTGGGCTTCCCCGGCGCCCAGGACATCTCTAACCCGGAGCTCCTGGAGCTGGACGTCACCGTCCTGTTCCCCGCCGCCCTGGAGAACGTGATCACCGAGGACAACGCCGGCCGGATCAAGGCCAAGATCGTGGCCGAGCTGGCCAACGGGCCCACCACCCCCGAGGCAGACGTGATCCTGCACCAGCGGGGCGTGTACGTTATCCCGGACTTCCTGTGCAACGCCGGCGGGGTGACCGTGTCCTACTTCGAGCAGGTCCAGAACGCCTACAACTACTACTGGTCCGAGGAGGAGGTACATCGGCTCCTGGACGCCAAGATGACCGCGGCCTTCCACGCCGTGCACCAGGCTGCCCAGAGCTACCGGATCCACAACCGCCTGGGGGCGTACGTGGTGGCGGTGGAACGGGTGGCGGAAGCGGTGCGGTTGCGCGGCTGGGCTTAACCGACAATCGCTCGTGGATGCGGGGGTGATTGGATGTCACCCCCGCTTTTCTCTACCCGGGGAAGTTGGTGCGGGGGGGAAGGCGGCGTACCCTTGTAGCATGCCGGAAAACCTCCCGCCGCAGGCAGAGCGGCTGCTCCGCCCCTCCCAACTCCGGGGGCTCCTCCGGGAGCGGGGGATCAAGCTGCGCCGGTCATGGGGCCAGCACTTCCTGGTGGACCGAGCCACCCTGGTCCACATCCTGGAGGCCATCTTGGAGCTGAGCCCCGCCCAGGTGGTGGAGGTGGGGGCCGGGGTGGGCACCCTGACCTGCGCCCTGGCCCCCCACGTAGAGAAACTGTGGGCGGTGGAGGTGGATCGCCGGCTCATCCCCCTGCTGGCTGAGTCGGTGGGCCCCTGGCCCCAAGTGGAAATCATCCAGGCCGACTTCCTCACCCTGCCCTGGAACCAATTCGGGGACCGGGCGCTGGTGGTGGGCAACCTCCCCTACCGGATAACCAGCCCGGTGCTGCTGCGGCTTCTGCGGGCCCGTCCCCCCGGGGCAGTGTTCCTGATTCAGTGGGAGGTGGGGGAGAAGCTGGTGGCCCCCCCGGGGCCGGAGGCGTCCCGGCTGGGCACCCACCTGCGAGCTTATTACCGGCTGGAGCTGTTGCGCCGGGTGCCCAACACGGTGTTCTTCCCTCCCCCGGAGGTGGACGCGGCCCTGATCCGGCTCCAGAGGCTACCGGCCCCCTTGATCACCGCCCCGCCGGAGGCCTTCGAGCGCACCCTGGCCCTCCTGTTCCAAGCGCGCCGCAAGACCATCCGCCGGGCCCTGGCCTCCCTACTCCCCCTGCCGGAGGTGGACGCGCTTTTGTCCCAACTCGGGCTGGACCCCCGCCGGCGGGGGGAAACCCTGGACCTAGAGGAGCTGGACCGGCTGGCCAGCGCCCTGGCCCCCCGCCTTCTCACCCCTGCCGACGGCGGTGCGCCCCGGGAGGATTCAAAGTAAGCTTGGGCTTCCAAAGCCCAAAAAACGGGAGGATTTCGGTGGACGATCGCCTGGCGAGGGTGCGAGCCCGGCTGAGTGCTGCCCAAAAGGTTCTGGTGGTCGGCCATGTCAGGCCGGATGGGGACGCCATCAGCTCCAGCGCCGCGCTCGCACTCATGCTGCGGCGACTGGGAAAGGAAGCCCGGGCCTGCATCCCCGACCGGATACCCTGCTACTTCCGGGAGATCCCCGGGGTGGAGGTGATCGAGGGGGTGGATGCCCTGCGGGGCTGGCACCCGGACACCACCGTGGTGGTGGACTCGGGCTCCCTGGAGAGGATCGGCCCCGCAGCCGAACTCCTCCCCACTGGGAAGCCGGACATCGTCCTGGACCACCACGCCACCAACACCGGGTTCGGGGTGTTGAACCTCTGCGACCCCAGTTACCCGGCCACCTCCCTCCTCATCTACCGATTGGCCAAAGGTTGGGTACCACTCGATAGACACCTGGCCCACCTCCTTCTTTTGGGACTGGCTACCGACACCGGCTTTTTCAAGTACGCCTCGGTGGACGCCCGCACCCTGCATGCGGCCGGGGAGCTGGTGGCCCTGGGAGGGGACCTGGCGGGGATCGCCGCGGCGGTGCTGGAGCACCGCAGCTTGGCCGAGCTCAAGCTCCTCCAAAAGATGCTGGGCACCGTGACCCTGGAGGCGGAGGGGAAGCTGGCCTGGGGGTACGTGTCGGCGGACATGCTCCGCTCCTTGGGGCTCGACCAGCAGGCGAGCGAGGGGTTTGTGGGGGAGCTGAGGAACCTGCGGGGGGTGGAGGTGGCCATCCTGTTCACCGAATGGCCGCCGGGGGAAGTGCATGTGTCCCTGCGCTCCAAGGGCGGAGTGGACGTGGCGGAGCTGGCGGCTCGGCTGGGGGGCGGGGGCCATCCCCGGGCGGCCGGGTGCTCGTTCCGCGGCCTCCCCCTACCTCAGGCCATCGCCCGGGTCACCCAGGCCGCCCTGGCCGCCCTGGCGCGGGAAAGCCCGCGCTCAAGGCAAGGTTAGGCAGGACACGGACCGGCGACCACTGGGTCCGGGGCCGGCTCCCTCCCCGCAAGGGCCGCCGGCCATGGGCCGGGACTTTCGGGGACAGTAACCTCGCCCCATGCTGAGAAGATGGACGAGGAGGCGGGCCAGGCCCTCGCCCCAGGCCGGAGGTGTTGACCCGGTGCTGGCCGAGCTCCGGGCCCGGCTGGGGCTCCCGGCCCACGCCAGGGGACGGCTGTGGGGCAGGCAGTTTCCTTGCCGGGGTGCCCGCCGAAAGGGGACTCAGGGAGCGAGCTAGCCGGAACCTTGGGGTTCCAGTAATGCCTCCACCGCCCGTTCCAAGGCCATCCCCCGGGATCCCTTGACCAGCAGCAGGGTAGGCACCCGAGCCACTTCCCGTCTCAACTCGCCCAGCAGGGCGGAGAGGTCTTCCGGCTCCGCCGCCCCCTCCCCCTCCCAGGCGGAAAAGGCCCGGCACATCCGGGGGCCGAAGGCGAACAGCGCGTCCACCCCCTGCCAACTCGCTTCCTGGACCATCTCCCGGTGGAACTTCTCCTCCTGGGGACCCAGATCCAGCATGTCCCCCAGCAAGGCCACCCGGCGCTGGACCGGCAGGCGCAGGGACATCAGGGTGCGCAGGGCCGCCCGCACCGACAGGGGGTTGGCGTTGTAGGAATCGTCCAGGATCCAGCCGAAGGGGGCGGGGAGGAGCTGTAACCGATGGGGCAGGGGCTGCACCCACTTCAGGGCCGGGGCGGCCGCGGCCTCCGGCACCCCCAACCCCCAGGCCAGGGCCAGGGCCCCGCAGGCCAAGGTGGCCACGTGTTCACCCAACAGGGAGAGCTCCACCTCTACCTCCCCCCGGGGGGTAGCCGCCCGGAACCTCACCCCTTCCGGGAGGTCCCCCGCCACCCCGTGGGGGAAGAACTCCGCCGGGGGGGCACTGCCAAACCGCAGGCACACCCCGCAGCAGGAGGCGGCCCGGGCGCGCAGCTCCGGGGCATCCCAGTTCAGGGCCAGCACCCCCTCCTCGGGCAGGGCCTGGGCCAGCTCCCACAACACGTCTGCCACCCCTTCCCGGTCCCCCAGGGAGGCCAGGTGGGCCTCCCCCACCCCGGTGATCAACCCCGCCCAGGGCTGGACCAGTTGGGTGAGGCGGGCGATGTCCCCCGGGGCTTCCTCCCCCAGCTCCAGCACCGCCACCTCGGCATCCTGGGGCACGGACAGGATCTCCAGGGGTACCCCCACCTCGGTGTTGTAGGACGCCCGGGCCCGGAACACCCGGTACCGCACCCCCAAGGCGGCCCCCAGCAGCTCCTTGGCGGTGGTCTTCCCATAGGAGCCGGCTACTCCCACGAACGGGATGGGGAGCTGCTCCCGGCGCCAGCTGGCCAGCTCCCACAGCGCCCGCCGCACGTCGTCCACCAATAGCAAGTTGTGACCCACCCCGGGGTCGCGGGCCACCAGTGCCCCTACTGCCCCCTGGGAGAAGGCCTCGGCCAGGAAATCGTGGCCATCGTGCCGGCGGCCCACCAGGGCCACGAACACGTCCCCCGGACGCACCTCCCGGGAATGGCAACTGGCCCCCGAAGCCCGCAGGGGCGCCCGGGGACGGATCAGCTCCGCCCCCACTGCCTGGGCCGCCCGCCTCAAATCCCACATCCTAGTCCGCCAGGTCGTCGAACGGGATGATGAGCGACATCTCCCCGTAGACCACCCCGCCCACGGTGAGGGAAACCTCCCCGATGCCGTACAGCCAGGGCTCCCCCATCAGGTCCGAGATGGGATCCAGGGCGAACAGCTCCACGGTCAGGGTGTCGTAGGAGGGGATGTCCTCGATGTACTCGATCAACTCCTCCAGGGAGGTGATCTCCGGGGCCGCCTCCCCCTTCTCTGGGGGCCGCGGCCCACCGTAGGCCCGCAGCACCAAATACGGTGTCTCCACATCCGGTGGAATGAGGATCTCCCCGGTCCAATCCCGCGACTGTCCCCGCCAATCCTGGAACTCCACCAGGAAGCGCAGCGTGTCGCCGGGGTGGTACTCGAGCCCGTCCACCACCAGGTCGGTGATGAACACCGCCAGCAGTTGGTCGCTGACGGAGGCCTCGAGTTCGATTTCCAAGAGCTGTGGGTCGGAAAATTCGTTGTACTCGAGGACCTGGGTGACGAGGGCCGCCTCCCAGGGCAGGTAGCGGGCGATGTCCCAAGTGGAGAGGAACACGTTGCGGCGGGACAGGGGGCGGGGCATCCCGGCCCCGGTTATGGTGTAGCGGACCATGGCCGTGCCGGGGCCGATGCGGTCCAGGGCCCGGTCGGTGGCCCCCAGGCCGGAGATGTAGTAAAGCAGGGCAGAAAGCCTCCTCTCCCGGGCCATGTCCACGGCCACCTGGGTGCTCAACCCCCGGACCTCATCGTGGATGAGGAACTCCAGGCCCACCGGGTGGGGGGGTTGGCCCATCACCCCGGCCACCGCCGCCCACCGGTCCGCCACCACCGTCCCCTGCACCGGCCCCAGGCTGCCCAGCTTGTACGGGATGTCCAGGGCGGCCACGGTGTCGAAGATGTAGGCGGAGGTGAGGAAGTAGTCGGTGCGGCCGGAGAACAGGAAGGGGTGTCCGAAGGCCAACACGGCACCGTCTTGGACCAAGGTCACCGTGCCCAGCGCCCCCAAGGTGATGTCCCCTGAGAGCAGCCCCACTCCCACCGGGGCCCCGGGGGCCAGGGGGGCGCTGGGGGTCTGCACCCCGCTGGGCGCCTGCACCAGGCGGCTGAAGCCAAGCTCAGCCAGCCCTGGGAGCCGGAGGGAACCGGGCCAGGCAAGCTCCGCCACCGGGTGCCACTCAAACCCCAGGTCAACCCCCTGCCACAGGAGGTCTCCCGCCCGGGGGGAGAGCCCGCTTGCCATCACGGGGCTGGCAATGGGCCAGGCGTAGAGCACCCCCGGCTGGGGGCTCGTCGGCGGGGCGGCCACGAACTTGAGCTCCTGGGGGACTTGTCCCCGAGGTTCCTTCTTGCCCGGGGGCAGGATGGGCGGGGAGCCGGCCTGGGCCTCGGCCAGCACCGGCAACATGACCTCGATGGGGGTCACCAACCCCAAGGGCCGTTCCGGCTCAGCGGACCAGCGGGCAGCCCGGGACAGCGCCCCGGCCAGCTTACCCTCCAGGTACACCGGGCTCCCGGACATGCCCTGGGCGATCCCCCCGGACCGAGCGATGGCTTCCCCCCAGACCCGCACCACGATGAAGTCGTTGCGCTCCCCAGGCTCGTCCAGGACCGCCACCACCTCCACCTCGAAGCGGGAGATCTCCTCCCCCGCCACCACGGTGAGGCCGTAGCCGGTCATCCCTGGTTGCACCTGCGAAAGCGGGATGAACTCCGGCAGCTGGCCCCACCCCAGCGCGCTCAGCACCAGCCCTGCTCCCAGCGCAGCAATGAGCTTCATGTTCCCCCCTTGGCCAGGGCCACCGCTTGGGCAGCCCCTTCCTCCATGGTGTCCACCGGGACCAGCCCGGCCTGGGCCAGGATCCTCCGGCCCTGGCGCTGATTGGTGCCGGTGAGCCGGACTACCACCGGCAGCCCCAGCCCGGCCGTGGCCTCGACGATCCCCTGGGCCACCTCGTCGCAGCGGGTGATGCCGCCGAACACGTTCACGAACAACACCTTCGCCGCCCCGGTCCGGGCGACGAGCTCCACCGCCTTCCGCACCCGCTCCGCCCGGGCCCCACCCCCGATGTCCAGGAAGTTGGCCGGCCGCCCCCCGGCCTGGGCCACCAGGTCCAACGTGGCCATGACCAGTCCGGCCCCGTTCCCGATGATCCCCACCTCGCCGTCCAGGCGCACGAAGGACAGCCCAGCCTCCCTAGCCTCCGCCTCCAAGTGGTCTTGGCTGGCCTCCGAAAGGCCGGCGAACTGGTCCCCGGGGCGGTGGTCGTCATCGATGATCACCTTCGCGTCCAGGGCCACCAGGCCGTCCTCCGTCCCGGCCAGCGGGTTTATCTCCACCAGGCTGCACTCGTATTTTTCGAACACCGAGAACAGTTGCCGCGCGATCCGGAAAAGTTCTCTGCGGAGGGGGGCGGGGGCAGGGGAAAACAAGCGGCGCAACCGGAAGGCGAACAGCCCCTCGAGGGGGGGCACCGGTACCTTGACCACCGCCTCCGGCCGGGTCCGGGCCACCTCCTCGACCTCCACCCCTCCGGAATGGGAGTAGATGAAGACCGGCATGCGACAACCCCGGTCCACCGTGATCCCCAGGTAGTGCTCGGAGCGCACCTCCACCGCCCTGACCACCAACAGGGCCTCCACCGGCGCCCCCTTGAGCCGGGCGAAGAAGCGCAGGGTTTCCAATCCGCTCAGGTTGTCGTAAAGCACGAGGTTTTCAGGCAAGTAGCCGATCTGGCGACGCGCCGCCCTGAACGCCCGCGCGCGCACCGAAGCGCCCGCCACGCAGATGTCCCCCGCGCTGACGGGAATCAGCCCGAGCATCATCTTGAACAACGTGCTCTTGCCGGCGCCGTTGTGGCCGATGAGGCCGAACACCTCGCCGTAGCCGACGTCCAGATCGACACCATCAACGGCGCGGACAGCGCCGTAGTGTTTGCTGACGCCGCGCAATGCGATGGCGGCGCGCTCAGTAGGGTCAAGGCTGTCGGTCACGCCAGGTGCTCCAATGCTTGTTGACGGGTTGCATGCGCGGGTAGGCATCGACGACGCTCGGCACCCGCAGGACAGGGAACTGCCGGCTCACGAAGCGCAGCGCCTGCACCGCCGGGCTGGCCAGCAGCATCTGAACGCCGGGGTAGCGCCAGATCAGCCGGTCGACCACGTCGTTGGCTTCGTAGGGCACATCGCCGATGCCGTCACCGTCGCGGTCCCAGCCCAGGTAGTCGCTCCAGAAGTTGCCCTGCGTGCGCTCGGCCGGCGTACGGCCACCCCATGGCTCGTCACGCGACCCCACGTAACGCACCTGCTCGCGGTTGCCGATGAAGTCGTTGCCTTGCACCACGTTGCGCGTCGACCCGGCCGAGAGATGCACGCCAGTCTGGTTGCCGATGATCAGGTTGCCGCGCAGCTGCGTGTATTCCACGTCGTAGATGAAGAAGCCGCGGTCGTTGTCGGCCACGACGTTGTTCTCCACCCGCGAGTCCTGGATGGTGCGCAGCATGATGCCGTGGTCGGCGTTGCCCCAGGTGCGGTTGTTGCGCACGATCTGGTCGCGCACCTCCATCAAGGCCAGGCCGCCCCGGTTGGCATAGCTGTCGTTGTCCTCCCACAGGTTGTAGTAGGAGTTCATGTAGTGCGTGCCATAGCGGCTGTGGTGGAGCCGATTGCCTTTGAAAACGGCGTGGTGCGACACGTCCACGTAAAGCGCATCCCGTACGAAGCTGATGTTGTTGCCGATGATGCGGGCGCCCTGCGTGTTGTACAGCTCGACGCCGTTGCCGCGCTGCGCGGAGTTGTAGTCGCGCTTGCCGGTGATGGTGTTGGCCTCGATGCGCACGTCGTTGGCTTTCTCGATCCACAGGCCGAACAGGTTGTAGGTCAGCTCACACTGGCGCACTACGGCGCGATGCGCGCCGGGCAGGATGTTGATGCCTGCGTTCTGCTCTTTCAGGCTGTCGCCCGAATCGCGAACGATCAGGCCCTCGATCACGACGTCCGGTGCGCCGATGCGGATCGTGTCGCCGCGCTGGCCGCCGCTGAGCGTGGGACGATCGAGTCCGCGCAGCGTCAGAGGCTTGTTGACGATGAGGTTGCCGGTATACGTGCCGCGCTCGATCTCAAGCACATCGCCCGGATGTGCTGCG
>ENA-OSAF01000495-OSAF01000495.1-marine-sediment-metagenome-genome-assembly--contig:-NODE-495-length-11532-cov-22.161628_pt1 | contig 11532 bp, 14 predicted proteins | sample MGYA00237872_ERZ529318 | MGnify/ENA primary metagenome ERZ529318 (study PRJEB26369, sample SAMN03142813) | marine sediment metagenome | biome: marine; feature: borehole; material: sediment... | reverse complement strand
TGCTGCCACTGAATCTGAGCCGGCCGCCAGGCAAATAACCCTCACTGCAGTACTGCCGGTTCATGGCGGTTAATATTGCTTATGTGCCGCGACCATTTCACGGCGCTGCGCCGGGAGTACGGTGAGCCGTAATCAACTGCCGCTCCGCGACTTCCCGGTAAGGATCCACTACAAACCCGGCATCCTCCAGCCAGGCCTTATATTGCTCGTAAGTCCAAGTGCCACCGGAAGGCGTGTTGACCAGCATGTTGACCGCAAACAGCGCGGGCATTACGCCGGTGCCGCGGATCATGTCGTTGATCACCAGCCGGCCCCCGGCTTTTAGCTCTCGAGCAACATTCCTGAACAACTGCCTGTTTTCTTTTTCGCCGTAAATATGACAGACGTTGCCCAGGTACACCAAGTCAAAGGGCCCCCGGGGCAATCCCCGGGTAAAATCGCCTTTCACCATTTGCACGGGCAGGCCGGGTTCCAATTCCGGCAGCATCATGTCTATCACTTCCGGCAGGTCCAGCACGGTCACCACCGCCCCCTTTTGCGCAAAGGCCACCGCGTAAGTCAGCGGACCACCGCCTACATCCAGCACTTTTGGCTTGGGCGGCAGGCCTTGCAGGCAGTAATCCGCTATGTGGGGTGCCGACGCCCTGGCATGGCGGCTCATGGCCGCGATATAATTCTTTAACCGGCCGGGGCTTTGCTTTTTGACGGCGGGCCGTCCGCTGCGCAGGACTTCCGGCAACTGCACCCACGAGGACAACAAGTTATAAGTGTGCATGAAGGAAAAACCCGTATAGTTCTTGTAGCCCGGATCGAACAAAACGCGATATGCCTCTCCGGTCAGCTTGAGGCGCGTGCCCTCATACTTCAGGTAACCCAAAGCTACTAAGGCCTCCGCAACGACCCACAAAGCTCGCGAGTCCGTTTTGGTCCTGGCACGCAGATCCTCCAGGGTAAGGGGGCCGCTTTGCAAAGCGTCAAATATGCCCACTTCCGCCGCGGCCCCGGCTATTAACAATTCCCGCGGCAATTTGAACGAGCTGGTATCCGGCATTTTACTCCCTCCTTGTTTTTTTCGGGGGTGCTTATATTGTAGCACCCCCGGCCCGGTCCGGTCACGGGCAAGCCACGGGCGAAAGCGGTTTAATTGTTTTTCGGCTGGAACTTACCGCAGCTCTGTTTTTCCGGGTCGACTCCCTCCAGGCACCGCTCCAGGCCCTCCAGGCCGACCCGCTTTATGATATCGGCCACCGGTATAACCGGGGGCACCCGTTTTTCCAAGCCCCCGTACGCTTTAATGCTCACCACGCACCCGTTTCTAGTTTCCCTTTTTCCCCGTATCTGCACGAAAAACTTGCAGTGCTTGCAGCGGTGTACAGCCCTTTGGCGCATTTCAGGCAGGTACATCCGGTGCTTTTCCCATAACACATTCTTACCGCTCACGGTTGATACTCGCCTCCGTAAGAGATACGCCCCGCATGACGGCCCTTTCTCCAAAGCGGTCCCTAACGGCGTCGCAGGCCCTGGCCAGCCTTGACAGGCGCATCCTTTGCCCGAAAATGTCACACTGAAAATGTTCCCGCTTAACCAGGCTGCCGAGGGTGACGCCCACCAGCCGCACCGGCCGGGACTCGTCCCAGTACTTATACAGTATCCGGCACGCAGTGCGGTAAATTTCATCCGCCAGGTCGGTATACTCGGCCATGCTTTGCGACCGGGCAAAAAACCGCAGCTGGGCGTCGCGCAGGGTCAGTACCACGGTGCGCCCAACGTACTTCCCCCGGCGCGCGCGCCGCGCCACCGCCTCGCTCAATTCCAGAACCACCACCTTGATGCCGGCAAAGCCATACAAGTCCCAGGGCAAGGTTTTTTGCTGTCCGATGCTCTTGGCAACGTCGAGACTGCCGGGCACCACCGGGCTGTAATCTATCCCGTTGGCACACAGCCACAGCATTTCCCCGTTTTTGCCCCACCTTTTTCGCAAAATGCTTAGGGGAAACCGGGCCAGGTCGCCGATGGTGCGCACGTTGTAATACCGCAGGTGCTTCTCGTACCGGGGCCCGATGCCGAATAGCTGCCTGACCGGCAGCGGCCAGCAGGCCCTTTTGAATTCCTCCACGCTTTCCAGCACAGTAAGCCCGTCGGGTTTCCGCAGGCCGGCAGCCATCTTGGCAATCAGCTTATTGGGACCGATGCCCACGCTGCACGGCACACCCACCTCTGCCCGGATACGCTCCTTTAACCGGCGAGCTGCCACCGCGGGAGGGCCCCACAGGTGCAGCACACCCGTAAAGTCGGCAAAAGCCTCATCGATGGAAAACGGCTCCACCAGGTCGGTAAAGTCGCGCATTACCCGCAGCACCTTGGTGGAAAAATCTATGTACAGGGGGTAATCCGGGCTGAAAAAGCGGGCGTCCGGGCAAAGCTGCCTGGCCTCCCGCACCGGCATGCCGGTTTTCACGCCCTTAGCCTTGGCCGGGTAAGAGGCGGCCAGCACAATGCCGGTTCTCTTTCTGGGATCCCCGGCCACAATGACCTCCTTGCCTTGCAGCTCAGGGTGCACAGCCTGGTGGCAGCTGGCAAAGAAGCTGTTCATGTCGGCCAGTAAAATAACGCGCTGCATAACACTCACCGCACTCACTGTACCAAATATATGTTTGATTCAAAGTATTGGCAAAGGGTGTTTCGCACGCCGTTCGCTCCAGGAAACGAAAGCGCCGGCAGGTGGTTTGTCAAATCCCTGTCAAACATATGTTTGGTTTTTATTATAAGGAGGTCGGACGCGGCAGTCAACAGGATATAAATGGAATGCTCCCCGGCCAGAAGCAGCGAAAAAAAGGGCCTTCCACCCCAACGGTAAAAGGCCCTTTTTTGCCATATAGCGCCTGCCGGCGAATGTTCTCCTCCGTAGCATTCTACCTCTACGCGCTTATTTCTTGCTTTCATTAATCATCCTGGCCAGGTCGCTGATGGTCTTAATGCCCAGCTTTTCGGCATCGTCTTTGCGCATCATCAGCGTATAGGTGTTATCGAACTTTGCATAAGACAGCCACACCAGGTTGTTCTTGGCCAGGTCTTCTTCGCTGACCTTTTGAAAAGCTTCTTCGGAATCGGTGATGGGTTTTTCGTGGCCCAGGGCCACCAGCCAGGCCGTGCCGGTATACTCCCAGTAAGTGTCAATTTCCCCGGATTCCAAGGCGTTACGGGCCATCTCCGTGCCGCCCAGGCCGGTGTTGTCCGTAACCTTAAAGCCGGCATCCTCCAGGGCCAACACCGACATGGCACCCAGGATCAGCTGCTCGGTAAATTCTTTGGAACCCACCACAACGGGACCCTTGGTCTGCTCTTCCTTTTCCTCGTCTATGAGCCCCTGCTCCAGCAGGAACTGGCGGGCCACCTCTTTGGGCTCCATACCATCGATATCCACCTTGCCGTTCAGCTCAATCATGGTTTCGGTGTCCAGCTTGGGGCCGATGGCACCCAGTATGTCCTTGATCTCAGGGTACTTGTCAAGCACCTCCTTGCGTACCACCGGCGCCGGGTTGTATACCGGGAAGAAATGCTTGTCGTCTTCCAGGTTCACCAGGCCGAAGGCCCCGATGCGGCCGTCGGTGGCAAAGCCCATGGCCACCGGAACCAGCCCGTCTTTCAGGGCGCCGTAAGTAACGCCCAGGTCCATAACTTCCACACGGTCAAACTCAAAGCCGTAAACCTTTTCCAATTCGGGCAAGCCGTCGGGCCGCACAGAAAACTCGTGGTCAGCGGCGAAAACCCATTCCTTGATGACCGGTTCGCCTTCGCCGCCGGACTCATCGCCCGACTTTTCGGCGGTATCCGAACCGCCGCCACATCCCACCGCCAGCAACATTACTGCAGCAACAACCAGTGCCAGCCAAAATAAACTGCCTTTCTTGCTTAACATCTTACACAGCTCCTTTCTTTTGTAGTTTCGGGAGGATCACATACCGCCGGCTTCTCCCCTGCGGTATCTTGGCTACCCCCTGTCCAGAAGGTAATTTTCCACCTGCCCCAGCACGTTGTCGAAAAGGATGGCCATAATGGCGCTGAGCAGCGCCCCGCATAATACCAGGGTAGGGCGGGAAACGGAGATGCCGCTGATGATCATCATACCCAGCCCGCCGGCGCCGATGAAGCTGGCCAGCGTGGCCGTTCCCACGTTGACCACCACGGCCGTGCGTATGCCCGCCATGACGATGGGGTAAGCCAGCGGCAGTTCTATGCGGGTCAGTATGCGCAACGGCGTCATGCCCATGCCCCGGGCTGCTTCAATTACGTCCGGCGGCACGCTTTTGATGCCGGCGTATGTGTTGCGTAAAATAGGCAACAGCGAGTACAGCCACAGCGCAAAGACGGCGGTTTTAAATCCCAACCCCAGTATGGTCATGAACAGCGCCAGCACCGCGAGGGAAGGCACGGTCTGGGCCACGTTGATGATATTTTCGATGATTATGCCCAGCACGCGTAAAGCGGGGCGGCTGATGAGAATTCCCAGTGGTACAGCGGCGGCGATGGCCAGTGAGGAAGATACAACCACCATCAGCAGGTGCTCGTTGATCAAGCGGATCACCTTGGGGTAACTCAACACCCTGGCCGCCATGGCCCCACCGGGGTTTTCCACGAAATAAACGGCGACGGCCACCCCGGCCAGGATCAGGCCCAGCGGAACGGCAACCCTGGCCAGCCAAGATTTAAGCTGCATCTTCTTTCACCAGTCCCAACAAAAAGCCCAGCGTTATTATGCCGGTTAACTGGTTGGCTTTGTCCACCACGGCCACGTAACCCTCGCCGTAATTTAACATTACGGACAAAGCGTCGCTTAAGGTCGCACCAACACCGATAGTATTGGGCAGCGGCTGGTATATGTCGCCGGCCACTCCCCCGCCGGCTTCCCGGATATCCACCGCAGAGGCCAGGCCCAACAACCTGTCCCGCTCGTCAACCACCAGCACGGCGCCGATCTCGCTGCCGTCCACCAGCTCTTCCAGTTTACGCACCGGAGTGTTCTTTTTCACCACCGGCACGTTGTGGTTGCTGCCCAGCACCCGGTCTACCCTGATCAGGTGCAGGCGTTTGATGGAACGGTTCTTGCCCACCAGCTTGGCCACGAAATCGTTGGCCGGCGCGCTCAACAATTCTTCCGGGGTGGAGTACTGCACCAGCTCTCCCTTGCGCATGACGGCGATTTTGTCACCCATCTTGATGGCTTCATCGATATCGTGCGTCACAAACACAATGGTTTTTTGCATCTGCTCCTGTATGCGCAAGAACTCGTTCTGCAGCTTAGCCCTGGTGATGGGGTCTACGGCCCCGAAAGGTTCATCCATCAACAGGATCGGCGGGTCCGCAGCCATAGCTCGGGCCACTCCCACCCGCTGCCGCTGTCCCCCGCTGAGGTCCGCCGGCTTGCGGTTACCGTAAACCTGCGGGTCCAGGCCCACCAGGTTGAGCAGTTCTTCCACCCGCTGCCGGATGCGCTCGGCGGGCCACTTCTTCTCCCGGGGCACCGTGGCCACGTTTTCCGCAATGGTCAGGTGCGGAAACAGGCCTATTTCCTGAATTACGTACCCAATGTTTAAGCGCAGCTCGATAGGGTTGACGGTGGAGGTGTCCTTCCCGTCAATGTAAACGGTGCCTTCCGTCGGCTCCACCAGGCGGTTGATCATTTTCATGGTCGTGGTCTTGCCGCAGCCCGAAGGCCCTACCAGCACGCAAACTTCGCCTTTTTTTATGTGTAGGTTAAGGTTTTTTACCGCCGGGGTTTCCTGGTTGGCAAAAACCTTGGTGACGTTTTCCAATTTAATCAAGCCTGGTCCCCCTTTCTAGCGAAAACTGGCCTTTTTTTCCACCAATTTGAGAATCAGGTCGGCCGCTATGGCCAGTACGGATACGCATATGGCGCCGGTTAAAATCATGTCCTTGTTGTAGCGGGAAATGCCGCGAAAGATAAATTCACCCAAGCCGCCCGCCCCGACATAAGAAGCGATGGCCCCTATGCCCACCACCATGACGGTGGCGGTGCGAATGCCGGCCATAATCACCGGTAAAGCCAGGGGTAGTTTAATTTTCAGCAAAATAGTCCTTTCGTTCATGCCCATACCGCGGGCAGCCTCCAATATGGCGGGATCGATTTCCCGTATGCCCGTGTATGTATTGCGAACAATCGGCAACAGGGAGTAAAGTATCAGCCCCACCACTCCGGTCCAAAAACCGATACCCAGCAGCGGAATGAGCAACCCCAACATGGCCAGGCTGGGTACGGTCATCAATATCTGGCATATATAAAGCACCGCGTGCGCCGCCGGGTTATAGTAGGTGATCAGCACCCCCACCACCACGCCCACCACTATGGCCGCGGCCATGGCGGTCAATATCAACACGCCGTGCTCTATGGTCAATGCGAAAATCTTATCCCAGCGGCTGTTGACAAAAGACCAGAAATCCAATCATGTTCACCTCCCGTCGGTGCAGCTTCACCTGCCGGTGCCTTTTTCGTAGGCCTGCTCAATGAATTCCTTAAGATCCTCCGGCCTAATGCGCCAGAGATGCCCCATTTTGGCCCCCTTCAATTTCTTCTCCCGTAACCACTTGTAAACGGTTTTGTTGGAAACACTCAACTGCCTGGCCACGCTTTCCGGCGATAAAAAACGTTCCAATTTGCCCACCGCCCCTGATTAAATCATTGATAATTCACTTGCCAACTTTCTATTTAATGTCAAGTTGTCTATATAGTACCATATTTTTGCAGTAATGCAATGCCTGTATTCAACATTAAACCTGTTTAAAAAAAATTTTTCCAGGCCCTGCTGGTTATTTCGCCTTAAAACATAGCTTAGTTATGCTTCAGGCTTTTTGCCGGCTTTCCATCGATTGTGCACGATAAAACCACCCAGCACAACCAGTAAGAAGGAATACAGCAGGGCGGCACCCAGGAAGGAAAAATACTGGGCCACCAACCCGCCCACGGCCGGTCCCAGCAGCAGGCCCACGGAATAAGAAGCGTTGACCAGGCCGAAATGCCGCCCGTAATTGTTCCCGCCCCTGGCATCGGAATACTTGGCCAGCAGGGGCAGGCAGGGTACAAGCATGGCACAGCAAACGAAACTGTATAGGCAACCGGTAACATATAGAATGAGTAACTGGTCAACCAGGGCCAGAACCGGTAGAATTACTACGGTGCCGGTCAAACCCGTCAGAATCATGCGCCAGTACCCGACCCGGTCGGATAAGTAGCCCCACAGGGGTTCGACGCCGGAATAAGCCAGGCTCAAGCAGCCGAAGAAAACACCGATTTCGCCGCTGTCCATTTGAAATACCCGCGACAGGTGTAAGGGCAGAAGGGGCTCCAGCATACCAAAGCTGAAACTGCCCGCCGTAACCAGCAGCAGCACCAGGGCCATATCTTTGTCACCCAGGCTTTGCAGGAATCCTCCCAACCCCGTGGTTTCCGCCGCGGAATCGCGGTTCGTTTCGGGTAGGGGCAGCCGCACAAATGCCAGGGTTACCGGCGTTATGGCCAAGGCGGTGAGCAAAAACGGAGCCTGATAGCCCCAAAGCTTAAAAGTTAACCCGCTGAACACAGGCCCGGCAATGGTACCCAGCCCGGTAACGGCCATCATCAACCCCAGCCGCCTGCCCCGCTCGCCGTGAGGAAACAAAGAGGCGGTAGCCGCCAAAACAGCCGTCCAGATGGCGGCCCCGGCCGCCCCTTGGAAAATGCGGGAAACAATCATCAACCATAAGTTTTGCGCCCAAGCAAAGAACAGCGTAGAGGTCAGCAGCATAACCAGCCCCGCCAGCAGCACATGGCGTCGTCCCCAAAGATCGCATGCCATACCCGCGGGAAAACTGGCCAACAAAAGGGCCAGCGAGTAAACGGCAAAAATGATCCCCAACTCGCCGGAGGCTGCGCTCAACACCCGGGCGTAATGGGGCACCAGGGGGGCTATAAGCCCGTACACTAGGGCTTCTAATAATAAAGCAATATTTAACAGGACAAAGGTAAGGTTTTTTGCTGCCATGTGGTTTAACTTAACTCCTTTTGGCGCCGGCGGCCGTGCCGCGCGCAACTCGGATTTAACCCCGATTTATTACGGGCCGTTGCCGCCGATGGATTTAGTAGGGAGGTGTTTTACATGAACAAGCAGGCGGCTATCGGCCAGCTGGAAATAATAGTGGCCTGGTTGAAATCGCTGAACACCGACGTTTTGCAGGGGGAGTTGCTTAAAGATCTCATCGACAGGTTGGTTGATGTGGTGGCCCAGTGCCAGGCCAATTACTACCTGGAAGTGCGCCGGCAAAAAAACCAAAGTAACGCCGCGCCTCCGCCGTCTGCCCCAAAGGTGCGCACCGGCACGTATAAAAATTCGGGAACGGTACATAATAAAAATGCTGCCCTCGCGCAGCATCGTACGCGCAGTCCCCGGCACGGTACCCCAAGCGGTACCCCGGGGGCTATCCGTTTTTACCCGGGTCTGGGTACAACCTCAATCCCACACCCTCTCCAACACCCACCCTTTATCATCAAAAGTTAAATCACATACCATGCCTCGTTCCGTTTCACACCTGAACCGCGGCGGTTCTGGGCTGCGCCACCACTGAAACCGCGACGGCATGTTCCGTTGCACCGTGCAATTAATCACGCGGTGCCAGCGCCGGCGCCAGTAAAAAGCTACGGGTAGGCCGTTTGCGGTTTTGGTTGTCACGGGCTGGCGATATAGCTTGGTCATCAAAGTCACCGGTTATATTATACCAAACATGCGTTTGGCAAGAAACCCGGTTTTACTAACTCAAACTCATGCACAATATCTGAATGCCCTCGATCCAGACCACCGGGTCCAGCCAGTCAAGCTGTCTGCACTTTTCTTCCCCCAGCTGCTGCGGCGTCATAACCAAGGCAAACGCCCCCGAGTTTTTAATTCGCTGCCTAGGGCGGCTTCCCTCCATGATAATTTTAACGTTATTTTGGAACATTAATTTAAAACTATAAATAGAGGTGGCCGATGTGCACGGTAACCAAGACAACAAGTATAATATGGCCGACCCCGCGTTAAGCGCGGCCCTTAACAACCTCGAGGTTGCCCGCAACCATTTCAACAACGCCAGCAGGGATATATTGGACGCGGCCATTTACGAGCTTACCGCCGCCGAGCTGCACCTCAGGGCGACCATCATTAAGGCCAGGGACGCTGAATTTAACGCGGCAGCGGAAACACCCGGCGACAAACCCGGGCTGCTCTGTTCTTTGATACACCCTTCCCCCCAGTTGAAACACATGGAAAACGACGCGCCTTAGCGGCGCAGCAGGCGAAAAGGCCAAAAAGAAGTTTGCGGCGGATGCGGCAAGGGCATTGCTGTTATATTAAAACGCCGCTTTAGGAATAATAGCAAAAAAGCAACGAGGAGGGCTACAATGTCCAGTCTCATTATTAAATTCATCGTTTGCCCGGCGGTGGTATACCTGGCCGGGGTATTACTGCCGCAAGTAGAGTTTGCCACCCTTTTTCAACCCGTTTTCATAGGCTTTATTCTGGCCGTAACCGCCGCCGTAATGGAATTGTACATGCTTAAGCCCGGCACCCTCTGGCTCAGCACCGGCCTGGACTTCATTGCGTCCACCGCCATAGTTTACCTGGTGCCGTTTTTCCTGGCGGGCGCCGCGGTCACTCTTGCCGGCGCGTTGATTACCGGCCTGGCGCTGGCGCTGACGGAAATACCCCAGCATTACTGGCTCATCAACAGCGGTAACACCATCAAGTCGCCTGAACAGGAGCAAATAGAATAACCCCCAGAGGTCTCTTGACAACCGGGGGTAAAACCAGTATCATAAAACTGCTGCCCGAAAACAACTGGGCCGGCGTAGCTCAGCGGTAGAGCAATGCACTCGTAATGCATAGGTCGTCGGTTCAAATCCGACCGTCGGCTCCACGAAAATCAAGGCCTCCGGGTAATTAACCCGGAGGCCGTTTTGTTAAACATCGCCCAAAATTACTAAAAACCTTAATAACAACAAAAATAAAGCTGCCAGCCCCGCCTCGTAATAGGCATTGAGGCAATCCTTCGCCATTTGCAGCCTGTCAATGGACATAGAAATACAATTTTTTTGCTAATCGCTATCTTAATTATTTCTATGGATTTTGTTGTATAATTTCAAACCCTCTAAAACAAATTCAACATGTTTTGGCCCCATATCTTGTATTAAATATAATTGGTGTAATAATTCAACAGGTATTTTTTTGTCCGTGGAATTGATAAACAGAAGGTGAACATCTACCCCCAAAACCGAAGCAATTCTGTTAATAAGGTTAATAGACGGGTTTTTCTCTCCTCTCTCAAGGTAGCTCCAATAAGCTGGAGAAATGCCTGTAAGCTGAGCCGCTTTTCTCCGGCTTAATCCCCGTTGCACTCTAAAGCTTTTTATATTTTTGCCTACAATTTTATTCACTTTAAGCATCATTCCTGTAGGTTAGATCTCTTGATAAACTATCAGTTAATTTTTATTGATAAATATTAACTATAACTGTATAATATTGTAGAATTTTATATAAATATGTTTCACAAAGGCAAACTACATCGAAAGGGTAGGGCGCAAAGCCATGGGTCTAAGGCATTGTTATGTGCTATGATCGCCAGGCTGCAGAGGAAACATATTCATTTTTTGTTTTAATATGTTTCCCCCCTATCTTGATGTTTATGCCTTCAACATTACGGGGGGTATACAAACTGTGCAATTCAATCCCGATATTGTAATTTCCATTCTTAATAGTTTTAATAATGATTTACGCCAACATTCTTATAATGTTTGCTATTTGTCAGTTTTAATTGCTGAACACGTTGGTTATTCCCAAAACCAAATAGCCACTCTGGCTATAGGAGCCCTGCTTCATGACATTGGGAAAAGCTGCATTGATGAAGCTTTGCTCAATAAGCCGGGTTCATTAACAAAAAAGGAATTTGCAATTATTAAAAGTCACACAGTGCTTGGGGCAAAAATGATTGAAAATTTCGAGGAAAGCAAAGTCTACTTGCCAATCATTCTTTATCATCATGAACGCTGGGATGGAGGTGGTTACGAGGGCTTAGCACAACATAAAATACCGGAACTGGCCAGAATTGTTACCATTGCCGACGCGTTTGATGCCATGACGAGCTACCGCCCGTATCAACAGCCTAAGACATTGATGCAAGCCCTAAAAGAATTAAATAAAAACAAAGGCACTCAGTTTGCCCCGTATCTGGTTGAAGCTTTTGAGTCATGCATTTTAAAATCTATTAAAAACCCATGTAACTTTAAAAAGTTATACAAATACCTAAACGATCAAATAATCAATCAAAAATGTAAGTTGAAAGAGGTTACAAGCTAATGAAGGGAAAGGAGAAAAAACTTGGTAGTCGAAAAGCCGACCTAACAATACGTTTTTCCGATTTTGATTTGCCCCCGATGCAAGATGTACTTCTTATTGGAAGACGTGCACCGATTGGACCAGAGGCAGTACGCAGAATGGTTGATGCCCTCGC
>ENA-OSAF01000493-OSAF01000493.1-marine-sediment-metagenome-genome-assembly--contig:-NODE-493-length-11608-cov-24.672120_pt1 | contig 11608 bp, 9 predicted proteins | sample MGYA00237872_ERZ529318 | MGnify/ENA primary metagenome ERZ529318 (study PRJEB26369, sample SAMN03142813) | marine sediment metagenome | biome: marine; feature: borehole; material: sediment... | reverse complement strand
CTTTATTTGCAAGGGCTAAGGGATGTTTTTTCTCAAACGTTTAGTAAAGTCGCGCTAGGTGTTTCGCTATGCGAAAGTTCAGTAATTAATTTAATAAGCGGCGATATACCTCTTCATAAGCTACTTCAACACCTCCAAGGTCATAACGAAAACGGTCTTTATCAAGTTTTTCCCCGGTTGTTTTATCCCATATCCGGCAGGTATCGGGTGATATCTCATCTCCCAACAACAATTGCCCGTTATGCAATCCAAATTTCAATTTAAAGTCCACCAGTTCCAGATTCCTGGCTGCCAGGTGATGAAGTAAAATGTCATTTACTTTAAGAGCTACTGATTTTATTTTTGACATTTGTTCCATGGAAGCCAGATTCAGTGCGCGAATATGATCTTCGTTAATAAGAGGGTCTCCCAGTTCATCGCTCTTGAAATAATATTCCACAATTGTACTGCTTAACCGTATTCCTTCTATTAAGCCGACTCTTTTCGAGAGACTTCCGGCAACTATGTTTCTGACCACAACTTCAACCGGGATAATTTTTAAGGATTTGACAAGCATTTCTCGGTCACTCAATTCTTCTATGAAATGGGACTCAATACCATACCTTGATAAAAGCCGGAAAAAATACGCTGAAATGCGATTATTCAAAGCACCTTTGTTGCTAATGGTTCCTTTCTTTGCACCATTAAAAGCTGTGGCATCATCTTAGATAAAAGGCTAAATAATAATTAATTTTAATTTAATGAACTTTTGTTAACAGTATTGTAGCCTGCAGGGTAAAATACACCTCTATGACTTATAAAATATTTCTCTATTTTAATACTAGGAAAATAATTAACGATAACTTTCTCCGCCAAGCTCATTTTTTCGTGATGCCATTTGATTTGTTCTTTAGTATCCATGGAAATGTTTCCCAAAGCAGCACAATCTTCATGATGAAAAATGATGATTCTTTCTACGCCGTGCTTTTTATGCGCTAAATCAATTTGATTTAAAATAAATGTTCTATGCTCTGTATCGTTGAGCAAATTTAAGGACGAACCGGCAATTGATATCACATCGTATTGCCCATAGAACCCCCGCTGTTTCAACCATGAATGTGTAGCAGACTGAAATCGGTAGTCCATGCACATTATGACAAGATTTTTACACCCTTTCATTTTTTCACCCCATTTACTTTAATTATTCTAGACATAATCCATTGCAAAAATAAATAAAACCAACCCTTCAACATCTAATGAAGAGTTGGTTTATTCCAAACTGACATCAAACATGCCCTTTTAAGAATCAACCAAATAAAACCTTATCCACCTTAATTAATATTACCCTCTCGCCACTTTTTGTGCTAATATCGGTGTGCAGACTAATAATATGACAACCAGTAACTTCGGATATTATCTTTTCAAGGTATTGCTTGCCATTTTCCAGCAACTTTGAGCGCATTGACTTTACCATTAATATACCGTCCAAATCTTTGGCAAGTTCTATTTCAGCCCTAGTCAGCACCCCTTCAAGCCTAACCAATATCATATCCCGTATTATATCGGTCTTAACATTAATTGGTCCCCTACCAAGAAATTCGCGCTCAAACTGCATAAGTCTTTTTGATATCTGATCTTCTAATTGACCTTTGGAAATATTTTTCATGATAAATCCTGATTGCTTAGTCAAACCAATCCCCTCATTCCCTTCAATAATTATATTCTAATCACCCCAAAAATGCAAGAAAATTTAAATGCTGGTTTCTATGTTATCAGTTAACAGTATCGGTCAAGTTTGCTCAAAATTCAATTATAGATGTTTCTAATTGTTAAATGCCGGATTGTTCAATTGGCTAGTGCTCCGCGTTATCTAAAATGCCTGTAAAGTAAATATATTGCTAATCCACCAAATGCAACAATCAGTGTCAGTACTGAAAAAGAACTTCCTTCAAGGATTTTTTTTGCTTCGTACCCATATAACACCAGTAAGCCTGCTTCCAGAAAAAAACGGGCACCTCTCCCTATCGTGGACCAAAAAAGAAGCTTTTTAAGGGAAAGACCAAGAACTCCCGATGAAATAGTAATAATTTTAAAAGGTATAGGGGTAAAAGACGCAAGTAATACGGCCGCAACCCCGTACATTTGCAGCAAGTTCTCTGCCTTTTTTACTTTCTCCCGGCGAAAAAATCTATAAAGCAGGGGCCTGCCTCCCCTCAAGCCAAGCCAATAGCCCACCAGGGCCCCGGCCACCGAAGTACAGGTGGTGACAAGGGCCAACCAAACTGTATTTTGGGGCTTTGCCAGGCTCAATGGGATAAACAGGACTTCAGGCGGTACAGGGCTGATAAACGAATCGAGAAATGTTATTAAAATCAATCCCCACACGCCGTACTGCTCCATTGCCAGCAAGAACCATTCCATAGCCGGTAACACTCGATCAAGCTTATAATTTTATCCTGCGGAGTTTCTCCACCCTTTCCTGAATGGGCGGGTGCGTACTAAATAGTCTGGAAAGGAAAGCTCCGGAGAGTGGATTTATGATAAATAGTAGCGGTATTTTACTGGTTGGTTGGTCTTCCTCAAATAAGTTAAGTTGTTCCTTAATTTCCTCCAATGTAAACCTTTGTGCTTTCATAACCTCAATTATCTTTAGCCGTAAAAGGGTTTCATCAGAATAGTACCTGTAATTACTTTCTGAACGAATAGGGCTTAGCAACCCAAGGTTTATAGTAATCGACAGTCCTTTTGCTCACCCCCGCAAGCTTTGCAACTTCTCCAATCTTGTATTGCTTTAACTCCCCAATGAAATCACCTCGCTTATATTAATAAAATATATTCAGCACACTGCACAGTAAAACGTGATACTGGGCTATAATTCTCTTCTAATAATTAACTAAGTATTATCCATTGGGGTTTTATATTGTAATATCACTTTCAAATCGTGAATGCTGATATAACAAATACCACATAAAGTGCGCCGGTGAATACCAGTGTTATAGGACGGATTGTTTTTTTCAACTGTAAATTTAAATAAACCAGTCCTGCACCTGCAAGAGCCAATAAAGCACTGATCAATGCCAAATCGGATAGCGCCCACGGCGTTAAAGCTATACCCAAAGCTGGTATAATGGAACTTTGAAACACCATTGCCCCGGTTATATTTCCCAAAGCGAGGGTATCCTTGCCCTGGCGCACCCAAATCAGGCTATTGAATTTCTCCGGTAATTCCGTAGCAATTGGTGCAATAAAGATTGATAGAACAAAAGGCGAAATGTGAAGAAGTTCAGCAACATGTTTGATTCCGTCTACAAATAGGTGTGCTCCGGCAATGATACCGCCCAAGGCGGTCAGCACTTGGAGTACTATTATGGGGGAAGCTGGTTCTTGTTGTCTTTTAGCAAAATGCAAAGGTTTTAGTTCAGCTTCTCCCAGAGTACCTCCATCCCTAAGAGTGCGGGCAACGTAAAAAAAGTAGGTCAACACTAATAATATTGCTACAGGCAATTTATATTCAGAAGGTAAAAAGGCAGCTAGAATAGCCAGTGAGTATACCAGCAAAAAGAAGCTTAAGTCCCGTTTTATAACGAAATGGTCAATTATCATATGCTCCCGCCGCTTACCATCTACTGTGTATACCAGGGCGGCAATACCAGTTATAGATAATGCAAGTGTGGCCAGCATAAAAGGCGCTCCGAGGATGGCACCAATGCCAATCTCGTGCGATGCTTCTCCGGTTCCAAACAAAATGGCTACAACAGGTATCATAGATTCCGGCAGGGCAGTTCCTACTGCTGCAAGCACGCTTCCCACTGCACCTTCAGATAGCTTTAATTTTTTGCCCAGCCATTCTATACCATTTGTAAAAATTTCTGCACAGAATAAAATTAGTGCCAGTCCACCGATTAAGTAAATTAGTATTAACATGTTCCTATCCTTTCCAGAGGTTTTATTTTATACAAGCTTAATATATACAAAAAGCGAGACCTTCACGCATAATTTCGTGAAGGTCTCGCTTAGCTATCTAATAAAGATAAGCTATGTCAAACCGGGCCTAAGCCGTATTGACGATTTGACAACCCGTTAGCCGGGCAGCTACTCCCCTTTGGTAGTTATTTTACGTGGAAAGGAACATGTAGTCAATAGTGTTTTGTTGCCCGGCAAGTTTATTTGCGGTGGACCTTCACTGAGCGCATATTTATAAGAAAAAATGATCTGTTTTTTGTAAGGTTATTTTTTAGCAGTAATTGTTTCATTTTCAGAAGCGATTGAACCCTTATCTAATTTGCCTAATATAAAGGCTATTAAAATACCAAGCGCTAAAGTAGCCAACATGGCCGTGGCATGAAGCAGATACCAGGCTATCAGATAAATCGTTGAGATTACGATGGAAAGCAGCATCAGCGGAAAGGCTACCTTGAAAAATCCCATAAAGCCAATATGCGACCCTCGTTTTTCCGCCATACCTATCACCACAACATTGGCCGAAGCACCGATGATGGTACCGTTACCGCCCAGGCAGGCGCCCAGGGACAGGGACCACCACAGAAAGTTCAGGTCTTGGATGCCGCCAAGACGGCCCATATCCTGAATTAGAGGAATCATGGTGGCCACAAAAGGAATGTTATCAACAAAGGCCGAGGCAATGGCAGCCAACCACAGAATCAAAAGACCGGCAGGTAATAGTTGTCCACCCGTGACATCCAGGGCATACTCGGCGATGGCCTCAATAACCCCTACCTCTTCCAGGGCTCCCACCACCACAAACAAGCCGACGAAGAAGAAGATTACCGGCCACTCCACGGCATGAAAAGCATGCTCGGGATCCATACGGGTGACCAGGAGCAACAGCGCTGCGCCTGATAAGGCGATGACCGAACTCTCCAGGTGCACAAACTGGTGCAAGGCAAAGCCGATGATGGTTAAGGTTAAAACCATTACGCATTTTTTCAGCAGAGCATGATCTTTAATCTCAGCGTTTTCATCCATGGCCATGATACTTTGCATTAATTCCGGCCGGGTGCTGATTTGCTGCCGGTATACCAGTTTCAAAATAAATATTGTTATAACGTAAACAACGATTACTACCGGGGTAAGGTTCAGGACAAAATCCATGAACCCCAGCTTGGTGGCGCTGCCGATCATAATATTGGGAGGATCGCCGATCAATGTGGCCGTCCCGCCAATATTCGAGGCGAGTATTTCCACAATTAAAAAGGGTATAACGTTAACCTGGAGCTGCCGGGCAATGGCAAATGTAACTGGGACGATCAGCAATACGGTAGTAACGTTGTCCAAAAGGGCCGATAGCACCGCCGTGATCAGACCCAGGGCTGCCATGATGCGAATAGGTTCCCCTTTGGCCTGCTTGGCGGCTTTAATGGCAAGGTATTCAAATACTCCTGTCTGGCGGGTGATACCCACGATAATCATCATACCAACCAAAAGGCCGATGGTGTTAAAGTCAACAAAATGAACGGCTTGTTCAGCGTTCACGATACCTGCTATAATGACCGCCGCAGCGCCGCAAAAAGCGGCCACCGCCCGGTGAATCTTTTCGGAAACGATAATGACGTAAGTTATAAGAAAAACAGCCGTGGCAAAGATTACTTGATGTTCAGCTTGCATGACTTTCTCCCTTCCGTTAAAGAAATATTAGATTTATAAAGTTAAAAGTTATATGATTAAACCAACCTGTACGCCCTGCCTGCTTTAAACACCCCCTGCCATAAAAAGTAAAAATAAAGAGGGGGGGTAGTCAAAATTCAAAAATTTTGACTACCCCCCCCAGCAGCCGAATACCGTTACAGCCTGGCAATCATAGACTTAGTACAGCCCTTAGACCCATAGCTTTAGCGTCCCTGGCTTTCGCCAGGTTTGCCTAACCCGTGGGAGAATTATTCAATTTTTTAAGTATATCTAAAAATATTTTATAGTATTTTTGTTTCTCAGTCAACTTCCCGGGAGTCTTTACAGGTGAATTAAGTCACTTAATCTACTTTTTTCAACTTATTTCGCTATATTCCAAATCTTTGGCAATCACCAATTGCATAGCTGGGTAAACTTATAAACATAAGACTTTTAAGCACCTCTCCTGGGAGTCAGACCCTGATCCCGCTCGTTGATATGCTGTTAAGTAGGCGCTGCGGGAACTAGCCGGCCTGGCCGATTTTTTCTTGCTGCACAACCGCGGCATAGTGAACCGCTGCGAGGATTCGGTGCTGGCCGTGGTCGACGGAGAAACCAGCTTTCACCGGCGTTCCCGGAGTTACGTGCCCCAGGCCCATAGCCAGGTGCTTTCACGACACCGTAGCAGCCATGGTCTTTGAGGCCGCGCGAAAAGTAAGGGAGAAAACCGGCTTAAACCGCGTGGTGCTAAGCGACAGCGCCTGGCACAACCGCTACCTGTCGGTCTCCTGCCGGCGGACGCTGCAAGACGACGGGTTTGCGGTCCTGTACCACCATCAGGTACCGCCGGGCGACGGCGGGCTGGCCCTAGGCCAAGCTTTGGTGGCCGCGGCCACCGCAGAGCGCTGACAAAGGACGCTTACGTTACCTGCACCCTTTCCTTCCATCTTCTGGTTATAAACATTGACAAAATAACTGCTAGTAATTAATATAATTTATGTTGCATCACATTTTACAAGGCAGAAAGCAGATAAAAGGGGGAGGTTAAATGAGACACCCAACCAACACGCGTATTATTTTTGCCGATTCAGAAAAAGAAGCCAGGGAAAAGTACCTGGCCATGGGTATTGAAACCAAGGATCCCCATCCCGTGCTGGAGTGTTTCAAGGTAGATGAACTGGAAGACTTCGACATGTCCGCTGACTTTAACTTTGTGGGTGAAATATCCGTTTCCCCCGAAGTAATGGAAACAATCCGCCAAGACCCGACGAGGGCATACGTTTTGTATTACATGGAAGAAACGGGGGCCAAATAACGGACCCCATTTTTTTCCCATTTTTTTATGGAAGGAAAATTACCCGATCATGATTTTCCCTTCGGGGTAACGGATATCGGGCTGTTTTGGCCGGTAAGCCAGGGCGTATCCTATGGTAAGCGGTCCCAGGCGCCCCAAAAACATGGTGGCCATGATCAAAAGCTTCCCCGGCGTGTTTAATTCAGTGGTCAAGCCCAGGCTTAGCCCTACGGTGCCCAGCGCGGAAACAACTTCAAAGAGAATGGCCGTAAGGGAAGCCTCGTGGGTGAGGGTAATCAGGAAGGTTACCAGAAAAACAACAAACAAGCCCAGCAGGGCAATGGCCAGCGCCCGGAACACCTCCTGGGGCGCTATTCTGCGCCTGAATATTTCCGTGTCCCTTTTACCCCTCAGGATGCTGTAAATGGCCAGCCACAGCAGGGCGAAAGTGGAAGTCTTGATACCGCCGGCCGTGGAACCGGGCGAGCCGCCCACGAACATGAGGAACATAATCAGCAGCTGCGTAGACAAAAACAAAGAGTTTAAGTCCAAGGTGTTAAAGCCCGCCGTCCTCGGCGTCACGGCTTGAAAATAAGCGGCTATGAGCTTGCCCGCCGGAGAAAGTTCGCGCAGGGCGTGATTGTACTCGGAAACCAGGATCACCGCTGTGCCGGTTGCAATCAGCAAAACCGTGGTAATCAGCACCAGCCGCGAGTGCAGGGACAGCCGGGGGTTGCGGCGGTAGTTGTAGATCTCGTAAATAACCACGAAGCCCAGGCCGCCCACGATAAACAAGCCTGATATGACCATGTTGGTTAAAAAATCGGTGGTGTACCCCGTCAGGCTGTTGAAGCCGCCCATCAAATCAAAACCGGCGTTATTAAAGGCGGAGACGGAGTGAAAAACGCCGTACCACAGCGCCCTGGCCGGCCCCAGGGAAGGGGCCCAGTGCACCGCCAGGATGACGGCGGCTGCGGCCTCGACCAGAAAAGAAAAAATCAGCAGGTAGCGGAAAATCTTGACGATTCCCTCCATGGAGGGCTTGTTTAATGCCTGCTGCAGGATAAGCCTTTGCCGCAGTTGTATTCTCTTACCCAGCAAGAGGGCAAAAAAAGTGGCGAACGACATAATGCCCAGGCCGCCCACCTGGATCATAAGCAATATGACCAGCTGGCCGAACCAGGTCCAGTGGGTTCCCGTATCCACCACCACCAGCCCGGTTACGCACACCGCGGAAGTGGCCGTGAAAAACGAGGTCAGCCAATCGGTGGACCCGTCCCTGGTGGCCCATGGCGTGCTCAGCAAAATACCGCCCAGCAATATTGCCGCCAAAAACCCCGCCGCCAGCAACCGGGGGGGAGTTAACCGCATTTGTACCATGATTCCTTCCCCGCGCTTTTGATCAGTCTTCCAGCTCGCTCAATCGCTGGAGATCCTCGTTTTTTCCCACGGCCACCAGCACGTCCCCGGCATTCAGCACCTGGCCGGCGCGCGGGGCCACGATAATCTCTTCTCCCCGTTTGACGGCCAAAATGGTAACGCCCAGCTTCTTGCGCACGCCCAGCTCAACCAGGCTCTTGCCCACAAATGCCTGCGGCGCCACCAGTTCCATGATGCTGTAGTGCGGTGAAAGGTCGATATGGTCCAGCACATTTTGCGACACCAGCGACCGGGCCAGCTTTATAGCCATGTCCCGCTCGGGGTAAATCACGACGGCGCCCAGCTTTTCCAGCACCTTACCGTGCAACGCGTTTTGGGCCTTGGCCACCACCTTCTTCACTCCCATTTCCTTGAGAATGATTGTGGCCAGTATACTGGACTGGATGTTTTCACCGATGGCCACAACAACCACGTCAAAATTCCTGATGCCGAGGGATTTCAGCGCCTGCTCGTCCGTGGCATCTGCCTTTACGGCATGGGCAGCCACATCTACGGCGTCTTCCACGATACCCTCGTCCCGGTCGATGGCCAGCACGTCGTGTCCCATACGGCTTAACTCCTTAATCAAGCTTAACCCGAAACGGCCCAGGCCGATTACGGCAAACTGCTTGTGTTTCATATTATTCCTCCGGACGGCAGCAAGTTGTGCTGGAATTATTATTGAATTATTATTCTCACTGTAACATAAATAAACACATGTGGCCGCGTTTCCGCTGTATTTACTTAATCAGCTGAACAAAAAGCCGTACCAGCCGGAAGTCAAACTGGGTGCCCGCGCCATTTTGGATCTCAGCAACGGCCTTGTTCCGGGGCATGGCCTTCCGGTAGGGGCGGTCGCTGGTCATGGCATCGTACGCGTCGGCAATAGCCAAAATGCGGCATTCCAGCGGGATTTCCTCCCCTTTTAGCCCCAGCGGGTAACCCGCGCCGTTCCACCACTCGTGGTGCTTCAATATCCATTCGGCAATGACGGCCAGGCCCGGGGACGACAGGGCTATACGATAGCCAATTTCACAGTGCCTCTGCATTTCTTCGCGTTCTTCGGGAGTAAGGGGTCCCGGTTTAAAAAGGATCTGGTCCGGGATGCCCACCTTGCCGATGTCGTGAAACTGAGCCAACAGGCGCAGGTTCGCCATTCTGCCGGCGGAAAAGCCGGCGGCCTTGGCCAGGCGCGCCACCAGGTCCTGCATGCGCTCGGCATGACTTTCTTTGATGAAATCCCTGGCTTCCAGCGCTTTCATAAATGATTGCACCACGGCTCTTCGGGCGTTTTTACTGCGGTGCAGCTTTTCCCTGTACATGTTGTTGTCGGCTTCTTTCACCAGGCTCTGCAGTTTCTTGTTTTTATCACAGCTGACTGCATAACCCACGGACATGCTGATGGGCAGCTCCGGGTTAGCCGCGTTGTATTCTTCCACGGCCCGGCGCAGCGACCGGCTGATGGACTCCATCAGGGCTTCATTGACACCGGGCAGCAGCGCGGCGAATTCATCGCCCCCTATCCTGGCGACGACATCGCCTTCCCGCAGCGATCCTTTAATAATCCCGGCGGCCGCCAGCAGCAGCTTGTCCCCGGCGCTGTGACCCAGCGTATCATTGACGAATTTCAGAACATCCAGATCAAAAACCATAACGCCCACCGGCCGGTAGCCCTTGCTTTCCAGGCTTTGCAGCTCCTGCTCGAAGCTGGCGCGGTTACATAGACCAGTGAGGGAATCGTGCAGGCTGAGGTACTTCATTTTTTCCTCCGCCCGCTTGCGCCCGGTGATGTCCACCCCGATGCCGAAAATTACTTCCAGGCTGCCGTCCGGCCGGTAACGGTTGGCGGAATTCCAGATCAGGGTTTTGACATACCCGTCCTTGGCCGTCAGCGTCATTTCGTAATCCTTCACGTCGCCGGTGCGGAAGTGTTGGAACAGGGCGTCCAGCTGCCGCCTCTGTTCTCCAGGATAAAAAATATCCCACCAGTTGCGATGCAGCAGCTCTTCGGGGCGGTACCCGGTAATGTCGTAAACGGCATCGTTGACGAAAAGCACCTTGCCGCCGGGCGTCAGCTCGCAAACAACGGCCGGGATACATTTGACCAGGTCGCGGTACCTGGCTTCAGACCGTTGTAAAGACTCTTCGGCCCGCTTGCGCTCGGTAATATCGCGGACAATGCCGCGGAACCCGGTAACTTCTCCCTTTTCGAGGTCGTTGATCAAGGATATGGAGGTTTCCACGTACCTCGTGCTACCGTCCTTTCTCACCACCTCCCAGTCAAACAGCTTGGTAGGCTTGCCGGTTTCGTAAACCTTGTGAAAAGCTTCATAAAGTCTGCGCAGGTATGACCTTTTGGCATAGCGCCGGTAGTTCATACCCTGCAGTTCCTCGCGGCTGTAGCCGAGAATGCGGCAGAGGGCACTATTAAAATAGGTAAAATTACCCGCTAGGTTGACTTCAAAATAGCCGTCCTCGATGCTCTCCAGCACGGCAGCGTAGCTTTCCCTGCTTTCCCGTAAAAGGGCTTCCATTTTCTTTTGCTCCCCGGTATCTATCACCTGGCCTACCGCCCAGGGCCGGCCGGCCAGTTCCATGTAAGCGAAAAACATCCTGGCATAAGCAACTTTTCCCCGGCGGGTGACGATCTGCAGTGCAAAATCCTCAGCATTTTGTTTCAGCAAAATGTCGGCCCGTGATTGATCCCGCCGGTCAACTATATCGGTAAACGGCCTTCCCGCCAGCTCTTCCGCGCTGTATCCGGTAAATTCCTTCATTTTATCGTTGACCAGGTAAAACAGGCCGCTTTGCAAGACAAAGGCCGGCAAAGGTGCGCCATAAAAAATTTTTTCATAATCCACGCTCGGCACCGGGAAGTCCCTTCTTTCATAGTTTTCCGCAAATAGCAGCTTAGCGCCGGGAAAAAACGGCCGCACCGCGGCCGCCCAATAAGCAAATAAAAGCATATTTAAGCAGCCCGGCAACCATAACCTGGAAAAGCTACAGGTCCACAGCTTTGCGCCCGGCCTTTCGACCGGCTTGCCCGGTTTTTCAGCTTCCTGGGACCTTAATCCTAGGCTATTTTTCCCATATGAGTCAATTAGACAAAGTAATAGGACTTCCTGCAAAAATTTTATAGAAAATTGCCTCTGAAAACCTACGGCCTTGTGCCGTAGGAAGAAAGAGGCATCGCCCGGTAGGGCGATAAATACTTCACAAACATCTGTTCCCGTGGTATAATACTCCTGAGCTCTTTGACAATCAGTATGGGGTTGCAGCGGGTCAATGGGT
>ENA-OSAF01000492-OSAF01000492.1-marine-sediment-metagenome-genome-assembly--contig:-NODE-492-length-11633-cov-26.474693_pt1 | contig 11633 bp, 8 predicted proteins | sample MGYA00237872_ERZ529318 | MGnify/ENA primary metagenome ERZ529318 (study PRJEB26369, sample SAMN03142813) | marine sediment metagenome | biome: marine; feature: borehole; material: sediment... | reverse complement strand
TGGAGTTCAGACGTGTGCTCTTCCGATCTCCTGGGCTCCATGTCCCTCGTGGGGCCGAGACCCGAGAGGCCGGAGCTTGTCAGGGAGTACTCCAGGACCATCCCGTACTAAGACCACTGCCGCCTTCTCAAACCCGGCCTCACGGGACTTGCCCAGCTCCACGCCAGGTACGACACGGCGGTGGAGGAAAAGCTGCGCTACGACCTCCTGTACGCGAAGAGGTACTCCCTGCTCTTGGACTTGCGAATCATCCTGCTCACAGTCCAGGCCCAGTGGAAGGACTCCTAGGTGGCTCAGGCCCCGGCGGACACCGGCCGCCCGGTCGTGCGTTCGCCGCACCTGGTGAAGCCGCTGGGCGTGCGCGGCACCGGCCGGTCACCCGGTACGAAGCCCTACGGATAATAGACCACTTAGCGCCAGGTGACCGGCGCTCCACAGGCGAAGCACCTGGCACACTGACGGCGGAATGACCATGGCCCTGGCCCTTTCGATGACGGCGGTCTTCTGCCTCACCCTCCTGGCCGGCGGGGGCGCGGACCTCCGGCTGGCCACGGCGTTCCTCGCGGCGGGCCTGGCCGTGTGCGCGTGGGACCGCCATCTCCCGGGCCGCCTCGCGGCAAGCCAGCCGGAGGTCCGGCGCCTAGCCGTCTGGCTTGGCCTCTATGTCTGCGCGGGGCTGGTCAGCATCGTGTGGTCCGTCTACCCCCAGGGGACAGTCCTTCATTCCATCAACCTCCTGCTCTTCCTCACCCTGTTCTGCATCACTGCCTTCAGCCTGGACCGCGAAGGGGCCAGGCGCCTCTGGGGCGCCGTGCTGCTGGCGGGGTCGCTGGCCTGCGCCTACGGGTTGACGGACTACCTCGTCAGCCCCGGCGGACATTTCCCGCACTTCCGGCTCAGCGGCACCTTCACGTACCCTAACGCGTTCGCCGCGTTCGCCGGTTGCATTCTGTGCCTTCTGGTGGCGTGGGCCGGGAGGCTCCCCTGGGCTCACCGCCCCTTCCGCTCCTGGCTTCACGCGGCCCTCGGGGGACTGGCCGTTGCCGCTCTCCTGGGGACGAACTCACGCGGGGTCCTGCTCGTCCTGCCGCTGGCCCTAGTGGTGGTGTGGTGGGGCCCCTCCGTGCAGAGGCGCCGCCTTAGACTCAAGAGGTTGATGACGGCCGGTCTGGTCGGTCTGGTCCTCCTCTCGGCGGTTGTGCTTCTCAAACCCGCTGTCACCGGAGAGCCGCTGACGCTGCGCGCTTTCCTCGCGGTGTGGGGACACCGCCTCCGCGTGACCGAACCGGGAACTCCGAGCGCCGGCCCCGCTGAGGGGGACACCCCCCAGGGGTCCGGGGAAGCCCCTCCGCCCGGGGCGGAGGCCGGGGCGCCGCCGTCAGGCCTTCTCCGCCTCATCTCGGCGCTCGGCTCCGGCCCCGGCGGCCGCCTGACCTTCTGGATGGCCGCCGTCGATGTCATCGGAGACCACCCCCTGTCCGGCACCGGTGCCGGCACGTTTCCAAAGGTGCATCTCTCCTACCAGGTCCATCCGCGGTACTACGCCTCGGAGGTCCACTCCCACTACCTCCAAGTCTGGGCCGAGACCGGGGTGGTGGGCCTTCTCGCGTGGCTCGGGGTCATGGTGGCGGGCCTGATTGTCCTGCGCTCCGCGCAAAGGCACGTGGGGAGCGAGGCGGAGGAAGACTCGGACTCGGACCTACTGCGGGGTCTAGGGGGCGGCTTTGTCCTGCTTGTCCTCCATTCGGCCGTGGACCTCGATCTGAGCGTGCCGGCCGTTCAGGCTGTGCTCTGGCTGATGCTCGGGACGTTCTGCCTTTTCGCCGCTCACTCGCTTCGCACACGAGGCGGAGCTCGGCAAGTCGAGAAGCGGGCTTTGGGCCGGAAGGACGCCGGCCGCCCGGGCGCACCCGCACTGAGCCTGGCCGTGCGGGCCGGCCTTGTCGGCCTGGCGGTCCTGGTGTCCCTGCCCGCCGTTTCCATGGCGGCGGTCCACAGCGGCTACCGGTTGGCATCCGGGGGCCGGTGGGAGGAAGGACTGGACCGGCTGCTCCTCGCCGCACGGGTAAATCCCCTCGACCCGACCCCACACTACCTGCTGGCCACCTACCTGAACCAGATGGCGGGTCTCTCCGGCGGCGATGGGGCCAGCCTCAGGGACACGGCCCTGGGCGAGCTGGAGGCCGCCATCCGGCTTGACCCCTGGAACCCCAACCTCTGGTACGTCAAGGCCCAGGTTCTCGCACAGTCCGGTGACCGCGAGGCCGCTATTGTCTCTCTCCGCCGCGCCGTGGCCATCGCCCCGTACATGCCGGAGTACCGCTACCGCCTGGCGAGGATGTACGCCGATGAGGGACGCTACCGTGATGCCCTGACCGAGATTGCAGAGCTCCTCCGCTGGTGGCACGTTTTCATCCTGAACAGCGAGGCTCGAAAGGCCGTCGGGCACCTCGAGGACGACATCTACGTCCTGGCTGGGGAGTCCGCCTTGCACCTGGGTGACCTCGAGACCGCTAAGACGTACGCCGGAAGGGCGTTGTCCTTCAACCCTGAGAACGCGGACGCCCTGGGGCTTCTCGACGCCCTGGAGGAGGCCCCGTCCGGCGGGCAACTTCCAAGGCGTCGACCACGCGCTTGATGTCGGCAGCTCTGTTCAACGAGGACACGAGAATGCCGTTCTCGGTCGCCGCGATAATCAGGTCGCTTGCTGCCAGGACACCGACGGTCCGCCCCTGGGAGTACACGACGCAGTTCCGGCACTCGACCAGAACAGCTCCCTCACCGACGACAACGTTCCCGTCCGGGTCGGCCTCGAGGTGCCTCGCCAGCGCCGCCCACGACCCGACGTCGTCCCACGGGAAATCGACGGGGAGGACTCTCAGGTTCCGCGAGCGCTCCATGACGCCGTAGTCGAGGGAAAGGGGCTCAAGGACCTGGAACGTCTCCCGGAGTCGTTCGGGGTAGTCTTCGGTCTCCAGGTACCGGGAGAGGGCCCTGAGCGCGCGTGCCATCACGGGCTGGTGGGTCTCGAGTTCCGACAGGAGGACATCGTTGCGCCACACGAACATGCCGCTGTTCCAGAGGTGGGTGCCGGAGGCCGAGAGCACCCGGGCCTCATCCAAGTGCGGCTTCTCCACGAAGCGGACCACGTGGTGGAAGCCCTTCTCGGCCTCAGGGCCCACCTCGATGTAGCCGTAGCCGGTTTCCGGCCGAGTGGGCCTCACACCGAAGGTGATGAGCCCGTCGAAGGTCCGGCAGTGATCGAGAGCGCGCTCAAGGGCCGCCCTGAAGGCCAGCAGGTCCCCTATCCAGTGGTCGGCGGGCAGGACGGCGACCGGCACGTCGCCGAACCGGCGCCGGATGTGGAGAGCCGCCAGGGCCACAGCCGGGGCGGTGTTGCGGGGGAGCGGCTCGGTGACTATGTTCTCGGCCAGCAGCCCCGGGAGATGGCTGAGGGTCGTGGCCGCATGGTTCTCACTGGTGGCGACCAGGACGCGGTCCTGAGGGATGAGGCCCTTCAAGCGCTCCACGGTCTTCTGCAGGAGGCTCTGCTTGCCGAAGAGCTTCAGGAACTGTTTGGGCAGGTCCGGAGTTGACGCGGGCCAGAAGCGGCGCCCCTCACCTCCGGCCATAATCACGGCGACAGGGCCTTGAGTGGTCTTGCCTCTCACTGACACCGCCTCAACGCGGCCATGCGGATGGCCTGGTATCTCTCATCGGCCGTCCCTTCCCGTCCTCCGGGGGGCTGTGCTGGAGCGAGCCGGCCGCCTCGGGGGTCCGGGACGAGGGAACGGAGGGTTTTGACCTTCTGTTGCAGTATAGGAGTCAGCTGCCCGGGGGTTCCTGCTTTCCTTACCCGCGGGCCTCGGTTCCCGGCACCTGCGTCCGCAACGGACTCCGGCTCACCTGCTGTCCCGGTGGGCCGCACCAGACCGGTCTGCGGCATCGCACAGGGCAGAGGAGGCGGCACCGTGATCCGACCCGGTCGTCGTGTAGTGGTCACCGGTGCCTGCGGCTTCATCGGATCTCATATCGCGGAGCGCTTCAGCGCCGAAGGCTTCCGGGTGATGACGCTGGACATCGAGTCCGGGACGGAATCCGGGCTCTCCCCCGGCAGGCCGGTACAGGACGTGGAGAGACGCCTTGTCGCGGACGTGACCTCACCCGAGGCCGCCGGCGAGGTCGTGCGGTTCAGACCGGACCTTGTCATCCACGCCGCCGCCCAGACCAGAGCCGGCCGGAGCATCACCGACCCCGTGGCCGACGCCCACACCAACATCCTCGGAACGCTCCGGATGCTCGAGGCGGCCCGCTCCGCCAGTGCCCCACCCTTCATCTTCATCTCGTCAGCGGCCATCTACGGGGACCCGGTGGCGCTCCCACTGACGGAAGACGCGCCCCACCGCCCGCTCACCCCATACGGTGTGAGCAAGCTTGCCGCCACCCACTACGTGTCTCACTATCGTCGGGCAGGCCTCCTGCCGGCCGTGTCCCTCATCCCGGCCAATGTTTACGGTCCCGGACAGCAGGCCGGGGAGGACGGGGCCGTGGTCCCCGCCTTCATGCGGGAGGCGCTCCGCGGGGAGCCAATGACCATCGAGGGAGACGGTTCGCAGACCCGGGACTTCGTCTACGTGGAAGACCTGGTGGAGGCCGTCCAGCTCGCCTGGAGGTGGCTCGGTGAGGGCGGCGGCCAAGCGCCAGAGGCCCCGGCCGTCTTCAATATCGGGACAGGCAAGCAAACCAGCATCTCCCACCTGGCCGAGCTGGTGGAGAAGACCGTCGGCAGGCCGCTCGGCCGGAGATACCGGCCCCCGCGGAGCGGAGATATCTCCAGGAGCAGCCTCAGCCCCCGGCTCGCCGGCCGCCTTCTGGGGTGGTCCCCCAGGGTGAGCCTTGAGGAGGGCCTGAAAAGGACGTACGAGTGGTGGGCCGTCTCCACCCCCGGCTGCGCCCAGCGCGCCTAGCCAACCGGCGCACAGGTCTTCCGGCAGACGTCCCGCTTTCAGGTGCGGTCGGCATAGGCTTCAGCCCTAGACAACAGAACGGCCGCCACAAAGCCGCCGACCGCTCTCCTGACATGAAGGGTTTGGGCGCACTGAAGGGTGATGAGGGCAATGGGGAACGGGCCGGGCGGCCAAGCCCCCTCGGCGACCCCAGAGGACTCTCGAGCGGATTGTCGAAATATGGGGTCAGCCTCGCATTTTGAGCGGCTAAGCGACACATGAGGGTCGGGAGATGGATCGAACGGGCGGCGCGCATGCGCTTTCCTCCGGCCGGGGGCGAGTGCTCTTTCTGTATACCACCGCCGGACGGGGCGGAGACGCCGTCCAGGTCCTCTCCATGGCTGAAGCCCTGAGACGGCTGGGCTTCAGTGTCACTTTGGCCGGACCCCAGAGGCTACGTCCTTACTGCTTTTCCGGGCCGGCGAGCACCGCCCGCGGTCTGGCCAAGAGGTTGCCGTGGTGGGTGCGCGACATCGCTGAACTCGGCCTGAACATCATGATGTTCGCCAGGGCGGCTCTCATCGCTCTGCGTCTGCGACCGGACTATATCCTAGAACGGGTTACCCCCTATGGACCTGCCGGAGTCTGGCTCTCACGGTTCCTCAACGTCCCGCTGGTTGCCCACCTCGACGCTCCCTTTGAAGTTGAGCGGGCCTTCCGGAAGGAATCGATGTTCTCCTCTCTCCACCGGGGAGCCGTCCGACGGCTCGGACGGTGCGCACGGTTGGTTGTGGTTGGCTCGCAGTTCAGCCGGCGTTACTACCATTCCCTCGGTGTTCCCAAATCGGTCATGGTCGTGATGCGCAACGGCGTCTTCCCCGAAGATATAGTCCCAACTCCCACCCGGTTTCAGGGCCAGCCCGTGATAGGCTTCGTAGGGAGCATGGCCGCCTGGCACCGGGTCGACCTGCTACTCGAGGCCGTAGCAGACCTGCGCCGGACCGGGTGCGACTGCAGGCTCCTCCTCATCGGGACGGGTGAGTCCTACCCCACATTGGTCGAGCATGCAGCGCAATTGGGGCTGGCCGACGCGGTGGAGTTCACCGGTCCGGTGGACCGCGCCCAGGCGCTGCGTCTTCTTGACCAGTGCACCGTCGCCGTTTTGCCGCACTCTCTGTCTACTGGCTCACCCATGAAGCTGGTCGAGTACGCGGCCAGGGCTGTTCCAATCGTCGCCCCCGACCTGCCTAATATCCGGGAGATGTGGGGTTCCACCGTGGCTTACTTCACGGCACAGGACTCACGCGCTCTAAGCGAAACACTGCGTTCACTCATCAAGGACGAGCGTTGGCGCGCTCTTCTGGCAAGAGCCGCTTGGAGAAGGGCCAGACAGCTTTATACCTGGGAGCGGCAGATGGCCGAAGTCATAAGCAGCCTGGGAAACGGAGGTGCGGCATGACCACCCCGACCGTGAGCGCGGTGATCACCGAACTCCGGCTGCTCTACCGCTACCGGGCTATGCTGCAGAGCATGGTGTCGATGCACCTGCGTGGGAGATACAAGGGGTCGGTTCTAGGGTTCCTCTGGACCTTCGTCAACCCGCTCATGATGCTCGTGGTCTATAGTGCGGTCTTCTCTTTCGTGGTCCGCTTTGAGCAGCAAGGCTACGCCATCTTCCTGTTCGTGGGGCTTCTTCCCTGGTACTACCACTCCCAGTCGCTCACAATGGCCACGGCTTGCATGGTTCAGCACGCCAACCTAATCAAGAAGGTCTACTTCCCGAAGTCGGTGTTGCCCCTCTCCGTGGTACTGGCCAACCTCCTGAACTTCCTCTTCGGCCTGGTCATCCTTGTCGCGGCCCTTGTCATCTCGGGGGTATCCCCCACGTCGGCCTGGCTTGCTTTTCCCCTGGTCCTGGCGGTTCACACTTTGCTGATCGCCGGACTGGCCTTACTCTTCTCGGTCGGCAACGTCTACTTCCGCGACCTCGAGCACACGCTGGGCGTGGCCGTGAACATGTGGTTCTTCGTTACCCCGATCCTTTACACGTTGGATATCATCCCGGAGCATCTCCAACCGTACTTCAGGCTGAATCCCCTGACTCCCATCATCGAGGCCTACAGGTCGGTGCTGTTCTACGGGCACCCCCCCGATTGGGCACTCCTTGGGTGGCTTGCGGCGGGGCTGGCCGTATTCCTGACTCTGTCGCTAGCGGTATTCGTTCGGGCGCAGCGTGATGTGGCCGAGTACTTGTGACTGCCTCGGGAGGAACGCCGGTGCAGGCTATCCAGTTGCGAGGGGTCTGGAAGAGCTTCAAGGTCTACCGGAACCGGGCCCCCGGTCTTAAGGACCGGGTCCTCTTCTGGGGCCAGGAGAAGTGTGAGCTTTTCTGGGCTCTCAAGGACATCAGCCTCGATATCCCCAAGGGCAGGACTGTCGGCATTATCGGCCGCAACGGCTCGGGGAAGAGCACCCTGCTGAAGGTCATCAGTGGAATCCTTCACCCCAACAGGGGCCACGTCAAGGTCAACGGCCGGGTCTCAACATTGCTGGAACTGGGGGCTGGCTTCCACCCGGACTTCACGGGCCGGGAGAACATCTATCTAAACGCGTCGACCTTCGGCCTCACTTCAAAGGAGATCAGAGAGCGCCTGCAGGACATCATCGACTTCTCCGAGCTAGGCGAGTTTATCGACAATCCAGTTCGGAGCTACTCCTCGGGGATGTACGTACGCCTCGGCTTCTCGGTGGCTGTTCACACCGACCCCGAGATTCTGCTGGTCGACGAGGTGCTGGCCGTGGGCGACAGGCCCTTCCAGGAGAAATGCCTCGACCGCATCCGCCGTCTACAGCACGAAGGGAAAACGATAGTCCTGGTCAGTCACTCAACAGACCAGGTGCGCCAGTTGTGCGATGAGGCTGTCTGGCTCGACCAGGGCCAGATGAAGATGCATGGACCCGTAGACCGGGTTGCCAGCGAATACGAACGTTGTGCATGAGCCTGACTGTCGGGGAGCAATAGGCCACCCCGATACTCGGACGCGGCCACTCGATTCCTATGGGGTGATTATTCTGCTCCGGAAAGCAGTGTCTCTGGCCAAGAAGGTCATTGTTGTGGGCCGCCGGGAAGGTTTGCGTGGAGTTGCTCGCAGGGCTGTCTGGAAGCTGAGGCAGTTTCTCTACCAAGCCGCCGTCTTCCGGGCCTGGCGGAAGAAGAAGAGGGATGTCGGCACAGGGCGAGCCTCCGATGGGGGAGACAAGGGCACCGGGCCACCATTCTTGAAGGGGCGTGCCGGTGCCTCTAGAGCGGTCAATATCTTGACCCCCACCTTCTTCGACCTGAGGGGTCAGCAGATGCTCTGCGGAGGTGCCGAGCGCTACCTGTTGGAGCTGGCCGATATTATCGAACTGCGGTTCGGCTACGGTGTGAACGTCTACCAAGCGGGTGTTGGGAATTGGGTCCGGAGCTACGGAAGGGTTCTCGTCCACAGCCTCGATACGGGCGAAGCCATAGATGCCCTCAACCACGTGTTCCACTCGAGGGTCTCACCTGCGGCATTGACAATCTACTTCAGTTTCTACTACGCTTTCCCGCTGTGCCACGACAGATCCCTCGGCGTCAGTCACGGCGTCTTCTGGGACCACCCCGCTTTTCAAGGCCCGGATGGCTCCCTCAGCGGTCCCGTCAAGAACGTGCTCGGAGCAATCAGGAACCTCTCTAAGGTTGTCTCGGTAGATACCAACACCATCAACTGGGTGCGAGCCGTGAGCGCCGACCTTTCATCACGGTTCGTCCATGTGCCGAACTTCGTCGACACCGTGCTGTTCAGACCCGGTGACTCCCGAACCACAGCGCCCGACCGTCTAGTGGTCCTTTACCCGCGGCGTCTCTATCCCCCCCGGGGGTTCTGGCTTGTCTTGGAGATCCTCCCCTATCTGCTAAGGCGCTACGGCAATCTGGAATTCCACTTCGTCGGCCAGGCCGACGAGGCGGAGGAGCGGGCCGTACGGGAGACCCTTGAGGCCTACCCGGGGAGGGTTCGGCAGTACTGGGTCTCTCCGGAAGAGATGCCTGAAGTTTATCGGGCGGCCGACATCACTCTCATCCCCACCACGTACGCCGAGGGAACATCTCTCTCGTGCCTGGAGGCCATGGCTTCGGGGAACGCCGTAGTGGCGACTAATGTCGGGGGGCTGCCAGAGCTCATCCAAGACCGGTTTTCCGGTCTTCTTGTTGAACCTTCCGCTGATGCGTTGAGAGAAGCCGTGGAGACTCTCATCTTGGATTCAGAGCTCAGGCGGTCTCTCCAGCGGAACGCAAGGCAGGTGGCCCGGGCCTTTGACGTACGGGTATGGCGGCGAAGATGGGAGGCTGTCCTTGAGACCTATCTCGAGCGACGCGAGCCTGTTCCTGCCCAGGTCTCTGTTGGGGGCGCCAGCCCGCCTCCGGCAAAGCTCCGGACTCGGGTGCTGATATACCCCCGGACACCTGGTATCACTTGGCGCCGGATGAGGCAGCGTCCGCATCACCTTTGCCAGAGCCTTGCCGCTATGGGCATCCCTACTTACTTCGCCAGCGCAGATGGTGCGAAGGAGAGACACCTATCGGCAGGTCACCTCCATATCATTGCGTCCGAAGACGAGATACACGTAGACCACCCGATTGTCTATTTCCACTACCCCTATAACTACGAGGTGCTTACGAAGTTCAGGCACCCCTTCGTGGTCTACGACGTGCTAGACTCGGTGGCCATCCATCTCGAGTCCGACCATCTAAACAGCACCCGCGTCGACAGGACCGCCCGAACCTACCACCTCAGGGCACTCAAGAGAGCAGACCTGATCCTCGCAGCGTCCCAGCCGCTGGTTGACGAATGCAGGCGGATGGGAAGAGATGATGTCATTCTGGTTCGCAATGGAGTCGACGTTGAGCACTTCGCGGCGGCCGCCAGGGCCCGACAAGGCGGTCCCTCCCGCCCCAATGGCGCCCGCCCTGTGGTGGGTTTCCACGGGTGCATCGCCCCGTGGCTGGACTTCGCCCTCCTGGAAGAGTTGATACGGATGAGGCCGGACCTGGAGTTCGTGTTCGTGGGCCCGGTCCACTACTACTGCCAGGATTCCTTCCGCCGGCTGATGAGGTGCCGGAACGTGGTCCACCGCGGAGAGCGACCGTATGAGGAGCTCCCACAGCACCTGGCTACTTTCGACGTGGGGCTCATCCCCTTCGTGCTTAACGATGTGACACGGGCAGCATCACCCATCAAGCTCTACGAGTACGCGGCAGCCGGTATCCCCACTGTGGCGACCCCCCTGCCGGAGTGCTCCACTCACGAGTGCGTCCTGCTTTCCGAGCCCGACCCCAAGCAATTCTCGGACGAGATTGACAGGGCGTTGTCCCTGAGAGGTGAGCCCGCCTATCAGGCGTTGCTAACGGTCACGGCACGGTCCAACTCGTGGGAGCAACGAGCCGCTGTCATCCTGGCGGCGTTGAGAGCCAAGTGTCTGGACGCTCCACTGGCTGGGGACGAAGAGCGATTGCTCCAGCGGCCGCAGTCCTGATTGGGGTTCTCGCCGACCTCACCCCTCATCTCCGACGGGGGAACTGACCTCAGGTGGTCAACCTGTCGAGTCTCATGTGGTGCGCTTATCCTCAAGGGAGCATGCTCCACCTTCTGGGCCTGGGCTTGCGCCTTTCGGTCCTCCTCTTGGTCTTGACCCTCCCGGGCGACGCCTCGCCCAGTCTTGGTGGTCTGGGGACCCGACTTCGACAGTTGTAGGGCACATACCGGAGAGTCCAGACCCGGAAACCGGCATGTACCTGCGGTTCCGCGCGGCAGGGGCTTCGGGAAAGGTTAATCCTGATAGACACACATTTCTGGCCGGAACCTCTTGACGGAGGCGGGTACACATGGTATACTCTAGGCATGTATCTGCGGAAGACCACCCGACGCAACCGTGACGGCACCGAGGTCAGCTACCTGCAGCTGGCCCACAACGTGTGGGACCCCGAGAAGGGACATGCGAAGGCCCGGATCCTGTACAACTTCGGCCGGGCCGACCAGGTCGACCGCAAGGCCCTGGAGCGGCTGGTCCGGAGCATCTGCCGGTTCCTCTCCACCGAAGAGGCCCTTCGGGCCCAGGCTCGGCTGGACGGTCGGTGGGACGTGCGCATCACACGCAGCCGGTCGCTCGGCGGGGTGTGGTTCCTGGACCGGCTGTGGCACCGTCTGGGACTGAGGGATGTCCTTGAGCGTCTCCTGAAGACGCGCAGGTTCCAGGTGCCGGTGGAGCGTCTGATCTTCGCCTTGGTGGCCAACCGGGCCCTGGCCCCGAGGAGCAAGCTGGCCCTTGAGGACTGGGTGGCCCACGAGGTGGCCGTCCCCGGTCTCGAGGAGGTCGCCGTGCAGCAGCTGTATCGGGCCATGGACTTCCTCTTGGAGGCCGCCGAGGAGCTCCAGCGGGAGGTCTTCTTCTCGGTGGCCGACCTTTTGAGCCTGGAGGTGGACCTCATCTACTTCGACACCACCTCCACGTATTTCGAAGTGGAGCTCTCCTCCGACGAAGGGGAGCCGCTCCGCAGGTACGGCCATTCCAGGGACCACCGTCCTGACCGGCCGCAGGCGGTCATCGGCCTTGCCGTGACCAGGACCGGCATCCCGGTCCGGTGCTGGGTCTGGCCGGGGAACA
>ENA-OSAF01000491-OSAF01000491.1-marine-sediment-metagenome-genome-assembly--contig:-NODE-491-length-11646-cov-23.525063_pt1 | contig 11646 bp, 10 predicted proteins | sample MGYA00237872_ERZ529318 | MGnify/ENA primary metagenome ERZ529318 (study PRJEB26369, sample SAMN03142813) | marine sediment metagenome | biome: marine; feature: borehole; material: sediment... | reverse complement strand
TTCCGGGGGGTCACGGTGTTCTCCACCGTGGGCTGGGGCGTTCTCTTCCTGGGCATCTCACTGTCCCGGTCGCTGTTTGTGTCCATCCTCCTCTTCCTCGGGGTGGAGATTGCCTACGCCATCCGTTCCGCCGCCGTCCTCACCTTCGAGAACGAGGTCGTCTCCCAGAGGAACCGCGCCGTGGTCTTCTCCTTCCTCGGGACGGTCATGTCCGTCTTCGGCGTGGTGAGCAACCTCTTGATCGGGGCCGCGGCCGACGCCTGGGGTCTCCGGGCCCTCTACCGCCTGGCGGCGCTCTCGGCCCTCCTCTCCGCCCTGTGCGTGCTTGCGGCCGCCAGGAGCCGGAAGCCCCGCGAGGGGCACGGTCGGGAGTGACGGGTCGTTGAGGTCTCAGTTCCGCATCCCGACAGTGTTCGCGCTTCTCTCCGTCGCGGCCGGGGTCCTGGCCCTCAGCACGGCTTTCGGCATCGAGGCGGCCACAGAAGAGGGAACGAGAAGATCAAGGGCGAGTGGACGGTCGTGGGAATTCTCTCGCAGACGGGGCAGGGGATTCCCTGTCCCGGCGGCGGGTGGCCCCAGAATGATGACATGGTCATCTTCACGCCTTACAAACCGAGCTTCCACGTACGGATACTCGCGCTTCGCTCCTTCTTCGGTCCACCCTGCGGTCATCGATGACCTCGAGAAGGTCCCGGGCCTCCGGCGCCGTGAGGGGCGCGAGGCCCCGGTCGTCCAGGATGACAAGGTCCACCCGGCCCAACTTCCCAAGGGGGAGATTCCCGACGGCGTTACCCGCCGTTGACCGGCGCCGCCTCGGTCCGGCGCTTCGGGACCCGGCGGAAGGCGCCCGCGCGGCGGAACCACTCCACGGTGTCGGCGATGGTCTCCCGGAGCGGACGCGGGCGGTAGCCCAGTTCGCGGGTCGCCTTGGCGTGGCTGGCGGCCGAGTTGCTCCTGAGGTAGGCCAGGGAGTCGGTCGTGAAGAGAGGCTCGAGCCGGAACACGCGGCCGAGGAACGACGAGACGGGAGCCGCGGCGTCGGCGAGCCAGGCGGGGACGCGGGCCCGCGGGGCGGGGACACCGGTGACCTCGGACAGGACCGCCAGGAGTTCCCTGACCGTCATCTGCTCTCCGGACAGGAGGTACATCTCCCCCGACCGGCCGCGCTCGGCGGCGGCGATGTGCCCGGCGGCCACGTCGCGCACGTCGACGAAGTCGTAGCCGCCGTCGAGATACACCCGGACGCGGCCCCGGACGAAGGCGGTGATGAGGCGTCCCATCTCCGACGGGCCGAAATCGTGGGGGCCGATGAGGCCCGTCGGGCAGAGGACCACGGTGCTGAGGTCGCCGCCGGCCGCCTGCAGCACGGCCTGGGTGGCCATGGCCTTGGTCTTGCCGTAGGTGAAGGGGATGCGGCCCGGGTCCAGGGGCGTGCTCTCGTCTATCACCGTCCCCCTCGGCGGCTCGACCAGCGCGTGGACGGAGCTGGTGTAGACGAGCCTGGAGACGCCGCAGCGCCGGCAGGCCTCGAGCGCGTTGAGGGTCCCGCCGACGTTGACCTGATAAAGGAGGTCTGTCCGGCCGGGGGTTATGGAGATCACCGAGGCCAGATGGTAGACCACATCGGCTCCCTCGAAGGCCCGGAGGAGGTCGTCGAGCTTCCGCACGTCGCCCCGGACGACGTCCACCTCGAGTCCGGCCAGGGGGCGGAGGCTCTCACCCGGCAGGACGAGGCAGCGCACCTTCTCCCCGCGGTCAGTGAGTTCCCGCACGAGGTTGTTGCCGAGATGTCCCGTCGCGCCCGTCACGACAATCATGGGGCATCCCCCCGGTTCCGGTCGGTCTGATTCTCAGTATGACACTCGGGGGCACGCTTGTCATCATCAGGGGTGCGCGGGTCCTCTGCAAAGCCGCGAATCTTACTGGAGCTTACTGGAGCCGTCCGCGGCAGTCGGCAATTGTGGCCTTGACCACCCGGTCAACCATGGGATATCCTGGTCGTGCGGTGTTGACTGACCCAGCGAAGGCGAGGTCGAGCACATTGACCGTGCCCAGCGTGCCCGTCACCAGACCCGGGGCCGGCGTTCCCGCCATCGAGACGGTCCACCTCAAGAAGTACTACGGGAAGTCGCGCGGCATCGAGGACATCAGTCTCCGGGTCGAACAAGGCGAGATCTTCGGGTTCATCGGCCCCAACGGAGCCGGCAAGTCCACGACCATCCGGACCCTTCTGAACTTCATCTTCCCGACCGCGGGCAGCGCCCGCGTCCTCGGCCACGACATCGTCAGCGAGAGCCGCGAGATACGCGAGAAAGTCGGGTATCTCTCCGGCGAGACCGGCTACTACGACGAACTGACGGTGGATCAGCTTGTCGACTACACCGCCCGCTTCTACTCCACCGACTGCCGCCGGCGCGGGGCCGAGCTGGTCGACATCCTCGAGATAGACCGGAAGAAGCCTATCCACTCCCTGTCCTTGGGCAACAAGAGGAAGGTGAGCGTCGTCCTGGCCCTGATGCACCGTCCCCGCCTCCTCATCCTGGACGAGCCGACCGCCGGCCTCGACCCCCTGATGCAGACCCGTCTCTTCGACGTCCTCCGCGAGGAGAACGAGCGCGGCACGACCGTCTTCTTCTCCTCACATGTTCTCAGCGAGGTCCAGAAGCTGTGCCACCGCGTGGCCATCATCAAGGAGGGCCTCATCCTCAAGGTCGAGGAAATCGAGAAACTCAGGGAGAGCCAGCTCCGAAAGGTGCGCATCACCTTCCGCGACGAGCGTCAGGCCGTCGTCAACCTCCCGGGGGCGGCCGAAGAGGAACGCGACGGCCGCAGCGTGCGCCTGCTCTACGGGGGAGACATCAACGACCTGGTGCGGCATCTCGCCGGCCGGGAGCTTGAGAGCCTCTGGGTCGAGGAACCCACCCTTGAGGAAGTGTTCCTGCACTACTACGAAGCAGGCGGCCGCACCGGGGAGGATTCCGCGTCCGGCCGTGCAGCGGCAGTTCCTACAGCTCGCTCGGGGAAGGAGGAGAGGTGAGTGAACATCTTCCTCCGCGAACTCCGCACCGGCCGCCGGTCGCTCCTCGTCTGGGCCCTGGTCATCGCCGGCCTCAACGTGCTCATCATGGCCGTCTACCCGTCCTTCGCCGCCGATGCGGCCAGACTCGAAGAGCTCATGGCCATGCTTCCGGAGGGGTTCGCCAAGGCCTTCGGGCTCGACAGACTGAGCATGGCCGACCCTCTGGGATTCTACGCGACGGAAAGCTACTTGATTGTCGTTCTCTTCGGCGGCATCTACGCCGCCATCCTGGGGGCGAGCATCCTGGCCAAGGAGGAGGACGAGAAGACCATCGAGTACCTCCTGGCTCTCCCGGTGACCCGGAACGGGGTCCTGACCAGCAAGGTCCTGGCCATCGTGGCCAACCTGGCCCTCTTCAACCTCATCGTGGCCGCGGCCACCTACCTCAGCTTCGTGGGCTTCGTGACCCGGGACTACTCGACAGCGACCCTTCTGCTCCTGCTCGCGGCGCCTTTTCTCCTTTACCTCACGTTCGCGGCCCTCTGCTTCTTCCTCTCGCTCTTCTGGACGAGGCGGCGGGCCGCTTACTCCATCAGCATCGGCCTCGTCGTGGGGACCTACTTCCTCAACGTCATCGCTCTCCTGACCGAGGACCTCCGGTGGCTCGGCTGGCTGTCGCCGTTCAAGTACGTCGACGCGGCGGACATCGTCGTCGAGCAGAGCCTGAACGGACTCTACGTCCTCATCCTGCTGGCGACGGCCGCGGTGGCGGTCGCAGCGACCTACCTTCTCTACGGGAGAAGGGACATCACCATCTGAATCAAGGCTCTGAATGAGGAATCAGGCTCGAACCCGGGCGTCCCGCCACTCGGCCGGGGCGCCCGGGGGTGGCTCTTCGGTCGGGAGACACGCAGAAGCGGGATGGAGGAGCTGCCGTCCGGGCCCGCCGGAGGTGGGAAGAAGGAGTTGGGTGGAGGACCACGACCCGAGGACCTGCCCGAGGACAAACGCTGCCGGATAATCGACGCGGCCGTTGCGGAGTTTGCCGAGCGGGGCTACGAGCTGGCCTCGACGAACGCCATCACGGCCCGGGCCGGCGTCTCCAAGGGGCTCCTCTTCCACTATTTCGGCAGAAAGAAGGACCTCTACCTCTACCTCGTGAGGCATGTCGTCGACCGCTACACCGAGAGGTTCTTCAAAGACCTTCCCGAGCTCGACCCGGACGTCATCGAGCGCGTCTTCCAGATAGCCCTGCACAAACAGCGGCTCCTGCTGGAGGAGCCACAGGTCAACAAGTTCCTGATCCGGGCCTTCCAGGAGATACCCGAGGAGGTCCGGCCGGAGATCACGTCTCTCCAGGCCGAGCTTGGGGACAGGAGCGAGCACATCCTGACGGACGGCGTGGATGTGAGCAGGTTCCGCCGGGGCATCGACCCGCGGAAGGCCGTCATCCTCGTCACCGTCTGCCTGGAGGGCCTCCAGGAGCTCTTCAAGGAGCGGCTCACCCCCGACCTCGCCGAGTGCCCCGAAGAGGTCGCCCGGATGCTGGGGGAGCTCCGGGAGTACCTCGACATCCTCAAATACGGACTCTACGAGAGGGAGGAGGGCGGCGGGCCCACCGACGGGTCGAGGCTGCCTGAAGGTGAGGGGAGGGGCTGTTGATGGGGATGGGTGAGCAAAGCGGTCAGCCTGTCATCAGTGTGACCGACCTCGTCAAGGAGTACCGGGGCGGGGTGCGGGCGGTGGACGGAGTCACCTTCGAGGTCCGCCGCGGCGAGAACTTCGGCTTCCTCGGTCCCAACGGCGCGGGGAAGACCACCACCATCCTGACCCTCATTACTCTGCTGCGCCCCACGTCGGGGCGGGCCGTGGTGTGCGGCCACGATGTCGTGGCCGAGCCGGACCGGGTGAGGCTGCGTATCGGTTACGTGTCGCAGGACATCGCTGTGGATGACACCCTGACCGGGGAGGAGAACCTCTACCTGCAGGGCCGCCTCTACCATCTCGACCGGGAGACCATCGCCCGGAGGAGCCGGGAGGTCCTCGAGATGGTGGACCTCACCGGCCGGGCCCGCGACCTGGTCATGACCTACTCAGGCGGCATGAGGAAGCGGCTGGACATCGCCGGAGGCCTGATTCACAGGCCGGAAGTCCTCTTTCTCGACGAACCGACCTTGGGCCTCGACGTCCAGACGCGCCGCCGCATCTGGGATTACATCCGCCTCCTGCGTGAGCGCGAGGGAATCACCGTGTTCATGACCACCCACTACATGGAGGAGGCGGACCAGCTGTGCGACCGGATTGCCATCATGGACCACGGCCGCATCGTGGCCATCGGAACCCCCTCCGAGCTCAAGGCGGGAATCGGGGGCGACCTCCTGACGGTTGACATAACGACCGGCCGAGGGGGGACCCGCGACGGCGGAGTCCAGCCCGACGGCGATGGTGAGCTGCAGGACCTCCTGCTGACCGTTCCAGGCATAAAGCGGGCTTCCCGCGCTTCCGACGGACGCTGGGTGCTCGTGGCCGACCGCGGGGAGGAGTCCGCGCCCGCGGTGTTGGAGGCCATGGGACGGCATGGGCTCCGCGTGAACTACCTGGCGATGAAGAAGCCGACCCTCGACGACGTCTTCCTGCATTACACAGGTAGGCAGCTCCGCGAGGACGAGGGTCAGGAAGACTTCAGCCGGAGGCGGATCGGCCTGAGGAGGGCCCGGATGTGAACACCACGGCGAAGACCACGGCCACACTGCTTTCCGACACCTGGTGGGTGGCATGGAGGGAGATCAAGCGGTTCCAGCGCCAGAAGGTGAGGATCGTCATGATTCTCGTCCAGCCGTTCATCTGGCTTGCCCTCATGGGCAACATGTTCGAGCGGATGGCCCAGGTTCCGGGCTTCCCGGCCGACAGCTACCTCGACTACATGGCCCCCGGAGTGGTGACTATGGTCACGCTGTTCGGCGGCATATTCGGGGGCATGTCCATCGTATGGGACCGGAGGCTGGGGTACCTGAACAAACTGCTGGCCGCTCCCATCGCCAGGTCGGCCGTCGTGAGCGGGAAGATGCTGGCCGTCGGCCTGCAGACCGGGGTGCAGGTGGCCGTCATCTTCGTCATCGCCATGCTGATGGGCGTGTCCTTCAAGACCGGCCCGCTGGGAGCGCTGACGGTCATTCTCCTGGCCGTGCTCCTGAGCCTGGTCTTCGCCGGCATCTCCCTCTCTTTCAGCGCGGTGATAACCTCGCACGAAGCGCTGATGGCGGTGGTGAACTTCCTGACGATGCCGCTCATGTTCACCTCCAACGCCATGATGCCGTTGTCCTTCATGCCTTCGTGGCTTCAGATGATTGCCAAGCTCAATCCCTTGAGCTACGCCATAAACCCGATGCGGTCGCTCTTTCTGACGGGTTGGAACGTGCAGGAGCTTCTCACCGGTGTGGTCGTTCTCGCCCTGGCCGGCTTGGCTCTCGGCCATGTAGCGACATGCCTCTTCCGCCGGTCGCTCGCCTAGCCATGGTGTAGACAATCTCCGAGGTGCCAGAGGGCGGCGTGCCGCTGGGGCCCCCCGGAAGGGTTTTCGCTCCGGCCGGCGAACGGAAACGGCGAAAGAGCTGCGCTCCGAGCCAGCGAGCCTTCCGGCCCCTCCGGGGCTGTGGCTCCTGGCCGGTTCCGAAGCGGCGCCGCCGCCAAGGGTGCCGAGGGCCTCGACGACCCGACGGCTCGAGGGACGGCGCCGCGCCGGACGAGGGTGCACCGGGAAACCGGTGTGCCTCCCGTGCTTGGAAAGGAGCCGCGCCCGGTGTGCTTGACCGCCGGTGCCGCAGAGCGCGGCACCGGTTTTGTCTTCCGCGAAGACGGAAGGAGGAGGTCTTCTAGATGTCCGTGAGACCCGGGAGGAGCGGCCTCGTCATCGGAGGCGTGGTTCTCCTCGTCCTGGCCGTCCTGGCCGGCCTCCACCTCCACACCACCGGACGTCCGGTCCTCACTCTGGCGACCACGACGAGCACCTACGACTCCGGTCTGCTCGACGCGCTCATACCGCCGTTCGAGGAGGCCAACCGCTGCCGGGTGGCCGTGGTCGCGGTGGGGACCGGACAGGCCTTGGGGTTGGGGCGCGCCGGCGACGCCGACGTCCTCCTCGTGCACGCGCCCCAGGCGGAGGTGCGGTTCATGGAGGAGGGACACGGCTCGTCGCGCCACGCGGTCATGCGGAGCGACTTCATCATCGTGGGGCCGCCCGACGACCCGGCGGGACTGTCCACGCTCCCGGAGGGCGCGGACGTCACCGCCGCCCTGACGGCCGTCGCCCACGCGGGCGGAGAGGGGAGGGCGCTCTTCCTCTCCCGCGGAGACGACTCCGGCACGCACAAGAAGGAACTGGCCCTCTGGGCGGCGGCCGGTCTCGTGCCCGAGGGGGCCTGGTACGACGAGATCGGTTCGGGGATGGGAGAGGCCCTGCGCATGGCGGCCGAGCGAGGCGCCTACACCCTCAGCGACCTCGGGACCTACCTGGCCCTCTATGGTCCGGGAACGACGGGCGCCGGGCGCCTCGAGGTCCTGTTCGAGGGTGACCCGGCTCTCTTCAACCCTTATCACGTGATCGTCGTCAACCCTGACCGGCATCCCGCGGTGAACCACCGGCTGGCCGAGGCCTTCGCGGAGTATCTCCGGTCAGACCAGGCCCGCGAGATCATCGGCACCTTCGGGGTCGACAGGTTCGGCCAGCCTTTGTTCCAGGTGCTCGAGGACGAGGGGTCCGGTTAGAGGCTCCGGTTCGCCGGCCTCGCCTTCCCTGCCGGCGTTATGGAGGATGACGGGTGTCGAGGAAGGGAGGACCATGGTTGTCCGCCGTTTCGTCATGGTCTGAGCTCGGGGGCATCATCCTCTTGTCGCTCGCCGTCTCGGGGACGGCCGTCCTTCTCGCCTCGGCCGTAGGGGTGCCCCTCGGGTCCCTGCTCGGCCTCTCCCGCTTTCGCGGGCGGCCGCTCGTGGTCCGCGCCACCTACACGCTCATGGGCCTCCCCCCCACGGTGGCCGGTCTCGCCGTCTACATGCTTCTCCGGGCTCCCGGGCCCCTCGGCGGCCTCGGCCTCATCTTCACGCCGGCGGCGATGGTCATCGCCCAGTGGGTCCTCGTCACGCCCATCATCATCGGACTCGTCGCCGCGGCCGTCGAGGACAAGGACCGCCGCTTCCGCGAGACGGCCGTCCTCCTGGGCGCCACGCCCTGGCAGGCGCGGCTCCTCGTCCTTCGGGAGGCGCGGCCGGCCGTCTTCGCCGCCGTGGTCGCCGGGCTGGGGCGGGCCATGGCCGAGGTCGGCGCGGTCATGCTCGTCGGCGGCAACATCCGCTGGGAGACCCGGGTGATGACGACGGCCATCCTTTTGGAGACGCGCCGGGGCAACTTCGGAGACGCGCTCGTCCTGGGTGGGGTCCTGCTCGTCATCGGGTTCCTTCTCAACTCCGCCATCCACAGATTTCAGACCGGAGAGGGGTGAGGCGGTGCCGGCGGGAGACGAAGTGATGTGCGCCGTCGGCCTCAAGAAGTCCTACGACGGCCGCCTCGTGCTCGACGTCGAGCGGCTCGGCGTCAGGCGGGGTGAGGTCCTGGCCGTCCTGGGCCCGAGCGGGGCCGGCAAGACGACCCTCCTGCGCCTCCTGGCCACCCTTGAGGAGCCTTCGGCGGGGGAGGTCCGCTTCGGAGACCTGGTGTGGGCCGGCAGACTCTCGCCGGCCGACCTTCTCCACTGGCGCCGGCGGCTCTCCTTCGTGCCGCAGAACCCCGTCCTGTTCACGGGGACGGTCCGCTTCAACGTCGAGATGGCCCTCGCCCTGCGCGGCCGGGACGGCCCGGCGGCGTCTGACGAGGTCGAGGCCCTCCTGGACAGGGTGGGGCTCCTGCCTCTCGCCGGAGCCCGCGCCGGCTCTCTGTCCACCGGAGAGGCCCAGAGGGTGTGTCTTGCGCGGGCCCTGGTGACGCGTCCGGACGTCCTCCTGTTCGACGAGCCGACGGCCAGCCTCGACCCGGCCAACGTGGCCATCATAGAGGAGACCCTGCGGGAGGCGGTGCGCGGTTGGCGTCCGGCCGTCGTCATCGTGACCCACAACCTGTTCCAGGCCCGCCGCGTGGCCGACAGGGCGGCCCTCCTCGTGGCTGGGAAGCTGGTCGAGGTCGGGGAGACCGACCGCCTGCTGGACCGGCCGTCCGACCCCAGGACGGCGGCTTTCGTGAGAGGGGAGATGGTCTACTGACGAGACAGGGTGATTTCCGCAAGGTCATCTCTCTGACCGAGGCGAAGCGTCTTGTCCGCCGGGCCCTGGGTCCAGGCGGCTCTCCTGCGGCGGGCCGGGTCCGGCGGCCGGCCCCGGAACGTGTGCCGCTGGCCGAGGCCGCGGGACGCGTCCTGGCCGAACCTGTCGTGGCCGCCGAGGACGTTCCCGCCTTCGACCGCTCGACGGTCGACGGCTACGCGGTCATCGCCGAGGACACCTTCGGCGCCGCGGAGGGCGCACCCGCCCTGCTCGAGGTCGTCGGGACCGTCGAGATGGGGCGCCCGGCGGGCTTCCGTCTCACGGCCGGGCAGGCGGGGGCGGTCCCGACCGGCGGGTCCCTTCCCGAGGGGGCCGACGCCGTGGTCATGGTCGAGCACAGCGTCATTCCGGGTGAGGGACTCGTCGAGCTGACCCGTCCCGTCGCGCCGGGTGAGAACGTCGTCCGGGCGGGGGAGGACATCAGGCGGGGCACCGAGGTCCTGCCGGCCGGACGGCGCCTCGCCCCGGCGGACGTGGGGGTCCTGGCCGCCGTAGGGGTGACCGAGCCCGTGTGTTTCGCCCGCCCGCGGGTGGCCGTCATCCCCACCGGGGACGAGATCGTGCCCCCCGACGCCCCGGTCTGCCGGCCGGGTCAGGTGCGGGACGTGGTCTCGGTCGCCCTGGCCGCCCTCATCAGCCGGGACGGGGGCGTGCCACGGGTCTCCGACGTGGTCCCTGACCGGCGCGAGGCGCTCGAGGCGGCCGTGTCCGGGGTCCTGCCTGAGAGCGAGCTCGTCCTCGTCCTCGGGGGGAGTTCGGTCGGGGCGCGCGACCACACCGCGGCGGTCATCGACAGATGCGGGCCGCCCGGCGTGCTCTTCCACGGTCTGGCCCTGAAGCCCGGCAAGCCGACCCTTTTCGGCGTGTGCGGAGGGGTGGGCAAGGGTGACCGAGCGGTGGCCGTCTTCGGGCTTCCGGGGCACCCGGTGTCCGCCCTGGTCGTGTATCGCCTCCTCGTGCGGACGGCCCTGCGCCTTGTGGCCGGCGAGGCCGTGCCGGCGTGGCGCGACGAGGCGGGCGCCGACCCGCTCGAGGCCACCGTCGCGGCGACACTCACCCGTGCGGTCCCGTCCGACCAGGGGCGTGAAGACTATGTCTGCGTGAGGCTCCGCCCTTCGGAGGCGGCCCCGCCGCCTGCGGGGGCCGGGGCCGGTCCGCCGGGCTCCGGACGGGGTGCCGTCCTTCTGGCCGAGCCTGTCTTCGGCAAGTCGGGGCTCATCACCATGCTCGCTCAGGCCGACGGCCTCGTCCGCATCCCCGCCGGACGGCGCGGGCTCGAGCCCGGGACAGAGGTCGAGGTGATCCTTCTTGACTAGGAGCTTGACTGGGAGCGGAGTCTACGTCGGGGCCACCCCGCTGGATGAGGCCTGCTCGCGGTTTCTGACCGCCGTGGACCTCCGCCCGCTCGAGGCGGAGGAGGTCCTCGTCGAGGAGGCGGCGGGCCGGGTCACGGCCGGGGTCGTCACGGCCCGGCTTTCCTCACCCCACTACCACGCCGCGGCCATGGACGGCTACGCCCTTCGGGCGGAGGCGACCTACGGGGCTTCCGAGCGGAGCCCGGTGAGGCTCGAGCTCGCGGATGTCCCCGGCGGTCTCCGGGCCGTGCGCGTCGACACCGGCGACCCGCTCCCGGAGGGATGCGACGCCGTGGTCCCTCTCGAGGACGCTCTTCTGGTGGAGGACGGCCTCGCCGGCGCCCGCGCCGACCCGGGCGCCGGCCTCGCCGACGGGAGGCGGGCCGGCGCGGAGGCGGAGGCGCAGGCGGTCGAGCTCCGCGCGGCCGTCTACCCCTGGCACCACGTGCGCCTCCAGGGGGAGGACGTGGTCGCCGGGCAGGTCCTCTTCGGCGAGAACCACCTCCTGACACCGGCCGACGTGGGCGTGCTCCTCGCCGCCGGAGTGCGCCGCGTCGCCGTCAGGCGCCGCCCGGTGGTGACCTTCATCCCGACCGGTGACGAGGTCGTGAGTCCTCTCCGGCGGGAGGAGCTGCTTCCGAGGCCCGGGCAGATCGTCGAGACGAACGGGACCGTGGCTCGGCTCACCCTAGAGTCGTGGGGCGCGGAGGTGAGACTGGCCGCCCCCGTTCCGGACGACCCCGACCTCCTCGCCCGCGCGCTGGACGAGGCCCTCCGGGCGTCGGACATGGTCCTCATAGGGGCCGGCTCCTCGGCCGGGCGCGGCGACTTCACGGCCCGGGTCATCGCCGGCCGGGGGCGGGTCCTGGTCCACGGGGTGGCCGTCCGGCCGGGGAAACCGGTGGTGCTGGGAGTCGCGGAGGCGGAGGGGGTGACGGGGGCGGCAGCGGGGGTGGCAGG
>ENA-OSAF01000488-OSAF01000488.1-marine-sediment-metagenome-genome-assembly--contig:-NODE-488-length-11676-cov-23.596592_pt1 | contig 11676 bp, 14 predicted proteins | sample MGYA00237872_ERZ529318 | MGnify/ENA primary metagenome ERZ529318 (study PRJEB26369, sample SAMN03142813) | marine sediment metagenome | biome: marine; feature: borehole; material: sediment... | reverse complement strand
GAGTTCAGACGTGTGCTCTTCCGATCTACGCTGAGACCGGTCCCGTGACGGCCGCAGCGGCAAGAGAAAAGCGGCAACCCGTCGGCTTCCAGAAAAACGGCAAACGGGTCGGCTGTTTCCAACACGATTACGTCGCCCGGAGCAAGGCGGGCTACGTCACTTACCGTTGCCTTCACATGTTCTATTACCGCAGATAGCGTTACCGGCAAGCCGGAAAGCGAAGGCCCCGAAGTAAAATCCCTCTCATCGACGGCAAAAGCGAGTTTTACCGTTAGTTGCCCCCGGGGAAAACCCGGAATCTCGAACGCGTAATGCGTCTCCACGTAGTCGCCGGGCAGCGGGCGCACAAGGTTTTCTATCTCCTTCACGCATACCTGCGCTTCCATGGAAAGCGATTCTCCTGCCGCTCGCCCGATTGCGCGAAAAAACTCTTCCAACACTACTGCTTCTCCATCAGTCACGGGAGATTCGTCAGCGGCGGACAGCGGCTCACCGCCCAGCAAGACGTCGCACACCGCATGCGCGAATCCCACCGGGCGGACAACCGCCCACAAGGATTTATCTCCCAGCATTATGCGTGCCGATACTGCTCCCCCGTCTGAAGTGCTCCCCTCCGTACATCCCACATTTCTCCCCAACATCACGCTTAATTCGGAAGAAACAGCTCTGGAAAACCTCGCGGGAAACCAATAAGGAAGAATATTCTTCGGCGGAATTTCGGCCAACGGTAATATCTTTCTCATCTTTTTCCCCCTTCCGGCGGTTCGCCTTTTGCCAGGCTCATTCTGAGGATCACCACATCCACCCGCCGGTTTTTGCTCCGGTTTCTTTCATTCGTGTTGGGTACCACAGGCCGGTATTCACCGTATCCGGCTGCAGAAAGGCGTTCCGGCGGCACTTCATTTGCTAAAATATGGAGAACAGCCGTGGCCCGCGCGGTAGACAGTTCCCAGTTTGACCTGTACCTTTCTGTGCGTATCGGCAGATCGCACGTGTGTCCCTCCACGCGCACGTGGTTCGGTATCCCAGATAAAAACCCGGACAGTGCCTTCATCATCCTTGTACCGTCCGGTCCTATATCAGCACTTCCGCGATCAAACAGCGTCGAGTCGGCAAACCTCACCACCAACCCTCTCTCCTGCCGTATGACATCTGCAGCAATTCCGCGGCCGGAAAGGTATTCACGGAGCGATTTTTCGACCGCATCGAGTTGAGGCAGGTCCCACGTGACCGGTTCGCCTGCTGTTTCTTCCAGCGTTTCCATCAAAAATTCCGCGCCGAGCGCGCGGGTCACTGAAGCTACTGCCTGTTTAAACTTTGCCTGGTTCAATGAAGTCATGGCAAACAGGAGCACGAACATGCACAGCAGCAGGGTTACCATGTCGGCGTACGTGATCATCCAGTGCGGGGAAGGCTTCACCCACGGCAGGCCTCCGTCCTCCCCCTTATCCCGCCAGCTTCTCACGCCGGGAACCCCCTTCTACGGTATTTTTCAGCACCGACCTCAATTTCTGCTCGACCAGCCGCGGGTGCTCCTCTTCCGCGATGGACAGGATGCCCTCCAAAATAATTTCCTTAGCCACTACCTCTTCTTGGGACCGTAACCTCAACTTGCCTGCCAGCGGTATGAAAATCAGGTTGGCCAGGACCACGCCGTAGAAGGTCGCAACCATCGCCATTGCAAAGTGGACGCCTACCTCCTCCGGGGTCTTCAGCTTCGGCAGCATCTGAATCATCCCGGTAACGGTACCGCAGAGGCCGAAAGACGGCGCCATCGCGCCGGCCATTTCAAAGATCCCCTGGCCTATTCGGTGCCGGTCGCGGAGATAAAGAATCTCCGCGGCCAGCACATCCCGAATGTAAGAAACGCTCATCCCGTTCACGATCATCCTTATACCCTGGGCCATGAACGGGTCGCGAATTTTCGGAAGGTCTTCCTGCAGGGAGAGGTGCCCGCTGCGCTGTACTTTTCCCGCCAATTCCACAAGTTTCTGCACTATTTCCGGAAGCGGCATCTGGCGGGTGATAAAAGCCCTTTTGAGAATCGACCCTGTCCGTATGATGTCCGTCATGCGGTAACTTATCGTAACCGCTGCCGCCGTTCCGCCGAAGACGATCAGCGCCGCTTCCGGGTTCCAGAACAAAGAAAACGGCCCGCCCGACCTGACGCCCCACAGCACCAGGCCGAGCCCGAACACGATACCTATGATTGTCGCCCGGTCCATCACGCCACCAGCCTTTCGAGCCAGAATACCTGCGTGCAATGCGAGCAAATGCGCGGGCCGTCCGCAGTTACAACAGCTTCTGCTTTAAGGCAATAAGGACAAATGCGGAGCAAAGCAATCACCTCTTAAGGTTGGCTAGTTCCTGAAGTACTTCATCGCTGACCGTAATGATCCGCGCATTTGCCAGAAAGCCGCGCTGGGCAATAATCATCTTGGTAAATTCGCGCGCCAAATCGACGTTCGACATTTCCAGCGCCCCGGAAACTATACTCCCTGCACCGCCAACCTTTGCTTCATTGAACGTCGGAGCTCCGGAGGCCGGCCCATCCTTGTAGCAATTATCACCGAGGCGAAGCAACCCGTTAGGTGCGCTGAACTTTGCCAAAGCTATGCGTGCGATTACCTTCGTTAAACCGTTAGAATACACGCCGGTTACCGTACCTTTATCATCTATGTTCACCGTCACGAGTTCCCCCGGCGCGTTGCCGTCACTGTCCGCTACAACTGCCGTACTTTCTCCGGCATACTGGGTAAGTCTTGAAAAATCCATTTTAATGTTTATACCCGCGCCGTCTGCAGTCTGGAAACTTATACTATCGCCGACGATGGAAATCACGTTTCCGGAAAGGCCGAAACCAACCTCACCGGACGACGAGCAGGGTACCGAATCTCCCATGGGGTCGGTAACCTTCGCAGACCAATGCCAGTTATTGTTGCTGGTTTTTTCAAATACCACGCTCACGGAGTACAGCTCTCCTTTCGGGCCGTAAGCGTTGAACTGCACGTTGTGGGTGTACGGCTTGTACGAGTATGCAATGCTGTTGCTGCCCGATTCGAAAACCAGGGACTGCTTGTCGCCGCCAAAGGTGATCGCCGCGCTCTCACCGTTTGCCGTTACCGTTACACCGGTAATATCATTTCCATCCGCGTCGGTCACGCGGCGGATGGTGCCGTCCTGGTCAAACTCTATATACCCGGACTGGACGGACAGATCGGCGTTCCCGGCGCTCATCGCCCACCGCCAGCGGTCGAACCCGCCTGTAGGTTCCATTGTTACAGTCACCGGCACAGTTCCCGACGGCATTTCCACGTTTAAAACGTTTCCACCCTGCGCGGCGTAAACACCGTTATCCGTGGCGTTCAAATTTTTTGCAAAAACTGCTTCCGTGGTCTGCGCTGCAGCAATTGAAAAAGCGTCCCTGTAAGAAACGGGTTTCAGCGAAGCCTCGGACCTGTCGGAACCCAAGATGCCGTCCCGGGCCTCCCAGCCGAGGACGCGCCGCCCGGCGGCGTCCACCAGGTAGTCGTCGGCGCTCCACCTGAACGCTCCCGCCCTGGTGTAAACTTTACCCTTTTCATCCGCCAGCACAAAAAATCCGTCGCCGTCGATGGCCAGGTCGGTCGGCTTATTCGTGATCATTAACCCGCCCTGCGCCTGGTCGCTCTCTGTTGCGGCTACGTTCACTCCCAAGCCGAACTGCAGGGGAGCTCTGCCGCTGCCCTCGCCCGACGGCGCGCCGCCCACGCGTACCACCTGGGCCAGCATGTCGGAAAATACCGAACGCCCCGCCTTAAAACCCGGGGTGTTCACGTTGGCAATGTTGTCGCTCACCACATCGAGGTTCTTTTGGTGGGCGTTGAGGCCCAGCACTCCCGTAAACAAACTTCTCAGCATTTAACCACTCCTTCTTTGCAGTATTTGAGACAATATATCCTTCATATCCTCAAGCACTTCCAGCTGCCGCAGCTGTGCCAGCTGAGTCACGAAGTCCCGTGCGTCAACCGGATGAAATGGGTCCTGGTGCCTGAGTTCCTCGATGAGAATTTTTAAAAACGCGTCCCTGTCGAGGGACGCGCTTGCAGTACCGCTTGCCACAGTCTGCAGATTTTGAGTCACCGGTGTAATCAAAATAACCTCTCCTTCCCTAGCAAAATATGCTCAATACCTTTTCTGCTTTTTTAAAAGCCTTCTGGTGCGAACCATTTGCTCCCGTCCGCACCGCAATCGGCACATGGCCCCACTCGCTCTTCAGCGCAGCGGCCACCGCGGGAACGACGCTGTTGGCGATGCCTGCCGCCGCAGGACTCGCGGCAAACATCTGCAAAGACAGGTTACTGCCCCTCAGCGCGGCGGTCACTTCAATCTTCCCGGTTCCCTGCGGCTCTATTGAAACCGTGAGCCTGCCGGACAATCTCTGCTCCGCGGGAAGCGATCTAGCAACCGCCGCTGCCTTCAGTTTTTCGGTCTTCACCTCCGCGTCGTACTTTAGAAAAGCGCCCGTCGCAGGAACAGGTGTTTGCCTGCCGCCTTTATCGTCTTTTAAACCGGAAATAATCTCCCTACTGACATGATCGCCAGTCGGAAATTCAGACGCCACCCGTTTCTGTCCGTCGGGTCTTGCATTGCGGGCTTCGAGCGCATCCGCACCTGCAGCTGAGCCTGTCTTCTCAGAATACTCCGTTCTCGCCGGCAATTTCCCCGCCGCGCCGGCGGCGCCGGTTTTTCCCTCAGCCTCCAGGCCGCCGGGTTTTGCCTTTGTGCCGCCGTCCGTGCCGGAAGCGCTAACCACCTGCCCGTCTCTCAAAGGCGCCGCTTCATGCAGCACGACCTCTCCATCAGCGGGGGCTGAAAGCGGCTTACCGGGCAAAGCAGAAACGGCGCTCTCTGGTGTACCGGCATTTCCTTTCCCGATTCCCGAACTGCTGGTTTTTGTTTCAACATCACCGCGCGCGCCGAAAATCCTCGCGCTTCGGGTTGTACCCTGGCTTTCTTCATGGCTCAGATCCGGCAACTCCATTCCAAACCGTCCCGCGCTTTCTGCTGCAGATTTTCCTTGGCCTAACACTGCCAAACTATTCTCATCTCCGTATTTCTCCTGTTCGGCAGCCGCGCCGTCCTCCGACGGGGCAATGCCGGCGGTATGGCAGCCCGCCGCACCGATGATCGACAAAAGGAGCAGAGCAAAGGCGTCATCTTGCTTGAACGCGAAAAGATCCTGCTCACCCGGCGTACCGGTCAAACCAAAAACGGGCGCATATGATATCGTCAACCTCATCACCTTCTTTCTTTTGTTGATTTTTTTGCTGAAGCATCACCTCCTTATCTTTTAAAACACCTATGCCCTTTGCCATGCGGCGAATACCGCAGGCTTCGCGCTCTACCATGTCCAAAGCATGTCGCGCTTCTTTTATCTTTTCTTCGTATCCGAACAGAACGCGCGCCGCAGAATCGAGAAGCAGACCACGCATCCCTACAGGTATGGAATCACACACCGAACGAACGCGCTCGGCTTCGGTCTCCAAGTTTTTAAGCGATGCTGCTGCTTCTGTCACCCTGTAACCGGCCGCCTTTTCCAGCAGGCCGTAGAGTTTCGACAGCCTTACGTACCGCACTCGAAAACCAGCTCCTTCAACCTTTCCCGGCTTTCGTTAAACGGCGCTTTTTCAGTTACATCCTGCCTTAAAAATTCCATCAGGGAATTGATCTTCGCCCGCGCGTTGTCGTACCGCGGGTTGTTTCCCGGCGTGTACGCTCCCACTGCAATGAGATCCTCTACCGACTTGTACGCGGCCAGAATTTCCCGCGCTTCCCGTGCGGCGCTCATATGCTCTTCATCAACGATGTCGGGCATGAGGCGCGAAACGCTTTCCAGCACGTCTATTGCCGGGTAATGCCCCCTGCCGGCCAGACTCCGCGACAGAACGATGTGGCCGTCGAGGACGCTCCTCACAGAATCGCTTACCGGTTCGGTCAGGTCGTCCCCCTCCACGAGCACCGTGCAGAACAAAGTTATGGAGCCGCGCTGCGAAGGACCGGCGCGCTCCATCAATTCTGCCAGCTTTGAAAAAACCGAAGGAGGATATCCTCTCGTTGCAGGCGGCTCGCCCGACGCCAAACCTACTTCGCGCAGGGCGTGGGCCAACCTCGTCACGGAGTCTATTATCCAGACGACGTGATTTCCTTGATCCCGAAACCACTCTGCAATGACCGCTGAAGTTTTCACAGCTCGCGCGCGCATCAATGCCGGAGCATCTGCCGTAGCGGCGACGACCACCGTGCGCGCCATGCCTTCGCGGCCCAGCACGCGATCCGTAAACTCTCTCAACTCCCGCCCCCGCTCTCCTACCAGAGTAACGACACACTTGTCCGCTTCCGTGTTTCGAACGATCATACCGAGCAAGGTGCTCTTTCCCACGCCGCTTCCGGCAAATATCCCTATGCGCTGGCCGTGCCCGCACGTAAGCAGGGCATCTATCGCCCTCACTCCCGTAGGCAAAGGATTGCATATCAGCGGCCGGGCAAGAGGCGGTACAGTGTTCTCTTCGAAGGCAGCTTTTTCGCATCCGTCGAGAGGCGTTCCCCCGTCGATGGGCCTCCCTGCCCCGTCGAGCACGCGTCCCAGAAGAAAGTTACCCACGGGAACTCCCGCTTCTTCTTCTTGAACCACCCACCATCCAGGTGATATCTTACCGTTTCTGTCCAAAGGCGACAGTATTACCGTGCCGTCACCGTTAAAGGAGATCGCCTCAGCCAGACATGACTCTTCCAAAAAATAAGGCGGGCAGATCCGGCACACCTTTCCAGAACTCCGCCACCCGGACGCCAAAAAAGATTGTCCGGCGGAAGACGTCAACTTACCGTAAACCTTGCAGCGCAAAATATTTCACTCCTTTTCTAAGCATCTTTGCCGATCAAATGGCAAACTGTCTCTCTGAGACTTTTAAGAGCAGCCTCCAATCTTATACAAACCCTTCCGTCGAGTACCTTGTCGTCCGTCTCAATCACGCAGTCCCCTTCTTTAAGAAGAGGACTGCTCACTACCTGCACGTTACTGAACTCACCAAGCGCGCTTTTTACTTCAGCAGCAGCAGAACTCATCACTGCCAACCTGACCTTTTGTTTATCCAACATACCTTCTTCCACGGCCAGGCGCAGCGCTTCCTTGACGGCGCTGATCGTCGTTTCTCTGTTTACTTCTCTCAGAGCGACTTCACGCACGACCTCAATAATCTTATCCTCCACATGCTGCAGTAGTTGCTTGTTCACAGATTCAATCTTTTGCAATGAGACGTGCATATCAGACACCGCTTCTTCAGCCAGCGCGGTTACATTCTTTACGCAGTCGAGCAGCTTTTCCAGTTCCGCTTCCAGTTCACTGCTTTTCTCCGTCAAATTCTGCTGTGCAGGAGGCTCGCGTAACGCCTTGCTTTCTTCCTCGGTTCGACTTATTTCTTCGACACCGCGCACCCCAACTAACTGACAGGCCTTTATAATTCTAAGCAACGTATTCATCTCCTTTTTCCAGCAAAACGACCTTGCCTTCTGCTTCCAACTTTCTCGCTACATCGACGATCCTCTGACGCGCCTCTTCAACTTTGAGCCGGGGCACCGTGCCGAGCGTATCCAAGACGTCCTTCACTATTTCTGCTGCATCGTCGGACATGGCGCGGAAGAATTTTTCCCGAACGTCCGGCGTTACGCCCTTCAGCGCCATGGGGAGATCTTTATATACGTCCACATGCCGGAGGACCTTCTGGAGATCGCGATCATCTATACGTGTGAGGTCGTCAAACACGAACATATTCCTCCGTACTTCATCCGCAAGAACTGCGTCCTTAGCAGACATGTAATCGAGTACCGCCCTTTCTATTCCATGCCCCACGCGGCTTAACACTTTTGCAGCTGTTTCCGCTCCTCCGGAAACCACCTCGCCGCTGATTGAAAATGTCCGCCGCTCAAGGTAGGCTTCCAGACCTGCCAGTACGGACGGGTCAAAACGCTTCAAAGTTGCCAACCGGAACACTACCTCGGGTTGTTTTTCTTTGGATAGGTTTTCTAAAACCCTGGCTGCCTGATCGGGAGGCAGGTGCGCCAGCACTACAGCAATCAGCTGCGCCCGCTCACTCGCAAGACATCCTGCCAGCCGTTCCGGGTCAGCCCGCCTCGCGACGTCCATGGGCGGTACCGTAAGTCCCGCCGAAAGTTTTTCAACAATGCGCGCCGCTTTATCTTTCCCGTATGCCTTTTCCAAAAGCGATCGCGCTTTATCAAACCCGCCCTCCGCAACCGAAACCGCTGCTGTACACAGATTATGGAACTCCTTGAGCAGGCTCTCCACTTTTGCAGACTGTACAGGCTTCAAAGCCGCAATTGCAAGGGTGAGCATTTCTGCCTCGTGTTCGCTCAGATTTTTAAGCACAAGCGCCGCCGTGTCCGAATCTAACGCGGATAAAACGACCGCCGCTTTTTCCGTGCCGGTCATCGCTCGTCGCCCCTTTCCCTCATAAATGCGCGTATAGCGTTAGCAGCCGCAATCGGGTTCCTTCGTATTGTATCTGAAACTAATTCAGCAGTGCTCCGGGACGGAACTACTTCTAGTACCGTTCCCGGTACACTCGCTGGAGTTCTTCTCCTCTTGAGCAACACTACAGCAATGGCGACCGCCGCTACAACAACAGCAAGAAGAGCAGCGGCCAACTCGATAATTCTTCGATCTTTCCACCAGGGAATCACTTCCTCCTGGGGCGGCTCTCGCGGCGGGATCCCAGCAACTACGACCGACTCCGTCTGTACTCCGGCTGCTGCGGCAACCAGTTTAATAACCCTCGCCTCTTCCTCCGGCGAGAGGACAGCCGGAACAACGGCAGCAACGCTGATCTCTTTTACGGTACCGGCCGGCTTTGTAATCTGACGCCTGGTTACCGGAAACTCGAAATTTTCGATTGTTTTCTGCCTGCTGTACTGCCCGCTCCCATCGCCCGGTGCAGGGGTAAAGTAACCGGGAATATTTGAGTTCGCGCCGGGAACCCCTCCCGGCACCGGACCGCTGCCCTGGTATGATTCTGACTCCTGCTGGCGGCTTCTCACGAGTGGCGCGTCTGCTTTTTCCTCAGTGATCACTTCAGACGTAGGGTCAGTTTCTACGCGAACAGAAACTACCGCGCCCGGCCCAAAAGCAGCGTTAAGCACGTTCAGTACGGATTGTTCTATTCTTCTGGATAAATCTTCGCTTTCTACGCTGAAGTCGTCCCAGCGCAAAATTTTTCCTCTGCTATCTGTTACTACCACCTTTTGAGGCTCCAGGTTCGGCACTGCTGCTGCCACCACATTGGCAATCGCCCTGACGTCCGCCGGAGACAGCTCTATTCCTGGTTTAGTGCTGACCACGACAGATGCGGTCGGCGAAGTCTTTTCCCTTATAAAAGGGCTGTTTTCGGGAAGGGCAATGTGCACGCGTGCGGACTCCACGCCGGCAAGCGAAGACACAGTGCGGGCCAGTTCACCCTCAAGTATCCGCTTGTGCTGCAGGGAACGGTCCGATTCGGTCAAACTAACCTGCGACTTATCGAGCAGTTCGTACCCGGCACTGCCCTGCCGGGGGACGCCCCGGCCGAGCGTCTCCACCCGCGCCAGGGGCAACTTGTCCGCGGGAACAAGCACGCGCTGGCCGCTCTGGTCGAGTTTATACGGTATCTTTTCGGCGTCCAGCGCCCTCGTCACCTCGCCTACGGCGGAGTAATCCCCGGTATAGAGCGTGACGTACCCGGACCCCTTCGCCGCGTATGCGGCCCACAATATAAGGGCGAAGGCCGCCGCCCCCGCGGCAACAATCAGGTACCGCCGGGCCGGAGACGATTCGCCCCACATTTTCTGGACAGAATCCTTCAGTGAAAGCACGCGTTCTTTAAAGTTCAAAACCCACCCACCTCACAAAACTCAAACCTGCATGTGCATTATTTCCTGGTACGCCTCAATGGCACGGTTGCGCAGCTGCAGCGCCAGTGACAGCCCAATGATAGCCTTTTCGGCATTGATCATCACCGTATGCGTATTCACTGCCTTTCCCTCTGCGAACCCGGAAGACGCCCTTCCGGTGTCATCCATCAATTCCTTCAAAACCGCCGCGAAGTCTTTCAACGGCTGAAAGCTCTCGGGCTTTTGCAAAACTGCATCTGAAATGCCGCTTACGCCTTTGAGCAACATTATCATCCCCTTTTTCTGCTTATTTTGAAGATATTTCTAAAGACTTCAGCACCATGTTGCGCGATGTGACCAGCGCGGTAACGGACGCTTCGTAGGCCCGCGACGCCGCCATCAGGTCGACCATTTCGGCGGCGATGTCCACGTTCGGCATCCGGACGTACCCGTCGGGGCCGGCGTCCGGGTGAGACGGGTCGTACTTCAGCTTCGGCGGCGCGGGGTCTTCCACGACGGAAGACACGATCACGCCGCCGTTGTTCCCGACGGAAAATACGGGCACGCGCCGGCGGTACGGCCCTCCCTGCGGCGTCCGTGTAGTCTCCGCGTTCGCCAGATTTTCGGCCACAAGGTCCATTCTCAAACGCTCCGCAGTGAGCGCCGACCCGCTTATGTTAAATGAGCTCAGCAGCAACCCTAACGCCTCCCTTCCGTAGCGATCAACCTGGCTATTGCAAGCTGGCCCGAGACAGCCTTTATCACTGTTTGGTAGTACAAAGAATTCTCTACCATCCGTACCAGCTCGGCATCCGGGTCCACGTTGTTGCCGTCATTTCTCCAGCTGGTAACGCTATCACGCACCAGCTTCAATCCGCTACCCGTTCTACCAGATAGATGAGCAGGATGTGTCTTTTCGAGCGGCAGCGACTCTTTCGCTTTTTCCAGCACGACATCGAACCTGTGATAACCGGGCGTTTCCACATTGGCCAGGTTTGCGGCAATGCACGCCTGTTTCAGCGATGCCATATTCAACGAATTCTCCAGCAATGACAGCAAACTCACCAAATTACGCGGCGCCGGAAGCCCCGGCGTTTACGCCTGGGGAGGAGGCGCCGCTCCCTCCTTTCTCCGTCCGCAGTTTCTCATACTGCCAACCGTCGGCCCGCTGCAGGAGTTTCATGTGCCTGTACGATATGCCCTGGCAGACGCGTTTGCCTGAACCATCTTTGATGTCGAAATACCCGCTGGCGCGAACAGCCACCCGGCCTACCCAGCGACCGACGTATTTGCCTTCCGGAACGTCGGCCACCACCAGGTCGCCGGTCATGAAACCGAAATGCATTTTCTGCCTGGCCCGGTGGCTTACCGGAAAACCATACTTGTCGGTGTTGCACATCTTCCGGGTCCCCCGCCCGAGGGCCAACCAGACCTGGACATATTCCTGCTTGATTGTAATTTCTTCGGGTGTGCTCTCGCCTACGCAACAAGCGTCGTAATAATGAGTCTTGGGCAGGCCCATTTTAAGCCGGTTGTATTTGGTTCGCGCACCGGTGCCGCACTCCACCAGCAGGCCGGTGCTATTCAACCTTTTGTACAGCGCCCACCGGGTTGCGTTCATCATGGCCGCGTCCTTGAGAGGCTCTTTGAGCTTCTTCAGCACTTTGAACAGGTTTTCTGCCCGAATCTGGTCAACCTTACGCTTGGATTGCTGCAGCTTCTCCAACCATTCCTGCGGCTGCATCAAACTCTATT
>ENA-OSAF01000486-OSAF01000486.1-marine-sediment-metagenome-genome-assembly--contig:-NODE-486-length-11695-cov-29.383591_pt1 | contig 11695 bp, 13 predicted proteins | sample MGYA00237872_ERZ529318 | MGnify/ENA primary metagenome ERZ529318 (study PRJEB26369, sample SAMN03142813) | marine sediment metagenome | biome: marine; feature: borehole; material: sediment... | reverse complement strand
CTGGAAAAAAATCTGTTGGGATTGCGGAGGCTTGAACTGAACAGCATCTACGAAATCAGCCGCCTGATGACCTCGATCGTCGAACTGGACAAGGTTCTGGACCTCATAACGAATTCGATGATCATAATTTACAAGGCCGAGCTAGGTTTTGTCGGCCTTCGCGAGGGTGATAAAATCAGGATAGCGCAGGCTAAAGGTGAATACGGCCACCTATTGATTGGGAAGGAATGGCCGATGGTCCAACCGTTGATTGAGCAGGTTTTTTCAAAAGTTGAGCCGTCATATCTGAGTATTGAGGAATTAATGACTTTACCGGGTCTCACCGGTTTAGAGATTGCCCCCGGGAATGAAATCATGGTTTATCCCCTCTGGACTGCTTTGGGTGCCGTCGGGCTGTTAGGTATAGTGGCCCCTGTTTCCCTGGATGACAACGGTAGCAAAAACCTGCAGATATATGCGAACTTCGCCGCGGTAGCCCTGGCCAACGCGAAGCTTATCCGCCGCCTGGAAAGAGAAGCCGAAACCGACTTCTTGACCGGTTTCTTTAATAAGCGTGCCTTGCGAAACTTACTGATCGTCGAACTTGAGAGGATAACAAGGTACGGTACACCCCTGTCGGTTATTTTCCTGGATATAGATGACTTCAAGACTTACAATGATACTTTTGGTCACATGTCCGGCGATATAGTATTGCAGAAGACGGCAGAGATAATAAGAAAATCCATCAGGCTAGTGGATATTGCGGGCCGTTACGGGGGCGAGGAATTTGTAATCATTCTTCCGGGGACAAAAGAGGAAGGTGCTGTAGCAGTGGCGGAAAGAATACGGAAATCTATAGAGATTTACCCTTTCCCGCACCGCCGGGTCACGGTGAGCCTTGGCGTAGCCTCGGCCAAAACAAATGATTCCGTTGATTCGCTGCTTGCAAGGGCGGATCAGGCCTGTTACCAGGCGAAGAAACAAGGGAAAAACCGCTTCTGCTTGGACCCATCGTAACAATATTCCCTTCAATTGCTTACGGGAGATATTGAAAGGAGCGTAGAGCAAAATGATACAAGCCCTTTTGGCACTCTTACCACTGGTGGCTATGAGGAAACGCTCCTTGATACGAGAACAACCCCCTGGGGTTGGATGGAAAAGACCCTCTGGCCGAGGGTTGGCAGTGAGAATTTACCCGTGATTTTAGGGGGGTAGGCCGATGAAGGAGGAACCATTGCACCTGGATCATAAGGAACTTTTGGAAGAAGCAGGATTACGGCAAATACAGGAGCGAATAACTACAGTCACGGGCCTTGCGATTTTAGTGACAGACCCCGACGGCAACGCGATCACCAGGGTAAGTAATCTTTGCCCTTTCTGCGCAATGATCAATAATACGGACCCGGGTCAAGCGCGTTGTAAGGCTTCCCGGGTTGAAGCGGCAAAGGCCGCTGCTAAATCTGGGCACCCCAAAACGCGGCGATGCTCAAGAAGCTTATTGAAATCGGGCAGCTGATATCTTCCAGTTTAGAAATGGACGTGATCATTGAATATACGTTACAAAGCCTGAAGGAGGTCGTAGGTGCCAAGTGGTGTGCGCTGGGGCTGCGGGACAAAGAAACAGGAGAAATGGTGCTGAAGGGGAGCCTGGGAGTCAGCAGGGAATTGCCCGGAAAGGCTGAGCGAGTGCCGGTAGAAGGTACGATCCTAGGTGAGGTGCTGAAAACGGCGAAGTCGCTGATCGTGGAAGATCTGGCAAAGTACGATCGTTCTTTGCGCCTGCCATATTGGAGCAAAGATATCCGTTCGGTTGCCGTGGTTCCCGTCCAGGCCAGGGGAAAGATACTGGGTGCGCTGATTGTATGCACGCCTTTCCCCCGGTACTGGGAAGAAAATGAGGTTGGTTACCTGTCGATCATAGCCAGTCAGGTGGGCCTGGCAATAGAGAACGCACAGCTTTACGAATCGTTACGGGAATATTACATGAGCGTTGTAAGGACGCTGGCCGCAGCGTTAGAAGCAAAAGATAAGTATACGCAGGGTCATTCATTGCGGGTAGCGCGGTGGGCGAGGGCTGTAGCTGCAGAAATGGGGCTTTCTGACAAAGAACAGGAAATGGTTTATATAGGGGGTCTCTTACATGACATAGGAAAGGTGGGGGTAAGGGAGTATATACTGCTCAAGACAAGCAAGCTTACACCGGCAGAACAAAAAGAAATACAGTCTCATCCGAGCATGGGAGCAAAGATCCTGGAACCGGCAAATCTCCCCAAAGAAGTAGTTGAAGCGGTTCTTTACCACCACGAAGACTATGGCGGCGGTGGTTATCCGGAAGGCATCGCTGGTGAAAAGATACCCCTTTTGGCCCGGATCATCAGGGTGGTGGACTCTTATGACGCCATGATGTCGGACAGGCCTTATCGCAGGGCGTTTTCCCAAAAGTGGGTAATAGAGGAACTAAGGCGTTGTTCCGGGAAGCAGTTTGACCCGGCAGTGGTAGAAGCAATGAAAAAGGTTTTAGAGCGAGATAAATCGACCTGGATCTAAAGATTCGCAAAGACGGCCGATTATGTTTTTTACACGCACGTACTTTCGGTTGAAAGGAGATGTTAAAGTGGATAAGAGTCGGTTAGAAATGCTTGCTGAGGAACTGGGGGCCAGTGAGCAGGAAGGAAAACTGTGGCGCAAACTCTTGCTAGGAGCTGTTTCGGGTACTACCGGAAATAATTTGCGCGAAACGCTACGGGAACCCCTGCTCGGGCTGCTTGAAGAACTGGAACCTACGGCGCTGGGGGCAAAGCTAAAGCTTGTCATCGAGCGTGTACCAACTTTTCCAACAGCTGAACTTTTTCCGCTGGTTCTGGAACTCTGTGGTGAGCTGCGCCACGACAGGGAGCAAGCCGTCCGCAAGCTTGAGGACATGCTTTCGGAGTTGGCAACGCCGATTATCCGCATTTGGACGGAGGTACTGCTGGTGCCGCTGATTGGTAGTCTAGATACTGACCGGGCGCAGGCTATGGCAGAAAGGCTTTTGGAGCGCACCAGTACCACGCGGGCCAGAGTGGTAGTTGTGGATGTCACCGGGGTCCCCACGATTGACACCGCGGCGGGTGGTTTTCTTATTGAAATGTTTAGCGCGGTGAAGCTACTAGGAGCGGAGGTTATCTTAACTGGCCTTAAGCCCGAAATAGCCCACACCCTGGTTAAGCTAGGGGTCGATTTCCGTATGGTGGCGATAGCGCGTGACCTTGAAGATGCTCTTCGCCAGGCTATAGCTATGCTGGAGGAGGAGAAGAGGCAGCGGAGGCAAATCGCATGGGGGCGGGGCAGTAATTTCCCAGGCGAAGGTGGAGAACACGGTGACATTTAAAGAAAAGGTGGTTCCAACCATAAGGGTTGCCGATTGTTTGTTGGTGCCCATACAGATAGACCTGGACGATAAGACTGTGGAACAGCTGCAAGCACAGCTATTGGCGGAAATTCAGGAACAGCGGGTACGAGCGGTCATTCTGGACGTACGGATGGTAGAGGTGATCGACAGCTATATATCCTATACTCTTTCGGAAACTGCTGCTATGGCCCGCCTGATGGGCTGCCGCACGGTGATCTGCGGCATTCGGCCTCCTGTGGCTCTAACCCTGGCCCAAATGGGGATAGAACTGCAAGGCTTTTTGGTTGCCCGGGACCTCGAGCACGCTTTAGCTCTGGTATGGTCTCCTTAAGAGAGGAGTAGGTGGTCTTGGCGCGGAAAGCAAAAGAGTTACTGGACATCCCGGCGGACGACTTTGAGATGGTGGTGCGCATCGTCCGGGAAGAAGACATAGCCGTAGCTAGGCAGATGGCCAAGCAACTTGCCCAAGGGCTTGGTTTTTCTCTCGCTGATGTAACCAAAGTAGCCACTGCGGTTTCCGAACTTGCTCGCAATATCTATCGCTATGCGCAAACTGGCAAAATAATGATTCGCAAACGACTTGAGGAGAACGGCGGGCCTACCATACAGGTGGTGGCGGTTGATCGCGGCCCGGGCATTGAGGACGTAGATCTTGTTCTGACGAGAGGTTACACAACGTATGAGCGCAGCCTAGGCATAGGCTTATCGGGAATAAGGCGCCTTATGGATTTTTTTGAGGTTGTGTCCGAAGTCGGTACGGGCACCGCAGTGGTGGTGGAAAAGAGGAGACGCAAGTTTTGAAATTACAAGTCGAAAAACCGGAAACTAACGAGCAGGCACGAGAAGGCTCCGGGTGGGAAGTGTCGGCTTATTCGCGTCCCCACTGGCGGGAGAAAGTGAACGGGGACCTTTGTTACGCTAAGGAATTGGATACCCACGTACTGGCAGTCGTAGCAGATGTGCTAGGCCACGGGGAAGGAGCACACCACGGAGCGGCGGTCCTGGCGCAGGCGTTGCTACGGGCCACGTGTATTCTGCAGCAGACATACTCCATTCTGGAAGAAGCGGCTTCACAGACGCGGGGATGCGCTCTTTTTTTGGCCCTGCTTGATCGAAAAGCGATAGAATATATCTTGATCGGGAACATCAGAGGGTGGGTGCTAACGCGAAAAGGTACGGAGCTTCTGGTGGGGCAGCCGGGCATTGTAGGCAAGAGAATGTTGAAACCTGCCATCCGCCGGCTGGAGCTGTCGGAGCCTGCTCTTCTTCTGGCCTGTACCGACGGGGTCAAGCGTAGTTTTTCGCCTGTAGGTTTGCAATGGCTCTGGGAAGGGGCAGGGGAAGAAACGGCACGCCGTGTGGTAGAGAGATATGGCATTGCTGAAGACGATGCCAGCGTGCTGGTAGGGAGGAGGTATCTCTAGTTGTCGGGGGAATTCTATTCGACCTACCGCAGTTATCTTGAACGTTATATGTACGAAGGGGCTACGGAGGGGGTGCTTCTGGAAGCGTACCAGGATCTGCCGCGCTGCCTGGACGGGAGCGAAGTGCAGACCGCCAGTATCTTGGACGTGCATACACGGGCACTGCGGGAGGTCTTGGGAATTAGGCGGGATAGCGACAATGTACAGTGGATATACATAGACCGTGCAACCGAGTTCTTGGCCCAGATCCTTATAGTTATTGATACGTTCCTCCTCCAGCTAAAGGAAAGGGTTGAGCGCGATCATCTTACTGGGCTTTATAACCGGCTAGCCCTTTATCGTCTGCTTCCCCAGATGCTCGAAGAAGCTCAAGAGCAGGGCAAGCCGCTTGTTGTGGCCATGCTCGACTTGGATAATTTTAAGCGAATAAATGACCAGTTCGGCCACCAGGCCGGCGACGAAGCACTTCGTTTCGTAGCTAGTCTTATCAAAAGAATCTTGCGGAGTGATGACGTGGTCTTTCGCCTCGGCGGTGAAGAATTTGTAATTGTCCTTCCGGCGACAGATTTTGCTAAGGCTAGGATTCCCCTGGAACGAATTCGGACCCAAATAGCAGCGGGAAAGGTACTGCCGCATGCGGAGGGCCTTACGGTAAGTATAGGAGTTGCCGAGTATGCCGGCCGTGGCTCTGTCGATCCCGACGAGCTAATCCGGCAAGCGGATGAAGCACTGTATCGAGCCAAAGAATTGGGCAAAAACAGGGTGGTTTTTGCCAAGGGCGATGATGAGGAGTGAGTGTGCATGAGGTTTTCAAAGGAAATGCTGGAGCTTATTGAAGAACCAACATCCCGGGCTGGGCAATTGCCCCTGGATTGGGTAGAAGTTACTGAAAAGGCGGCGCAAGCATACGCTGACCGGCTGCGAACCTTGCTGGAGCGGGCAGGGCAAGAGGTGAACGAGGCGGAGCTCCGCCGAGCAGTGAGCGACTTATTGGCGTTGTTTGCTGGAAAACATGACGAGGAACTCTTGCGGCGGCGGATAGAACTCGGAAGAAAGCTGGGTGTTGCAGAAGTGTCGCTGGAGCAACTGGTAACAGCTTATAGGTTCTTTTTTGGGCGTTGGTGCGACGAACTGGTCCCGGTTATCCATATCCTGGAGAAAGAAATGAAAAGCTTGAAGTACGGCGGGACATCGTTGCTTCTTGACCTCGGCCTGCTACTCCTGGGATACAGGGGAGAGGTAGCGCGCCAGATGCAAATGCTTTCGACAATAGATGTTCTTACAGGCCTTTTGAGCCGCCGCAAGTTCGAAGAAGAGTTGCAGCAGGCAATTGAGTTTGCGCGGCGCAAAAAACGAGAGTTTTCTTTATACTGGATAGACATTGATAATTTTAAGCTGATTAACGACGTTTACGGTTATACCGTAGGGGATATTGTACTTTATGCTGTGGCTGACTTCCTGCAGGAGTCGTTCCCCGACGCCTTTGCCATTGCACGCATAGGCGGTAACGAGTTTGGGGTTATGCTGATGGATACGGGTCCTGCTGAAGCGCTGGCAAAGGCGCAGGTGCTGTGCCATGGAATTGCCGAGCTGAAAATTCGACCTTTGGGGGAGGAGGGCATTTTCATTACAAGCAGCATTGGCGTGGCTTCGTACCCCCACCATGGGCAAGCGCTGGCCGACCTTATGTTAGCTGCCGAGGTTGCTCAGGTAACGGCCAAGAGGAAAGGGAGGAACCGGGCGCAGCTCATAGATGCGCTCGACGAGAATATTAATCCTACTGTGCTCCACGAGAGAATTCTTCTCTTGCGAGAAGCTCTACGTTCGAAGGAGTGCATCGTCCCCTTTTACCAGCCGATTGTAGATTTAGAGACTGGCAAGCCATTAGGTTACGAAGTGCTTGCTCGCGTGAGGAGAGGGGAAAAGTTTCTTTCTGCCGGGCTTTTTATAGAGGCGGCCGAGCAATCCGGCCTTATGAAGGATATTGGTAGTATCGTCATAGAGCAGGCCATGCGGGAAAAAAAGAGCTCTTGGGCGAAGGACAAGCTTTTCTTTATTAACTTCTCCATGCGCGAGTTGGAGAACAGAGAAACTCCACGGTTCCTGGCTGACCTGTTCAACCGCTACGACATCCGTCCGGAAGAAATTGTGGCCGAAATTACCGAGCGAGAAGCCGTGCTTGATATTAATGCCGTGCAGGCTTTCGCCAAGGAGCTGACAGATCTTGGGGTGCGCCTGGCAGTCGATGACTTTGGAAGCGGTTTTTCGTCATTCATTTATCTTCGTTACTTTGACTGTTACTTTGCCAAGATTGAGGGCTCCCTAGTGCGTGAGGTAACCAGGAGTGGACGCTCTAGAATGATTGTAGAAAACATGGTAAAACTTTTGCAAAGGCTTTCGATAGAGGTAGTGGCCGAGTGCGTAGAGAGCCGTGAAACAGCTGAAATTTTGCGCCGCGCCGGCGTTCGATACGGGCAGGGCTATTATCTGGGCATGCCCGCGCGGTCCCCTCGTAGCGGGGATTAGCGTCAATGTTTAATTCGCACAAGCCACTACTTCGTTCGCTCCAGGAACGGAAGCACGTCAACGGTTCGTAAAAAGCCGCAGAGAGCCCCTTTAAGGACCCCCTGCGGCTTTCGTCAGCTCGGCTTACTTGTCTTCCTCCGCTTGTTTTTTCAGTTCTTCCAACCGTCTTTCCGCTATTTCCAGTTCGGCACGCAAAAAATTAACCTGTTGTTTCCAAAAATTTACTTCCGCCTGGTAATCAGGAGCGTACGGCCAAGCTGCTGCTGGTTGCTGCGGAGCACCGGCAAGGTATGCCCACCGCCAACCCCAACCCATACACCATGGCGCGCGGCCCAAACCATATCCCGGGCCCCAGCCCCAGCCGTATCCAGGGCCGTAATATCCCCATCCTCTTGGCATATGCACACCCCCTTGTTCAGTATTGCATTAGCTACCCTTGATTCTTCGTTCAATGGAATTGAGCTGCTCCCTTATGGACCTCAGTTGATCCAACAAGTCAACACTTTGTTCCGTTTGGTTACCGGCCGCATAATACTGATAATACTGATTGGCCGAACTATTCCAAGGCCTGTTACGGCCCATCCAGCCGCCGAAAAAGCGGTTGAGGAAACCAGGTACCTGGTAGCCGGAGCATAGCCCGGCACCCCGGCCCGTCCTGGGACCCATCCCAGCGGGCCCTCTCCTGTCGCCTCTAGGCATTTAGTTCACCTCCTGCAGCTTATTTATGGCGGCAGCCACCGCTACCGTGACCGTCACCGTGGCCGCCGTGCGGGTGATCGCACAAGCTCTCCCCGGCTTGCAGCTGTCCGGCGATGTAATCTTGAATGGCGCGGTCAACCTCTCCCGTTACCCCGACAATGGTCTGAATCCTGTGCTGGCTAAAAAGCTGCTGCGCGCGCGGTCCCATCCCACCGGCTATAATGCAATCAACCCCCAAGTTGGCCAGGTAACCGGGTAGGAAACCCGGTTCATGTCCCGGGTTGGGAATAACTGTTTTGCTTTGCAATTTTCCGTCCGATATTTCCGCCAGGGTATATTCCGGACAGCGCCCAAAATGCTGCGCCACCAATTGGCCATCCGTTGCCACGGCAATTTTCACTGTTTTTTTCCTCCCTTTGGTTTTGAACTTATATTCAAAATAAATTATAAATGTTATTTGAACATATGTCAATAATTATGGTTAAAAAAATACCCTTAAAAGGCTAAAAAGGGAAGTTCCCACAGCGTCTTAATTGTGATGCGGCTCGGCATGGGGAACAAGGGAATGAGGCCTTTCAAGGCCGTGCGCCTCCATCAAGGCCGCGTTGCCCATCACTTCCCGGGGTTTTGCATCAGCAACAATTCGCCCTTCATCTATAAGAATTACGCGATCACACACCTCCAGGATAAATTCCAGATCATGGGAGGCAATAAGCATGGTTTCCCGCGCACCCCGGAGAAAATGAATAAGGCGCCGCCGGTAGCGGATGTCCAGATTTGAGGTGGGCTCATCGTAAATTACCAGCCTGGGGCGCATGGCCAGTACTCCCGCGATGGCCGCCATCCGCTTCTGGCCGCCGGAAAGATGGTGGGGCGGGTAATCACCTAATTCTTGCATACCGGTTACGGCAAAGGCCTCCCGCACCCTGGCCTCTACCTCTTCCTCCGGCAATCCCAAATTCCTGGGGCCAAAGGCCACATCGTCCCTAACCGAGGGGCAGAATAGCTGGTCGTCGGGGTTTTGGAAAACCATCCCCACCTCGGGATGGAATTCTCCCGGCACCACCGGCTTCCCGAAAAGGCGGATTTCCCCGGAAGTTGTTTTAAGCACCCCGCAAATTAACATAAAAAAGGTGGTTTTCCCCGCTCCATTGGGGCCGATAATGCCCACCCGCTCTCCCGGCCACACTATTAGATTTAAATCTTTCAATACCAGGGAGCGGTCCGGGTAACTAAATGATAAGTTGGAAACCGATAATACCGGCTCCTTTGAGTTCATTAACAGACCTCCGATCAGCGCAGACAAATTTCAGCTACAACAAATGCCACCGCTATGAAGACGAGAACCAGCAGACCGGCCAAGTCACGGGGATAGGCTTGAAACTCGTCCCGCCGGGGCCCGCTGCGGGTACCGCCGGCTTGGCCGTAGCCCCTTAAAATCATGGCCTTGTAAACCCGATCCGACTGCTCGTAACTGCGCACCAGTATGGTTCCAGCCAGGGAAGCCAAGGTACCCAGGCTTTTCAGGTTACGCCTGAGAAATCCCCGTAATTTCATGGCCGTTTCCATGGTTTTCAGCTTGTCGCCAATATCGTAGAGATACCGGTAAGAAAAAAGGATCATATCGGCCAGTATGGACGAAAGTCCAAGGGCCCGCATAGCCTTAATATTGGTTAAAAAAGGTGTGGTACCAAACAGAATTATCACCAAAGTAAGTATGCATAAAAATTTAACTGAAATCAAGAGCAAATCCAGGCACCCCTCCTGCTTTACAGCCAGCGGGCCTAGGTAAAACAGGGCATTCTGCCCCGAGAGAAAGGGCAGCAAAACGGCCATCATTAAAAGAAAAAAGCCGGGCAGGCGTAGCCGGGCCAGCAAAAAGGAAAGGGGCAGGGAGGAAACAATGTAAAGGGTGCCGCTCACCGCCACCATTCCTGGCAAAAGATATAAAGAGTGAACAAAAGAAAAAGCAAAGATCAAGACCATAAAGCTTATGAGTTTATACCTGGGGTCCCAGCGATGCAGAGGAGTATTCAGGTAGGCATACTCGTCCAGCTGAAGTTTCATGAGTCACCCTCCAGTAATTCCGGTTTAACCCGCTGCAGAAAGAGTGCCAGTACGGCAGTAAAAACACCTTCTATAATCATAACCGGGATGTGCGCCAGGGTCAGGGCATAAATACTTGCCCGCTCCGCCTCCACGTCCATATGGGCCGGTATGGTAGTAACAAGAAGAACAAAGACGGTAACGGCTGCAAGTCCTATCCCCCCGGCGCCGGCTAGAAATGCAAAAAGCCCGGTCCCTACCCGATTGTCCTTGCCAAAGATATTACGGAGCCGGAACAGGTAATAGGCCAAAAGGGCCGGCACTCCCATGACAGTAGCGTTTACTCCCAGAGTCGTCAGTCCGCCGTGCTGGAACATCACCGCCTGGAAAAAAAGGCCGATAAGAATGGCAGGAAAGGCGTAGTAGCCCAGCACCACCCCTAAGAGCCCGTTTAATACCAGGTGAACGCTGGCCGGGGGTACGGGAATGTGAATCCAGGAAGCCACGAGGAAAGCGGCGGTAAGGAGTGACGCCTTGGGGATACCTTCCCGGGGGTTTTCTTTTTGGCTGATTTTACGGAGCGAAAACCAAGTAGCAGCCCCGGCGGTGGCGTACCCGCCGAGACAGACTGCAGTAGGCAAAACACCGTCCGGTATATGCATTAGCCTTTCCTCCTCGAAAAGAATAGGGCGGTACCAATAAACCCCCAAATTACAGAAGCCGTCATTAGTGCAATTTGCGGCGTAGTATAACCGGTGCCCCCCGCAGCCACTTCATCCCCGCCCACGGGAATATGAATCATTCCGCCGTGACCGGCTTTACGCACCTGCACATCCCAGGTCCCCGGCTTGGACGGGTCCGGGGTAAAGGTAAAGCGGCCCTTTTCATCACACTTTCCCGTAGCCCAGGGGGTGGAAGGATTGTCCGGGGCGTAGATAATCACCTGACCCTCACTTACCGGGTCCCCTGTATCGTAAGTGGCTGTTATCTCTATTGCCTTTGTAGTTTGGTAGTCGATTTCCACCCCGTGGCCGAAAACCGCCGCGGGCAGGCCCAGGGTAAACAGAATAATTATCATAATGCTAAAAAATCTTTTTTTCATTTCTGACCAAACTAACCTCCTTGACACCCTGCCGCTTGGTGACCGGGCAAAGGGTAAAAAAGTAAACATTAGTATTGTTTAAGGCAGTTAACCTGATTTTTAGCATAAAAAATTGCAAAACGGGATTAACAGATAATGGAGAATTTAGCTAACTAAATAACTTATTTTAAGTATATAAATATAAAGATATTTTCAGTATGTAAATCCTGTGTTTCTGTTAATCCCGTCTAATAATTAAGGGCCAGAAAGTTACCACCTTAGTACCAGGAATTGTACATGCCCGCCCCAAAATACTTATAGTATCTCACAATGGCAATGGCCCTCACCGACGTGGCCCAAGGTGGGCAGCATCTCTTCCAGCTTCTGATAAGCTTCGGGTGAAAGTTTTTCCTTCAGCCCGGCCATGTCAACATCCACAACCCCGTCCTCGGCCAGGGAAGCAAAAGGCTCAAAGCCCGGAGCACCAACGTTGAGTTCATCATCGGCGGGTGTCCCGGCGTCACCGAAAATGTGGTCAAAATGGAAGGT
>ENA-OSAF01000484-OSAF01000484.1-marine-sediment-metagenome-genome-assembly--contig:-NODE-484-length-11742-cov-22.621374_pt1 | contig 11742 bp, 16 predicted proteins | sample MGYA00237872_ERZ529318 | MGnify/ENA primary metagenome ERZ529318 (study PRJEB26369, sample SAMN03142813) | marine sediment metagenome | biome: marine; feature: borehole; material: sediment... | reverse complement strand
CACCCAAACCGCCGCCTGCCCGGTCGACCTGCAGAAAATCAAGGAGATGCTGTCCAACAAGTACGGCGTGCCCGTGGTTATCGGCACCCATAATTATTAAAACGGCCGGGGTTTTTCACCAGCGGTTCAGTAAAAGCGTAATTGTTTAAAAAGAACGGGTGTACATGCTGTAGCATTACACCCGTTTTTGTTATGCCGTAAGCTACCTTCTTAAAAAGAAACCGTTGTCTCCCAGTGCCACGCCATAAGAATATCGCCCTGAGCTTTAAATTAGCTGCCAGAATAATGCGCAAACCCCGTTTTGTGCCCCAAAGCCCGGGCACGGCGCCAGGCAGTGCAGTAATAAATGCCCGCTAGGCGGGCACAATATTTGGCGAGGTGATTGTATGAACTACCTGACTACATCTTTGTGGTTCGCTGCCGCTTCGGCTTTGCAGGCCGCCGTGGTTTGGGCTGCCCTGCGCTACGGTTTAACCACTTACGACCCCGGTTTCACTCCCGCCGGGCTGCTGGTGCACTTTGTCGTGGGGCAGGTAGCGGGCTACCTGCTGTTCAGCTTCTTTAGCGGCAGGGCCCGGATAGCCGGCACCAGCTACGGCATAGTTTACGGGCTATTCCTGTGGGTGGTCCTCGCCCTGCTGGTGGGGCCGGCCCTGGGATTGATTCCCTCGCCGCTGGCCGTGGGGATTAATGCCACATTAACCACCCTGGCAGCGTTCATAGTTTACGGAGCCGTTACCGGCTATGGCTGCGGGCAGGCCGTGGCCGACAGCCGGGCGGAAAGCCGTTAGCGCTGCATTATGAAACGCCCGCTTTTCCAATAATGGCCGCCGCGCGCTCAACGTCAGACCGGGTAACGTCCCGGTGGGTGACAAAGCGCACCAAGTGCGGGCCAAAGGTGACGGCCAGCACCCCCTTCTCCCGGAGGGCCGCAACGTATTGCGCAGCGTTCATACCGGTGCCGGCCACGTCGGCCAGCACAATATTGGTCTGCACCCGTTCAAGGTCGACGGCAACGCCGGGCACTTCCGCCAGGGCTTCGGCCAGCAGCCTGGCGTGCGCGTGATCCTCGGCCAGCCTGTCCACCGTTTGCAGCGCCACCAAGCCGGCGGCCGCCAAAATGCCCGCCTGGCGCATGCCACCTCCCAGGAGCTTGCGGTACTTGCGGGCCCGGGCGATAAATTCACCGGTGCCGGCCAGTATGGACCCCACCGGCGCGCCCAATCCCTTGGACAGGCAAAACATAACGGAATCGCACCAGCAGGTCAGGTCTTTAACGTCCACACCTAGGGCCACTGCCGCGTTGAATATGCGGGCCCCGTCAACGTGAACCGCCACTTCCCGTTCCCGGGCCGCCAGGTAAACCTGGCGCATCGCGTCCGGGGTCATGACAGTGCCGCCCCTGCGGTTGTGCGTATTCTCCAGGCATAACAGGGCGGTTTCCGGGAAGTGAATATCCGGCCCCCGGACGGCGCCTGCCGCCAGCGCCGCGGCATCCGGGCCGTGCAGTCCCTCCACGGGGCGCAGCTGCACTGCCGACAGCACGGCCGGCGCTCCCACCTCGTAATAAAAAATGTGTGATTCCGCGTCAACAATTACTTCGTTACCGCGACCCGTATGCGCCAATACGGCCACCTGGTTGCCCATGGTGCCGGAGGCCACGAATAAAGCCGCTTCTTTTCCCACCAGGTGCGCAGCTGTTTCTTCCAACTGCTTTACGGTGGGATCTTCCCCAAACACATCGTCGCCCACCTCGGCCCGGGCCATTGCTTCGCGCATTTCTTGCGTCGGCTTGGTTACCGTGTCGCTGCGCAAGTCAATTGTGTGCATGATAACCTCCATTGATCAATTTCATAGTCACTGCTGCCGGCAAAGCGCCGGGCTTCAACAAAAGTACCTCTTCACCTAATCCCGGCCGCGTTGACCACCAATTCCACGGCGCGCCGGGGTATCAATACGCTATTTCCTGTACCTCGCGCAAGAATTCCTTTAATAGCGGCATTTTGCCTTTAAAATCCAAGAAAAAATTGCAGGTATGGGGACCGGGATGTAAAATATATAAGAGAAACAACATTTAAGGGAGGGGACGGCATGGACGCTCATACCGAGCACACGGAAGAAGAGTTTAAAATGGATTACTCGGAATGGCATCCCATCAACTTTATTCCGCTGGTTATTTTAGTTGGTTTTTTGATTGGAGTGATTACCATCTTTGTCTAGGCGGCAACCATGTCCTTTGTGCATATATGCTTGATTCTAGCTACGGGCGTGGCGGCGGGTTTTCTTGATACCGTGGGCGGCGGCGGTTCCCTGCTGACCATGCCCATGCTTATATTCCTGGGCTTGCCGTCCGCAGACGCCAACGGGGATATGGGACGTCCAAACCCACCTCTTCCCCGACCGGCTGTTCAGCGCCATCTAGGATTGGTTTGACAGTTTTCATTTAAATTTTCCCTACAGCAGGCTGCCCCTGGACAAACTGGCGGGCATATTGCAGGAAACAGGCATGGAAAAGGCTTTTGTACTGGTTTACGCCCACAAGCCCGGCATATCAGCCGGCATCAACCGCTGGCTGCACGGCTTTTGCCGGGCCAACCCACACTTTGTACCCTTGGACTACGTTCACCCCGCCGACCCGCACCTGGAACGGGTTTTGGAAGAAGCCCTGAATGAATTCAACTTCCCCGGCTTAAAGATGCACTTTTTATTTTGTCCTTCCCGGAACGCGTCATGCACGGTTCCGACTTTCCCATCATTCCGGAGCACCCGTCGCGCCCCCTACAAAGATGTATGACTTGGGTCTACCTTCTGAAATACTGCGGGCAGTGCTGCGGGACAACGCTGCCCGCCTGTTGGCCGGGCTCGTTTAGCTGTCTTCGATCATGGACCGGATAATGTGTTCCGAAGCCCATTCCTTGCCCGATATGTAAGTTAATGGCAGGGTCTTGGGGAAAAACTTTTTATTTATGGCCCTGATGCTCCACCCCTGGCGGTGCAGTTCCAGCACCTCTCCCCTCAGGTTCTCCAAGTATTCCAGCTTCCTGGCCACCAATTCCCTGCCGTCTTCCACCACTCCCGCGTGCGAGCAGTATACCACCCGGAAATCGTACTGCAGCAGCTTGCGCAGGGAGCGCATGGTTTGCGGGATATTCTCGGGGCGCATTATAATCCTGGTCTTGGGCGAAACAAAAAGGTCGCCCGTAAAAACCGCCCCCCTCTCGGGGTCGTATAGCGCGACGTGGTCAAAGGAGTGCCCGGGAACTTCCAAAACCTGCCACGCTTTATCCCCGGCCTGCAGTACTTCGCCCAGGGCGCGGGGCGAAAACCCGTCCCGGCGCCCCCAAAATAAGCGCCTGTACAGGGGCAGCCGCGCCGGTTTTTCACACACGGGTACCGCGGCAGGGTGAACGTATACCGGAACACCCTGTTTAACCAGCCACGGCGCGTTACCGCTGTGATCTTCGTGAAAATGCGTCAACACCGCCCGGTCGATGGCCTGGGACTGAAAAAAAACAGTAAAGGCCCGGGCCAGCTTGCTGGGACCCGTATCAACCAGCATCCCGTCCGCCACAAAAACGTAAACATCCAGCCGCGAGCCCAGCAACTTTACAGTAGCCCGGGCGAAAACCACATGGTTATGGCGGCCTGTTTGCAAACCCCGCAATCTGCATACCCCCCTTGACCTTCGACAATTCCGGCGCCAAGTTATGCGCCGCGGCCAAGCCCTTACTCCTACTGCCAGCCCTCCCGGCACCTCCGGCCACACCCCCACCCTACACCCTCAAAAAGCAAAAAACCCGTCAGCGGCGAGCTTGCTGCTGCGGGAAGCACGGGCCCGGCCCGAGCGCTCACTCCCGTTTTCTCTTCATCCGCCTGACGGCGTCGATATGGCGACATATGAACTGCGGGTTGACGCGCGACCGAAAGCGGAAGGTGCAGCACTCGCAGTGGTCTTCAGTAGCCCTTAACTCGTACCGGCAGTCGTAATCGGTAACCAAAGCTTCATTTTCATTGATAAAATAAACCACCAGTTCACCGACCAAGTAAGGTTCTCCTATTTTTACGGCCACATCCACCATCCCTTTTGCCAAAATCAATTTTATGTCCTAAAATAAATTATGTTCGGCGGTAAAACTAGTTTCCCCTGCGCGTTTTGAGCAAATTCTTACGCACTTTAAGAGGGGGTGTAACCGTGCCAAAGCCGCCAGAGCTGCTGAACCCAGCCCAGGTCTGCATTGTCCTGGGCGTGTCGCCGGAAAGCGTCAAAAGACTTACCCGGGAGGGATACCTGGAAGTAAAGGAAACCGTAAGTTTTAAAAACGGAGACATGCAGCTTTTTCCTACCGAACAAGTAAGAGCGCTGGTTCCCAAAATGCCAAGGATAAAACAAGCCTGGGAACGCTATGACAACCAGCGCCTGGGAGCCAGCCGGCTGGCCCTGGCCAGGATTTACAGGCAGCGGTCGTACAGGGACAAAGTGATGCGTAAAAACGATTTCTTGCAAGCCGTCGCTCAGCTGCCGCCGGAACAGGAACAAATCATCAAAGCCTGTTATTACCTGTACCACCTTAACCACTACGCCAAAGCGGGCAACCCGTATCTATACGACCTGAAGGAAGCCGTCCTGCGTACCCTGGTGCAAAATTATTACGGTTCCGGCAACCTTTTGCAGGTTTTCTTCATCGACGGCGAAAGCAAAGTCATCCTGTGCCCGGAGTGCAAGGCCAAGGCCAAAAGCCAGCGCCGGAGCTACCTGGACTACATTGACAAAACCGGCGGGTGCGCCAGGTGTACCAGGGAATACAAGTATTACAGCCTCTACGAGTTCGTTATCAGGTGCCGCGATTACCGGTTTTGCTTCCACACGCCGTACGCCGCCGCCAGGAAATGGTTTAAAAACGGCCAGGCGCCCCCCGAAAAGCCCGTCCCCCGGCGCGAGGGAGCTTATGCCTTTGGCCGGGCCATTTACATTGCCGAGGCCCAGGCGGTACAGCTGAGCGAAGTGATAGACGAGCTGCAGAAATTTCTCGCCGCTTACAGCATCCCGCCGCTTATTGATACCAGTTTGCGGGCTGACGCCGGTACTTAGCCGCCTATCAGCGACTTAGCTTTTTCGTAACTGACCGGACCGGCGGCGGCGTAAATGATTTCGCCCGCCGGGTCGATCACCAGCGTGGTGGGAATACCCCGGATGCCGTATGCCCTGGCTACCTCTCCCTGCCGGTCGAGATAAACCGGCAGGGAGTATTTGCTCTCGGCCAGAAAAGCGTTAACGTCGCGGACCGATTTTTCCTGGGCAGTGATATTGATAAACAGGAATTCCACGTTCTCATCCCTGTATTCCCGGTAAAACCTCTCCAGGTCGGGCATTTCTCCGCGGCAGGGCGGGCACCAGGTGTTCCAGAAGTTAATGAACACGTACCTGCCCCGCAAGCCGGCCAGCGTTACAGGTTCTTCGCCCTCGCGGATGATAAAAAAGTCGGGCGGCGTGTGGTCCGGCCGTACCGTCTTTTGTTCCCCGGGCAGGGTCAGCGCCACCTCGCCCGCCACTTTTACCTCGCCCGGCCGGTCGCCCGCAGTGGCCCATAACCCCCCGGCCACCAGAACAACGGCGATTAACACGGCCAGCCCCTTAGTCTTCATCCATTCTCACTCCCGTAACAACATTTTACCGGCGCCAGCCGGTTCCTGCCCCCGCCGGGCAAGACAAGACGGCACTAGTAAAAAAGCGCGGCCAGACCATCCCACAAACCGGCCAGCAGCAAAACCCCCATGGCCATCAGCAGCCCGCCGCTGACAGCATTGACGTAGGGCAAAACGGTGCTTTTCTTTTCCAACCAGCGGTGCACAAAGCCGGCGCCCGCGGCCGCCAGAACAAAGGGCACAGCCAGCCCCAGGGAATAAAAGCCCAGCAGAGCCATACCCTGGCCCACCGTCTCCGTTCTGCCCGCCAGCAGCAAAATGGAAGCCAGCACCGGCCCCACGCACGGAGTCCAGGCCGCCGCAAAAGAAAGGCCCATGATAAAGGCACCCGGCCAGCCGGAAAAATGCCGGGTGGGCAGCCAGCGGGCCTGCCGGTATAAAACCTTGAGGGGCAGCACCTCGCTCACGTGCAGGCCAAAAATGATCATGACCGCGCCCGCCGCGCGGGTCAATGGCTCCCGGTGCTGGTTCAGCCACTGCCCAATACCGCTGGCCGCCGCGCCCATGGCCATGAACAGCAGGCTAAAGGCCAGGACAAAAACGATACTGTTTCGGACAACACGGCTGCGGTACACCGGCTGCCCGTCCCCGGCCTCCCGCCCCGCGATGTAAAAAAGGTAACCGGGCAGCAGCGGCAGCACGCATGGCGACAAAAAGGAAAGAAAACCGAAGGCGAAAGCCACACCCGCGTTAAATATCGTTAGTTTATCCATCTTGACCCGTTCCGTTCGGTTTCATTATCCCCGAGCTGAGCGGCCCGGATACGATAATTAATATCGCCGCCCGTCCGGGTATACCCCTTTATATTTTTGAATACTTTCGGAAAGTCCGAAACCACACCTATCAAGCCCTTTGAAAGAGGGCTTTTTTATTTTCACCTCCAGTCAATGCAGGAATAAAAATAGCTAATATACCGACATTATTAAAGATATTATATGATATTTAAGCCTAATCATCATAAATAAGCTAATGGCGCTAGATGGTATTTTTTTACCATGGCTTTTGTATGGTTTTTGGCGGTTATGATAAGACCCGCAATCGTTTAAAGTGGCGCTGTCCCAAGTTTGCCGGCAGTAGGCGGGTCAAGGCCGAGGTGCGCTGTGTTTCTCTTTGTTCGCCTTCTTCTTACGGCCAAACGGTTTATACCAAGCCCAGTGATGATTTGCGCTTGTTTACGCCTACACCTCGCAATTCCGAGACGTGGAAATCGGTGCATAGGTTGCGTTCCGGTTCGGAGCGTTCTTTTAGCCGCAAGAAAAAGGATTATGAGCTGGAGCGCTGCCGGGTAAGGAGTCTTAAAGCCTGGTATTGGCGCGCTCATTTTGTTGCTATGAATCAACACCTGGATGCTTGGGTGGAGCATGCTGTCAAAGAATGTGCCTTTAACGTTTGGTCTGAGGTGCTGGGCAGTTCAGTAGCTGCAGCTTAATTTGGTTTATCCATTATAATTTCCATTTGTTACCTTCCAAAGAAGGCTGCTCTAACAATAAAGGGTTAACCAAGGATTATCCTTTGGTAGTTCAATCAAACCTGAAAACTACCCCCATCAAGCAGAATTACTTCACCGGTCATAAAATCAGAAGCTTGACTGGATAGGTAGACGGCCAAAGGCCCGATTTCCCAAGGCATTCCAACTCTTCCTAGGGGAATCCTTCTGGTTATTTTCTCCAGTTCCTTGGGATCGGAATGCCTGTCCCGGTTCATTTCTGTGTCAAAACGGCCGGGAGCTATACAGTTGACATTAATACGATAAGGTGCCCACTCTATGGCAAGGGCTCTTGTCATATTGACAACGGCAGCTTTTGTGGTACTGTAACCCACGTAAATGCCTGGATATCCTCTTAACCCGGCCACCGAAGATATATTAATTATCTTCCCGGGCATGTTGTTGTTAATCCAGTAATTGGCAACAGCACAGCAACCATAAAAAACACCCATAACGTTTATTTCCCAAATACTCTTCCAATCAGCTTCGGTATATTCCAATGCCGGTTTGATATATACAATTCCGGCATTATTTACCATAATATTTACGCTTTTAAAATTTTCAACGGTAAAGGCTAACAATTTATTTACTTCAGATTTTTCCCTTACATCTGCCACTATGCCTTTAAACCTGTAATCATCATTAATCCCCTCGATGGTCTGGTCCAGCTTTGCCTTGTCACGGCCGCAAATTACCACATTCGCTCCCGCTTCATAAAGTGCGGTAGCAATTGCTTTTCCTAAACCGCTATTACCACCGGTAACTATTGCCGTTTTGCCTTCCAATCCAAAAACTTCTAAAGTCAATGAATAAACCTCCTAACGATTTATTTTAATCTACTTAATTAATATTCATAATTTTGCATACCCGGATAATCATAATTAGAACCCATAGCCGCGTTTACGAATGAGAATTTGGCCCGGCATGCAAACCAAAAGTTAATAGATCCACCAGTTCACCGATATCATCTAAATCTTCCAATCTCCTCAACATGTTAAAAGATTTATCAATACTTTCAGATGTTAAAACTTTAGAGCAGCAGTCCCTATATTTGTTCTGCAACTCGTCCTCAGTTAACGGATTATCTATCGAACCTTTTGGTTTTTGCACGGAAGCCTGGAATTCCTGCCCATCATTCATGCGTATAATCACTGTACTGTACTCCGTAAAAATACTTTCCCGGCCTTTCTGCTCAGGGTCAACCTTCATTGTTATTTTCTTGTGAATTTCTCGGACCCGTGGATTTAAAACATAATTATCTGTAAAGTGATCCAAACTTAAATGACCCTCTAATAAGGCCACAGCCAGGCAATGCTGCATACTAAATTTGCCTTCAAGACCGCTTTTGGGATCATCGTGTATGAGTACTCGCGGTACTCGATCCTGTACTAAGCATATAATTTCTTTTATCTGACGGCTGATATTTGCTTTTGTTCAATAAGCTGAAGAAGAGCATCAATAGCTCTATGAGCTTCGGCACAGCATGGGTATTTTTTGATCATTAATCCGCCCAACTCCAACAAACCATAAGGATTACCTAGTTTGTCTATTGCCCCTTCAAACTTATATTTTCCGGGGCCACAAAAAACATTCGCAAAGCCAAGGGGAGTTTCCATGATGTTTGCATCAGCAGTAAAACCAGCTGATGCTAATTGGGCTGCTATTAAACCGGCCCAAGCAGCATGCCCGGCGTGAAAGGGTTTAGTCATGCTGCCAAAGTTCTGGCGTAACCCGGATGCTAATGAAGCAGCTATACCTAATGCCATTTTTGTCCTCTCAACATTTAGTCCCAGTATTTTTGCCGCAGCGGAAGCAGCGCCAAGCGCTCCAAGGGTTCCAGTGGTATGCCACCCACTTAAATAATGAGGAATGGCCGTAGCTATACCAACTTTAGTTTCAACTTCAAACCCTACAACATAAGCCTCTAAAGCCTTTTGGCCACTAATTTTCTTGTCTTCTCCTAATGCTAAAATAACCGGTAAAATTGGAACGCTGGGATGCCCGTGCATGGCAAGATTGGCATCATCAAAATCCAAAGCATGGCCGGCAGTCCCAGTAACCAGCGCGGCAAGAGACGGTGAAGTTTTAAACCCACACCCGATGACACCACACCTGGGATTTCCCCCCTCATTACGCAGCCAACCAGTCAGAATATGACCGATTTCATCACCAAAACCTGCAATCGTTACTCCTATGCAGTCTGTTATGGCTGTTTTTGCCATTTCAATTACAGGTGAAGGTATTTGAGAATACTCTAACCCTACAATAAACTCAGCTATTTTTTGCGTTGCTTCCATACGGGCTACACCCCTTTAATTATTTTTGCAATAATACAGGTTAATTGAGTAACTTCTGTCAACTTGGCATGTGTGTACCGCATCCCAGTAAAATTAACTGAGCTTTAGCTTTTACCAGACTGTTTCAATGTATTTATGTCCTTAAACAAACCAGAAAAATCTTTGATACAATTATACTAATTTTATTTATAATCTCTTTTTAACAATTATGACCGTACATTGAACATGGTGTATTACATAATTACTTACACTCCCAATAAAGAAACCTTTTATTCCGCTTAGACCTCTGTTGCTCATGATTACTAAATCGTAATTGCCTTTTTCAGTTTCTTTGACTATTTCGTATTGCGGTTGACCCCAGATCATTTTTGTTTCTATAGGAATATCTATATTTTTATCTATTATTTCTTTTTTTGCATTATTTAATATTTCTTCTCCGTATTCTTGAAGTTGATCTTTCATTTTGTAAAAAGCCGCTCCCAGTTTTCCAGAGTATGATTCTAACTGACTTGGAATTGCAGCTACATGTAAGAGCACAATTTTTTCAGGTTTAATGTTTTTTAAAAGTTTAATACAATAATCAATAGCACAAAAAGAATCTTCAGATCCATCAATGGGTAAAAGGATTTTATTATGCATATTTTAAACCTCCTTAAATAATATAATTTATTTAACCCTTTGACTTAGATGTTCCCAACGTTTATCAATCTACGCTTCCCTGGATACGCCTGCATAGTATTACTTATTCTTCGAACTCGGACAAAAACATCAAGTTACCTCGGATTCTCTTTAATTGTTTTTCATTTGATTTACTACAGTAATCATTTGAGTAATGTGATCCGATGTTGCACCACAGCATCCTGAAATAATCCTTGCGCCAGCATTAATCCAATTTGGCACTTCTTTTACCATCTGCTCCGGAGTTACCGGGTAAACGGTCTGTCCCTGAACCAGATGGGGCGTTCCGGCGTTAGGCTTCGCGACTAAATAACAACTACATGCTTCTCTCATTTCCTGAATAATTTTAGTAGTATCTTCAATACTTGTACCACCACAATTTGTTCCCACTATATCAGCGCCCTCTTCCTGAAGCTTTCTAGCAGCCGTTTGGGGGTCAACACCCATTATAGTCCTAAAACCTTTAGATGTAGGATTAAAAGCCATTGATGCAATAACCGGAAGATCGGTACATTCTTTAACAACTCGTACGGCTGTACTCGCTTCTTCAATATCAGCCATGGTTATTACCCAAATAAGGTCAACCCCGCCCTCGGCCAAGGATTCAACCTGTTCCTTATAACTTTCATAAACCTCTTCAAAACTAAGATCCCCAAGTGGTGATAAGAACCGGCCCGTAGCTAATGATATGGAACACAGTGTCCCTGCCACATACATATCCCCCCTAACTACCTCTTTGGCAATTCTGGCAAGCTTAATATTAATCTCCCTGGTTTGATCCTGAAACCCGTACTTGCTTAGGATTAATCTATTAGCTGAACTGGATGCAGCTGTTAGAATATCGCAATTAATATCGACATATTGCTTTATTAAACCTCGAAACTCTTCAGGGTGATTAAAACACCATTGGGCTGCATTTTGTCCTAGTTTCATTCCCCGCGCGCCAAGATTCGTTCCCACTGCACCCATAGCGACAAGCACTTTCTCTTCTAACTTTTCCAAAAAAGATTTCATACTAAATTCATCCTCTCTATAAAAATATCGGAAAAATAATCGGAAGCCCTACGAGCAGCATTGTTTCTCACGGATCTTATGCATACTTTTAATCTGTACAACAATTACCTACCTAATCAATTGCACTTAATCAATTGCACTTATCCAGGCGCGTTTCCCATACAGCTCGCAGTTGGTTCCCATGTCAATTAACAGGTGATTACCGGGCGCTAAAACCTCCAGCGCTCCCATAATCGCCCCTATGGTATCGCCGCCCCACAAAGCCGGCTATGTTAGGGAAAACCAGTACTCTGCTCCGGGGATTGATGCTTATACCTAGCTCACAGGCAGCAAGATCCATGGAACAGTTACAGGATGAAACAAAGTGCACCTCCGCCAAGCGCGACATGTCCAGGCCCAAAAACAAATGATGCATGCAGGTATTGGCCACCACGGTCATCTTATAAATGTGGCCGGGGTCGATGCCGGATTCGCGAGCAAGCTCCAGCACCAGGTTGTTAACTGTTTCCCGCACGGCTTCTCTTAGCTGCCGGGCGTGGGCCATGCTTTCTTTTGCGTAAGCAA
>ENA-OSAF01000482-OSAF01000482.1-marine-sediment-metagenome-genome-assembly--contig:-NODE-482-length-11800-cov-22.249808_pt1 | contig 11800 bp, 10 predicted proteins | sample MGYA00237872_ERZ529318 | MGnify/ENA primary metagenome ERZ529318 (study PRJEB26369, sample SAMN03142813) | marine sediment metagenome | biome: marine; feature: borehole; material: sediment... | reverse complement strand
TCCCACCTCCGACCTGTCCAGCACCCCCACCACCCGCCCGTCGTCGTCGGTAACCGGGAACACGTCGGCAGGCATGGTCCAAGCGTCGACTGCGGGAGCGTCTTCCCGCAGCACGTACACCTCGTCCTGCATGATGGACCGGACCGTGCTGTTGCCCGTTAACATGTCGGGCCCAGCGCGCACGATTTCCTCCCGGGTGAGGATGCCAACGATGCTGCCGTCGCTGTCAACGACGGGGATACCTGCCAGACCCGTTTCCCGCAGAGCTTGCCAGCCCTGCAGGGCCAGCTGCCCGGGTTGCAGGGTGACGGTACTGGGCGTCATTATTTCGCGAACCAGCATTTGCATGTCACACCACCTGTTTTGCTATGTGAAATTACTCTCTACTTAATTATTTAAATTATATTATAAAATCAGCTAACCGGCCAGAAAGGGAGTCTAGGTAGAACGTTAAAAAAATGATGCCAAGTTTCAACAGGAATTTTAAGTTTTGCGCTTAATAATTTTATTATAAGCAAAAAATGAAAATTAGTTTCATCTAATGAAATAAATGGGGTGATTTGGCATGGGGGAAAGATAGACAATATTACCAGCGGCAATTCCGGCGGCGTTCGTTCCGTGGAACGGGCGGTGGATATCTTGCTGTGCTTGGGCCGGGGAGATAAGACCCTGACGGAAATCAGCGCAGAAGTTGGCCTCAGCAAGGCTACTGTTTACCGCATTCTTGGCGCGCTGCAGAAAAAAAATTTTGTTGCCCGGGATGAGTCTACTGGCAAGTATTACCTGCACTGGGGGCTCATGGGCCTCATTTCAGCCAGCCTGGGGCGCGACCAGGGGCTGGTGCAGTGCGTGTATCCCTACATGGAGAAGCTGTGGCGCCTGACGGGAGAAACCGTTACGCTGTACATACGCAAGGGATATCACAGAATTTGCGTGGCGGAAATTGTCAGCCAGCACCCCCTTAAATTTTCCGTGGGCGTGGGGACGGTGGTACCCCTGAACGCCCATACCGGCTCGCCGGGCAAGCTGCTCCTGGCTTATATGAAGGAAGAGGAAGTGGCAGAGGTGCTGAACCAGTGCGAACAAGCCGGGCTTAGCAGCAGCGCATCCGAGCGGAGCTTGCTGTTCAAAGAGTTGCGGGAAATCAGGAAAAGGGGATGGGCCAGCAGCTTCGGGGAGAGAATCAAGGGCGGTTCCAGCCTTTCTGTACCTGTATGGGACCGTAACGGGGAGGTGGTGGCTTCGCTGAATATTCTTGGACCCTACGCCAGGTTGAACGAGGAAGCGCTGATGGGCTACCTGGACGTTTTGCAGAAATACGCCCAGTTGGCATCCATGCGTCTAGGGGGTTCGCCTGTTTTGCTGAACGGCGCCGAGTAATCGTTTGATGGCAAAGGGTGCTGCTAATCGGCGGCGCGCTGTTGTCGCTGTGCCCGGGGCTTATGACCGGTGTGATTGGGCTGGCCATGATCGTTCTGGCCCTCGGCTCCAACATGATCAGCAGCAAAAAACCGGCGGGTTCCGCTAGCGGCGTGCCTGCGGCGGACGCCAACGGCGGGGGATGTGTAGAGCTTGACAGGCATTTTTTCACCTGGGGGAGGAGAAAGCAATTGACGGAGAAAAACGGTAAAACGAGCAAGGTGATGACGCTGCGGGAGGCCGTGCGGAAATACGTTACCGACGGCTGCAGCGTAACCTTCGGCGGATTTATCGGCAGGGACTGCGTGGCCGCCGTGCACGAAATCATCAGGCAGGGCATCAAAGACCTGACCGTAATCGACGATAGCAAGACCGACATGATGGACCTGCTGGTCGGCGCCGGCTGCGTGAAAAGGTGGGAGGGGGCCTACCTGGGCTACGGCGCCATCGGGCTGGCTCCCAACATCCGTCGCTCGGTGGAAAAGGGAGTGCCTTTAAAGATAGAACTGGAGGATTGGTCCAACAACGGCATCAGCATGCGCTTTTTAGCCGGCGCCATGAACCTACCCTTCATGGCCATCAGGTCTATGCTGGGCACGGATATAGTCAAATACAACCCGCGCATCAAAGTAATAGAAGATCCCTACGAAGGGCGACCCATAGCTCTGGTGCCGGCGGCCCGTCCCGACGTGGCCATCATTCACGTCCAGCGGGCCGACGCCATGGGCAACGCCCAGGTATGGGGCTTTAACGGCAACGACGAAAACAAAGCCCGCGCGGCCAAACATACCATCATCACCTGCGAAGAGATTGTCTCCACCGACGAAATCAGGCGGCAGGGCAACCTCACCCTCATTCCTTTTTACTGCGTGGACGCTGTGGTGCAGGTGCCCTTCGGGTGTCACCCCCAGTCCTGCTATGGCTATTACGCCTACGATGTGCTGTTCTGCAGTGATTATCACGAAGCCGCCAAAAACAGGGACAAATTCCTGAAGTGGCTGGACCGTTATGTATTGAGCGCGGAGGACCACATGGACTACTGCGCCAAAGTAGGCTGGGACCGGTTGCAAAAACTAATGCGCCTGGAGCGCCACTTCAACCGCATCCCCGGTTAGCGGCATAACGGCTGGACACTTGAGAAGGAGGAACGAAATCATGCAAGAAAAAAAATACCGGGCATCAGAACTGATGGCGGTAATGACCGCCAAAGAATTCAGGGACTGGGAAATCGCCTTCGTGGGCATAGGCATCCCGCTGGTGGCGGGTATGCTGGCCAAGCGGTTTCACGCACCGAACCTGAACATAGTATACGAATCGGGCTGCATCGGTCCCCTTAAATACCGGGTGGACTTCAACGTAGGGGACTCCTCGGCGGCCGACGGGGCCCTGTGCCTCACCTCCGAATGGCGCGTGTTCAGCGACATGCAGGCCGGCTACTACGACGTGGGCGTCTTGGGTGCAGCCCAGGTAGACAAATACGGTAACCTCAACACCACAGTCATCACCGGCGACCAGGACTACTACACACCCAAGGTACGCCTGCCGGGCAGCGGTGGAGGCAACGACATCGGCTCCTCTATAGGCCGGGTGGTGGTGATGCTGCGGCTGGAGCGCCACCGTTTCGTGGAAAAGGTGGATTACCTCACCACCCCGGGCTTTTTAGACGGCAGCCCGGGTGCCAGGGAAAAGGCCGGGCTGGTGGGCAGCGGCCCCGCCGCGGTGGTGACCAACAAGGCGGTGTTCCGGTTTGATCCCGACACCTACGAGATGTACCTGCACACCATATACCCCGGCGTTACCGTAGAGGAAGTCAAGTCGCTGGTGGGCTGGGACCTGAAGGTGGCGGACAACCTGAAGGTGGCGCCCGAGCCCACTCCCGAAGAGCTGGCGGCCCTGCGCGCCGTGGATCCCACCAACCTTATCATGGGCGGCGCCGAGGCGCGAAAAAGCTTGGCAGGCATTGACGAGTACATCGAACTGACCATTAAAAATTCCGGCAAGTGATGCCAAAATACGCTGTATATTTAGCTTGTTTATGCAGGCAGGTTGGTTGTGCCTGCGCGGAAAGGGGCGCGGTTTCGAGCCCCTTTTTGTTGGAAAAAATATTGAAATAATAGCACGCATATTGAAAAAAATGCAAAAGAGCATCAATTACCATCTTAGCTGCATTATTTCAATAACACATGAAAAGCAGGCTGCTGTGCTCGGCTAAAAACGCCAATGTATTTATACATTATTATTTCACTAAGTAATACAGCTTTTCAAATAATGGAATTAAAGGGTAAATGGTTTTTATAATATGGTTTTTAAATCAATGTTATAATTAACGTGTTAAGATAATTTTATGTATTATAATTTTGCGGCCTTTGGTTAATTTCACATGAGAGGGGATGGAGGGTGAGCAATACAGGACCTTTTACGGTATCAGTGGATCTGGGTATAGCTCTGTCCAGGCTGGTTGCCGATGAAAACTATAAAAAACCTAAAATTGCCCTGCGTTTGGATCAACCGCTGACCCTGGGCCAGTTAATCAAGCAGTTGGGAATACCCGAAAAATATATCGGTTTTGTTACGGTAAACGGAGAAAAGCGCGGCTTGGATACAGTGACGAGGCCCGGCGATAACATCATCTTATTTCCGTACATAACGGGAGGGTAAAACCAAAAAAACAGGGGGAGTTCTTAGTTTAATAAAGCCCTTGTACCCGCCTTTGGCGGGAACAAGGGCTTTTATTGGGATTAGTACCGGTAAAACTTAATTAACGGTTTTAAGACAATTTCAGCATAACAATTATTTACACATTTTCACGAACCTTTTGGTTAAGTAATCTGTCTGCCTCATTGCCATATTTAGCTCTTGCTGCCAAGTAAAATATTATGCCCAGCGCCATCCATCCCAGGACTATGCCCCACTCATACGGCCATACCAGCGCCGACGGGCTTCCGGGCAGGTACATTACGGCCAAGCCTATGCTCAGTAAAACAGCTATAAGCCCCACCAGCTTGCCGTTGGAAACTGTAAAGGGCCTGGGCATATCGGGTTCCCTGTACCGGAGCACCAGGAAGGACAGCGCCACCGCCAGGTAAGCCACAACAACGCCCAACCCGCCGGCATCCACCAGCCATACCAGCATCCTTCTGCCAAACAAAGGCGCCAGTGAAGATAAAACCCCCACCAGGAGAACGGCGTTGTAAGGAGTCTTGTACTTGGGGTGCAGCTTGCCCAAAAAACCGGGCAGCATTTTGGCCTGGGCCATGGCGTAAAGCAGGCGGCTGGCCCCGATGTAAAAGCCGTTCCAGCTGGTGATAATGCCGGCAATGCCGGCCAGCACCAGGATTTTCCCGGCCCACGCCCCGCCGAACAGGGCCGTCATGGCGTCCGCCGTGGCCAGGCTTGTATTCTCCAGTTCTGCGGGGCTAAGCGCACGGGAAACGCCGAAGATGATCAAAATGTACCACGCCGCAGCCAGCAGAACCGACAAGATCAATATTCTGCCGATGGTTTTATAAGGTATGTTCATTTCCTCCGCGGCCTGCGGGATGACGTCAAACCCTACGAACATGAAAGGGGTCATGATAACCACCGAAAAAAGCCCGGCCATGCCGCCGGTGAACAACGGTTCCATGTTGGCCGTGGTCCCGGTGAAAAGGCTGCCCGTTATGAGCATAACACCGCCCGCGGCAATGATCATGGTAAATACCGTCTGCATAAAGGCTGCCATTTTAACACCTATATAATTAACGATGCAGAGAACAATGGAGCCGATGATGCCCACCAGCGCCCAGCTGGCATATACATCCCACCCGGCCACGGTCCAGAGGTAGCCCTGCTTGTAATTGGGGAAAAGATATTCCACAACCGTGGGCAGCGCTACAGCTTCAAAAGATACCACTGAAATATAACCTAAAACGATGGTCCAGGCGCAAATAAACGAAGGCGTTACGCCCAAGCCGCGGTAGCTGTAAAGCAGTTCTCCGCCCGCCTTGGGCATGGCGGAGGCCAGCTCGGCATAGGTCAGTCCCACGAAGGTAACCAGCAAGCCGCCGATGACAAAGGCCAGCATGGCGCCTACGGATCCCGCGGAACGTACCCATTCGCCCGCCAGCACCACCCATCCCCAGCCGATCATGGCCCCGAATGCTAAGGCTAAAACATCGCGCCTAGACAATACCCTGGCAAAACCGGTATCCTGCGACAAAAGCTCTCACTCCTTTAAAATTATGATTTAACATAATGACGGTCCCTCATGCTTACTTCAAATAACATGCCAATAAAAAATTTGTCGAAATTTTTTCCTGATTTTTTCTGGTAGCAAATAAATGAAATTTTGTAAATAAATTGAAATAAATACATAACAAACCATGCATTTTAGCATTGTTATTCAATTATTACCCGGCCATGGAGCGGCAGGCCAGGTAAAATGCGGCCCGCCAGAATGCAAAATAGAATTATCTATTTTTGGTAATGCATCAAGTGTGGTAAAAATCCAGGGGGTTTTGCGCAATAGGTTGGCCGGTTGTTGCTGCTCCTTGAGCTTATACCCTTTAGCCGGACAAGGCAATAGTCCATTTATTGTTATTGCGTGCCCATAATTTGGCGGGTTGATTCCAGTAGTTTTTTACGTATAAAAGTCTTATCAGGTAACATTTTTGCATGTAAATGACATGAGAAAAGCGTTCCGGTGGAAAGACATTATTGTCGCCGTTAGTAATATGTTTTAATCAGGCTCAATTGTTAATTGTAACCCCATCTAAACAACCATTGCTGTAGCCCGCTTTTTGCGGGGTATTATGTTAAAACCCTTTATGTGGGCTGAGTTTTTTCCGGTGCTGCGCGACAAATTCAATTACTACGCGGGAGGTATAAAAAATGAGTAGCAGGCAAGAGGAATTGCTGGCCAGGAGAAAGAAACTTGTATCCCGGGGTATATCCAACGCCACCCCGATTTTCGTCCGGGAGGCCAGGGGTGCTACCCTCATCGACGTCGACGGCAAGGAGTATATTGATTTTTACGGCGGCATCGGCACCCTCAATGCCGGTCACTGTCCCGACCTCGTGGTGGAGGCCGTCAAGAACCAGGCGGAGAAACTGCTGCATACCTGCTTTATGGTAACCATGTACGAGCAGTACCTGGACCTGGCGGAAAAGTTGATTGAAATCAGCCCCGGTAATTTTGAAAAGCGGGCCATGTTTGTGAACAGCGGGGCTGAGTGCGTGGAAAACGCCGTTAAAATTGCCAGGTTTTATACCAAGCGACCGAGCATTATTTCCTTCGAGTGCGCTTTTCACGGGCGGACCTTGTTGACCATGACCCTTACCAGCAAGGTGAAGCCGTACAAGTTCGGTTTCGGGCCCTTTGCCCCCGAGGTGTACAAGGTGCCTTCGGCGTACTGCTACCGCTGCCACTTCAATTCCACCTATCCCGAGTGCGGCCTGCACTGCCTGGAGCAATTCGAGCGGGTGTTTGCCGCGGAAGTGGCGCCGGAAAACGTGGCGGCCATGATCATTGAGCCCGTGCAGGGCGAGGGCGGATTTATTGTCCCGCCGCCGGAATTCCTGCCCGGCCTGCAGAGGATCTGCGCCCGGCACGGCATCGTGTTCATAGTGGACGAAGTGCAGACCGGCTTCGGCAGGACCGGCAAAATGTTCGCCTGCGAGCACTGGGGAGTGGAGCCCGACCTCATGACCGTGGCCAAGTCCATTGCTTCCGGCATGCCCCTGGGCGGCGTGGTGGGCCGGGCGGAAATCATGGACGCCCCCGATCCGGCCCATATCGGCGGCACCTTCGGCGGCAACCCGGTATCCTGTGTGGCCGGGCTGGCCACCATCGAGTACCTGCAGAAAGAAAACCTGCCCGAGCGCGCTGCAGTTATTGGGGAGAAAGTGCTTAACCGCATGAAGCAGCTGCAGGAGAAGTACCCCATCATCGGCGACGTGCGCGGCCTGGGCGCCATGAACGCCATCGAGCTGGTCAAGGACCGCAAGACCAAGGAGCCGGCTAAAGAAGAGACGGCGGCCATTACCAAGTACTGCGTGGAGAACGGGGTTATCGTCATCAGCGCCGGCATTTTCAGCAACGTCGTCCGTACCCTGGTGCCGCTGGTGATCACCGACGAGCAGCTGGACAAGGGCATGGAAGTGCTGGAAAATGCCATCGCTTCCGTCTCCCGGTAGAAACCAGCCTTGCCGGTGCCGCGGCGCGGCACCGGCGGAGATTATTTAATTTGCCGGGGAGGTAAAGAAATGAAAGGTTTTTTTGGTAAACTGCTGCGCGTTGACCTGACCCGGAAAAGCTACACAGTGGAAACTATCCCCGACGCCGTTTTGGAACAATACCTGGGCGGTAAGGGTCTGGGATCCTACCTGCTGCTGCAGCATGTCAAGCCCGGCACCGACCCGCTCGGTCCCGACAACAAGCTGATTTTCACCACGGGCGCCGCCACGGGCACCGCCATGGTGGGCAACAGCCGCTACGGCGTCTACGCCAAGTCGCCCCTCACCGGGTTTTACGCCGAATCGTATTCCGGCGGCCGGGTGGCGCCGGCCATGCGCGGGGCCGGCTACGACGCCGTTATGTTCGAGGGGGCGGCGGACAGCCCGGTTTGCGTAGAAGTCAGCGACGGCGGGGTGGTATTTCACGATGCTTCCGCCCTGTGGGGGCTGGATACTTACGCTGCCGAGGAAAAGGCGCTGGCCATGGTGAACGCCCCCGGCGCCCAGGCGCTGGTCATCGGGCCGGCCGGGGAAAAGCTGGTGCGCTTTGCCTGCATTGAAAACAACCGCTGGCGTTCCGCCGGGCGGGCGGGCCTGGGCGCCGTCATGGGCGCCAAGAAGCTGAAAGCGGTGGTATTCCACGGCGGCGCCAAGGCCGAAATCGCCGACCCCGAACTGCTCAAGGCCGTGGCCAAGCAAATCCGGGAAGAAGGCAAGGACAATCCCGGGGTGAATAACTACCGCACCTACGGCACCACCGTTATGGTGAAAATAATGAACGGGGCCAAGGCCTTTCCCAACCGCTACTGGAACCGGGGGGTGGACCCCAACTGGGAGAACCTGTGCGGTGACACCCTGCTGGAAAAATTTCAAGTTAAAGCTACCGCCTGCCCCAACTGCTTCATGGCCTGCGGCAAGCACACCTCCATCACCGAGGGGGATTACGCGGGGTTGGAAATCGAGGGGCCCGAGTACGAGACCATTTACGCCTTCGGCGGCCTGTGTTCCATTGACTCGCTGGACAAGGTAGCCTACCTCAACGACCTGTGCGACCGTTACGGGTTGGATACCATTACCACCGGTAATTTGGTGGGCCTGGTCATGGAAGGCGTGGAACGCGGCTTGCTGGACGCGACCGTGCGGTACGGGGACATGGCGGCCGCGGTGGACCTGGTGCAGCAGATCGTCGAGCGGCGGGGCCTGGGCGAAATTCTTTCCCTGGGCATCAAGGAAGCCGCCGCGCAGCTGAAGCTGGAGGAGCTAGCCGTGCACGTCAAGGGCATGGAGCCCGCGGGGTACGACCCCCGGGTGCTGAAAGGCATGGGGCTGGCTTACGCCACCTCGTCCAGGGGAGCCTGCCACCTGCGGGCCACCTTCTACAAGCCCGAACTAGCCGGCATGATCGACCCCTCCACCACCGAGGGCAAAGCCGCGCTGTTCATTGATTTCGAAAATCGCCTGACCATTTTTAACACCCAAATCCTGTGCGTGTTTTTCCGCGACCTCATCCCCTGGGAAAGGCTGGTGGAATTGAACAGGGCACTCACCGGCCTGAACTACACCAAGGACGACCTGTGGGCCGTGGCCAACCGGGTCGTCGACGCCACCCGCCAGTTCAACCTGCAGCAGGGGCTGCGCAGGGAAGACGACTGGCTGCCGCCCAGGCTCTTCAAGGAAAAGATCAACGACGGGCAAAACGGCATCACGCCCGAAGAGCTGAGCCAAATGCTCAACGACTACTACCGCCTCCGCGGCTGGGGGTCAGGCCTTTCCTAAGTGTAATAATTGTAAATTTTGAATATTTGGATACCGAGCGGTGCGGCTGCGGCCTGTAAGGCATCGCCGCACCGCCAGCCCTGCTTGCTGTGTAATGTATACCGTGTATCACTAGCGAGACAAGTGTTTCATTAGTGATACACGGCAATATTTGTTATAATTATTAAAAAGCTGCCTGCCCGGCATGTCTCAACTCCGAGACACACCGGGCAGGTAACGCGGGCGCGAAAAACCCGCAAACACGCCACCGGCGCGGCATTACGCCGGTGGCATTTTATTTTTTATCGGTGAAAACGTGGCGGTGGTGATCGTGGAGCCCATCCAGGGCGAGGGAGGGGTAATCATACCGCCTGATGATTATCTACCCAGGCTGCGCCAGCTGTGCGACCGCTACGGCGCCCTGTTGATCCTGGACGAGGTGCAAACCGGTATGGGCCGCACCGGGACCATGTTCGCCTGCGAGCACAGCGGCGTGGTGCCCGACATTCTCTGTCTGGCCAAGGCTTTTGGAGGCGGCATCATGCCTATCGGGGCTACCATAGCCCGCAAGCCTATCTGGGAAAAGCTGGTAGAAAACCCCTTCCTGCATACCACCACTTTCGGCGGCAACCCGGTATGCTGCACCGCCGCCAGAACCGGGGGTCAGGCCTTTCCTAAGTGTAATAACTTTCGAAACGTAACCGTAAATTTAAATTTGCAGCAAAAGAGGCTCAAGCGTGAAATTAACATACCAGCCCGCTAAGTGCATTGGCTGCCGCCTGTGCAAGCTAGCCTGCTCCGGCATCAAGGAGGGCGTGTTTAACCCTGGCTTGGCTAGGCTGCGGGTAACTTCCGTCTACCGGCCGGGTGACCTGGTCAACACCGCAGAGCTGCGCGACCGGTGCGGGCAGTGCGTGGAGGCCTGCCCAACCGGCGCCATAACCGACGGACCGCACGGGCTGGCGCTGGACGTCGACCGCTGCGACAAATGCGGGGCATGCATTAAGGTCTGTCCTACCGGCGTGCTGCGGGCCGGGTATGACGCTGTAATCGTTGAAGGCCGGGCGGGCAGTCCCGTTTACCTGCTCATCGAGGACGATCAGGTTCAGGTGAAGGATGCCGGCCATTTGTGGGGGCACGGGGCGCACGGCGTAGAAAATGAGCTTAAAGCAGTTCACGGTGAACACTGCAGCGTGCTGGCCATTGGTCCCGCCGGCGAAAACCTGGTTCCCTTCGCCTGCATCAGCTCCGACCTTTACCGGCAGGCCGGGCGGGGCGGCGTGGGCGCCGTCATGGGCTCCAAGAACCTGAAGGCCGTGGTGATACGGGGCACCGGGGGCGTGCGGGCCGCCGACGCCGCCGGGCTGATGGCTGCATCGTACGAGGCTTTTAAGAACGACCTTCTCACCGATACTAACTTGTGGGCTTACACCGACGGTACACCCATGATTGTGGAGCTGTCCCAGACCGCCGGCATACTGCCTACCAAAAACTATCAGCAGGGCACTTGCGACGGATACGAAGCCATAAAGGCCGAGGCCGTGGCCGGCGCTAGGGCGGCCAATAAGGGCTGCACCGCCTGTGGGCTGGGCTGCGGCAACTACGTACGCGCCGGCGGCGCTGCAGTGGAAGGCCCCGAATACGAAACCCTGTCCGTGGCCGGCTCCAATTGTGGTATCAGCGACCTGGGCACCATCATGGAATTTAACCGGCTCTGCGACGACCTGGGCTTGGACACCATCTCCGCCGGCGGCGTCACCGCCTTTGCCACGGAGCTCTCCTTGTTAACTCAAAAGAGCAGCCCGCCCATGCCTTTCAAGGATATAGACGGCAATATATTGCCGGCAAAGAACTGGTTCGGCGGCATTTAAGCCGCCGGCCGCCCCTGCCGGGGCGAATATTGACCCTGACGTAAAGAATTGGTACCGGGCGTTGCGCCAGCAAAGCGTCGGGCTCGCGCCGCGGCGGTTAAGAGGTTAAGAGGTGATGGAAGCATGATCGACCCCCACCCCTGGGGCGAATTATTGACGGGAGAGTTGCAAGAGGCCGGCGCGTGCATCATGGGGGTGCCATTCGACCTGGCGGTGAGTTACGCTAAGGGAACTGCCCAGGCGCCGGAGCGAATCAGATACCTGTACCGGTATTTGCCCCCTACTACGGAAACGGGCGTGTACCTGAACCAGCTGAAGGTGTTTGATGCGGGTGATATGCCGCTGGACCTGCAATGGGAACGCTATTTTTAAATGGTGGAGGAAAGAGCTTACCGGCTGTTGGCTACGGAGAAATTTTGCCTGTTCCTGGGCGGGGGCCACACGGTGACCATCCCCCTGCAAAAGGCCTTCGGCAAGTACCACCTGGCCGGTGGGGGCGGGCAAAATCAGATCGGAAGAGCACACGTCTGAACTCCAGTCAC
>ENA-OSAF01000481-OSAF01000481.1-marine-sediment-metagenome-genome-assembly--contig:-NODE-481-length-11806-cov-24.753042_pt1 | contig 11806 bp, 12 predicted proteins | sample MGYA00237872_ERZ529318 | MGnify/ENA primary metagenome ERZ529318 (study PRJEB26369, sample SAMN03142813) | marine sediment metagenome | biome: marine; feature: borehole; material: sediment... | reverse complement strand
CCAACTGAGCTAATGGCTCACGTTTTCTACAGTTTTATATGTTACATGAGTTTGGCCGGTATGTCAATGACCTGTAGCCAATTAACTTGCACTTTAGGAGAAAATAATGTGCGGGGCCGGCGGGCGGCCCCGCGTGCACCGGCTAAAAGATGTTTTGCAGCACCAGCGTTTGCTCCCTTCCCGGCCCCACTCCCACCAGAGCCACGGGGACACCGGCCATTTCTTCTATGCGCTCAATATAGTCCCGGGCATTTTGCGGCAAATCATTGTAGCGGCGCACGCCGGAAATATCTTCTCGCCAGCCGGGCACTTCGCGGTATACGGGCTCGCACTGGGCCAGCACCTTCAGCCCGGCCGGGAACTCATTGATAACTTCGCCCTTGTAGCGGTAGCCGGTGCAAATTTTCAGCGTGTCCAAGCCCGAAAGCACATCCAGCTTGGTGATAGCCAGATAACTCAGGCCGTTTATGCGGGCCGCGTAGCGGGCAATGACGGCGTCGAACCAGCCGCAGCGCCGCGGTCGCCCGGTGGTGGTGCCGAACTCGCAGCCCCGCTCGCGAATGTGATCGCCCAGGCGGTCATGCAGCTCGGTGGGGAAAGGCCCTTCCCCCACCCTGGTAATGTAAGCCTTGGCCACACCTACCACGGTGTTTATCTTGGTGGGACCTAGGCCCGCGCCCAAGCAGGCCGCGCCGGCCACGGGGTGGCTGGAGGTTACGTAGGGATAAGTGCCGTGGTCAAGATCCAACAGCGTGCCCTGGGCCCCTTCGAACAGCACCTTCTGTCCCCGGTCGATGGCCCGGTTAACCAGTATGGAAACGTCGTCCACGTACCCGCGCAGCCGGTCGGCGTATTCGTTGTACTGCTCTAACATCTCCCGGTAATCGAACTGCACCTCTGAGCCGTAAACACGGGCCAGCAGCTTGTTCTTAGCTTCCAAAGCATCCCGTAGTTTTTCGGCCAGTTCCTCCCTGTCCATCAGTTCCGCCACGCGAATGCCCGCGCGGGAAGCCTTGTCCGTGTAAGCAGGGCCGATACCGCGGCAGGTAGTACCTATTCTTTTATTGCCCTTTTGCTCCTCCTCGGCCATGTCGATGCTTTTGTGGTAGGGAAAAATGACGTGCGCCCGGGGGCTTATCCGCAGGTTGGCGGTGGATATGCCCTGGCTTTCCAAAGAATCCAGTTCCTGCAGCAGCACGGCGGGGTCAATGACCACCCCGTTGCCGATCAGGCACATTTTATCGCCGTGTAGTATGCCCGATGGTATTAAGTGCAGCTTGAACGTCCGGCCTCTTGCTACCACGGTATGGCCGGCGTTGTTACCGCCCTGATACCGCACTACCATGTCAGCTTGTTGGGCCAGAAAGTCGGTAACCTTCCCTTTACCCTCGTCCCCCCACTGTGCTCCTATCAATACAACCGTAGACATTTAGAACCCCCTCATACTCGTTTCAAAATTTCCCTGGCGGCAATCACTCCCGCCACCGAAGCCTGGGCCAGCCCCCTGGTAATGCCGGCGCCGTCTCCCACGGCAAAAAGGTTTTTATATTTTGTCTCCAGGCCCGGGCTTAAATCCAGCCGGCAAGAATAAAACTTCACTTCCACGCCGTATAGCAACGTGTAGCGCGAGTATACACCCGGCGCTATTTTGTCCATGGCTTTCAACATTTCCACGATTCCCACCAAGTGCCGGTACGGGAACACCAAGCTAAGGTCGCCCGGGGTAGCTTCCTTCAGGGTGGGTACCACTAGGCTTTTTTTCATCCTATCAACTGTGGAGCGGTGACCGTCCAATAGGTCGCCCAGCCGCTGGACAATGACCCCACCGCCCAGCAGGTTGGCCAGGCTGGCCACGTACTTGCCGTAAGCAATGGGCTCGCGGAAGGGCTCGGTGAAGGTTTTGCTGACCAGCACGGCAAAATTGGTGTTTTCCGTTTTCTTAAAAGCGTGGCTGTGCCCGTTAACCGTTATTAAGCCTTCGTTGTTCTCCAGTACCACTTCACCATACGGGTTCATGCAAAAAGTCCTTACCCGGTCGTCAAAGGTGCGCGAGTAATAAATCAGCTTGGACTCGTAAAACACCTTGGTAAGCGGTTCCATGACGGCGGCCGGCACTTCCACCCGTACGCCTATGTCTACGGGGTTAACCACGGTGCGCAGCCCCAGCCTTTGCGCCTCCCGGGCCAGCCACTCGGCCCCTTCCCTTCCCGGCGCCAGTATTACGTAGTGTCCCTTTATCTCTTCTCCGCCGGCGGTTAAAACGCCCTTAACCCGGCTGTCATCCACCACGATGGACTCCACCATGGTAGAAGTGCGTACTTCCACTCCCCTGGTCACCAGGTACTCGTACATGTTTTGCAAAATTTTCTGGCAGCGACCAGTACCCAGATGCCGGATGGAAACGGGAATCAGCTTGAGTTCGGCCAGCATGGACCGGCGCTGGAATTCCAGAATTTCCTCCTGGTGCTCCAGCCCGTAAACGCGCTCCGGCGCGCCGAACTTCAGGTAGTACTTGTCTATATAATTAATCATCTCCGCCAGCTTTTCTTCGCCCAGGTACTGTTCCAGGCTGCCGCCTATTTCCGAAGAAAGGGTGAGCTTGCCGTCGCTGAACGCCCCGGCTCCCCCCCACCCGCAAATGGTGGAGCACGGGCTGCAGTTGTAGCAGTTGCCGCCCTGCTCGCGGGATGGGCATTTTCTATTTTTAATGTCGCGGCCTTTTTCCAGCATTAAAATGCGCAGGTTATCCCTCCTGCGCGTAAGCTCCAGCGCGGCGAATATTCCCGCCGGGCCAGCACCGATGATGATGACATCATATTGAGGGGACACGCTAATTCATACCCTCCCTGTGGGAAAACACATAAAAATAACCCAAACAGACGTTTTGTTTGAGTCAGTTAATTGATATTTAAGCCAAAAAAGTCTGCTTATTTATGATGTTAAATTGAGCAGCAACACAATACTACCAGACGATCATCCTTTTGTCAAGGCTGCTGCCTTCATAGTACGGGGACCCCGCCAGCAAGGGGCTTTAGCTGCCTTCCTGCTCTTCCCCCTTGCGGCGGGCAAGATTCATAAACTTGGTATACTCTTTGAGGAAGGCCAGTTCCACCGTGCCGGTGGGGCCGTTGCGCTGCTTGGCCACGATTATTTCCGCTATTCCCAGCTTCTCTGACTGCTTGTTATAATACTCGTCCCGGTAGATGAACATCACCACGTCGGCATCCTGCTCCAGGCTACCGCTTTCCCGCAGGTCAGACATGATGGGCCTTTTGTCCTGGCGCTGTTCCACGGAACGGCTCAGTTGGGCCAGGGCCAGCACCGGCACGTTCAGCTCCTTGGCCAGTCCTTTCAGGGAACGGGATATTTCCGCTATTTCCTGCTGCCTGTTCTCCGCCCGCCGGTTTCCCTGCATCAGCTGCAGGTAATCGATTATGACCAATCCCAGGCCTTTTTCCATTTGCATGCGCCTGGCCTTGGACCTGATTTGGCGGAAAGTAAGCACTCCGGAATCATCGATATATATGGGCAGTTTGGCCATTTCCCGCGCTTTTTTGGCCAGCTCGGCCCAATCCTCTTCGCTGATAAAACCTTTGCGCAGCCTGTGCTGGTCCACCATGGCCTCAGCGCAGAGCATCCGCTGTACCAGCTGTTCTTTGGACATTTCCAGGCTAAAAATAACCACCGGCTTTTGCGTTTGCCGGGCAGCATGGTATCCAATACCCAGCCCGAAACTGGTTTTACCCATGGATGGGCGCCCGGCCACGATGATTAAATCGCCGGGCTGTAAGCCATGGCAAAGCTGATCCAGATCCGTAAAGCCGGTGGGTACGCCTGTAATTTTACCTTTGTGTTTATACAGAAATTCCAAGTGCTTGAAGGTATCCAACAAAATGTCCTTGATTTCTGTAAACACCGCCGAGGTGCGCCGCGAACCCAGCTCCAACAGCATCTTTTCCGCTTCTTCCATAAGCCGCTCGGCGTCTTCGCTGCCCTCGTAACCCATGCCGGCAATGCGGGTGGCCAGGTGGATCAAGTTGCGCAGCAGTGCTTTCTCTTCCACAATGCGCGCGTAATATTCCGCGTTGGCCGCTGTAGGGGACACGCCGGTAAGGGTGGCCACATAAGTGGTGCCGCCAACCTTTTCCAGCTCGCCCTTGCGCCGCAGCCTTTCGGTGACAGTTACCAAATCTGCGGCCTGCCCGTTTTCTTCCAGCTCCAGAATGGTTTCATAAATGACCTGGTGCGAGGCCAGGTAAAAATCTTCCGGGCGCAAAAAGCGGGCTACCTTGGCAATGGCGCTGTTATCCAGCATCAGCGCGCCCAGCACCGATTGCTCGGCATCTATATTGTGGGGAGGAACCTTATCCCACATTATCCATCACACCTGGAAAAATGTGTCTGATAATTTCCTCTACACGGTGCACGGGAATAATTTCCACCCCCCGGGTATCGCTGGGGATATCCTTTTCATTTTCAACGGGCACAAACACTTTTTGGATGCCGCACTGCTTGGCGCCGTATATTTTTTCCGGCACGCCGCCAACGGTCCTGATTTGGCCCCGGATGGACAACTCGCCGGTTACGGCGATATTTTGCGGCACGGCCAGGTCCTCCATGGCGCTGTAAATGGCCAGGAACACAGCCGCGCCCGCCGAGGGACCGTCGATGCGGCCGCCGCCCACAACGTTCACGTGGACGTCGTAATCGTACAAGTCGCGCCCCGTCAGTTTGCGCAGCACCGAAGCCGCGTTGAACACTGAATCTTTAGCCATGCTGCCCGCAGCCTCGTTAAACCGGATAATGCCTCCCCCTTTACGCCGGGCCGGAAACACAACAGCTTCAATTTCCAACGCCGTGCCCAGAAAGCCGGACACTCCTAAACCAAACACGCGCCCCACCTCGGCGCCGGCGGAAGCGCGGCGGGTGGCGTAGGGTACCAGCCTGCTGATTTGTATCACTTCATAAATGTCAGACACGGTAATAACCGCACCACGCGGGTCGCCGGACCGGTGGCAGGCCAGTGCAAAGGCATCGGCCAATATGTTAACTGCTTTGCGCCCCTCGATGGTGTATTCGGCAATGACGTCGGCTACCTTTTCATCAATGGTGACGTGCAGTTTGCCTGCGGCTTGCAGGACAATCCGGCGAATGTCGGACGGAGTCAAGGGTTCAAAAAATATTTCCGCGCACCGGCTGCGGATGGCCGGGTTGATCTCCTCGGGTTCCCGGGTGGTGGCGCCGATCAATATGAAGTCGGCGGGTGCGCCCTCCTCGAACAGCTTTTTAATGTAGCGGGGGACGTTGCTGTCCAGGGGGTCATAATAGGACGATTCAAAATACACCCTTTTGTCTTCCAGTACCTTAAGCAGCTTGTTTTGTAAAACGAGGTCCAGTTCCCCCACCTCGTCGATGAACAGCACTCCGCCGTGTGCTTCCGTCACCAGCCCCAGTTTCGGCTCGGGTATCCCGGTTTCCGCCAGATCCCGCCGCGCTCCCTGGTATATGGGGTCGTGCACAGATCCCAACAGCGGGTTGGTGGCCTCGCGCGGGTCCCACCGCAAAGTGGTACCGTTTACCTCCACAAAGGGTGCCTCGCTGTCAAAAGGGCTGTTTTCCCGAAAACGCACGGCCTCCAGCGCCAGCCTGGCAGCAGTGGTCTTGCCCACCCCCGGCGGGCCATAAAGCAGCATATGCTGCGGAAAGGAAGACGACAGCTTGGCCAGTATAGCCCGCACTGGGCGCTCTTGTCCCACGATTTCCTCTATGGTGGTGGGACGCAGCACATCTAGAGCCGACTGCACCAAGTTCTTGTGGTTCAGTTTCTCCAGCACCGCCAGTTTTTTCAAAGTTTGGGCGTTTTCCGGGCCCGTACTTTCCTTAATGACCTGCATCTTGATTTCGCGCATGTAGTCTTCGTGCCGCTGCTGCAGGCATTCGTTGATTTTTTTCTCCAGCTCGTCTTCCACGGTGCGCCGGGCAATGATGTCGGCAATTTTTTCTTCTATTTCTTCCAAGATGCCCGGAATATCGTCTTCACCCGGCAACTCATCCAGCGTGGGGTCTTCTAAAACCAGCTTTTGCAGGGCCAACACCCGTTCAGGCAGTCGCTCCGAGCGCATCATTTGCAGGACGTTAAGCTTTCCCGCCCGCAAGATTATTTTATCCGACCCGTATAAATCCTTCAGCAAGTTATAAAGCGAATTAACCTGGCGCCGGGTATGATCCTGTCCTCCAAACTTAACGCTCATTTCTTTGTTGCCTTTAATTTTGTCCAGCAAGCTCTTCATGTCGTCCAGTTGCTCCTTTCCACGGGTGCCGTTATCGCCTGCGGTTCTCCATGTTTACTCGGCAACCACTTCTACGATAACTTGCGCCTGTACCGCCGGGTGCAGTTTGATGGTTACGTTATATTCCCCCAGCGCCTTGATGGGCGCATCCAATATGATTTTTTTCTTATCTACGGCCAGGCCGTGTTTTTCCTGCAGCGCATCAGCAATGTCCTTGTTGCCGATGGCCCCGAACAGTTTACCGGCATCGCCCACCCGGGCCGGGAGCGTCAGCTTCGTGCCATCAATTTTCCTGGCCATGTTTTTGGCCTGCTCTTCTGCCTTTTTCCTTTGCTCTGCCTGTATCTTTTTCTGCTGCTCCAGTTCTTTCATTTTACCCTTGGATGCTTCGACAGCCAGCCCCTTGGGTATCAAATAGTTGCGGGCGTAACCTTCCGCCACCTTCACTACATCACCCTTTTTACCAAGTTTTCTCACGTCTTCCAGCAATATAACCTGCACTTTTCCTAGCCCCCCTTCTTTCCGTCGTCGCCGGCCGGCAAGCGGCGCAGGTTAACCACTGGATCCAGCACCCCAACGGCTAAAACAGCAAAAGGCAGATACAGAATTACCAACGCGGCCACGATGATTTTCACCGCTTTGGCCACCCGCCAAGCCTGCAAGTAATAAACGCTAACGGATAACCCCAGAATAAAAAAAATAAATGCAGATACGAACAAAATGTTCTTTCCCGCCATTCCCAGCAGCTCCAAGGTAAACTCCTCGCCCGCCAAGGTCATGGCCAGCCCGGCGATGATCAACCATATGGAGTACCAGGGCAGTTTCAACTCAGAAAAGCGCAGGCCGCCGGGCGTCCGGTAGCCGAACCCCTGCAGCACGCGCCTGGTGATGAAAAAGCTGGCCATCGTGGTAGCGGCCGTCCACACCACGGTGCTACCCGGTAAAAACACGCGCACCAAGTAACCCATGCGGTCGGCAGCCTCCATCAGATGCTGCCGTCCAACCTCGTCAACGGCGCCGCTTTGCCCGTAAATGCGGTACATCTCCTGCATGGCGGCATCGATTTCCGCCGTTACCTGGCTAAACCCGGCACCGCTGAGCGCGTAACTGTAAATTAAATTACCCGCAGCCGCCACCAGCGACCAGGCTAAAAGAACGGCTGCGATCCGTTCGAAATTGGCCCGGTTTTTGATCAGCAACCCAGTGATGAGACCCAGCAGCCCGAATTGCAACAGCAGCCAGAGCACCGGCAGCAATTGGCCCACAACCCCCAGCAGCATCGCTGCGGACAGGAACAGCGCCAACAGGCCATGCCCGAGGCTGCGCTTAACCACCAGGTAGGCCGGCGGCACAGGCAGCAACAGGGCAATGAAAAAAAACACCGGTGCCGCAAACAAACCCACTAAACCCAGCAATGCCGTCAAGCCAGCCACTACCAGTGTTTCTAAAAAGATCGAGTAACCAGCCGCCGGTAGCAAATAATCACCTCGATTTCTCAGGCTACGATATAGTTCTGCGCTGGTTTTGTTTTTCCTCCCTCCCGCGGCAAGTGCGTGGTTGTTATTTGTTGCGCGGCGTGCCAGAGTCCATAAAAAATGGAGGAACCTTGCCGGCTCCCCCACAGATTGCTCCGCATTTACTCAACGGTAAAAGGTAACAGGGCAATGTTGCGCGCCCTTTTTACCGCTACCGTGAGCATCCTCTGATGGCGTGCGCAATTGCCGGAAATGCGGCGGGGCAGTATTTTGCCCCTTTCCGTGATGTATTTTTTCAAGCGGGGCACATCCTTGTAATCGACTTTGTCCAGCTTGTCGACACAAAAGCTGCAAATGCGCTTCTTGCCCCGGCGTCCTCGCTCACGTCTCATGCGTGCACCTCCTAAAAGGGTATTTCCTCTTCATTAAAGCTGATCTCGCTGCCGAATTTCTCGCCCTCGGCGGACGATTCCCGGTCATCCTTAGGCCAATCTAGAAAACGCACGTCGTTGGCAACCACTTCGGCCACCCGGCGCCTGATGCCTTGGCTGTCATCAAAGGAACGGATTTGCAGCCTGCCGTCCACGGCAACCAGCCGCCCCTTACCCAGGTGGTTGGCGCAGTTTTCGGCCAGTTTCTGCCAAACTACGATGTTGATAAAATCCGTTTCCCTCTCGCCCTGCCGGTTAGTAAACTGCCGGTCCACCGCCAGGGTAAAGCTGGTCACCGGCGTTCCGTTGGGCGTGTACCGCAGTTCGGGATCTTGCGTCAACCTGCCGATGAGGATCACTTTGTTCAACAAAAAAATCACCGCCTTGGCGTATGTTTCTTAATGCCGGCAGCCTAGTCATCGTCTTCTTCATCTTCTTCGCGCACGATGAGGTGGCGCAGAACCTCGTCGAAAATTTTCAGCACCCGGTCCAGTTCTGCGGCCACGGCCGCTTCGCCCTTGAAATTAATTAACACGTAATACCCCTCGCGCACGTGCTTGATTTCGTAGGCTAGCCGGCGCTTGCCCCACTTATCAAGCTTAGTAATTTCGGCGCCGTTTTTTTCAATGACGGACTTAACCCTGTCAATTACAGCCTCCGTGGCTTCCTCGTCCAGCTCAGGTCTGATAATAAAGAGTACTTCGTACCGGCGCACGATTTCACCTCCTCCCTGTGGACATAAGGCCCTACTTGACTGCAACCGGTTTGCACAACACCGCCGGTCGCCTGTAGAGCAGGGTAGGCCAATGAATATGTGTTTTTGGCTATCAAATTATAGCACACTTGACCTGCAGGGGCAAGCAAAATGCTTATTTTTTCCTGGCCGGCCCGGACGGTTTTTAACCGCCGTTGGCCGAATGAATTATTTTTTTGACGCTTTTTTCAAACTTGGGCCGCGGCAGCATAAGCACCCTGCCGCAGGTGGTGCACTTAATGCGAAAATCAACGCCGGTGCGCATTACCTCCCACTGGTCGCCGCCGCAGGGATGCGGCTTGCGCATTTTAACCACGTCACCCACGTTATACCTAACCAGCATCTCGCATCCCCCCAATACCCATTAATTCTGCAGAAACGCAAGATACGCGCGGCACATCATGTAAATGTCGGCCTTGTGGCTGATTTCAAAGGGAGAGTGCATGCCCAATAGTGCCGCCCCGCAGTCCACCACATCCATGCCAAAAACAGCCAGCAGGTGGGCTATTGTACCGCCTCCGCCCTGGTCCACTTTACCCAGCTCGCCCGCTTGCCAGATAACACCATGCCGGTGGAAAAGTGACCTAATATGGGCCATATAGGCTGCGTGAGCATCATTGGCACCCTTTTTACCGCCCGATCCGGTATACTTGGTTATTACCACGCCGCAGCCCAACCGAGCGGCGTTGTTTTTTTCCATCACATCTTCGAAATCCGGGTCCATGGCCGCGTTCACATCGGCGGAAATGGCCCGGGAAGAAGCTAAAAAACGCCTAAGCTGCAGTTCGCTGTAATTGCCGGCGCTTTTTTCCAGCAACTCGGCCAGAAAGTTGGCTAAAAATTCGGATTGCATGCCGGTATTACCGTAACTGCCAATTTCCTCTTTGTCTGCCATGATACCCACCGCAGTATGTTCGGGTTGTTTCACTTGTCCCATAGCAGACAGCAGCGCGTAAGCGCACACCCGGTCGTCCTGGCCATAGGCGCCTACCAGAGCCCTGTCCAATCCAACGTCCCGCGGCTGTATGGCCGGTACCAGTTCCAATTCCGCGCTAACCAGGTCCTCTTCATTAATGCCGTACTTGTGGTGCAAAAGGTTAAGCACGTTTTTCTTAATCCTCTCCTGCTCGTCCCGGTTTCCCGCCGGTAAGGCACCGCACAAGGCGTTGAGCTTTTCCCCCGGAAAGGCTTCCTGCACCTTTTTCTCAAATTGTTCCTTAGCCAGATGTGGCAGCAAATCGGTGATGGTGAACACAGGATCATCGATGTTTTCGCCTAAGCAAACGTTGACCCGCGAGCCGTCCGAACGGTATACCACCCCGTGCAGTGCCAGCGGCAGCGCCAACCAGTGGTATTTTTTTATGCCTCCGTAATAGTGCGTTTTCAACAGGGCCAACCCCGTTTCTTCGTAAAGCGGGTGAACCTTTAGATCCAGGCGGGGGCTGTCTACGTGCGCGCCGATAATGTTGGCCCCGGCTTCCGGCCGCTGCTTGCCCACGACCGCCATTACCAAGGATTTGTCTTTAATAACAGCGTAAACCTTATCGCCCGGCTGAAGTGGCCGGCGCAAGCTGTCCAAGGTAACAAATCCCCGCTGCTGCAGAAATTCTACGGCCAGCGCCACTGCTTCCCGCTCGGTTTTAGCCCGGCCAATGAAGCGCTTGTACTCCTCCCCTGTGTCCATTACTTCCTTTTTTTCACGCTCATTCAGGTAATCCCAAACGATTTTTCGGGCGTAAGTCAATCTGTTGTCTTTGTCCACTGGTTTTTCCCCCTTTTTTGTGCCGACGGTTCGCGCATGCGGCTGAAACTGGTGCCCGCCGCAGCGTCTGCCTGTATGACAACGCAAGTAACGGCGGCAGACCAGGCCGGCCAACCGGGAAAATGAATGTTAACGGCATCCAGTAACAACCATGCATAGGATACAAACAAAGAGCCGGTGGCGGCCCTTCCCAGCACGCCGCTCACCTCACCGCCGGCCAGCGCGCCGGATGCCAGCACCGGTTCCAGCAGCACGGCAACAATGATTACGACTAGTATTCCCCTAGCCGCCCCCAGCAATAAACCGCCCAGCCGGTCCAAAGGACTCAAAAATGAGTGCTCGACAGCGCCGGCAAAAATACGCATCACCAATACCACCAGCAAAAAAACAACCAGAAACAACATTGTAAAAGCAATAATGTTCAGTATAAAATCAGCCACTCCATGTGCTGCGGCAAGCATTTCTTCGATTATTACCTGTTCCGGCAAAATTACAGCCGGATAATCACCCGCCAAGGGCAGCCTATCGTAAAGCACTTGCAGCACACCCTGCGGCAAGTGCTCGGCGAAAAACGCAGCTATGGCATTACCCCATCCCCATTGCCGGTCAAGATAGTCGGCCAGCGCCCCGTACCCAGCAAATGCTGCCGCCAAGCCCAAAACCAGGCCCAACAGCCTGGCGATACCCGCTAAAAAGCCTTTTCTCAGGCCCTGCCAGGCGGAAAGAATAATTATTACTAGCAGTACCCAGTCCAACCAGTTCATTTTTTTCCTCCGATTTTTTTGTTTTATTCGGTCATTTTTATCTTTTTCCTGCCTACACCCGGCGCAAATGTTTCCAGGCCATCATTAACGGCATAAATACCAAAACGGCAATCAGCAGCAGACCTGCATAGCCAAACAGCGGGTATATGGTTCCCACCAGACGGTCAAAATCCACCTGAGCCAGCGGTACTGCCAACAGATTAACTCCTAAGCCGATTAATTTATATTGTTTACTTCCCGGCCTGGCAATGCGGGAGGCAAAACCATGGGCGTTTGCCACGGCGGTGGTAAGTATGCCCAGCCAGATCAGCAGGCCCACGGGAATGTTTA
>ENA-OSAF01000480-OSAF01000480.1-marine-sediment-metagenome-genome-assembly--contig:-NODE-480-length-11922-cov-22.845201_pt1 | contig 11922 bp, 14 predicted proteins | sample MGYA00237872_ERZ529318 | MGnify/ENA primary metagenome ERZ529318 (study PRJEB26369, sample SAMN03142813) | marine sediment metagenome | biome: marine; feature: borehole; material: sediment... | reverse complement strand
CCACGGAAATCACCGGCACTTTGCGGTTACCGGTCAAGAACCCTTACCTCGCTGCCTACCCGGACGGTACCGTCCTCCAGCACCTTGATAAAAATACCTTCCCTGGGCATTATACAGTCTCCTACCTGGCGGTAAATGGCGCAGCGGCTGTGGCATTCCTTGCCGACCTGGGTGACCTCTCCCACCGCATCCGGCCCGATGGCCAGCCGGGTGCCCAGCGGCAGGGATGCCAGGTCTATACCCACAGTGGTGATGTTCTCGGCAAAATCGCCGGGGTTGACATCAAGCCCGGCGTCGCGCATCTTCTGGATGCTCTCCAAGGCCAGCAGGCTGACCTGCCTGTGCCAAGGGCCGGCGTGGGCGTCCCCTTCCAGCCCGTGCCCGGCCACCAGCCGCCCCACACCGATGTTTTTCTTACGCATTCCCTTTTTGGGGCTGGTACATACAGCCACTACATATCCCACGGTTCTTCTTCCTTTCTGTTAAATTCCCCGCTCTTGCCGCCCGTCTTGCGAACCAGCCTTACCCGGCCCAATACCATTTCCCGGTCCACGGCCTTGCACATGTCGTAAATGGCCAGCCCGGCCACGGCAACCGCCGTCATCGCTTCCATCTCCACGCCCGTCTTGCCGGTGGTGCGAACCCGGGCCTGAATTTCCACCCGGTCGGGCTCGCGGAGCCGGAAATCGACTTGTACCCCGGTGAGAGTGATGGGGTGGGCCATGGGAATGAGCCGGCCCGTTTCCTTGGCCGCCATAATGCCGGCCACCCGGGCCACGCCCAACACATCGCCTTTGGCCGCGCGCCTGCCGGCAATCAGTTCCAAGGTAGCCGGCTGCATGACTACTTCACCCCGGGCCACCGCTTCCCGCACGGTGTCGTCCTTACCGCTTACGTCCACCATTCTGGCGGCGCCCCGGTCATCAAAATGATTCAACCCCTTATACCCGTTTTCCTGCATAGCCTATCCCCCTATTTGCGACATGTTGCGGTCTCTTTCCCACCACCCGGCGTTGAGGTGGTGCCCGTCCGGCTTGTTTAAAACAGCTTCCCGGAAAAACCGCACCAATTCATCACGGCCGGCACCGCCGCGCAGTGCCTTTTTCACATCGATCTCCCTGTGGTTGAGCAGGCACGGGCGTAGCTGGCCGGTGGCCGTCAAGCGCAGCCTGTTGCACTGAGCGCAAAAATGGTCGCTCACGGGAGAAATAAAGCCCACCGTGCCCTGCGCTCCCGGCAAGCGATAGTAGCGGGCCGGCCCGCTGCCCTTGACTTTTTTCACCGCCTCCAAGTTGCCCAGCCGGCTGGTTATTAATTTACGCACTTCCGCAGAAGAAATAAACCTGCTACCGGCCCATGAACCGGAACTGCCCACGGGCATCAGTTCAATGAAACGCACGTGCAGCGGCAGGTCAAGGGTCAACCCGGCCAACCTCGCCAGTTCATCGTCGTTAAAATCTCGCATGGCCACCGTGTTAATTTTAACGGGTTGCAATCCCGCTTGCAGCGCCGCGTTGATGCCGCGCCACACCAGGCCCAGGTCCCCGCCGCGGGTGATGCGCCGGAACCTGTCGGGTTGCAGCGTGTCGAGGCTGATATTGACCCGGTTTACCCCCGCCGCCTGCAGCGCGCCCGCCATGTCCCCCAGCAAAATGCCGTTGGTGGTTAAAGCCAGGTCATCGATTTCCGGAATTCGGCGCAGCTTAGCAACTAAATCTAAAATGCCGCGCCGCACCAGCGGCTCTCCTCCCGTAAGCCGAACCTTTTTGATCCCTACCCGTACGCCTGCCGCCACCACGGCGGCTATTTCCTCCAGCGTCAGGATCTCGTGGTGTGGTATTAATTGCACGCCCTCCGGCGGCATGCAGTAGACACAGCGCAAATTGCATCGGTCGGTGACCGATATGCGCAAATAATTAATCTGCCGCTGGAACCTGTCGTTCATTTTTACACCTTCTTAGCGCATTTTAGGTATAACGTCCCTTTTGCTGCAGCAACGTAAGGCTGAAAGTGACAACGTAAGCCAACAGCAGCAGGATTACGCTTAAGGCGATGCCGATGTCGAAATTGCCCTTATGTACTTCCATTACGGTGGCCGTGGTCAACGTTCTGGTATGCCCCGGAATATTGCCCCCCACCATCATGGCCGCGCCTACCTCGGATATCACCCCGCCGAAACCGGCAATCACTGCAGCCAGCAGGCCCAGCCGCGCCTCTCTGAGCAGCAGCCAGACAAGCTGCCAGCGGGAAGCGCCCAGGGCCAAAATCTGCAGCTTCAATTTGGGGTTCAATTGCCCGATGGCAGCCATACTAAAGCCGGTCACTATAGGCGAAGCGATAATTCCCTGGGCGATAATTATGGCCATGGGGGTGTACTGCCAGCCCAAAAAACCCAAAGGGCCCGACCGCCACAGCAGCAAGCTGACGAAAAGCCCCACCACCACCGGGGGTAGCCCCATGCCCAGGTTCACCAGGCTTACCGCTAAATGGCGTCCCGGAAACACCCGGAAAGCCAGAAACAGGCCCAGCGGCACGCCGATCAAAACGCTGATGGCCGTGGCCGTCCCCGAAACCTGCAGTGTAAACAAAGTTATCCGCCAAACTTCCGGGTCGCCGGACGCCAGCATTTGCGCCGCCTTAACCAGACCGTCCCACATTGCTTCCACCAGAATTACCCCGTTTCAATATGCTTGAATTAACATAACGCTTGCCTAAAATTAAAGGGAAAAGTTTGCCGTAAAAATCCTGGCGATTTCCCGGTCCACTTCTTCGCGAAACCGGCGAAACCTGCCTAGCAGCTCGCTTGCGTCAGGGGTTAACCGGGTCCCGCCGCCCGTCTCGCCACCCACCCTGGTGGTAACCAGAGCCATGCCCCACTTTTTTTCCGCCGTCTTTATCTTGCCCCAAGCAGCACGGTACGACATGCCCATGGCCTCAGCGGCACCGGTTATGGTCCCGGCTTGTTGAATATGTTCCAGTAGCTGGAAAAAGCCGTCTCCCTGCACGCCGCCGTTCTTTTCCAGCCAGATTTTATACCCTGCGTTAAAACAGGCCCACTTCTTTTGCTTGTCATCCCCGGCGACCAAATCAACCGCTCCCCACAGGCGGAAAGAGGGACACCCTCTCCCCTCCCCGTAAAGTGTAGTCGAGGGGCTGGTGCCGGCCGTCAACCAGAATGGTAAAAACCTGGTTTTCCGGGATACCCAGTTTGTGCAGTAAATCCTTAATCGTCCCTTCTTCGGGCAGTTCCACCGGCAGGGGCTCGCCGAACCGCTTCTGCGGTAAAAACTTTTCCAAGCCGCTGAACACCCTGACCTCCACCCGCAACACTATCACCCCGCAATCTTCTAAGGGCTTGTTTACCGGTTAATTATACAAAGCAGGATTGCAGGGATATACCCCGCAACCCTGCCTTGTTTTTATTTTACTGGAAATTGAAAACCCGGTCCAGTTCCTCGTCCTTGACGTCAAACTTGGTGTTATGCGGCGGCAGTTCCTCGTTGTAGAAGAACTCGGGCAGCCGGTCGTCGGCGCTAGTGAAACCGGCCTGCTGGTTAAACTGCCGCTCCGTTTTGAGCACGTTTTGCCCCAGGGCGGTTACGTCGTCCACGGTGAGGGACGTGCCATACTGGGCATTAATCATTTCCACAATGGTGGGCAATCCTTCAGGATTGTCCAGCACCGCAAAGGCCACGAACAGGCACAGGCCGGTAGAATCCAGGGCAGCTGTGGCCACCTGCAGGTTGCGGGACAGTTCTACCTGCCCGGCGGGCTCCAGCGGGTTGACGTAGCCGCCCACCTTCAGGATGTTGGCCGTAACGGCATATCCCGCGGTATGGTCGGCGCCCATGGGGGTGGTGGCGTAGGTGACGCCGTTGCCCTTGCAGGCGCGCGGATCATAAGCCGGAATCCCTTGTCCCTTGACGGCAGGAACCCGGGTGACGCCGTACACCTTGCCGGCATTGGCAGAGCCGCTGCCGATAATGCGTCCCAGCGGGGTGCCTTTGGCTACCTCTTCCAGGGCGCTGATGGCGGCCTGACCGTCACCGAAGGGTATAACGCCCGCTTCCATGAGCACGCCCAGGGTACAGCCGGTTTCAATGGTATCCAGGCCCACGTCATTGCAGATGTAATTCAGTTTGGCGATTACGTCCAGCTCGCCGATCTCCAGGTTGGGCCCAAAAGCCCACGCAGTCTCATACTCCACGGGAGCGCAAACCTTACCGTCCGGCATGGGATATACGTTGGAGCAGCGCATCACGCAGCCAGGATGGCAGGCGTGGGTGGCTTTACCCCCGCGTGCTTTCGCCACTTCAGCCAGCTTTTCGCCGCCTACCTCCGCCGCCTTGTCGAACCTGCCGAATTTAAAATTACGGGTGGGCAGCGTGCCGGCCTCATTAATAATGTTCATAAGCACGTTGGTGCCATAGGCGGGCAGCCCCTTGCCACACGTCGGGTTATCAAGCAGAATTTGCGAAAATTTCTTGGCCGCGGCCTTGAACCGCTCGGGATCCTTGACCGGAGCCTCAAAGGTCTTAGGTGAGTCCACCACGATGGCTTTAAGGCCCTTGGAACCCATAACCGCTCCCAAACCGCCGCGCCCGGCGTAACGGCTGCTGTTGCCGTCACCGTCGTTGTTGGTAACCCCGGCGGCATGCATGAGCATTTCCCCTGCGGGGCCTATGGTGATAACGCCAACCTTATCGCCGAAACGCTCCCGGCAAATAGCGGTGACTTCGTAGGTTCCTTTACCGACCAGGTCGTCGGCCGGGAGCAGCTCTTCGCCATCCGGCGTAATTTTTAACAAAAACCATCCTTTGTCTGCGGGCTTGCCTTCCAGGATGACGGCCTTAATGCCCAGGTTGGCCAGCTTTTGCGAAGTTATACCCCCCGCGTTGCTTTCCTTGATACCTCCGGTCAGCGGACTCTTGCCGCCAACTGAAAGGCGACCCGACGATGGCGCGCTGGTCCCAGAAAGCAGTCCCGGTGCTATGACCAGCTTGTTAAACGGTCCCAGCGGGTCGCAGGTGGCGGGCACTTCGTCGGCCACCAGCTGTGAGGTTAGGGCGCGGCCCCCCAAAATCAGGTACTTGTCCGCCACGTTTTCACTTTTTACCTGTCTACTTGACATGTCAACCCTGATGAACCTGGCCACATTCATTCCCCCTTAAAAAATTAATTAAACCGGTGTAATCGCAAGCTGTGGCAATATTCTTGCATATCCAAGGTGGTGACAATTTTGCATTTTAAACTGTAGTAATATTTTTGCATTTTTAGGTTATCGCGGAGCACTGCTTTTGTCAATGAAAAATAAATGAAAAATATATGTAACAAAACCAGCACTGCTTACATTGCTCCTGTCCTGTGTAAATTTTTACCATTTAAGCTGTGCCCGGCACAGGCGCAGCGCCGCCCGGCCCACGGGCCGGCTGTTCCAAGCGCAAAGAAGAAGTATAAAAAATATTTTTCTGCGGAAAAGTTGAAAACGACTGGTAAAAGGCAAAAACAGCCGCCCAGCTTAAACAAATACCGGGCGGCTGTTTGTTTTTTCGCCTTATTACCTTAAAATGAAAAAGAACGGCAGGAGCAAGGAATACCCGCTGCCAAAAACGAAATATAATGAAATATTATGCAGTAAAGATCGGAGGGGCCGCCATGGAAAAACCTTTTTGCTGGGAAGAAATCGCGGTGCTGCAGACCAGCATTGATGATATGAACCCGGAAATTTACCCGCACGTAATGGAAAGACTGCTGGCCGGCGGAGCACTGGACGTTTACCTCCAGCCGTTGATAATGAAAAAGGGGCGACCCGGCACGCTGCTAACCGTGCTTGTAAAAAATAACCAGCAAGACGTGGAACGCGCGCTGCACGAAATCTTCCGGGAAACTTCCACCTTGGGAGTTCGCATGCGGGTGGAAAGGCGCGCCTGCCTGGCCAGAACAATCTTTACCGTGCAAACGGAATACGGGCCGGTGCGAGTTAAAGCGGCCTTCACCGAGCCCAACCGCCCCCGTTACAGCCCCGAATTTGCTGACTGCCGGGCCAGGTCGGCGGAGAGAAGCGTACCCCTGCAGGAAGTCTACCAGGCAGCCCTGCGGGCGGCGGAAAAAGCGGCGCCGCCGCACCCCGAGCCGCCCGGTCACACCGACTAACAACACCGCCCCGCGCCGGTACGGAAAGAAAGGATGTATTACATGAAAACAGTAGATCTTACCCATCCCATAACAACCAACATGCCCGTGTACCCGGGCACGGAACCACCGCGTATCACCAACCCGTGCACCATAGAAAAAACCGGCTTCCGGGAAAAGAAATTGGAGCTATACTCCCATACGGGCACTCACATGGACGGCCCGTCACACATTTTGCCCCGCGGCACGCCTTTGGACGCCTTGCCCGTGGAATGTTTTTTCGGCCCGGCCACAGTGCTCGACCTGTCTGCCCGGACGATGGACCGCATCGGCCCGGGCGATTTGCAGCTCCCGGCGGGGGAGCACCTTGACTACGTCTTACTATACACCGGCTGGTACCATAAATGGGGCAGAGCGGATTACTTTACCGGCTACCCGGTGCTCACGGCAGAAGCCGCCGCCCACCTGGCAAGCCGCCGGCTGAAAGGCATTGGGACCGACACCATGTCAGTGGACCCCGTGGGTACAACCGATTTCACCGTACATAAGATATTTTTACAAAGAAACATTTTAATCATAGAAAATCTGACCAACCTAGCAAAACTGGTAGGTAAAACCTTTACCCTTTACTGTTTCCCCTTGAAGTTCACGCAAGCCGACGGTTCACCCGTGCGGGCGGTAGCCATGTGTGATTAGTTTTGTGATTAATTTTCAAAGGAGCGATGCAAGTATGAAGTACCTGGATACAACGGAAAACCGGGGCAAGCGCATCATCATCACCGTTATCGGGCCCGACCGGGTCGGCATCATCGCCGGAGTAACCGGCATCCTGGCCGAAAATAACATCAACATACTGGACATCAGCCAGACCATCATGCAGGAGTTCCTGGTCATGGTGCTGATCGCCGACATGGAAAAAAGCAAGATCGACCTGTTGGCGCTGAAGGATCGCCTAAGTATCAAGGGAGATGAACTGGGCGTGCGCATCGAGGCCCAACACGAAGATGCCTTTAAATTCATGCACAGGGTTTAGCCGGCGAGGGAGGGGTGGCGCTAATGCTAACCATACAAGAAATCCTGGAAACCATTAAAATGATCCAAGAAGAACACCTGGACATCCGCACCATAACCATGGGTATCAGCTTGCGCGACTGCGCCGGCGGCGATGTGCGTTCCGTGTGTCGCAGTATATACGACAAAATCACGCGCCTGGCGGGTAACCTCGTCCCCACGGGCGAGGCCATCGCCCGGGAATACGGTATCCCCATAGTAAACAAACGTATTTCCGTGACGCCCATTTCCCTGGTAGCCGAGTACGACCATACTGAAGACTACCTGCGCGTGGCCGAAACCCTGGACCGGGCGGCTGCCGAGGTGGGGGTAAACTTTATCGGCGGCTACTCCGCCCTGGTGCACAAAGGCAGCACCGGCGGCGACAACGTTTTAATCAACTCCATCCCCGCCGCCCTGGCAGGAACGGAAAGGGTGTGCGCGTCGGTCAACGTGGCCACTACCAAGGCGGGCATCAATATGGATGCCGTGGCCCTGATGGGGCGCATTATCAAGGAAACCGCCGCCAGGACCGCGGACCGCGACGGGCTGGGCTGCGCCAAACTGGTAGTCTTCGCCAACGTGCCAGAGGACAACCCCTTCATGGCTGGGGCCTTCCACGGCGTAGGCGAGCCCGAATCGGTTATCAACGTCGGCGTCAGCGGACCTGGCGTGGTTAAGCGCGCCGTGGAGCAAGCGGGCAACTGTGACTTCGGAACCCTGGCGGAAACCGTAAAGAAAACGGCGTTTAAAATCACCCGCATGGGCGAGCTGGTGGGGCGGGCCGCCGCCGCCCGCCTGGGGGTTCCCTTCGGCATCGTGGACATATCTCTGGCACCCACCCCGGCGGTGGGAGACAGCGTGGCCGAAATACTGGAAGCCATGGGGCTGGCGCGCTGCGGCACGCACGGTACAACGGCAGCACTGGCCCTGCTCAACGACGCCGTAAAAAAAGGCGGAGCCATGGCCTCGTCTTACGTGGGCGGCCTTTCCGGAGCCTTCATACCTGTCAGCGAAGACGCCGGCATGATGCGAGCTGCCGTAGAAGGAGCACTGGGACTGGATAAGCTGGAGGCCATGACCTGCGTCTGCTCGGTGGGCCTGGACATGATCGCCGTACCCGGCGACACAAGCGCGGAAACCATATCCGCCATCATCGCCGACGAAGCGGCCATCGGTGTGGTTAATCAAAAAACCACCGCTGTGCGCATAATTCCCGCCCCGGGCAAAAAAGTAGGCGATTACGTGGAATTCGGCGGCCTGCTGGGGCGGGCACCGGTCATGCCGGTACACTCCTTTTCCGCCGCCGCCTTCATCAAGCGCGGCGGGCGCATACCAGCGCCCATTCACAGCCTGAGCAACTAGCGCGCAAGCAAAGCCCCCGCTTTCAAGCGGGGGCTTTTTCCACTTCTCTTTTCTTACCCTTTTCCTTCCCGGCTGTTTCTGCCTTTTCCCGGCTTTCTCCGTCCCGCATCTTGCTTTTACCCTGGAATATCGCGCCTTCGTTGATAACCAGCATGGCCACGTCAATGTCGCCGTACACTTTACCTGTACTGGTAAGCTCAAGCTTACCTTCCAGGATAATGTCGCCGTGCACTTCTCCGGCTACGCTGACATTGCGGCCCCTTACATTGGCCCTGACAAGGCCGGACTTGCCTACGATCATGTCCCCGTTGATGTCGATTTCCCCTTCCACCGTGCCGTCGACGCGTAAAGTCCCTTCCACGCTGAGGTTACCGTCAAATTTACTGCCGGTGCCGATAATGGTGTTCACTTTGCCTTCTACCGGGTCGCGGTTTTTACCGAACATTACCCATCTCTCCCATCGTTTGCTGCTTAGTTTAAGTACCTGGACGGGTCAGTCCTCACCCCGTTCAAATAAACTTCGTAGTGCACATGCGGGCCGGTGGAGGTACCCGTACTGCCCACTCTGGCTATGCAGTCCCCCCTGAAAACTTCTTGTCCGATATGTACCTCGATGCGGGAGCAATGGCCGTACAGAGTTCTAAAGCCATACGGGTGCTTAATTATCACCGTGCGCCCGTAGCCACTTTTATATCCCGTATATATCACTTTACCGTGACCCGTGGCGACCACCGCCGCGCCGTACGGCGCGGCGATGTCCAAACCGGTGTGGAACTCGTAACGCCCCGTAAACGGAGACTTGCGATAGCCATAACGGGAACTGATCCTGCCCCCGGTGGGTAGGCCCCAAGGCCTGGCAGCAAGATAGGCTTTTCTCTCGGCCACGTCTTTTTTCAACAGGCTAAGGCCTTGCTTGGTATCTTCCATTTGCACGGCCAGGCTTTCGGCCGTCATCTTGGCCGCCAAGTATAAACTGTCCCAATCCTTTTTTCGTTCCCGCACCGGCGCATGCTTGTCCGTCAAATCACGCCGCCCCTCGAAATCCCGGGCGTCCACATGCATATCTCGGCCGCCGCCCCGCGAAGATTCCCTGAAAACCGCTATGCCGGGCCTGCCTGAAAATTCGCTGCCGGCCAGCATGCCCCTGACGTCCTTTTCCAGGAACATTAATTCGTGCATTTTATCCTGCAACGCCTGGATGTCCGCCTCCAATGATTTGAGCTTAAGGTCCTGCTGCTTGTTGATCGCCCGCAGTGCCCTCAGCTCGGCCATGTTTTCCCTCATGTGCAGGTACTGCACGGAAAAATAAACGACCAGCGCGGTAATGCCGATGACGGACAAGATTACGGTAACAATGAGGAACATGGGAACGCGCATTCGTAATATGGACTGCTGAGAATGGGGTATAAACATTATGGTTGAGGAACGGGGCAAATTTAAACGGAGGAATTTAAACCTGCCTGTAGGCAAAAATAACCAACCCCATGTATAAGTTTTTCTTATTATTCATTCGCCAGTTCCTTGCTTTTTCCTGCATGTATTTCTTATTCGTTACCACCCCGGAGCAGGAAACGGTAAGCGCCCAGCGCCGCCTTAGCCCCTTAACCCGCCGCCACAATTACCTGTTTTTCCGGTATATTGGTAACATCTTCCGCGGCGAAAAAGCCCGGCACTTGGGTCCGGCAGCTGCAGTCCACAACTACTTCGCCCAGTTCGTTAATTTCAACCAGATCCTTCACCGGCCTGCTGTTGGGCACGGTGCCTATTTCCACGAAAACTCCGGCCACCGGAATTTATTTCTCCTCGCGGGTGGCCAGGGAGCAAACGGTGATTGGTGTTCATTTTTTTTCTCGCCGCGTAAACTGCCGCAGTCATCCCCGCCGTGCCCATGCCCAAAATTATCGTATCGAACAAAAAAACACCCCTTTGGCTTTTTGTTGATATTTTACCTTGCCGAAGGGATGTTAATTCCCCCGGCAGGCGTGTTCAAGACGCACCCGGCGGCCTGGGCGCCCCTGCTGTGGCGCCTAGCCGTACTTACTTCTATTTCTTTACCGTCGGTGACAACCAGTACCGCGCCATCTCTATCCGTGCGCAGCACGCGGGCTCCGGCGGCACGCAGGGCATCAAGCGTAGCTGCTGAAGGGTGACCAAAACGGTTATTGTACCCCACCTGTACCACAGCCAGTTCCGGCGACACCGCAGCGAAAAAACGGGGTTCACTTAGCTCGCTGCCGTGGTGCGGCACTTTCAACACCTCGGCCCGCAGCGCGGTGCCGTTGGAAAGCAGCTCTCGCTGGGCTTCCCTTTCTATATCGCCGGTCAGGAGAAACGAAACGTCACGGTAATCCAGCCTCAGCACTAGGGAAGCATTGTTAAGGTTATCGATGGTCTGCCGTACCGGAGCCAAAACAAACACGTCCACCTGGTCACTTAACCGCAGTGCCTGACCGGCTGCCGCCCGGTATACGGGAATATCAAGCGGCGCCAGGCGAGACAACATGGCCGAATAATCTGCGGCTGCAGACAGCACCAGCGCCCCCACGCGCACTTTTTCCAGTACAGCAGGTACGCCGCCGTAGTGATCACCGTGGGGGTGGGTCACCACCAGTACGTCCAGCTTGTTTATACCCAGGCGGCGCAGGTAAGGTACAACCACCGCCTCTCCCACCTTCAATCCCCCTTCCGGATCGCCTAACTTGCCCCCCGCGTCCACCAGCATAGTTCGGCCGCCGGGAAACCGTACTAAAATGCAATCGCCCTGGCCTACATCCACGAAATGCACCTGCAGCTTACCACCGGTTCCTCCCCAAGGAACCAGTACCACAGCGCACAAGATAACGCCGCAGACCGCCGCAGCGGCTTTGCGCGGCGCCTCAGGTAACGGCAAGTTAATAGACCCCCGGGCTATCTCCATCCAGAAAATTAAGCCCGCATACCATAAGGGAATGACATGTGGCGGAGGAGAGGCGAGGTATAAGGAGCTCCCGGGCAGCGTCACCAGCAGACCGGCCAGACCCAGAAACAAGTCGATAAGCAGGCCCGTAACGGCATTTACCATTTCTCCCAGGGGTAATAAGACAATCCCCGCCAAGCAACCCGTAAACCCGGCCAGCATGATGGCCCCCACCAAAGGTACCAGCAGTAAATTGGCCAGCGGGGCCACAGGTGTAAAAAGGTTGAAATAATAAACCAGCAGCGGCAGGGTGCCCGCCTGGGCGGCCAAAGTTACCTGCAGCGGCACGCTCAGCCAGCGCGGCAGCGCCCACCGCCTGAACAATTCACCCAGCGGGGGACCGAGGTACAAAATACCCCAGGTAGCGGCAAAAGAGAGCTGGAAGCCGACTTCAAAGAGAGAAGAAGGTTCCCAGGCCA
>ENA-OSAF01000479-OSAF01000479.1-marine-sediment-metagenome-genome-assembly--contig:-NODE-479-length-11957-cov-21.326332_pt1 | contig 11957 bp, 12 predicted proteins | sample MGYA00237872_ERZ529318 | MGnify/ENA primary metagenome ERZ529318 (study PRJEB26369, sample SAMN03142813) | marine sediment metagenome | biome: marine; feature: borehole; material: sediment... | reverse complement strand
CTCCGTTCCGGCGGCAGAGCCGGCGGCCTCACCCGCGGTCCGGACGACTCGGTGGCCCGGCCGGGACCCGCGGCGCTAGCAGTCGCTACTCTACCCGGGTCCAGTCGTCCATCACCTCGGCCAGGAAGTCGTGGACCAGGCCGCGGTCGGGCATCTTGGCCATCCCGCCGTAGATGGCGGCCATCCCCTCCGGCTGGTGGTCCGGCCCCAGGGCGGCCACCTCCCGGACCGCCTCCCCGAGGTCGCCGAGGAAGCGGTCGGCCACGCCGGCGTGGGCGGGGGTGACCATCATGTGCAGGCTGGGCGGGAGCTGCTGACGGTCCATGTGCCAGCCCTTCTTCTCCATGACCTCGGCCAGGGTGTAGACGTCTATCTCGTCGGAGGTGAAGGCGAAGACGGTCATGTCGGGGCGGCCCATGACCCTGAGCTCGGGTATGGCCTCGACCCCGCCCATCAGGCGGCGCGCGGTCTCCATGGAGATGCGGGCCAGTTCGAGGTAGCCCTCCTCCCCCAGGTGGTTCATCACCGCCCAGGCGGCGGCGATGGCCCCGCCGGGCCGGGTGCCGGTCATGGTCGGAGAGGCGTAGAGCCCGCCGCACCAGTCGGCGAAGGTGAAGTACTGGTGACGCCGGAGACCGGTATCGCGGTAGAGGATGACCGAGGCACCCTTGGCCGCGAACCCGTACTTGTGCACGTCGGCCGAGATCGAGGTCACCCCGGGCACGGAGAGGTCGAAGTCGGGGACCCGGTAGCCCAAGCGGCGGACGAAGGGCAGGATGAAGCCGCCCAGGCACGCGTCGACGTGGCAGAGCAGGCCCCGCTCGGCGGCCAGCGCCGCTATCTCCGGGATGGGGTCGACCGTCCCCTGAGGGTAGGCGGGCGCCGAACCGACGAGGAGGATGGTGCTCCTGGTGACAGCCCGGCGCATGGCCTCCGGGTCGGCCCGCCAGTCACAGGTCACGGGCGTGCGGACCGCCTTGACGCCGAAGTAGTGGGCGGCCTTGAGGAAGGCCGGGTGGGCCGTCTCCGGCAGGACCATCTCCGGCTCCGTTATCTCGGGGCGCTCGGCCCGGGCCCAGTCCCGGGCAGTCTTCACGGCCATCAGGATGCTCTCGGAGCCGCCCGAGGTCATGTTCCCCACGGTCCGATCGTCACCGCCGAGCAGGGCGGCGGTCATGGCCACCACTTCGGCCTCGAAGCGCTTCAGGCTCGGGAAGGCCATGGGGTTCAGAGCGTTCTCGGAGAAGAACATGGTGTAGGCCTCTTTCAGGAGGGCCGTTATCTCCGCGCCTCCGAAATAGACCAGGCTCCAGGTCCGCCCCTCGCGCCACTTGGCGTCGCCCGAGCGGGCGGTCTCCATCCGGGCCAGGACCTCCTCACGGGGGAGGCCCTTCTTGGGTAGCGTCTTGACTGGTGCGCCCAAGGCTGGTTACCTCCTTCGGTCGCTCTTCCGTCCATGCGCCTCTCAGGCCGGCCGGATATGAACGAGGCCCTTGCGGCCACGACCTTTCTCCGGTACCGGCGCGAATTGTCTCATTGTTCTCCCGAATAGGGCCCGCCTCCTGGCGCCCCCTTGCCCTCCAGCCTGAACCTCGAGCTGGACGGGTGTGGACCGAGCTGTGGCCCACCTTCCATCCCAGAAGCCGGGACGCCTCCCGGAACGAATGCCGGGTCGCCAAAAGCACCGCGTCGGCCCGTATTCAGTCAGGGGGTGTCGTAGCGTGTGGTCGAGCTTGTGCTCGGCAGGAACCTCTGCACGTGGTCGGCGAGGAAGTCCGAGCTGTTGTCGGCGTGTAGGCCCCAGCAAGGGCATGGCCATAGGTTGGTGGCGCGAAGACGAGCTTCGGGCACTCCTTCTCCGTCCGGAAGCGCGGGGGTGGCTCGACGAGTTCCAAAGGACCGACAACATCTTCCCGGACGTCGACTACCGCGTCTCCCGCTACGGGGCCTGGATGCCGACCCCCCTCGCGGCCGTCCCCGCGGCGGCGGGAAGCTAGCCGGTCAGCTGGGCTGAGGCGTAAGACCCACGCGCCGCTGGTCTGACTGAGTGGCACTTCTTGCTCCCGCCGGACATGCGTGAGAATAGACCGCACGTGCTCACCGTCTATCAGTCGAGGTGATGGCACGAGTCTGCCACGGGACCCTGAGTCCCGCACAATCGTGACGTGCAGAGCGTGTTGAACAGCGCGTATCGAGGGGAGATGGTGGGGCCTTGCTCTTCCTTATATGGCAACAGCAGCGGCGTAGCGGCCTGATGAGGATACTGATGGGCGTTCTCATCGGCGCATTCGTCTTCCTCGTGGCGGGTGGCACTCTCGCGACCAACCTGATCACTGAGACCATGCTCGCTCCAGCATCGTGGCCTCTAGGTGGCGACGTCATGGTTGTCCGGTCGCGGGTCATGCCTCGAATCGTTCCCATAGGCCTCCAGGTGGCGGCCATATGGGAATGGGATGTGTTCACTCTCGATGAGTTGGAGGGCGAACTCCCAGACCAGTTTGACGTCGTGTCGCTCAGCCTGAGTCTGCCCGCCACCCAGGTCCGCCTGCGCCGGGCCTCTCAGGGGGAGTCAGACTTTCCGCGTGTCGTCCGTCTCCTTGGACGCAGCATCGGCCCGGACGGTTTGGGGCTCAGGGTTGCCGAAGGGCGGTCGCTGCTTGAGGCCGACGACGGCGAGGCCGTCCTTGTGCTCCCGACCGGCCACTACCTCTGCCGGGACTTCGGAGTCCGCGTGGGGGACGAAATCCGGTGCCTGGTCCCCCAAGTGAAGAGAAACCGAGGGCTGCCGGACCCCATAGGCCTCTACGTTCCGGGGCTGGGGGGACGGTATCTCGACCTTGATGGGGCTCGGGAAGCGACGTTCAAGGTGATTGGTCTGGTGGACGAGCCTATGATGCATGAGGTTGGCATAGTCCCCCTGGGCACGCTGCAGAGGCTGAGCGGTGCCGAGAGTCTCTACAACCAGGCCGGACTGAGCGCGCCGGCGGAGGTGGTCTTGAGCTGGGAGGCCGTCCCAATCGGCGGGGGCTTTTACGCGGTGGGCCCGGCCTTCGTCGCTGCGCCCTTCTTGATTCAGGCCGAAGCTCTCACGACCCAGGGGCGCCTTCTGGTGCTGGTTTTCAGCCTCACAACGGTACTCGTGCTGACGGCCCTGGCGATTGCCGACCTCGCTCAGAGGCGGCGTGAGCTCGCTCTCCTCCAGGCCCTCGGGCTCACCCGAGCGCAGTTGGCCTTCCTGGGGTTCTGGCGTTTCGCCGGGACGCTGGTCGTCGGTCTGATTCTGGCCGTGGTCCCCATAGTGAGCCTGGCCTTCGCCTACGCCCGGGAGCCTCTTCAGTGCCTGGCGGCGGCGTTCCGGTACTGCTGGCCCGTGCTCGCGCTGCTCACGGTCGCCGCTGTTTTGACCATGCTGATGGCTCCAAGTCGTCCAATGGAGGGGTTGACTCATGAGTAGGGCAGTCCTAAAGGCCGTGGGCCTCGCCAAGTCGTACCCGAGCCCCGGTGGGAAGATAGTTGTCCTTCAGGATATCAATCTGGAGGTCCGCCAAGGAGAGATGGTCCACATCACAGGGCCCTCCGGCTCCGGGAAGACAACCCTTCTCGGCTGCCTTTCGGGGCTGCTCGCCCCGGATGCCGGCCATGTCCTCTTCCACGACAAGTCCCTGCCTTCGTCGGATTCCGCCAAGGCCCGCCTGCGCAGGGAGCACATGGCCTTCGTCTTCCAGACAGGCAACCTGCTCCCGTACCTGACGGCCGTGCAGAACGCCGCCCTTGCCCTGATTCTGAAAGGGACCCCCCAGCGGAAAGCCCTCGACATGGCCTCGAGGCTCCTGACGGAGTTCGGGCTGGGCGAGCGTCTTCGCCACTACCCCGAAAGACTGAGCGGCGGTGAGCAGCAGCGCGTGGCTGTGGCGCGCGCCGCCTTGAGCGGCGCCGAAGTCCTCCTCGCCGACGAGCCGACGGGCAATCTGGACGACGCCAACTCCCGGCAGTTGGCCGAGCATCTCGCGGGCCTCCGGCACTCCGGCTGCGCCGTGGTCGTGGTCTCGCACGACCCCATGTTTCGAGAACTCGCCGATATCACGGTTCGGTTGCGTGGCGGCAGACTGGAGGTGGGCTAGGTGGGGCTTCTCTTCTGGAGCTTCCTGCGCCGCGGCTGGCTGCGCGCGGTGGCCGCCGGGGTCGCGGTGGGACTCACCCTGATCGCGGTTCTCTCCTACCGGGTCATCGGCGGCGAGATGTCGGGCCGTCTTACCTGGGGGCTTTCCGGCGGGATGCCGGCCGACGGGTACGTGATCCTGCACACGGGGGAGTTCACGCCTGACGACCAGGCGCGTATCGCCGGTATGCCCGGGGTTCGCGATTGCGAGTTCACCCCCGTGGCCAACGTGATCCTCCCCACCGGGCCCGGGCAGGTCGAGGGAGTGGACTTTGCTAGCCCCTTCTTCAAGTTCGGCTTGAGCCAGGGTCGCCTGCCGTCCGGCCGGGGGGAAGCCGTCGTGGACTCTGTGTCGGCCCAGATGGTGCACCTTGCCGTGGGCAGCGTCATCGAGGCCATCAACGCGCATGGCGAGCCGTTCACTCTCACCATCGTGGGCGTCCTCAGCCCGGCCGCCAGGGCTCCCTCGGGGCTTCTGGTTGACCGGTCGTACTGCCTCTCCCCCGAAGTGGGGGGCAGCCTCAACCGCGTGTGGATCACCGTGACGCCCGACACGAGCACCAGCGCCACGGAGGTGGCGCGCACAATCGCCGCTGGGTTTGCCCATGCGGACTACGCGACGCGCGAGATGTGGAGCGTGCATACGTCCGAGGGCATCACGGTTGGGCAGGGAATCCTGGCCTCGCTCGTGGGAGTACTCGCCCTGTCCACAATGCTGGTTCTCTGGGTGCTTGGGCAATTGTACTTCTCGCACGGCGCGCTCTCCATCAGGACGTGCTACGCCCTTGGTGTGAGCTCGGGAGGCCTGAGGTGGTTGGCCTTGGCCGACGCCTCCCTCAGTGGAGTGGTGGCTGCCGCCGTCCTGGGGGTGTGCCTGGCGCTCAGGCCGGCCGTTGCGGACGGGCTGGTAATCGACGGGCCGTGGTGCCTGGTCATCGTGGCCGCGGCCCTGCCGGTCCTGACGACCTTCGTCCTCAGCCTAGCGATGGATCCGGCCACAGCGCATGGGCGTCTCGCGGGCCGTCTCCCGGCTACGCCGCCGGCCCGGAAGCCTTGCCCACCATAGGTGCGCTCTGGATACGACTAGGGTACCGCCGGTAAAGGTGAACGGCTGCCAGTACCGCCAGGAGTACACCCCCGGTCACGACGGCAGCGTGGAGCCTCTCGGTAGGTGTGGCCGGGCTCTCGGGCCGGGCGTAGTTGTCGGAGCGGTCGTAGTCGAGAACCCCTAACGCCTGGCTGAGTACCGCTGCCAATCATGGTGTCGCGGTCCATGCCATCTATCTCCCCGGGCAAGGGGTAAGGGGTCAGGGGTTAGCGGTCAGCGGGACGACGGCCCCCGTGCGTCGCGATCGGCGGAGACAAGGAGTTGGGAATCGCCATTCGGGTCGGCAGCCGGACGGGGAAGACGATTTGCCGCTCCTGGTTCCGCTTAGTGATCGTCACCTATCCAGGCGGGCCGAGTTCGCTAACGACCCGGAACTGAGAAGACTGCTTGGCATCCCCGATCACGCTCCGCGCGAGACGCCGGACAGCGAGAAGCTCTGGTTCGCCGCCCGGCTGGCAGCTGGCGATGTCCTCCTCGCCATCGAGGTTGGCGGCGACTATCGAGTACGTAGGTGACATCGACGTTGTCTTCATCCCGGAGAGAGGCTCGGCCGAGCTTACCCTAGTCATTGGCGATGCTCGCTTCCGTGGCCAACGTGTCGGAACCGAGGCGGTGCAGCGAGTTCTGCGGTGGCTCTTCTCCGAAGTCCCCCTAACGCCATCGACCGAAGTGGCCGCTCTGGACCGCCCACAGTTCCCGTGGCATACGTCGAGGTCGACACGGAACCCAGCCGCAACCCGATGGCCCATAGGTGGCTCAGACAGGGCTTCTGGCTTCACCGTTTCGAGGACGGGCTTCACTGGCTTCGGCCCACTCGCGAAGAGCGGCTGGCATCACCTGCAGACCCGTGCCCGGCGGACCCTGCATCAGCCGGGTGACCGGCATTCTCCAGCACGACCTAGGCGACCCTCTCTTGCTCGTTGAGCATGAATTGGGGGGCAGCGCGCCGACGTGCGTGCGGCGAACAACCATGGTGGGCAAGGCTTTCCAACGACGCACAGAGCTTCAGCGGACCCCGTACGATGGCCTCTTCTTGGGGAGGGGCCGCTGAGCTCCAAACCGTTCGAGGATTTCCTGCCTCGCCTCCTCTCCGCCCTGGACGGCGCCTAGCCGCTCCCCTTCCCGCCCAGGCGCTGCTCACCCTCGACCCGCGAGGAGCGACGGCCGGAGCGCGGAAGAGGTGGAAGGTGAATAAAGCCTCTCCCCCGACCGTCTATAGCCTGGGGAGGAACCGCAGGATGGAGCACGCCGAACTGGAGGCCCTCTATGTGGCGGTCAAGGGTGACCTCATGCGGACCGCCTGGCGCATCCTCGCCGACCGCGCGGCGGCGGAGGATGTGGTCCAGGAGACCTGGGTCCGGGCGCTGAGGACATGGCGCGAGCGGACCGACGGGGTGCCCAGCCGGGCCTGGCTCCACCGGGTGACCGTGAACCTCTGCTACGACCGCCTGCGGTCACCGGCCGTGCGCCGGGAGACGGGCGGATTGGAGGAGGCGGTCTCCGATGCCGGTCCCGAAGCCGAACTCCTGAGGAGCGAAGCCACCGCGGCCGTCCGCGAGGCCCTGGCCGGACTCCCGCCGGTCCTGCGTGAGACCGTGCTGCTCCGTGAAGCGGCCGGACTGAAGTACCGCGAGATAGCCCGGGTCATGGGCTGCCCGGTGGGAACGGTCATGTCCCGGCTCCACCTCGCCCGGCGGCGCCTCCGGGTCATCCTCGCCCCCTACCTCGAAATGGAGTGATGACTATGAAGCGCTCGACCGCTGGCCGCAGCGCAGTCGATAGCCCCGGTGCGACCGAGAGCCGGGGCCGGACTCCGACGGGCTGCCATCTCGGCGTCCTGGCCGGTCCGTTCTTTGACGGTGAACTGCCCCCGGGCGAAGCCCGGTCCTTCGCCCGTCACCTGCGCCGCTGCCCGGCCTGCCGGGCCGAACTCCGGGCGATGCACCGCCTCTCTCTGCTGCTGAGACACGAAGGCCATCCCGGGAACTGGGGCGAGGAGCCCGAGGAAGTGACGGCCGTCGAGCCGGCCGAGGTGCCGACGGCCCGCCCGAGCCCGACCCCGTCGGCCAGGCCCTCACTGGCCCGAGGGCCGGCGTTGGGCGTTGTCGGGGGGTGTATGGAGTGAACGGATTCGAGACCGGGTCTCCCCGGGCCGAGCTGGCGGGTTTCTGGACCTCGGTCCGCCAGGTGCTGGCATCGCCCACGCTGGGCTTCTACCGCCTGGCCGAGAGCGGCGAGTGGCTGGCTCCCCTCGCCCTGGCCACTTTCATCGGCCTGGCGGGCGGAGGGATGGAAACGCTCAAGACCCTCCTCCTGATCCTGCTGGGCGACTTCAGCCTGTCCGCGGCCTATCTCGGCAAGCTGGTCGGCCTCTTCCTGCTCCTGGCCCCGCTCTATTACGCGGCCATGGTCGCTGTCTTCGCCCTGGTGGGCACGGTGGTGGCCGGCCGGCAGGTGGGCATCTCCTTCCGGAAGGCCTTCCGCCGGTGCTGGGCGGTCCTCGGCTGGGTGAACCTCCCGCTCGTCTTGCTGACCCTGGTCATGCTGGTCTTCTTCATCGTGTTCCGGGAAGAGGTCTGGACGTATCTCGCCGCCGTTCCGTCAGGGACCCTGCCGAGCTACTCCTACAGTCCACCTCTCATCGTGGCGTGGGGCTTTGTAGCCTGGCTGGCCGCCCTCCTGGTCATAGCCGTGCGCCAGGCTTTCGCCACGACCACGGGCCGGGCCGTCGTCACCATCGTCATCGTCGGCCTTCTCTTCGGCGCCCTCGTCCATACCCCCATGACACGCCACGTCGCGTGCTTGGTAGTGGACACCCACCAGACCCTGGGTCGCGGCCGGGCCTACGCGAGCGTGAACCTTCTGGCCTACCGGCTGCCGTGGAGCCAGGGGCCCGAGCGCGGGCACCTGGTAGCCGTGGCCCCGACGGACGGGACCCACCCCCCGGACTTCGTCCTCAGGGCGGTGGGATTTGATGTGATCCGCCTTCAAGACCGCCCGCCCCGAGCCTACCTCGTCCGGGTCGCCGGGCTCCCGGGTGACCGGGTGGAGGTCGGGAGCGGGTCGACCGTCGTGCCGGACGGCTTCGTCTTCGTCGTCCCGGACGACCCCACGCTCGTCGAGGGTCTGCCGGAAGGATGCGGCCCGCTGGTGCCGCGTGGCCGAATCATGGGGAAGGTCTTCGCGGTGGGTTTCTTCTTGGGCTCGCCCGGCGGAGGCGGCTAGGGGGCGTCGCCTCGGTGGGTCGGGGGGCGTCGACCTCCACGCAGGCTGCAGGCTACCACGGACCGGCGACCTTGAAGTAGTCCTTCGCGGAGACAATCTTCTTGATGATGGCCTCGAACTCCCTGCTCCCGGCCCTGACCGTCTCCGCCCCGCGCCGGTAGTAGACGTCCCCCTCCGCGACGTAGCGGTCGCGCGGACCTTCCGGGTCGCCGCAGGACGCCTCCGCGGCGACGACGTGGTCGGCCCCGTAGAGGAACATCGTGGGAAGACGCGCGCCCCCGACGGACACCTCTCCGAACTCCAGGCCGAGGTCCTCGCCGAGCACCTCCCGGACGAGTCCCGTCACGGCCGGCCGGTCCAGGCTCCCGGGCGTAGGAACGGGCCTGCCCCTCTCGTCCACGCCGAGGACCACATAGCCGCCCCTGGCGTTGGCCAGCCCGGCCACGGCCCGGACGAGGTCGCTCCGCCCCCGGGGTGTCTCGAGGTCCGCCTCAGCGAGGAAGACCATCTCGGGGCCCTGCCGCCCGCGGCTGACGGCCCGGGCGAGTCGGGCCTCGTCAAGAGGCCGGCCGATACGCTCGTCCAGCGGCTTCCTGTAGGGTCGCGGCGGTTGCGTGAGGACGTAGCCCCGGTCCCGCATGATCTTGGTGATGATGAGGTTGAAGTCCGCGCTCCTGGCCTTGACGCTCCTGCCGTCCCGTCGGCAATAGATGTCACCGGCCGCGAGGCTGTCCTCCCCGGCCTCCAGGGACCTGGGGATGATGACCAGATGCTGGGCGATGCCCGGCACATAGATGAGCCCGACAGGGCTGCGGTCGGAGAGCTCGTAGACCTTGTACTGCAGGAGGAGGCGCCCGCCGAAGAAGGACTCGACGAGCCGCCTCAACCCCCGTTCGTCGAGGTCCTCCAGCGAGCCCACGGGGCGGCCCTCACGGGAGACCCCGACGAGGATGTGCCCGCCGATGAAGTTGGTGAAGGCGGCCACATCCCGGAAGAAGACCGCCCGGCCCCGGTCGGTGTCGAGGCGCAGGGACTCCCGGAAGGCCAAGTCGTCGGTCTCCCGCCCGCCCCTCACGAAGTTCTCCACCTCGTGCGTCGTGAGTTCCTTCCCGACCCGGTCGCGGACCGTCGGCACGACGCCCCTCTCCCCTCTGCGGCTGGCCCGGACGCACAGCCCGATACGCGGTTGGAAAATACTTCTCTCTCTTGGCGGAGCTCCCTCCACCGCACGCCCGGCTCTTAAGGGGGCCCCAAGCATGCCGTAGAGGTCATCCTCGGCCCAGACCACGACTATCCACGGGAGGAATCAAATGGTGGCAATGTGAATTAAGAAGAAACATCCTTCAGCTGGTGGGTGTCGAGGGGAAGGGAGAAGAGGCTTCTCCGACGCAAGTGGGCGATGGTGGTCACCCTTGGTTGGTATGGTGTCGGACGACGGGAAGGCAGCGGGATTGAAAGCACAGGCGGCCCACGCCGTTATCAAGACCCGGGACCTCACAAAATGCTTTGGGGCCCTAACCGCCGTGCGCGGTCTCACCCTTGAAGTAAGGCACGGGGAGATTTTCGGGCTGTTGGGGCCGAATGGAGCCGGGAAGAGCACGACTCTCAGGCTCATCGCCGGACTGATCCAGCCCACATGCGGGGAGGTGAGCGTTTTGGGGGGATGTCCGGACAATGACCAGATTCGCCGCCGCATCGGCATGCTCAGCGAAACAATAGGTTTGTACCGCCAGCTGACAGTAAGAGAGAATTTGGTCCTCTTTGGACGGCTCTACGGGCTGTCTGAACGCGCCATACATAAGAGACTCCGGGAACTCGAGTCCCTTTTGGAGCTAGAGGATTTCGTTGACACTAGAGTGTGGCGTCTGAGCACAGGCCAGCGCAAGCGCGCGGCTCTCGCACGGACTCTTTTAGGAGACCCAGAGGTTCTACTTCTGGACGAGCCCTGGACAGGCCTTGACCCCGTTGCATCCCGAGCTCTGCGCCTTCATTTGGTAAGCTTGGCTAGACGTAAGGGTGCGACTGTTGTTATTTGCACGCATGGTCTTTCAGAGGCAGCTGAGATCTGCGACCGCATTGGTATCATTTGTGAGGGCACCTTGCGTGTCCTGGGAGTCCCAGATGACATAGTGAATAGCTTTTCTACGGGTTGTCGAGTGCTATTCGAGGTAGGCCTGCAGTCGACAGCTATCGGTGCGAAGCTGGAGTCTTTGCTCGATGATATTCGTTTCAGGTCCGAAGAGAGTAGCCACCTCAAGTTTGAGGTTAATTTCGACAATGAAGCAAGCTTGGTAAAGTTCATACGGGAATGTGTCTATATGGGTATAGAAATCTATGAAGTCCGCCGGTTGAGACCCAACCTTGAAGATTTATATATGAAGGTGGTTGGCGATGCGATATAATCGCACCGTCCTTTCTTGCCAGCGATTAGCATCTCTAATCCGAAAGGACCTCATGGTGATACTCAGGAGCCGCGGGATGGTCGCAAACTTCTTTCTCCCAATCCTTTTGGTGGCGGGAATCCTTCCACTCCTGGTCTTTGCAGGGTCAGGCGTACTGATTGGTGCACCCGGGACGGTCGGGCAGTGGATTGTAACCTTCATAGAACGTTTGCCACGTTCAATAACCCAGGAAGTGGCATCCCTCTCATATCAACAGCAGGTCTATTACGTCACCGCGGTTTATTACTTTGCTCCGTTCTTTCTCCTCAAGCCAGCAAGTATCGGCATAGCCCTCTCAGGAACCGCGATCGTCGGTGAGAAATCGGGACGCACTCTGGAGACCCTCCTGATGAGCCCTGTGAGCGACGCGGAGCTCCTTCTCTCGAAGGTGGTCTGCTGTTCAATCCCAGGTACACTGGCAACCTGGGTCGGGTTCTTCATCTACTCCATCGTCATCAACGTTGTGACTGGTCCGGTCATGAATGGGACGTGGTTTCCCGTGCCTCTCTGGTTCGTGCTTATCTTCTTGTTAGTTCCTTTACTGTCTTTACTGGTAGCGTCACTCACACTTGCCTTTTCACTGAAGCTCAGACACCCGGGTGATGCCACACAACTCGGCAATCTCATCCTGTTTCCTCTGATAGCCCTTTTCTTCTCACAGGCTTTCGGCTGGCTTCACTTCGACCTGACCTTCATTACAGTCACCGGCGCCGTACTCATTGTCCTGAACCTCGTTCTTTTCGCCGCCGCGCTAAGGGTTTTCAACAGAAAGCGGCTCGCCGAGTCAGGTTTCTGAATAGGAAGGTCCGTCGCCATCCGCAGTGGCAGCCACCGGGCCGGCCGCCCGTCGGTGCGGCTGTGGGCCATTCCAAGCACATCGGCCTCAGGCCGCAGGCTACCACGGACCGGCGATTCTGAAGTAGTCCTTCGCGGAGACAATCTTCTTGATGATGGCCTCGAACTCCCTGGTCCCGGCCCTGACCGTCTCCGCCCCGCGCCGGTAGTAGACGTCCCCCTCCGCGAC
>ENA-OSAF01000478-OSAF01000478.1-marine-sediment-metagenome-genome-assembly--contig:-NODE-478-length-11971-cov-21.664233_pt1 | contig 11971 bp, 9 predicted proteins | sample MGYA00237872_ERZ529318 | MGnify/ENA primary metagenome ERZ529318 (study PRJEB26369, sample SAMN03142813) | marine sediment metagenome | biome: marine; feature: borehole; material: sediment... | reverse complement strand
GATACCAAGAAATTTCCCCCAGGCGCCGTGTCCTTCGCTATTTCCCAGGCCAAGAACATGCTGTGTGGGCCGGCAGAATTGGAAAGCAAATCTCATGATTATTTCAGCCGCAACGTTTGCCGGGTATACAGGCTTTATCAGGAAAAAATGCGGGAAAACAACGCCCTGGATTTTGACGATTTAATTTGGCACACCGTGCGCCTGTTCCGTACGAACCCGCAGGTGTTATCCCGCTACCAGGAAAAGTTTAAGTACATTTTAATTGACGAGTACCAGGACACCAATCACGCCCAGTACGTGCTGGTAAACCTGCTAGCCAGCAAATACAGGAACATATTTGTGGTAGGGGACCCTGACCAGAGCATTTACGGCTGGCGCGGCGCGGATATACAAAACATCATGAACTTTGAGCGGGATTACCCCGATGCGGTGGTTATACCCCTAGAGCAAAACTACCGTTCCACGCAAACCATATTGGCTGCGGCCAACGAAGTTATACACAACAACCGCAATAGGAAAAAAAAGAATTTGTGGACGGCGGGGCCGGCCGGTGACCCGGTGGTGGTGTTCAGGGCCCGGGACGAGCATGGCGAGGCTGAGTTCGTGGTAGACCGGATAGCCCGCTGGCACGGCGCTAAGCAAAGACCTTACGGTGATTTTGCCGTGCTGTACAGAACCCATGCCCAATCGCGGGTGCTGGAAGAAAAATTTCTGGCGGCCGGGATACCCTATACCATTGTCGGCGGGCTGCGCTTTTACGAGCGCAAGGAAATCAAGGACCTGCTGGCTTACCTGCGCTTGCTGGTTAACCCCGGCGACCGGTTAAGCTTGCAGCGTATTATCAACGAGCCCAAAAGGGGTATAGGTTCCGCTTCTCTGCAGAAAATACTGGCCCGGGCGGACGAAACCGGTACAGCGCCCCTGACTTTGCTGGAAAGAGAAGAAAAAGTTCCGGGACTCGGCGGCAAGGCGGCCAAGTCTGCCCGGGAATTCGGCCGTATGATGCGTCATCTCAGGGAACAGGCAAGCAGCTTGCCCGTAACCGACATTGTCCGGTTGGTTCTGGAGCGAACCGGCTACTGGGAAGCGCTGGAGAACGAACGAACGGCGGAAGCCGCCGCCAGGCTGGAAAACCTCAGGGAGTTCTACACGGTTACCGGGGAATATGATCGCCAGGCCGGCAGCGGCGGCCTGGAGGACTTCTTAGCCGGGATCGCGCTGCTTACCGACGTGGATCAATATGACCAGGCGGTTGACCGGGTAACCCTTATGACGCTGCACAGCGCCAAGGGGTTGGAATTTCCCGTTATTTTCATGGTGGGCATGGAGGAGGGTGTTTTCCCCCATGCCAGAACCCTGGAAAACAGGCATGAGTTGGAAGAAGAAAGAAGGCTTTGTTACGTGGGCATTACCAGGGCCAAGGAGTTGTTATACCTGTCTTGCTGCCGGCAGCGAACGCTGTACGGGTACACCAGGTTCAACGAACCCTCGCGGTTTTTGCGCGAGTTACCCGACCGCTTGTTGACTGCGGAAGACCCGGTGGAAAAACATTTATTTTACGCACCCGGAGCATATAATATGCCTAACGTTGATAACAGCGCAGCGGGTCGGGAGGACGGGTACCGCCCGGGTGAACGGGTTCGCCACCGCAAGTGGGGTTTCGGTACCATTATCGATGTTCGGGGCAGCGGGGACAGGTCGGAGTTGAAGGTTGAATTTCCTGGCCTGGGCGTCAAAACATTGTTGGCCCGTTACGCTCCACTGGAGCGCTGTTAGAAGGGGGAATCGGCATGAGCGGCGCGCCGGAAGAAGTCCGCCGAAAGATTGCATCTTTGCGCCGGGAGATTGAAAGGCATGATTACCTGTACTACGTATTGGACGCTCCCGTGATATCGGACGCCGAGTACGACCGCCTGATGGCGGAACTGCAGCGGCTGGAAAGACAGTATCCTTCTCTAATCACCCCCGACTCTCCTACCCAGCGGGTGGGAGGGAAGCCGCGGGAAGGTTTTGCCACCGTCAGGCACGCGGAGCCTATGCTGAGCCTGGCCAATGCTTTTGGAGAAGAGGAGTTGCGCGAGTTCGACCACCGGGTCCGTAACGCACTGGGCAGCAACGCGTACGAATACGTAGTGGAGCTAAAAATAGACGGCCTGGCGGTTGCCCTCACTTACCAAGACGGCCTGTTTGTGCGCGGCGCCACCCGGGGTGATGGCGAAACCGGCGAGGACATTACCGCTAACCTGAAAACCGTGCGCAGCATTCCCCTGCGCCTGCGCGAACCGGTCCACCTGTTGGAAGTACGGGGCGAGATGTATATGCCCAAGGAGGCATTTCTCAAGCTAAACCGCCAGCGGGAGGAACGCGGTGAAGCAACCTTTGCCAACCCGCGTAACGCCGCAGCGGGGTCTCTGCGCCAGCTGGACCCGGGAATTACGGCGCAGCGGCACTTGAACATATTTGTCTACGGCATCGGCGTGCTTGAGGACCCGGTCCGCCCTTCCCCGGCGACGCACCAGGAAGTGCTGCGTTTCTTGCAAAGACTGGGCCTGCGCATTAACGAGCATTATCAGGTCTGCCGGAACATGGATGAAGTAATCAGCTACTGCCGCATTTGGGAGGAAAAAAAAGCCGAGCTGCCTTATACCATCGATGGCATGGTAATCAAGGTTAATTCACTGGCCCAACAATCCACCCTGGGGGCCACCATGAAAAGCCCCCGCTGGGCTATTGCTTACAAGTTTCCCGCCGAAGAAGCGGAAACTGTGGTGCGGGATATCGTGGTGAGTGTTGGGCGCACGGGCGTCATTACGCCCACGGCCGTTCTTGAACCAGTTTTCCTGGCGGGTTCCACCGTAAGCAGAGCCACTTTACACAACGAGGATATCATTAGGGAAAAGGACGTCCGCATTGGGGACCGGGTAATTGTCCACAAGGCCGGCGACGTGATTCCGGAGATTGTCAAGGTATTAAAGGAAAAACGGCCGCCGGGAACCAGGCAGTTTTCCATGCCCGCCAAGTGCCCAGCTTGCGGTGCAGATGTGGTGCGGGCAACCGGCGAGTCGGCTTATCGATGCACGGGTGCCTCGTGTCCGGCGCAGCTGCTGGAAGGGTTAATACATTTTGCTTCCCGGGGCGCCATGGACATAACGGGCTTAGGTCCAGCCGTTGTCAGGCAGCTGGTGGAATCCGGCCTGGTAAAGGATGTCGCCGACTTGTATCGCCTTAATCCGGAACAGCTAACGGGGCTGGAGCGCTTTGCCGCAAAGTCGGCTCGTAACTTGGTTGAGGCCATTCAGGCCAGTAAGAAAAGGCCGCTGCACCGCTTGATTTACGCCTTGGGCATCAGGCACGTGGGTGAAAGGGCCGCCCGCATCTTGGCCGAGCGGTTCGGCGACATACACCGCATAATGAACGCCACCTATGAGGAGTTGATCGCCATCCCGGAAGTTGGCCACAAAATTGCCGAGAGCGTGGTCAACTTCATGCGGGAGCGGCAAAACAGGGAGTTGATCCGGCGCTTGGTGGAACACGGGCTAAACGTCACCGTAGAAGCGGTTGCCCGGCCCGGTGGTGACAGCGCGCTGGCCGGAAAAACCTTTGTTCTTACCGGCACGCTGTCTGCCTTGAAAAGAGACGAGGCTAAGGAGCTAATTGAAAAACGCGGCGGCAAAGTGGTATCTTCGGTGAGCAAACATACCGACTATGTGGTTGTGGGCGAAAACCCGGGCAGTAAGCTGGAAAAAGCGGCTAAGCTCGGCGTGCCGGTGCTAGATGAGAAAGAATTTCTCAAGCTGGCCGGCGTAAAGGAGGACGGGGATTAACAAATTACCCCAGTCCATTGCCGGCTTGCCCGCAGGAGGCACCTCTGGTATAATGATGTCAGTTTTTGAGAAAAAAGGAAGGTGCGCGATGATCAGCATCAAGGAAGTGGAACACGTGGCTTTACTGGCCAGATTGGAGCTTTCCGAGGAGGAAAAAGAAGTATACACCAAACAATTAAGTGACATACTGGAGCATGCCCGCAAGCTTCAGGACCTGGATACGGAGGGTGTGCCGCCCACGGCGCACGTATTACCGCTGCAAAACGTCTTTCGGGAAGACCGGGTGGGCGAACACCTGGACATAGAGGATGTGCTGTCCAATGCACCTGAACGCGAAGGCGATTTCTTTAAAGTACCCAGAATAGTATAGTATAAATTATACTGGCCGGAGGGAAAAAATTTGCAACTGTATCACATGACTGCGCACCGGCTGCAACAAATGCTGGCCAAAGGGGAAATAAGCGCCGAGGAGCTGTGCCGGTCAGTTTTCCAACGCATAGACGAGGTGGAAGAGAAAATCCGCGCTTACATAACGCTGGACAGGGAAAATGCCCTCCAGCAAGCCAAGGCGGTGGACAAGGCCAGGCGCGCAGGCGAGCAACTTCCCCCGCTGGCGGGTATCCCCGTAGCCGTCAAGGATAACATTTGCACCAAGGGGCTGCGTACCACATGCGCCTCCAAGATACTATACAATTACGTACCGCCTTACGATGCCACGGTCATGGAACTATTGCACGATGCCCAAATGGTGTTACTCGGCAAAACAAACATGGATGAGTTTGCCATGGGCTCGTCATGTGAAAATTCCGGGTTTTACCCCACATGCAACCCCTGGGATACCGACAGGGTGCCGGGCGGGTCCAGCGGGGGTTCGGCTGCTGCAGTAGCGGCCGGTGAAGCCGTGCTGGCTCTGGGCTCGGATACCGGCGGTTCCATACGCCTGCCCGCTGCATACTGCGGTGTGGTGGGCATGAAACCCACTTACGGTGCCGTGTCCCGCTACGGCCTGGTGGCCTATGCTTCTTCGCTGGATCAAATCGGGCCTTTTGCCAGGGACGTCACCGACTGCGCGCTCATGCTGAACGTGATATGCGGCCATGACCCTCGAGATTCAACTTCGGTGCCGTATGATAAGCCTGATTACCGCACTTTTCTCACCGGAGAGATTAAGGGCATGAAAATCGGCGTGCCCAGGGAATACATGGGAGAAGGTATCGACTCCGCAGTGAGAGAGATCATCAACAAGGCCGTGCGGGTGTTCACCGACCTGGGTGCAGAAGTAGAAGAGACTTCCTTACCACACAGCGATTATGCGCTACCTGCCTATTACTTGATTGCACCGGCGGAAGCCAGCTCCAACCTGGCCAGGTATGACGGGGTGCGCTATGGCTATCGCGCGGATAAATCCGAAGATGTGGTGGATATGTTCAAGAAAACGCGCAGCGAGGGGTTTGGCCCCGAGGTGAAGCGCAGGATCATGCTGGGCACTTACGCGCTGTCCGCGGGTTATTACGATGCGTATTACAACAAGGCGCTCAAGGTGCGCACGCTTATTAAAAGGGATTTTGACCGCGCCCTTGAAAAATACGACTTACTCCTTGCTCCTACTGCGCCGGGAACGGCGTTCAAGCGCGGGGAGAAAGTGGACGACCCCTTACAGATGTACATGGTTGACATATGCACCCTGGCTGTGAATTTAGCCGGCATACCCGCCATTTCGGTACCCGCCGGCAACGTTAGCGGGTTACCCGTAGGGATGCAGCTGATGGGTAAACCTTTCGGAGAGGGAGAAATACTGCGTGCCGCCTATGCCTTTGAACAATGTTCCGGTATTTGCTGCCAATTGCCTGATTAATATCCTGGAGGTGTGACGATTTGGCCCAGTACGAGGCGGTCATCGGCCTGGAAGTGCATGTGGAATTGAAAACCGGCACAAAGATTTTTTGTCCTTCCAGCACCGAGTTCGGTGCCGCCCCTAATCACCACGTTTGCCCCGTATGCCTGGGATTGCCGGGTGTGCTGCCCGTAATCAACCGGAAGGTAGTTGAATATGCCATTAAGGCGGCCCTGGCTTTAAACTGCCGCATAGCACCATATTCCAAGTTCGACCGGAAAAATTACTATTACCCCGACTTACCCAAAAATTACCAAATATCCCAATACGACTTGCCCATTGCCGCCAATGGCTACTTGGAAATTGAAGTTAACGGCCGGGCTAAGCGCATAGGAATCACCAGAGTGCACATGGAGGAGGACGCCGGCAAGCTGGTGCACCAGGGATCCATTTCCACCACGCCTTATTCCCTGGTGGATTACAACAGGACAGGCGTGCCGCTCATTGAAATAGTGTCCGAGCCGGATATGCGTACCCCGGAAGAGGCTGCAGCTTACCTGGAGAAATTAAAGGCCATTATTCAATACACCGGGGTGAGCGACTGCAAAATGCAGGAGGGGAGCCTGCGCTGTGACGCCAACGTATCCGTTCGACCCGCCGGGCAAACCGGTTTAGGAACCAAAACCGAGATTAAAAATATGAATTCCTTCAAAGCCTTGCAAAGGGCTTTGCAATACGAGATAGAAAGGCAGATTGACCTGCTGGAACAAGGGGAACAGGTTGTTCAGGAAACCAGGACCTGGGACGAGGACCGGGGGGTCACCTTGTCGCTGCGCAGTAAAGAGGAGGCACACGATTACCGGTATTTCCCCGAACCGGACCTGGTGCCCATGGTCATTTCTGAGGAGTGGGTAAACGAAATCAGGAGCACGCTGCCGGAACTGCCCGACCGGCGCAAGCAGCGTTTTGTGCGCGATTACGGCTTGCCGGCTTACGATGCCGCGGTGCTCACTTCTACCAGGGAACTGGCCGATTATTTCGAACGGTGCGTGGAGCTGTATAATCATCCCAAGACGGTGAGCAACTGGGTTATGGGCGACCTGTCCAGGATGATGAACGCTACCGGAACGGAAATAGGCGACGTCTGCATACGGCCCGAGCAACTGGCGGGGATGCTTCAGCTGCTGGACAAGGGAACCATCAGCGGCAAGATAGCCAAAACCGTTTTTGAGGAAATGTTTCGTACCGGCAAAGATCCTGAAGCTATAGTAAAGGAAAAAGGGCTGGTGCAAATTAGCGACCAGGCTGTCATCGAGAAAGTGGTTGAAGAGGTAATTGCCAACAACACAAAATCCGTGGAGGACTACCTTTCCGGCAAAGAACGAGCCCTGGGGTTTTTGGTAGGCCAGGTGATGAAGGCTACCAAAGGCAAAGCCAACCCGGGCTTGGTAAACAAGTTGCTCCGGGAAAAGCTGGGCAAGTAGAAACGGCTGACGGCATGGGAGCAGGGGAAGGTACTTCTGCTCCCATCATTATTATACAGGCCAAGTGTATGTGATATACAGTATAAGCGCTTGGTTCACCTTTTCATGAGAGCGTTTTAATGGTAAAATGTAAAATATTTAAGATTGCTTTTGATTATGCCTGTTATGCAGAATATACCAGAGAAAAATGAAAAAATTCGCGAGAAAGGAGATAATTACATGATTAGCAAAATAACTTTACCGGTAAAAGATATTTATATCGTAGATACCACCTTGCGGGACGGCGAACAGACGGCCGGCGTGGTGTTTGCAAACAGGGAGAAGGTGAGAATAGCCAAATTTTTGGATGAAATGGGCGTGCAACAGATAGAAGCCGGTATTCCAGTCATGGGCGGCGACGAAAAGGAAGCCATAAAAAAGATTTGCCAATCCGGTCTTAGAGCTAGCATTATGGGCTGGAATCGACCGGTTATCAAGGATATTGAAGAATCCCTGGACTGCGGCGTGGATGCCGTGGCCATCTCTATTTCCACTTCGGACATTCACATTAAACACAAACTCAGGACGAGCCGGGAATGGGTTTTGGAGAACATGGTTAAGGCTGTTGAGTTTGCTCGCAAGGAAGGAATGTACATTTCCGTGAACGCAGAGGATGCTTCACGCAGCGATATGGATTTTTTGATCCAGTTCGCCAAAGCGGCCAAGGAAGCCGGTGCCAACAGGCTGCGTTACTGCGATACCGTGGGCATTCTGGATCCGTTTACCACTTACCAGAACATAAAGACAATTCGAGAAAATGTTGACTTGGATATTGAAATGCACACCCATAACGACTTCGGTATGGCTACGGCCAATGCCCTGGCGGGCGTGATGGCAGGCGCCAACTGGATTGGCGTAACCGTTATCGGCTTGGGCGAGCGGGCGGGCAACGCCGCCTTGGAAGAAGTGGTCATGGCCTTAAAGCACCTGTTTAAGGTAGACTTGGGTTTCAAGACCGAGATATTCCGCGAGGTGGCCGAATACGTTTCCCATGCCTCCGGCCGCGAGTTGCCGGCCTGGAAGGCCATCGTAGGATCCAACATGTTTGCCCACGAGTCGGGCATTCATGCCGACGGGGCGCTAAAGAATCCCAAAACGTACGAGGCCTTCCTGCCCGAAGAAGTGGGATTGGAAAGGCAAATCGTGGTGGGTAAGCACTCCGGTACCGCTGCCCTCAAGGCGAAATACGCGGAATACGGCATACGGCTTACCGAGCACCAGGCCGAGGAACTGCTTCCTGTCATTCGCTCTTACACGGTGTCGTTGAAAAGGCCGCTTTTTGACAAGGAATTAGTGTACATTTATGAAGACTACTACGGAGGAAAGAGGGATTAATTTGGGCCAAACCATCATTGAAAAGATACTTTCCGCTCATAGCAACAAGCATGTCCAGGCCAATGAAATTGTGGTGGCCGACGTGGACTTCATCATGGGGCAAGACGGCACATCTCCCCTGGCTATTAGGGCATTCCAGGAAATGGGTGGCAGCGACGTTTTTGACCCCAACAGGGTGGCCCTGGTTATTGATCACAGTGCCCCCAGTCCCAACGAAGGTGTTTCGGCGCTGCACAAATTAATGCGAGAATTTGCCAGGGCCAAGGGGGTGCGCCTCTATGACATCGGCGAAGGGGTCTGTCACCAGCTGGTGCCGGAAAGCGGCATGGTTGGCCCTGGTAGCCTGGTTATCGGCGCCGATTCGCACACCTGTACTTACGGCGCGTTAAATGCATTTTCCACCGGCGTGGGTTCCACCGATCTAGCCGGTGGACTTATTTCCGGCAAAATGTGGTTTAAGGTACCGGAGACGATAAAATTCGTATGCCACGGCCGGCTCCCGGCCGGGGTATACGCTAAGGACCTCATTTTATATTTAATCGGCGACGTTACCGCCGATGGTGCTACGTACATGGCTGCGGAATATACCGGCGAGGCCATCGCCGCGCTGTCCATGGAGGGGCGCTTTACCGTCGCCAATATGGCCGTTGAAATGGGCGCTAAGGCGGGGTTGATGGAAGCGGATGAAAAAACCTTCGCCTGGCTGGCCCGCTATACCGACAGGAAGTTTTCGCCCGTGGTGCCCGACGCCGACGCCCATTACGCCTTAGTTAAGGAGTATGATGTATCCAAACTGGAACCTCAGGTGGCCAAGCCTCACCGGGTAGATAACGTTTGCCCGGTAACGGATGTGGTAGGTACTCCGGTACAGCAGGCCGTGATAGGCACCTGCACCAATGGCAGGCTGGAAGACTTGGCCGTGGCGGCTAAGATTTTGGCGGGCCGGAAAGTGCACCCCGATGTCAGGTTGATCGTGGCGCCAGCCTCGCGTCGCATATACCTGGAAGCTATAGATTTAGGCGTACTTCAGGAACTGATCAAAGCCGGTGCGGCTGTTGTTACGCCGGGGTGCGGGCCCTGCGTTGGTACACATAACGGGATTCCTTCCGACGGGGAAAACGTCATTTCTACGGCCAACCGCAACTTCAAGGGGCGTATGGGCAACAGCAACGCCAACATATACCTGGCTTCGCCGGCGACAGTGGCGGCTTCAGCTCTCACCGGCAAAATAACCGACCCCAGAGAATATATAAAAGAGAATATATAAATAAAGTAGGTGACGGCATGGAACTGCAAGGAAAAGCGCATAAGTTCGGCAATGATGTAAACACGGATTATATCATTTCGGGGAAATATAAGTTTAAGACCTTGGACATGCAAGAACTGGCCAAGCATGTTATGGAAGACCTTGACCCAAATTTTTACCAGAAAATTAACCGCGGTGACTTTATCGTGGCGGGCACTAATTTCGGCTGCGGTTCTTCCCGGGAGCAGGCTCCCCTGGCCATTAAGCATGCCAACATAGGCGCGGTGCTGGCTAAGTCATTTGCCCGCATTTTTTACCGCAATGCCATTAATACGGGATTGCCGGTGGTAGAGTGCAATACGGACTTGATTGACAGTGGAGATGAACTGCACGTCGACTTGGCCGAAGGGGTTATTAAAAATAAGACCAAGGGGACGGAAATTCCCATCAAGCCGCTGCCGCAGGTCATGATCAAGATACTTAACGACGGGGGCCTGGCATCTCACTTTAAAAAGTACGGCGGCTTTAACTTCGACCAGGAGGGTTAACATTGGGATACACGATAACTTTGATTCCGGGCGACGGCATTGGGCCGGAAATTGCGGAAGCCGCGCGCCGGGTAATTGATGCCACCGGAATAGCCATAGACTGGGAAGTAGTTGAGGCGGGCGAAGCTGTGATTGACCGCTACGGCACGCCGCTACCCGATCACGTGCTGGAGTCCATTAAGAGAAACGGGGTGGCGCTGAAAGGACCGCTAACCACTCCGGTGGGGCAAGGCTTCCGCAGCGTGAACGTAGCCTTGCGCCAAAGCCTCAATCTTTATGCCAACGTGCGGCCTGCCCGCTCCCTGCCGGGTATTAAAACGCGCTATGAGCACGTTGATCTTGTCGTGGTCAGGGAAAATACGGAGGACCTATATGCGGGCATTGAACACCGCGTTGGCAGGGACGCGGCGGAGAGTATAAAAATCATTACCCGCGAAGCGTCCGAGCGCATTTGTCGCTATGCATTCGAACTGGCTTGCAAGCAGGGCCGGAAAAAGGTTACGGCGGTACACAAAGCCAACATAATGAAATTGTCAGACGGGCTATTTCTGGAGTCGGCCCGCAAGGTTGCGGCTGAGTACCCGGACATTGAGTTTGAAGACATGATTGTGGACGCTATGTGCATGAAGTTGGTACAGGCGCCGGAGAACTACGACGTTTTGGTTATGCCCAACCTGTACGGCGATATAGTCAGTGATCTTTGCGCCGGGCTGGTCGGCGGCCTGGGTGTGGCCCCGGGAGCCAATATCGGGACTGGCGCAGCGGTTTTTGAACCGGTGCACGGCAGTGCTCCCAAGCATGCGGGTAAAAATAAAGTGAACCCGCTGGCCATTATATTGAGCGGCGTTCTTATGCTGCAGCACCTGGGAGAAAGCCGTCATGCCGACCGGGTTATGAGGGCCGTTAATGAAGTGCTGGCGGAAGGTAAGGACTTAACTTACGATTTGGGCGGCACGGCCACCACCAGCGGTATGGCTGATGCCATCATTAAAAAGATGTAGGAGGTATGGTTTCTCTAAATCCGTTCCCCTTGGGAACGGATTTTTTGCTTGTGTATAAAATAGAGCCCAATTTGGATAATAAAAAGTGACTGACAAAAATTGCGGGAGGGTGACGAGAAATGGTAAACCAAACTAATTTTGGAGAAGGAGAACATAAATTAAGGGCCATGAACGAAGCGCGTTACCCGGGAGGCGTTGTGGTTGACCCGGTGCCCATTACCAGCGGCGAAAAAATTACGGTTTTATACGACGGGTTGCTTGCGCAGAGCGGCGCCGCCCAGGTATTTCTGCACGTTGGGTACGGCCAAATGGGCAACTGGAAGGACGTGCAGAGTTTACGCATGTCGCGTACGGGGTGGGGATGGGTTAAAACATTGAGCATGCCGGACGAAGAGAGGTTTAACTTTTGTTTCCACGACGGTTATGGGAATTGGGACAACAACAATGGGTTGAACTGGACCTTTATTATACATAACGGTAGAAGGCAGTAAGCAGTTGCCACGACTACTTATTCTTTTTCCCGCATTGCCGTTATACCGGCCGGCATTTTTGCCTGCCCGGCGGCGGCTTTTTTTTTGTAAATAAATTTGCTCTCTTTTACATAAAATATAAATGTTGTCAATAGTAACCCAGATCGGAAGAGCGTCGTGTAGGGAAAGA
>ENA-OSAF01000477-OSAF01000477.1-marine-sediment-metagenome-genome-assembly--contig:-NODE-477-length-11976-cov-22.238235_pt1 | contig 11976 bp, 10 predicted proteins | sample MGYA00237872_ERZ529318 | MGnify/ENA primary metagenome ERZ529318 (study PRJEB26369, sample SAMN03142813) | marine sediment metagenome | biome: marine; feature: borehole; material: sediment... | reverse complement strand
CGGCTGGAGACACTGTGGCATGAGCTGGCCCGCCGCGGTGTGGACCGCGCGGGGCTGATGCGGCAGAGCATGATAACCCCGGCTTGCGGCACCGGCTTGCTGGCGCCGGAGCTGGCCGAGCGCATCTACCGGTTAACCCGGGAGGTATCCGGGAAGGTTATGGAAATGGTCAAATAGTAGCTTTAGGAAAATAACCCCCGGCCAAACAGGCAGGGGGTTAAAGGTTTAACCCGGCAAAAATATCTTTTAAATTAATCTCTAAACCAGGTAAAAATGGGGAAGATAATGTTTCTTTTTCGCTATATGTGTTGGCAATTTGCCAGTATTTTTCTCCGGGAGTTAGTATTTCTACTACCTTGTGGTAAGGATCAACAATCCAGTATTCCTTAACGCCATGAGCGTAGTATAATCTGCTTTTTTCTACTTTATCACGGCTTGCCGTAGAAGGGGAAAGTATTTCAATAACCAAGTCAGGAGCACCATCGATATAGTTTTCTTTGATAATATTGAGCCGTTCTTTTGTTATAAATATAATATCCGGTTGTGGTTTGTTTGTTTCAGATAAAACAACATCAACGGGGGCGTATATTACTTCACCTAAATCATGTTTTTTGGCAAATTCAGATATAAAAAAATTTAATCTGTTACTTATCCGCTGGTGAACGGTTTTCGGTGCAGGAACCAAGAGTAATTCACCTTCGATCAATTCATACTGGTTATCATCATCCAATTTAAGATAATCTTCGTAGGTGTATAATTTACTGGGTGTTTCCATTTGTACCAATTGAAACCCCCTTTCTTTGCCCTTGCAGTAATACTGTAATTATTTTAACACAAAAAAGAGGCTACCATAAGGTTAGGGAAGAGCTTTTTGCCAGCGTAACTTTTTATGGTTCACTAAAAGCGAGGGACATTTATGCAATTGCCTGACTATCATATTCACACCGCCCGCTGCGGCCACGCCGCCGGCAGGATGGAGGAGTACGTGGAACGGGCCCTGAAACTGGGCCTGCCGGAAATCGGCTTCGCCGACCACGTTCCCATGTACTGGCTGGACCAGCGGGACCGCGACCCCACGCTGGCCATGCCGCCGGAGCAGCTGCCGGAGTACGTGGCCGAGGTGGAAAGGCTGCGGGCGGCGTACCCGGGGATAACCATCCGGCTGGGCTTGGAGGCCGATTACATCCCGGGGTATGAGGAAAAGCTGCAGCCCTTGCTGGAAGGGTACCCCTTTGATTACGTTATAGGATCCGTGCATTATATAGACGGGTGGGGATTCGACAACCCCGCTTACCGGGACGGCTACTGGGAAAAAGACATAAACCGGCTGTACCGGGAATATTTTAAGTTAGTGCGGCTGGCGGCCCGCAGCGGGCTGTTCGACGTGGTGGCGCACCCGGACCTGATCAAAAAGTTCGGCTACCGGCCTCGTGATGACCTGCGCGAGGTTTACGAAGAAACCGCCCGGGCCTTCGCCGTTGCGGGCGTGTGCGTGGAAGTGAACACCGCGGGACTGCGGGCCCCGGTAGGAGAGATTTACCCGGCGCCCGGTTTCCTGCGGGCGTGCTGCAGGCACGGCGTGCCGGCTACCACGGGGTCCGACGCCCACGCTCCCAGCCAGGTGGGAGCAGATTTCGACAGTGCCCGCAGGCTGTTGGTAGAGGCGGGGTACGAAGAAATCGCGTTTTTCAAGGGGAGGAAAAAATTTTTTAGAAAAATTTAGGCAAGGAAGCAGGATAACAAAAGGGTTCGTACCGCACAAAACATAACCTTACAAATTATCCCAATATTACAACCGTTTCGCGGCAGGATTATTGGGCAAAAGATAAAAAAGTCTTAGTTAAAGTACCAATACTTTTTTCATTTTTGCTCTATACCGAAAGGGCAATCCCCCTGCCGCCGGGGGAGCGCAAAGCCAGGATCAAACCGGGTTTTGCCCGGTATGGTGGACCGGCTGCCGAAGATAGGGCTAAGCGTACCTGTCTTGGCAGCTTTCTTTATTATATTCATATATTTTAAATTTATGGGAGGGGCCGGTTACGTGAACAAGATTCGCTTGCTGATTGCCAGTGAGGATTCTTCGGCAAGGCGGGGTTTGACCGCTATCTTCAGCTCGGAAAACGCGTTTGAAGTGCTGGGCGGGTTTACCCTGCAGGAAGCCATAGAGAAGTCCTTGGAGCTGCAGCCCGACGTTGTGCTGGTAGACGCGCCTGCCGACATGAACGGGTACGGGTCCAAAGTCAGGCAGATCAAGAACGGGTGCCCGTGCAGCATTATCATCGCTCTGGTGGAAAACGACCGGGCCGGTGAACTGGCCGGCGTGCTGGCCCAGCGAATAGACAGCTGCGTGCCCAAGGGCATCATGCGGGGGTGCCTGGTGAAAACCGTGGAGCTGGCCTGCCGGGCCGGTATATTCTGCTTGCCCGGAACGGCAAAGAAGATGATCTCATTCAACGGGGAGCCGGAAGCCCGGCACTGCAACGGCCAGGCAGCCGCCGCGCCGGCCGGCGGCGAGCCGCTCACCAAGCGGGAGATGGAAATACTGCAGCTTCTGGCGCAGAACTATTCCAACCGGGAAATAGCCGGCAAGCTGTTCATCAGCGAGCCCACGGTGAAAACCCACGTCAGCAGTATCCTGCGCAAGCTGGGGCAAAGCAACAGGGCTCAGGCCATTGTATACTCCTACAAGATGGGGCTGGTCAGCGAGCCCCGGGTGGTCAGCAGCGACTAAGCCGGAAGCGGCACTCGCGCGGCACTTTTAGCCGCGCGGCGGAGGAAAACTCATACCGGGGCCCGATTGGCAGGCCTACATCAACAGCTTAATAATTATTTAGGGAAGGACCTCCATGAAAAGGAGGTCCTTTTTTCGGTTTAGCATCTCCTTTGGTGGGTGGAGCCATCAGGAGAAGCAACCGTGCCTGGATTATAACATTACCGGGCTGGAGCTGTCAAAGGCCGGGTAAGCCAGCGCCCGGCAAGCGGCGGGGTGGATGTCATGCAAACTATTAGGTGCATCGTCACATGCCGGCGCAGCGTGGTGCGCACCGGGATGGCATTGATCTTCAACGCTTTCGAAAACATGGAAGTGGTGGGACGCGAGGAATCGGACCTGTTGGAGGAGGCTTTTCTGCTGCAGCCCGACCTGGTGATGTACGGGCTGTGCCGGGTGCAAGAAGACGACTGCCAGGCGCTGGAGAAACTGGAAGATGAATACCAGGCGCTGGAGAAGCTGAAGGAGCTGTGCAGGTGGACCAAGGTGATCGTTTTCTCCCCCGACCCGCTGGCCGGGGAAGAAATCGCCGGGCTCGCCGGCGTGAGCGACGGCTATATCCAGGTGCCGCTGCTGCCCCGCTTGTTGCACTGGGCCGTTGAACTGGCCTGCAGCACGGGGTGCTTTTTATACCTGGGTTTCATCCAAAGTATGAAGCCGGGACAGGAGGAAATGCACTGATTTCAACCTGCTTATTGGTATAGATGAATCAAGTATGATTAACGCCGCTCAATATTCCAACCTGCTATCATACCCGCGATGGATGGCACGATGTGGGGCTTGTGCTAACATTTGAGATGTGCGACGAAGAGCAGGTAAGGTCATGGCCCCTGGTGGGTAACTTGGCAAGTTCCAAGTTAACGTGCAGCAAATACCGGGTGGTCGGGCAGAAACCCGGGCTCATAAGGAGGAATGCACAATGAAGTTGTTTCTGAAGATTTTAAATGTTGTCATTACCCTGGTACTGGTGTTGGTTATCGTTGCGGCCGTCGGCCTTACGGTATCGGCCCGCTTTTCCAGCGACCGGATACCGACGCTTTACGGTTACAAGCTGCTCAACGTGCTCAGCGGTTCCATGGAACCGACCATTCACACCGGGGATGCCATAATTGTCCGGCCTTTGGCTGAAGGAGAGGAAATTCGCGAAGGTGACGTTATTACCTTCCACGCCAAGGAAAAGAAAGATATGCTGATTACCCACCGGGTGGTCGGCATCGTCAGCGTCAACGGTGAACCCAAGGCTTATGTGACTAAAGGTGACGCCAACGATGCTAAGGACCTTTCCGCGGTAGCAAGGGACCAGGTAGTGGGCATTTATGAGTGGAGGTTACCTTATTTTGGGTACCTCTCAGCGTTTTTACACAAACCCACTGGCATTATTGTTTGTGTCATTTTTCCGGCCCTGCTAATTATCGGGTCGGAATTATTAAAAATATACAGGGCCCTGGAAGAGGAAGAAAGGGCCAAAACTGCGGGAGGTGAGAGCGGCGAGCAAAGCGGAGCGTAAGGTTATGTGATTATAGGTTTTTTAGCGGTGTAGTTTAGGTAAGGTTGTTTTTCGTGACGCCCTGACGTCAACTAAATTTTATTAAGGAGGAGAATTTTCAATGAAAAAGCGTTTGGTTCTTAGTCTTATGACTGTGGCTTTGGTTGCGCTCCTGGCGAGCGGCGCCACTTTCGCGCTGTTTACCGCGCAAACCACCAATGCCAATAACACTTTCACTGCTGGTACAGTGGCTATAAACGATCCTTTTGCAGCCAATGTAAGTATTGGACCGTTGGCCCCTGGAGATAGCGGCGACGTTGCTGACTACACCATTACTTACTCTGGCACCTTAGATGCGTGGCTGGGCTTGACCGCCAGCACTTCTGGAGCCCTCTTTACAGGAACCCATCCTGTGGACATTACCATTTCTGACGGCACCAACAATTACGATGAAAATACTGCTGAGCAAGTTTTAGGTTTGTTTACAAATGGCGATTCGGTCACTTTGGATGTTGACTATAGCTGGTCTGCGGATGCTGATAATAGCTATCAAGGCGCAACCGGCGAACTTAATCTCCAAGTATTCGCTGTCCAATCCGCCAACAACACCAACCTTATGGGCACTGGCCCGATTTCCTGGAACTAGTTTGAAGTCTAGCGTTTGAGTTCCAGTCCTGCCGCAGGCTTAATTAGCCTGCGGCAGGACTCATAAAAGGAGGCCCCGAATCCAAATGTTAAAAAAGAAATTTTTTCTAGTTTTAACAGTTGTTCTTTGCACGGTGGCACTGGTAGCCGGGGGGACATTCGCATTGTTTACAGACAGCACTTCGCAGGCCGATGCTGATTTCGTTGCGGGAACATTGTCCATAACATCGGACCGTGACGAGGGCGATCCCATTCCGGGACCAATGTTTTATGTTACCCAGGCCCAAGGTGAAGTGGAAGGTGGAGCACCTGCCATAAACGCCACGGGCGTGTGGGCGCCGGGTGATAGTCATACCCGCACTCTAGTCGTGCAAAACTTCGATGCTGCGCATGGCGGCAGCAGTACAATGCATGCGTGGCTGGATTCCGTCCAGGCTAACCTGAGGTCGGGCGACATATCCTTGGCCGAGAAGCTAAACGTGGTTGTTACAACTAACTATCCCGGCAGCTCTCTTGATGTTGTGGTAGCCCAGGGAACGTTAATGGATTTTCTTAATGGCGCAATCCCGTTAAGGTATCCCGATGGTACCCGTGTCCCGTGTTACCTTAACTCGCAGTGGTACCTACATTTCACAGTTACTTTTGACCAAAGTGCGGGTAATAGTTACCAAGGTCTCAACCTGGTAACAGATTTTGTTGTCAATGCTGTACAAATGAAAAACAATCCTTAATTTCATGCCGCACGTTAACGCGTCAGGGCGTCGCGAAAGCCAATTTGGGAAATAAAGACTATTCCCGGGGTAGCCTTAACTTAAAGGGGGCACTCTTTATGGGTGCCCCTGTTTCCCTATAGTTTAAGGAATTTTTGCGTTTTATTCTGTCGGGGTGATTTGTAATGAAAACCAAGCTTGTGCTGATTTTTGCTGTATTAATCACTTTGGCGACCGGGCTGGCTGGTGGCCGGACCCTAGCACTGTTTACCGCAAGCACCGAGCCAACTAACGCTCAATTTCAAGCATGCTTCAAGGCCAGACATTGAAGGCGGACATCCTGTTCTACGGTGAGCAAGGCAGAAACAATCCAAGACGACCATTAAAATAAATATCGTCGGCTAATACAACCTTTGAGGTTGATTTTTTTTTTGCATAAGCAACCCTCCCCGGGAGGGGGGAGGGTTATGCTGCTACCTGCATTGGCAGGAGTTAAGAAGCTTTTTGTGGTTGAAACCGGCTGCTTCAAACAATTTTACCCGGTCTTTTTCTAGACTGATATAACCCCTATTCCAGTTCCACATTAGGGCAAAAACCGATAGGTCTTCGAAGTCAACTATACCGTCAGGCTGAACTGCTACCTCTGGAGGTGCCCCTGTAGCCGGGCCGATGTCAGCCTGCCGGTAGGGGGTGCCGGGTACGTCAGGGAGTTTGTCGTTCCAACCGTCGTCACCAACTTTATGCTTCCAACAATGGTCAAATACCTGGAGGTCAGCGGAATCGATGTTTCCGTCTGCGATAAAATCCCCTGTTAGACTTTTAATGATAACATTGCAGTCACTGGTACCGACAGTTACGGGAACGTTTTGTTCATCGCGCAAGTCAGGCGAAAGGTGTTTTAAAACCACCGTACCTTCGCCTTTGGCGCGCAGGATTACGTTATATACCACTCCGCTGCTCCCCGGATAAGCGGTATTTTCCCTGGCCAGGGCAAATTCAATGGTTCCTTGCTGGTTGTCGATTTGGTGGTCCCAGAAAAGGATCGGTTCCAGGAGCGAGCCAGTTGGTATTTCCACTTTAACCGCTTCCAGCAGCGCGGGATCGTATTTGATAGTGTCATGGAAGCTGAGGATTTTCTGACCGCCGGCCAAGCTGCTAATTGTTACGCTGACAATAAATTCAGAGCTATAAGGCTCAAAGGGGTTTTTATATACGGTCGTTTCAGTTGGGTCGAAGCCGACAATGATGCTGGAAAGCGCTGTTATGGTAAAGCTGCCGTCGCTGGTATCGGTGCAGGAGCTATCGGATGTGCTGGTAACCCTGACCCGGTAGTCGCTGCCCAGAGCCTGGTTTTCCGGAATGGTCCAGCTGTAAGAACCGCTGCCGTTTGTTCCCACGGGCGTACCGGAAGAAATGATACTGTCCACGGAACTGCCTTTGAGCAGCTCAATTTTAACCTGCCTTCCGGGATCGCCAGTGTAGTTCCAGGTAATGTTGTGCATTGAGCCGGCGGTCCAGTTCTCGCCTCCGTTGGGTGAAGTTATGGTGATTGTCGCTCTGGCGGGCTCAGCGCCCCCGGCCAGCCAGATGAATATGTTTCTGGCCAGAGTGCGGTTGTCGTACATGGCTAGGAACTTGTTGTTCAGGAAGTTGGAATCTCCGCTGGCAGCAACTACCTTGCCGGACCCGCTTTCCGTCGCCGCCAGGACGGCCCGGCCTGCCGGGGTGGCGTCCTGGTCAGTGAAAGCCAGCGCTGTTGCCGGTGGACTGGCCGTTAATGACGTTGCGCTGGCCAGAACAAATTCATTAACTCCTTTCGTGATCGGGTGATTTTGCATGTTTTTAATTACCGGCCAGAATTTGTATCGAAAATAATCAGTCGGGTCGGACACCTGGTTGTAATCGGACGTTATACCGAACGCGCTGCCGACCTTGTTAAATGAATTTTTCCATTTAGTTGAATAACCGCCCCATTCGGTTACCAGGAAAAGTTTGCCTCCTTTGTTTACATAGTTTATCAGGGCGCCCGCTTCGGACTGGCTAATTTCCCTGCTTCTGTATATAGAAGCGAATACCACCAGGTCGTAATTGGCCAGAAGGGAGGGCGTAATAAGATAAGGGTTAAGCTCATCGACTGAAAATCCCAGTTCATCCTCGAGTATTGTTTTTAATGTTGAGTAACCATAGTCCGAAGTATTGCTGGTTTTGTTGCTCTCTTCCGAACCGTCGTGGATGAATAGTACTGCCTGTTCCCCGGCTGCGCTGATAATGAAATTATTTTCGCTGGTGGCCGTACAAGCGCTGTTGGAGGTGCTGGTGACCTTGACCCGGTAGTCGCTGCCGGGAACCAGGCTTGCGGGAATGGACCAGTTGTAAGAGCCGCTGCCGCCTGTTCCAATGGGCGTGGCTGGCGTAATTATGCTGTCCACGGCGCCGCTCTTGAGCAGTTCAATTTTTACTTCAGGGCCGGGGTCATCTATATAGCTCCACTTAATAGTCTGTGTTGTTCCCGCTGTCCAGTTTTCTCCCCCGTCCGGGGCAATTACGATAATACCGGGGCCGGTGGTAAACGCCTTCAGGCAAACGTTCCCGTATCCCTGCTCGTAAAGGTCTTGCCATGTTGACCCGTCCATGCTGGCCCAGCTTTCTCCGGGGCTGCTGGCGGCTTTGCTGTCATAACCGAATATCGCGTATTCCACCGGGCACGGGTAGTTGTAACCGGGCGTGGTCAGCTTGACCACCACTGAAAATTTTTCTCCGGCGGTCAGGGCCACGGGGTTGTCAAGCTTAATGGTGTTGTATCCCGGGAGGGGCAGGGTGCCGGTTTTGGTTCCCGCCAGCGTTCCGGTTTTGGGTTGAGTGGTGACGCCCGTGTAAACATATATTTCGTAGACGGAATCGGGGGTAGCCGAGTACAGGCTGACGGCCGCCAGCTTTTCGTCGGACCTGGCGGTGAAGATATTGGCGAACCACAGGGTGGGGCTGCCCGCGCCGATGCTGTCTATCCAACCGTAAGGGTCGTACTGGTAGATGTCCTTGTAGTTGATAACGTCTTCCGCAGTATAAACCACGTTGTCCTTGCCTATGTTGTAGTCGTAGTAAGACACGTAGAAGTAGCCGTTATCCCCCCAGCTGGTTCCCCAGCTGTTTTTGATGATAAAGGCACCGTTGCCCGGCGGGGGCGTGGCAAACTTGTTGCGGTCGAAATTGTCGTCCCAGCCCACTATTGCCACGGCGTGATTGGAGTAGGTGGAGCCGTTGAAATAATAGGTGTAGTTGTCGGAGTTGTAATAGGTGCTGCTGTAATACATGCTGGTAAAAACCGCGCCGTAGTCCATAACGGCTTGTTTGATATTGTTGTTGTCCAGTGGGCTGCTCCGGTCAGGGATGAAATAGGCTTGCTGGAGGTGTTTTTTCGGGGACAACCCCTCCGGTGAAGTGTTGTCAGAGGGCGAATACGGGTCGTCCGCCTCGTCAATGGGGCCGCTCCAGCGGGCCAGGTAAGCTGCCGAAATGAACTGGTTGCCGCCCTGGCAGGGACCCCAGTCGAACCCGTGGGTGTTCTTCATATGGTTTTCTGAATAATCAGTTGTTTCTTCAGGCAGCAGGTAGGATTCCAGCGAGCCGTAAGTGGCGAACGCCCAGCAGCTGCCGCAGGCCCCCTGGTTTTTAACCGGCGTCAATTTTTCCCGGCTGCGCAGGTCGTAAGCGGCAGGAAAATTGGCATACTTGGAAAGTGTTTTCCCCGTGTTGGGTAGGTCGAGGGGTGCGGGAATATACCCCAGCCTGTATCCGTCGGCGGTTTCTTGTTGCACTTTGCCCGCTTTGAGATCTTCAAGGTATTTAATAAATTGAGGATTAACCGGAGCCAGGTTGAAACCGGGTTTCGCCTGTGTAACGCCGGTTTTCTCTTGGGCAAAACCGGTTGCCACCAGGCAAAAGCTTAGGAACACCAGAAACAAAAGGATTACGCTACCTTTAAAAAAAATAAAACTGCCTTTCTTGGGTGACATTTTTACTCCCCATTTCTGATCCAACACTTTGAAAAATTACTAAATTTGCTTAAATCTTGGGATTTGTTCTTAATTTACTTCATCTTGCATCCCCCCTTAAACCATGCTACAACAATGCCTGACTATTTTAACCGGAACTGGTTTTCTTGCCTTACATTATATGGTTAAATGTAAATTTTGTTACAATTAGGCTGAATTTGCCTATTTCTCCAATACTTCTTTCCAGCAGGTGAGAAGTTTTTGAAAAAGATTATGTGTGAAGAGGGTTAATACCCTATTACCCGAACGCCAGTGACGGAACGCCGGTGGAGTTCGCGGTTGTGGTTGTGCGGAAGTATTAATACCCTAGCTAATCTGGATTTCATACTGCAGATTTTTTTCATACCTGCGGTCAATATAATTATTTCAGCATTTTTGATAGCATGTTATTGGGTTTAACTTTCACAAGGTGATTCTTTGAGCCGGTTAATATTTTTTACCAAGTGGATTCTTAACCTATCGCTCCTGGCGGTTATACTGGCCATTGGCACCATTGCCGTGACGATCTGGCTGGCCGGGGACGGCGGCAGGCACGTGCCCGGGCTGGGTCGCTACAAGCTGATCTCCGTGCTCAGCGACAGCATGCGGCCCGTGATGCGGGCGGGGGACGCCATCGTGGTGGACGCCAGGGTGGCCGGGCGCCTGCAGGAAGGGGATATCATCACTTTCTGGCGCGCTAACAACACGTCTTCCCTGCTGACGCACAGGATTACAGCCATAAAAAACGCAAACGGGGAGCGGGTGTATTTTACCAGGGGCGACGCCAACAGGGTCGCGGACGGCAGCCCCGTACCGGAGCGCGACGTGGTGGGCAGGTACATGTTTTGCGTACCCCTGGGCGGTTATTTAATCGGCTTTTTACATACCCGGGCGGGGTTTGCGCTGCTGGTCATGCTGCCCGTTACCCTGGCCCTGCTGCTGGAAATCAAGCGCATTTACCCCGAAGCGGCCGCGCAATTGCGGTGGCGCGGCAAGAAAAACGACGAGTTCAAACGGGGGTTTTAATGATGCTGAAAAGCAAAGTGCTGTTTTTTTTGGGGCTGGTCGCCCTCATGCTGTTCTCTCTTTCGGCGGGGACGCTGGCCTTGTTCAGCAGCGAGGCCATCAGCTCCGGCAATACCATCAGCGCCGGCACGCTTTTCATCGGCGGCGAGAGCGGCCAAAAGGGCATGCTGGACAGCTTTATTAATTTAGGCGACCTGGTGCCGGGCGCCGAGCCGCATAAAATTAAGCTCAAGGTGAAGAACCTGGGCTCCATGCCCGCCTATATAAACGCCATTTCCGTGAACATCAGGGAGTGCAACGACAAGTTCCTGGCCAACGCCCTGCAAACGGTGTGTAAGCACGGCCGGGAAGGGGTGTTGTACCGCGGCTCCCTGCTGGCCCTGGATGGCAACGCGGTGCCCCTGGAGCGGCAGATCGCCTTCCAGCCGGGCAAAACGGTGGAGCTGGAGTTCAGCATCGGCCTGGATGAGCGGGTGGGTAACTGGTACAAGGGGAAGAGCATCGACTTTTCCTTCACTGTGTACGCCGGCCAGAAGCCGGACCAGGAGATGGGCGGCAGGGTGTACCTGGCCGGGCGGGATAACGTGCAGTCCGTTCTGGACGCGGCGGAACCCGGCGATGTGGTGCTGGTGCCCGCCGGCAGCTACGGCCGCCTGCGGGTGAAGCCGGGCACTGCGGTCAAGGCCAAGGACGTGGTTTTCGACACCGTGGTGCACGGGTTCACGGTGTCCGGCCCGCGCGGGGGAAGGGTTTCTTCCGCCGCTGCGGCGGTCGGTATGGGCGCCGGCGGGGCCGCGGTGCTGCAGGGCTTTACCGTGAGCGGTGCCGGGGGTATCGAGGTTGGCTCTGGGGAGTGCCTGGTGTTGGACAGCATCATCAACTCTCCGCGCGACGCCGTGGTGATCAGCGGGGCCGGCAGGGTGTACGCCGCCAGGAACGACTTCAGTGGCGCCGGCGCCGAGCCTGCAGGCAGGGCCCGGCGCGCGGGGGAACTGGTCACCGGCGGCGGTCAATTGGAGTCTTGCTACAACCTGGGCATAGACCTGGACCCGGAGGAACACGCGCTGTGATAACCGCAAAGGGGGTGCTGGCACCTGTATGAGACCAGATTGATTCGCTTGAGAAAACGACGAGCCATGCAGAGAAATAAGCTGCTCAGAATAACCCTGGCCGCCATATATATCTGCCTGCTCACTCTGGTGGGCCTGGGTTTCAACGGAACATATGCCATTTTCCACACGCTGGCCAGAACGCCGCCCGGCGCGGCCGGCGCCGCGGGCGCGCGGGACCTGCTGGAAGTCGGGGGCG
>ENA-OSAF01000473-OSAF01000473.1-marine-sediment-metagenome-genome-assembly--contig:-NODE-473-length-12060-cov-23.017160_pt1 | contig 12060 bp, 10 predicted proteins | sample MGYA00237872_ERZ529318 | MGnify/ENA primary metagenome ERZ529318 (study PRJEB26369, sample SAMN03142813) | marine sediment metagenome | biome: marine; feature: borehole; material: sediment... | reverse complement strand
CCACCAACCTGTCGATGTTGTTCCGGGCCGTCCGGTAGCTCACATCCAGCAACCTCTCGACCTTACGCACCGTCACCACAGGAGTCCGGAAGAGCTCGTCGGCCAGCTTCACCAGAAGTGCCGACCGCCGCGCCCTCATCACACGGCGACGGTACTCCCCCCGGAGTTGCTGAAGAAGCCGCGCGTGCCGGATAGCCAGCTTTGACTGCTCGGCCACCCCGTGCAGGAAAAACCTCAGCCACCGGGACCAGGTACCTTGTTGACTGACCTCGAGAAGGAGGTCGTAGTACTCCTGCCTGCGGCGTTCGAAGTACGCACTCAAGTACAGCAGGGGTAAGGGCAGTATACCCCAGGCCACGAGGAGGAGTGCTATCAAGAGGCGCCCGATTCGGCCGTTCCCGTCCAGGAAGGGATGAATGGCCTCAAACTGGTAGTGGATCAAGGCTATCCGCACCAACGGGGGCAAGTCATCGTCGGAATGAAAGTATTCCTCAAGATTAGACAGTGCTTCGCCCATTTGGGGGACCGGAGGCGGAACAAAGCGTGCCTCCGAGGGGCGACACCCGGGAGGCCCGATCCAGTTTTGAACCTGCCTGAACTCCCCTGGTGCGGCGCCGCCTCCACGCACCCCGGCCATCAAGTGTTGGTGCAGTTCCCTGATGAGCCTCAGACTGAGTGGGATATCCTCGAGCCTCCGTAGCCCGAACTCAAGCGCGCGAACGTAGTTCAGGACTTCCCTGACATCGCTCGGCGGCGCACTACCGCCTTCACCCACCCCCCCTTCGGTCTCAGCTTCGTATTCATACAGGTCTTCCATGTCGGCCTCAGTACCCTCTATCCGAGAGGAAAGGACAGCCTCACGCCGCACGAACGGCCCCACCAGGAGATGGGGGTTCGGCAACATCCCGCTGAGACCGGCCAGCTCCCCTATGGCCCTGTCGGCCGCCGATATAGCCCCAAGCAACTCTATGTCCAGGGCGAGCCGCGGGGGAAGAGGGTTTGGGATAAAGGCCCAGTAGCGCTCCTGACCCTCGCCCACCTGGACATAATGACCGGCAGGTGTCGCTTGAGGAATTTTCAGGCCCACATAAACCCCTCCCTCGCCCGCACTCTGACCCGGCCCGCGCTTCAGCATTCCCGCCCCCCGCGGAGACCTCGCGGTCAGCCGCACTCGGCACATCAGACGCGGCCCCTCATCTCGACGCGGCCACCCAAGCTGGCTGTGGACAGTTTCCCGGCCTGATTGCCGGAACCTGCCTCCGGGTGGAGTTCACGCCGGGCCCAGGGTCACCTGCCGCGAAGCTATGTCCGCCCTCACTACTTGCACCCGGCAGGTGTCGCCGGCCCTGAGGCCTCTCGGGTCGAGGGCGCTGGCCGGGACGAGGCCTTCGACACCGTTCGGCAGGCGGACGAAGACCCCGAAGTCGAAGACTCCGGTCACCACCCCCTCCTCCTCGAGGCCGAGACAGCAACGGGCGAGTTCGACCTTCTTGACCTCCACGCTCTCGAGCTCCGCCGCCTCGGCGGCGCGCTCCAGCCGCGAGCATCTGTCGGCAACGGCCGCCAGCCGCCGGACGAGGGCGGCCTCCTCCCCCGGGCTGGCGTGCGCCTGTCCCTCGAGCACAGCCTTCACCTGCCGGTGGACGGTGAGGTCGGGGTAGCGTCTGATGGGAGAAGTGAAGTGCGTGTAGTTCCTCAGGGCCAGGGCGTAGTGCGGCATGGGCGTGACGCTGTACCGGGCCTGGGGGAGCGCGCGCAGCACGGCCTTGTGGACGTCGTCGGCCTCCGGTCGGCCCCGGGCCGCCGCGAGGACGGCCTGGAGGTCGGAGGGCCGTGGAGCGCGGGTCGTCGGGATGCGGTAGCCAGAGGTGCCAGGACCTCTCGCAGGTCCTCGAGGTCATCGGGGAAGGGTTCCTCGTGGACCCTCCGGATGAACGGGACCCCGTGCCACAGCAGATAGTCGGCCACGGCCTCGTTGGCCGCGACCATGAACTCCTCGATGATCTGGGTGGCCCTGTTGCGCCGCCGGAGGACCACCTCCACCGGGCGCCCTTGACCGTCGAGCCTGACGTTCTCCTCCGGCAGCTCGAAGTCCAGACTGCCCCTCCTCATGCGGCGGGCCCTCAGGGTCTCGGCCAGGAGGGCCATCTCCCGCAGGGCGGAGCCGACCGGCCCGGCCACTCGCACATCCTCGTCCTCCCCACCGTCAAGGAAAGCCGCCGCCGCGTCGTAGGTCAGCCGGGCCGCGGAGCGGATGAAGGAGGCGTGCACGCTGACAGCACTGGTCCGCCCGTGCTCGTCGATGTCCATGAAGACGCTCACCGTCAGCCGCACCACACCTGGATGCAGGCTGGCGATGCCGTTGGAGAGCCGGGGCGGGAACATGGGAAGCACCCTGTCGGCAAGGTAGACGCTCGTTCCGCGCCTTTCGGCCTCCCGGTCGAGGGCCGACCCGGCGGCGACATAGTGCGACACGTCCGCGACATGGACCCCGAGCCGCCAGGAACGGCCCTTCCCGTTCCGGCTGATGGACACCGCGTCGTCGAGGTCCCGCGCCTCGGCGTCATCGATGGTGAAGACGACCTCCCCGGTGAGGTCAAGCCGCCCCTCGAGGTCCGCCGGCTCGACCTCGCGCGGGAGCCGCACGGCCTCGGCGAGGACCTCGGCCGGGAAGACGTCGCGCAGGCCGTGGGAGCGGATGACGGCCAGGGTCTCCGCGTCGGGCTCTCCGGCGGGCCCCAGTCTCTCTACGACCGCCCCGGAGGGGAAGACCCGCTTGGGTCCGGGGAAGCGGCTCACGGCGACGACGACCTTCTCCCCGGGCAGAGCGCCGAGGGAACCTCCGTGGAGAGAGACTCGCGGGCCGAGACGGGAGTCGTCGGGTACCACCCACTCGTCCCGGCCGAGCCGCTCCAGCCTGCCGACGACGGTCTCGTTGGCGCGGGAGACGACGCGGACGATGCGCCCCGGCGGCAGGTCGCCGGTGACGGTGCCCGGCCGCCGCCTCTTCCTCCGGGCGACGACGCGGTCACCGTGCATCGCCCCGACAGCCTTCGCCTGGTCGGGGTCCACCTCGAAGAGAGGGCGGCCGTCCGGTCCGACGACGAGGACCGCCCCCCGCCGGGTCACCCTGACGACACCGAGCCTCTCGCCCGGTCCCGCGGGACGCTCAGGCCCCCCGTCCACCTCCTAGAGGCCCAGCTCCCCGCTTATACCCTGCATGGCCTCCAGGCCGAGGCTGATGAACTCGTCGAGTTCGAGTCCCAGCTCGTCCTTGACGGAGAGCATCGGCTCCCGGCGCGCCCCCCGGGCGAAGGCCTTCTCGCCGAACCGGTTCAGGACGAAGCGCGTGTCGATGGCCGAGAGCTTCTTCTCCGGCTTGATGAGGGCGGCGGCCACGATGAGGCCCGTGAGGGGGTCGGCGGCGTAGAGGGCCTTGGCCATGAGGGTCTTCCTGGGCAGACCGTGGTGGTCGTTGTGGGCCCGGACCGCGTCCACGATCTCCGGGTCCACCCCCAGTTCGGCCAGCATGTCGGCTCCGAGCATGCTGTGCCGTTCGGGGTCGTCCTTCGTCATGTCGTAGTCGATGTCGTGGAGGAGGCCTGCAAGGCCCCACTTCTCCACGTCCTGGCCGAGTCTTTCGGCCAAGCGGCGCATGACCGCCTCGACGGCGAGGATGTGCTTGCGAAGGTTCTTGGTCTTGACCTTCTCAAGCATGAGTTCGTAGGCCTCTTGCCTGTCCATCTCATCCCTCCCGGTCAAGAAGACACGAAAGCCGCAGGTCGGCTGGGTCTCCCGGACGCCCGGGCCTCCCTGCGGCATTCCGGCCACCTGTTGCCGTTATCAGCCTTCTTCTCCTACTGAGCTTATGAGCCCGCCCGGTCCAGGTCAGCCCCTGATGAACGTGAGGGCCAGCGAGCTCGCGAGGAAGGCGAAGGCCAGGCCTGTGGCAATCTTGCCCAGGAGGTCGTCGAGCCCCTTCCTCTTCCCGAACAGGGCCTCCGCCCCGCCGGCGATGGCCCCCGAGAGGCCGGCGCTGCGGCCGGACATCAGAAGGACGGTGACGATGAGACCGACGGAAAAGACCACGTGCAGGACTGTGACGACTATCTCGAACACCGGTTCCAGCCCTCCTCCCAGGCCATGACCATTCTAGCGTACACCGCGGCCCCGGGCAATCAGGCCCGGCCGCCGCGACGGAGCGCTGAGCGCGGTCACGGCCGGTGGCGGTGGCGTTTAGCTCAGGTGGGCCCGGCCCTCACGCCAGGCCGAACCGGGCCTCATCGCCGAGCTCCTCTTCCAGCCTGAGGAGCTGGTTGTACTTGGCCACGCGCTCGCTCCGCGAGGGGGCCCCTGTCTTTATCTGTCCCGCGCCCGTGCCCACGGCGAGGTCGGCGATCGTCGTGTCCTCTGTCTCCCCCGACCGGTGCGATATCACGCAGGCGTAGCCGGCCCGGCGGGCCATGGCCATCGTCTCCAGGGTCTCGGTGAGGGTGCCTATCTGGTTCAGCTTCACCAGGACGGCGTTGGCGACCTTCTCCCTTATACCTCTCGCCAGGCGGTCCTTGTTCGTGACGAAGAGGTCGTCACCCACGAGCTGGACCCGGGACCCCAGCCTGGCGGTCAGTTCGGCCCAGCCGGCCCAGTCGTCCTCGGCCAGACCGTCCTCGAGGGAGCGGATCGGGTAGCGTCCCACCCAGTCGGCCCAGAAGTCGACCATCTCGCCGGTGCCGAGGCTCCGGCCCTCGGAGCGGAGGACATAGCGGCCGTCCTCGAACAGCTCGGTCACGGCCGGGTCGAGGGCGACGGCCACCTGGCGGCCGGGCTCGTAGCCGGCCCGGGTCACCGCCTCGATGAGCACGGCTATGGCCTCCTCGTTCGACTCGAGGTCCGGGGCGAAACCGCCCTCATCCCCCACCGCCGTCGAAAGGCCGCGGGAGGCGAGCAGGTCCTTCAGGGCCCAGAAGACCTCGACCCCGGCCCGGAGGGCCTCCGAGAAGGTCGGAAACCCGTGGGGCATGATCATGAACTCCTGGAAGTCGACCCTGTTCGCCGCGTGCCGGCCCCCGTTGATGATGTTCATCAAGGGCACCGGAAGGCACGGAGGCACGGCCTCTCCGAGGACCTCCGCCCAGAGGTCTCCGAGATGACGGTGGTAGGGCTTGCCTGTGGCCGCGGCGGCCGCCTTCGAGACGGCCAGCGAGACGCCGAGGACGGCGTTCGCCCCCAGCCTGGCCTTGTTCGGCGTGCCGTCCAGCTCGAGCATCCGCCGGTCGATGTCGGCCTGCCGGAGGGCGTCCAGCCCGGCGAGGGCCGGGGCGATCTCCTCCGTCACGTTGGCGACGGCCCGCCTCACCCCCCTGCCGCCGAACCGCTCGCTGTCCTTGTCGCGCAGTTCCACGGCCTCGTGCATCCCGGTCGACGCTCCGGACGGCACCGCCGCGCGCCCCGTGGACCCGTCGGCCAGGACGGCTTCAACCTCGACCGTCGGGTTGCCCCTCGAGTCGAGTATCTCCCTCGCCTTGAGGACTTTCAGTGCGGTCTTCACGAAGCTCCCTCCCAGCCTTGAGAAGGTTCGGGTTGAAGGCGGGACCCCGGTCCCGCCGCGCCCGCAGGAGAGAAACCCCCGTCATCTCGGGCGGTTTCTCGAGTCCCATGATGTCCAGGACCGTCGGCGCGACATCCGCCAGGATGCCCGTCGGCAGGCGGACCGGACGCCTGGGCCGCCTGGGGTCGATGATGACGAAAGGCACCGGACTGCAGGTGTGGGCCGTGTGGGGCTGTCCGGTCTCCCGGTCGATCATCTGCTCGGAGTTCCCGTGGTCGGCGACGACCAGGGCCACCCCGCCCCGTTCCTCGACGGCTCTCACGACCCGGCCCGCCGCTCTGTCCACAGCCTCGACGGCCCGCCTGGCCGCGTCGAGGTCCCCCGTGTGCCCGACCATGTCCGCGTTGGCGAAGTTCATGGCGATGAGGTCGTAGGCGCCCGACTCGATGCGCCGGACGGCTTCTTCGGCCACCTCGAAGGCCTTCATCTCCGGCTTCTGGTCGTAGGTCGCGACCTTCGGGGAGGGGATGAGCACCCGGTCCTCCCCGGGGAACGGCGTCTCCTCTCCTCCGGAGAAGAAGTAGGTGACATGTGCGTACTTCTCCGTCTCGGCCAGCCGGAGCTGCCTGAGACCGGCTCTGGAGACCACCTCGCCGAGGGTGCCGGTCACGGCCTCCGGGGGAAAGGCGACCTCGACGGGATAGGTGACGTCATAGGCCGTCATGGTGACGAAGTAGAGGTCGAGCCGGCCTCCCGGTCGACGGAAGCCGTCGAACTCCTCGAGGGCGAAGGCCTGGGTGAGCTGGCGGGCGCGGTCCGGTCGGAAGTTGAAGAAGACGACGGCGTCACCGTCTTTCACCAGGGCGACCGGTTCACCGGGGGCCTTCTCGACGACGGTCGGGGTGACGAACTCGTCGCTCTCACCCAGGCGGTAGGCTTCCTCGACGGCCCGGAGGGCCGACGCCGCCCTCCGGCCCTCCCCCGCGACCATGGCCAGGTAGGCCTTCTCGGTCCTGTCCCACCTCCGGTCGCGGTCCATGGCGTAGTAGCGGCCGCTCACCGTGGCCGTCCGCCCCACACCCGTCTCGGAGGCGGCCCGCCCGAGGTCGGCCAGGTAGCCGAGGGCGCTCTTCGGAGGCACGTCCCGGCCGTCCAGGAAGGCGTGGACCGCCACCCGCCTCACGCGCCTCTTCGCGGCGAGCGCCAGAAGGGCGAACAGATGGTCCTGGTGGCTGTGCACACCCCCGGGTGAGAGGAGACCCATGAGGTGCAGGGTCCGGCCCGGCCGAGCGGCCCGGCGGGCCGCCTCGACCAGGACCGGATTGCGGAAGAAGCTCCCGCTGGCGACGGCCTTGTTGATACGGGCCAGGTCCTGGTAGACGATGCGGCCGGCCCCGAGGTTCAGGTGGCCGACGTTCGAGTTCCCCATCTGACCCGCAACGAGGCCGACATCCTCACCGGCACAGCCGAGGATGGTGTGGGGGAACTCGGAGAGCCAACGGTCCATGTTGGGGGTCCTGGCCCGCCGGACGGCGTTGCCGTTGACATCCGGGGCCAGGCCCCAGCCGTCGAGAATGATGAGAACAACGGGCTTCGGACGTCCGGAACCTGTGGCCTTCACCGCGCAACCCGCTCGACGATATCCGCGAACGATGAGGGGTCCAGGGAAGCCCCGCCGACGAGAGCCCCGTCTATGTCCGGCTGCCTGGAGAACTCAAGGATGTTGTCAGGCTTGACACTGCCCCCGTACAGGATACGGGTCGCCGCAGCCGCATCGTCTCCGAAGAGACCCGCCAGGAGCTGACGGATGAGGCCGGCCACCTCCTGGGCGTCCGCGCCGCGGGCGGCCTGGCCGGTCCCGATGGCCCAGACGGGCTCGTAGGCCACACAGAGACCGGCCGGCGGCCCGTCGGGGAAGCCGGCGAGGGCGCTCGCCAACTGGTTCCGCACGACCTGCTCGGTCCGTCCGGCCCGCCTCTCCTCCCACGTCTCCCCCACGCAGAGGATGGGGTTGAGACCGTGGCGGGCCGCGGCTCCCAGGCGCTTCCGGACGGTCTCGTTCGTCTCGCCGAAGTACTGGCGCCTTTCGGAGTGCCCGACGATGACGTAGCGGCAGGAGCACTCGACCAGCATCGGAGCGGAGATCTCCCCGGTGTAGGCCCCTTCGTCCTCCCAGTGCAGGTTCTGGGCGCCGAGCGCGATGCCCGTTCCTTCCAGGGCCCGCGCGGCGTCGCCCAGAGCCGTGAACGGCGGGCAGACCACGACCTCCGCCCCCGCGGCGGCTCCGGGCGGACCGTCGGCCGTCGCCGGCCCCCGTTCCTCGAGCCTGGCCGCCAAGGTCTTGAGGAGTCTCACCGTCTCGGCCCTCGTCCGGTGCATCTTCCAGTTGCCCGCCGCCAGCGGCCGCCGCCGGGCGGCCTTCGTCCCGTTCACCATCTGTCGGGTGTCCCCTCAGCTCTCCTCAAGTCTGCCGGGCTCCTCCCCGCACCTCCGCGGCCGCCTCGAGACAGGCGACCCCCGGTAGGGTCCTGCCCTCCATGAACTCGAGGGAGGCGCCCCCGCCGGTCGAAAGGTGTGTGACCCGGTCGACCAGGCCGAGCCGGACCAGGGCCGCGGCGGAGTCCCCTCCGCCGACGACGGTCATGCCCGGACAGTCGGCCACCGCCCTGGCCACGGCCTCCGTCCCGGCCATGAAAGGTTCGAACTCGAAGACGCCGACCGGGCCGTTCCAGAAGACGGAGCCGGCCCGCCGGATGATGTCGCCGAAGCGCTCCGCACTGCGCGGGCCGATGTCCATGGCCCGCCATCCGTCGGGGACCTCGGGCCGCTCCTCGACGCGCCGTTCGGCATCTGCCGAGAAATCCCTGGCCACGACCAGGTCAACCGGGAGAAGGAGCTCCTTCCCCAGCGTCTCGGCCTCCTCGAGGACCGCCAGGGCCTCCTTGACGAGGTCGGGCTCGACAAGGGAGTCGCCCATCGCCCGTCCCTGGGCCAGGAGGAACGTGTTGGCCATCCCGCCGCCCAGGATCAGGGTGTCGACACGCTCCAGGAGGTGGCGGATCACGCCCAGCTTGTCGGAGACCTTGGCTCCGCCGAGAACCGTCACGAAGGGCCGTGCCGGGTCGTCCAGAAGCCGGCCGAGGTTCTCCAGCTCGGCCTTCATCAGAAGGCCGGCCACGGCCCGCTCCACGAAGCGGGCCATCACCGCCGTCGAGGCGTGAGCGCGGTGAGCCGCGCCGAAGGCGTCGTTCACATAGACATCGGCCAGGCGGGCCAGGGCCTGTGCGAACCCCTCGTCCCCGGCCTCTTCCCCGGGATGGAAGCGGAGGTTCTCCAAGAGGAGGATGTCTCCGGGCTTCAACGCCTCCACCGCCGCCTCGACCCGCGGCCCCACGCAGTCACCGACCGTGAGCACGGGTCGGCCGACGAGTTCGCCGAGGCGCCTGGCCACCGGGGCCAGACTCAGCTCGGCGACCACCCTTCCCTTGGGCCGTCCTAGGTGTGAGGCCAGGATGACCCGGGCCGAATTCTCGACAAGGTGTCTCACCGTCGGCAGGGCGGCGCGAATCCTGGTGTCGTCGGCGATGCCGTCAGGGCCGAGGGGGACGTTGAAGTCGACCCGGACGAACACCCTCCGTCCGGCCAGTTCGGCCCGTCCAAGGTCCGCCACGCTAACGCGCCTGTGGTCCGCTCGGTTCGTCGACATGTCACAGACCCCTGTCAACCATGTAGGAGACAAAGTCGACCAGGCGGTTCGAGTACCCCCACTCGTTGTCGTACCAGGCGACGACCTTGGCCATCCTGTCCCCGACGACCATGGTCGAGAGCCCGTCGACGACGGCGGACATCGGGTTGCCCTTGAAATCGACAGAGACCAGCGGCTCGAAGGTGATGGCCAGGAAGCGGCCCATCGGTCCCGAGGCGGCCTTGACGAAGGCCTCGTTGATGGCCTCGACCGACACGGGCTCCCTGAAGGTGGCCACGAGGTCCACGACAGACACCGTCGACGTCGGCACCCGCATGGCGAACCCGTTCAGGCGGCCCTTCAGCTCCGGCAAGACGAGGGCCACGGCCTTGGCCGCCCCGGTCGTCGTCGGGATGATGTTGAGGGCCGCCGCCCTGGCGCGCCGGAGGTCCCTGTGAGGCAGGTCCAGGATGCGCTGGTCGTTGGTGTAGGCGTGCACCGTCGTCATGAGGCCCTGCTCCATCCCGAAGGCGTCGTTCAGGACCTTCGCCACCGGGGCGAGACAGTTCGTGGTGCAGGAGGCGTTGGAGACGACATGGTGGCGGGACGGGTCGTAAGCGTCTTCGTTGACACCCATGACGACGGTCAGGTCCTCGTTCTTGGCCGGGGCCGATATCAGGACCTTGCGGGCTCCACCCTTCTCGATATGGAGGACGGCCTTGACCCGCTGTGTGAAGAGGCCCGTGGACTCGACGACGATGCTCACGCCGAGGTCCTGCCAGGGGAGCTTGGCCGGGTCGGGCTCCTGGAGGACCTTCACCTCCCGGCCGTCGATGACGAGCGTCCCGTCGCCGGTCCTGACCTCGCCGGGGTAGACCCCGTAGTTGGTGTCGTACTTGAACAGGTGGGCCAGGGTCTCCGGGCTCGTGAGGTCGTTGACCGCGACGACCTCGAAGTCCCCGCGGTCGAGGGCGATGCGCAGAAACTGCCGGCCGATGCGGCCGAAGCCGTTGATACCGACCTTGACGGCCATGCCGAACTCCTCCTTCGAGCTTCAGAGTGAACGGTCTTGTCCAGAACTGGCTACCCGAGGATATCCCGAGCGGTTCGAGCCTCTGCCGGCGAATCCTGCCGCACCTCAGCCGCAGCCTGCCCGGGACCGGGTCACCGAGTAGTATTTATTCCCTCGTTCCAGAGCCTACCCTCGCCGGATACCGTGGGCAGGATGCGGGTGACGATGACGTCGACCTTCCGGCAGGTGAGGGCGGTCATGTGTTCGACGACCTCGGTCACGCGGCGCCTCACGGCCGCCGCCGTCTCCCTGATGACATGACCGTAGACCACGCCGAGCGACAGCTCGAACGACACTCCAGCCTCGTCGGCATCCACGCGCACTCGGTAGACCCGGGCCACCCCGGCGGTCTCCACGGCCGCCCGCCCCGCGATGGCCGCGAGGACCACGTCCTCGATGTAGAAGCGCCCTAGGGCGCTCCAGGTCGGCCGGACGACACTCTTCTCGACGAACCGGCCCGGCGCCCGTTTCCGGGCCTTGGCCTTGAGGAAGACCCTCAGCGGGTCCACGGGGTAGCCGGCGAAACTCTTCCTGACCTCGAGGGTCGGGGCCGGTATGACGTGCTTTCCCTCCGTCCGCCGGATGCGGACCGCTTTCCGCATCTGGCGGGGGGAAGCGAACTCCTCGATGGACATGACCCTCGAGGGAGGCGGCAGCCCGATGTTGGCCAGCGCGCGGCGGACCATCTCCTCGGAGATGCCGATGACGAGCAGACGTGACGGCCCGAGCCGGTCCAAGGCCTCCCTGACCTCGGCGGCGTGGGTAGGTTCGTCGAGAAGGGCGCGGCGCACCGCGGCCACCCTGGTCGACTCTCGTTTGGCCGACCTCCCGGCCAGAATCTTCCCGCCCGCGATGAGCAGGCCGTCGTCAAGGATGGCGTCCGCGTCCATCTCCTCGGCGACGATGGAGGCCCTGTGGCTCTTCCCTGTCCCGGCGGGACCGATGAGGGCCAGGACCTCAGGGGTTCTCTCAAGGCCGGTCCGCCTCCCCGGGTCGGGTTCCGGGCGGGCGGTGGGGTCGACGGAAACCAGTTCTCTTCCCCCCTCGAAGGAAGAGGCCCGTCCCCGGAGGACGGGCCCGGCCTTCACCCTTCTACCGGCACTCGGTCACTCCGGGCGCGGCGGGGTCCCCTCCTGCCCGGACAGGACTTCACTCGCCGCGGGGGAGGCCGCGGCGCCCCTGGCGCCTCCGCCCCGGCGCCTCCCCTTCTGACGGAGGCTCACCCCGATCTCCTCCGCCACTTCCTGTTCGAAGCGTCTCAGGTCGAAGTCCCCGGGAATCCTGGCTCGCCGGTCCCTCTTGTCTTCGGCCACCCGTTCTCACCTCCGGGGATAGTCTCCCGCAGGCGAGCGCGATTATGGCGGCCAATAAAGGCTGTCCTTCCTCGGAGCGGCAGCCGCCCCATCCGTCTAGTCGCCGAAGACGGCCGACAACCGCTCTATCTTCTCCATCATCTGTCTGAGCTCGTCGCCTTCCATGAACCGCGGTGCGGTCGACTCTATCCAGACCGGGGTTATCCGTGCCGAGAGGACCCCCTCAGGGGAAAGCTGGAGCTCGAGGATGGTCCCTTCCTTCTGGTGGACCTTCGCCTGGTCGTTGACGAAGTTGCCCAGGCTGTAGGCGATGACCCCCCCGCCATAGACCTCGAACCCCTGGACGATGTGCGGGTGATGGCCGAGGACGACCGAGGCCCCCAGGTCTATGACCTGGTGGGCGATGGCCACGCAGTCGTTCTTCGGGTTGAAGGCCTGCGGG
>ENA-OSAF01000472-OSAF01000472.1-marine-sediment-metagenome-genome-assembly--contig:-NODE-472-length-12067-cov-23.972361_pt1 | contig 12067 bp, 14 predicted proteins | sample MGYA00237872_ERZ529318 | MGnify/ENA primary metagenome ERZ529318 (study PRJEB26369, sample SAMN03142813) | marine sediment metagenome | biome: marine; feature: borehole; material: sediment... | reverse complement strand
AATTCCTCAATGTTAAAATCAAACCCGCACCGGTTTAAAACAAGCCAGGCAACTTCAAAGTCGTGAGTTAAATCAGCGCCGAAGTGCCTGAACAACCGGCCGTGTTCTAAAATGCGCCGTTCGCGATCCGGAATTTTATCGAAACTTACTCCTTTGAGTAAGGCCAGGGACAATAACTTCCCTGTATGTGTTTCGCAAAAAGGCATTTCCGAAATAACATATACCTTGCTTTGACCTGACGGGAAAATGCCTGCCTCTGAAAGAAACCACAGAAAAAGGTCGTTGTAAAAATTAGTATTAGTGATTGCTGCACAACACGGTAGGTGTACACCTACTACATTCGGAAGACCATATTCAGGATACCAGCAGAGCATGTCTGCATATGTGGCACGTTTAGGTCTACCGTCTTGGTTATATTTTTTGATACATTCCATTCTGTTGGTTATTTCTACGAAGTCCTGGTCTAATTGGTTATTTTCATCGTAACAGCGGTTATGAAGAAAATCTGTGCTGCGTTCCTGTATTTCAGGAAAATTTGCTGCGCGGAACCCTCTCAATTCATTGAGGGGAGGAGCGCAGCCTTCTGTGGTATCCAGCACCGCCCCCGCCCTTTCTGCACGATGCGCAGAGTTGCCGGATGCCGCTGTGTAAACTGGCACTTCCGCCCCTCCTTCCGCTCACAAAACAACACCTTTACCTGGCCGTCGCTCATGAGCGATATGACTTTTGCCAGCCACCCCTCTTTTGTGCGCACCAGGTCGCCTTTTTCGAAGAGTTTGCTCCTGGGCGGCAGGCCGCTCAAGTCTTGATCGCGCCAGATGCGCCGGTTCTTCACCACCACCGGGCGGCCTTCTTCGTCGACGTACACCGCTTCGTTGACTGCGTAGGGTTCGTTGAGGCGCTTTTTGCCGGGAAGGAGGTCGTAGTTAAACCTGCCTTCGGTCTTAAGTTTTTTATAGTACTTGTTCCGGACGTAGCGGCGGTAGCTGCGGTTTTTCCTATTGGTTTCGTGGTCGTGGTCGTCAACTTTCATCCTGGCCTGGTCGACATGGGGCTGCCGGTCGGCCTCCGCCCGGTAGTGGGCCACGCCGGGATTGGTATTAAACAGCTTCCGGTTGGCATGGCGCTTGCGGTACTCTATTTTGTAGAGCGCGGGCGGGAGGCGCAGAGGGTAGCCCTCCCGGGCGCCCAGGGCCGCGGCGTCGTTGACATGAGTCTTGGGTAAATTAATTTCTTCGCGCTTCACTTGGGTCTCGTAACCGTACTTAACTTCCAGAGAAAGGCTGAACCCCTTTAACCCTGCCTCCAGCAGGTAGCGGCCGTGCATGAGCCTCCCGGCAGCCCTCGTGTCAGGGTAGCGGTCCGGGTCGAAAACCAGAGCCAATTGTTCAGTTGATACGGAGGTGTGGCACTTTTCGCACAGGGTGCCCTGGATGTCGTAACGGTTCGTGCCGCCCGATTTCCTGGCCCTGAAGTGGTGAATGCGGGCGGTCTCTTCGGTAACGGGAGTGCCACAGTAAAGGCAACGGTAGCCGTCTCTCTTGAGCACCGCCAGGCGGCGCTTCCGGTTTCTGGATTCTGCCTCTATCCCGAAAGATAACCCCTGCTGGTAGTCTTTACCCTTCACCCCGGGCCGCCTCTCTTTCACCAGGTCAACCTTGACCGGCTCCAGGATGATACGGCTCACCGGAAACCAGCGGAGAATGTCGCCTACGGCGTTTAGTTTGGCCTGTACATCTGCACGGATGCTGGCCGGGTACTCCGTCCCGTGCCGGTAGGCCAGCTTCGACTCGCCTACCCGACCGCGCTTCTTGTTCCGCCGGTTCCGCCGGGCCGCGCGGAGTTCCTTTCGCTCCCTCATGTTGTCGCTTATCTCACGGCCGCGTGTCTTACCATCGGCTCCCAACACCACCCGGTCGTGACTCCTGCAGTGTTCTACCACTGCCAACCCGAAAGTTTCTCCATCGTCCAATACAAGCACGGCTTTGTTGACCACCGGGTTGGAGATAGTGCAGGTGAGCTGAATGACGAACGGGTAAATGTTGATTACCCTGGCTCGGCCCTGCTTTAAAAGCCACCGGGCGCGCGAAGGACGGGTTGGACTTAAAGGTTTCCCGTCTCCGTTTAATACCGCCACTGTGTTGACGCACTTCCTCATGTTTTCCCTCCCTACTTAAACCCCTTGCGGGGCGGGGCGCAACGCCCCGGTCACCGCTTGCGCGGGTGAAATGCCCCCAGTATCTCCACCGGACACGGGCCGGGAAAAGACCAACACTCTTCCCGGGAGTTGCCCGCCGCGGGCCGGTTGGGACAATGCCGCCCTTGTAGGCAAGCAACTCACCCGGCTTCATCGGAAACGAGTCAACACTGCCGGATTGTTACCCGGAGGCAACACCGGCTCATGCGGTTCCTCACCACATGCTCCCTACTTTAGTAGGGGGTAGTTGACTTTCTGCGAGTTTTTCCCAATAACCATTGCTGATGTAATCAACAAACCTCTTTGCCCTGGAATCTGTTATTTTAAATCTGTTAGAAGGATCTGTTTTTAGATTGTCAACCCCAATTATAATTTTCAGTGAAGGTCTAATGCCCATTGAACCTCCCTACCATTTTTTGTTACAACCAGTTCCGCCGGGCAATCCACCCACCGGCGGATGCCGATGCGGTTGCCAAGTTCCTTTTGCAGTTTCCGTACTTCCTGGTTGGTTCGTCGGTAGCGATACCCGGCAAACTCCCCGAGGAAATATGCAGCGTAGACCCGCCGGCCCCAGACGTCGCGACCGGCGGGTTCATAAGTCCAAATCCTGTTCTCCGACATTTCTATGGCACACAACGGCCCCCTGGCGGGCCGCTGTGCCTTCCCTCCTTTTGGGAAGTTTTTAAGCGGCCCGGCCAGGCGGGCTAATTTTTAATTTTCTCGGCGCGGTTGCCGTTATACCCTCTACGCACAGAGTTCCCGGAGCATGTCGTACTTCTCCAGAGTACAGCCCGGCAAGAGGCCGCGCTCCAGGAGAAAACGTCTAACCTCCCGCTTATCACTCAGCTCATTTCCATCCTCCGTTACGACCAGCCCGTGCCGGAGGTAACCGGCCTTGCGAAGCGGTTCCCGAAGTTCGCCCGGCACGTGTTCCAGTATGCCGTTCTCTTCCGGGTCGTCCCCGTAGAAACCCCCGCAGGAATCGATCTTCACGATATTTCCGCCTGCGACCTCGTAGGCGGTGAAGCCGTAGACTTCCCCGCGGAGGTACTGGTCGTAAGTTTTGACTTCCGCGCGGAGGATTTCCTCTGCGCGACGGATGATGTTTTTGGTGATCCGTTTTACCCCAAACTCTTCCCGCAGGCAGGTCTTAGTGACATAAATCCAACCCACCTGTCCGGAGTCCCAGGGGCAACTGAACGGAGTAGTGCTTATTGTGATACCGCTGTGGTCATACAGATACAGGGGCAAGATTACGAAATTTTTTCGTCCTATTTCTTTTACCCATTCCTGAAAATCTTCCGGGGAACGAAAATCATGCTGATCACCGAGATTATACCGCCGGTGCCAGCATACCATCGTCCCCAGGTTGTCCCAGGAGCAAGGGTTTTCCGGGCACTCGTCGCGCCAGATTTTTAGCAGTTTCACAACTCTCAGGCACAGCAGGCCCCCGACGGCCTGCCGTACCCAATCACCTCCCGATGATCGGTTTGCAGGCCGGTCGGGCGGCCTCTACTCCCTTTTCTTTTCCGGGCATTCCTAGTATTCCCACTCCTGGGGAATGTCGCAGGTGCCCCACCAGCGCCACGGCCCCTGGAACAGGAGCGTGGCGTTGAGTTCAGCGTCAACGGCGTCGTTGACGTAATCGTCGTCGAGCTCGATGTCGAGCTCGACGCGGATTTCCACCGGCTCGTCCAGGTGCTGCGGGCATGTGTGCAGCGTTCCGACGGCGGTGAAGCGCCGAATGTCGTCGGGATCCACGATGACGCAGTCCCCGACGAAGTCCCCAAACTTACCAAGATCCGCCTTGTGGTGGCCTCGGATGATGTCGTCCGGGGAAAATTCCAGGCGCATGAGTTTTGTCATGGTTTCCCTCCTTTACGGTTCGGCGCGCCGAAAGAATGATCCGGGCGGCGGTTTTTTCCTCACAGTAATTACAGGTGCAGTGACTTCCTCCCCACACCTGAAGGTGCAGGGCTTCCTGGCGGCAGATGCACGCACCTGCCGGGTTACACCGGTACGAACGGCCCTTCAAACCCGTTGCCGGAGGGCCTCCCGGAGGCGACCGTCACTACCGTCGCAACTACTCCAGGTGCCTGTACTGCCCTTGGAGATACTTCCACCAGTCCGCCGCTCTCATCCCCTCCCCTGAAGGAAAGGGGTCTTCCCGCAGCGGGTTTATAATAGGACGCCGCCACCCTGTGCAAAAAGCGCACGATTTCTTCGTCCGGCGCGTCGGTCAGTGCCTCCGCATCTTCGCGGAGATACTGGTGTTTTGCTTTTTCCGCCAGCTCTCTGACGAACTGGCGGGCTTCATTGAAATTGTTCATACATCACCCTCCTTTTTTGTCCCGCCGAGGCCAAGGGTGGCCACCGGGAAGGTTTTTAAATAGGACACAGGGCGTAGTTGTAGACAACGCCCTCGTCCAACAGTTCGGCCAGGGTCCCTCTTTTGCCGGGGAAGCCCTCGACTGCGGCTCCGGCGGGTATGACGCGGTTTTCCCTGCCGAAGCTGACCAGAACTTCGTTCCCGTACCGGACCGCTTCAACCTGCGACCGGCAGCGGGGATTTCCCGCTTCGCCCAGGTATTGGGGCGAAGCGCCCGGCCCGGCTATGAACCACCAGCCCATTTCCGACCATTTTAAAACCATTTGCTCTTCCTCCTTTCTCCCGCGGCCGGACGGCCACGGGTTTGTTGTGACGGCCGCCCGGTACGGGCGGAGGGCGCGGAAGCCCGCGCATTTTTTTACAGGCGGCCGCCCCCGGCGGCCGCTTGAATTTTACGCCCGGCCCCTCCGGGACCGGTAAAATGGCTTAAAAAACCAACAAATTCTGTACCGGTTCTGCACCGGGGGCTTTTACCCTCGCTTTAACCGCAACCCCCTGCGGCTGAAGCCAGAGCAAAAATCCCTGCGCGAAAATTTGGGAACGGGCCGGGCTAAAAGCCCGGCCGTTCTTTCTCCGGGTTATTTCGCAGTCCCGACGGTGATTTCTGTCGTGACGGTCTTTGTTATCGTGACCGGCTTGCCGTCCATCAGGAAGGTGACCGACGACATTTCTTTTCTGCAGAGCTTTAATAAAACGTCGTCGATCCCCTTGCCCATCTCCCGGGGCCAGGTCACCTTTCGGGGAGTGAACCCCAGTTTTTTCAGTTCCGCAATGAATTCACGGAGCTGGTTTTGAACCTGGGGGTTCTCCGCCAGGTCGGCGTCGAAGGCGATCGCCGGGGCCTTCGCGCCGATTTTTTCCAGGACCTCCAGAGCGCTTTTCCAGGCGGCAGTCCCGGCCGCGCCGATGAAGCGCCCGCCCGCAAGGCCCTTCATCAGGTGGCTGGCCACGTCGGCCTTCAGGGGTCCTTCCGTGACCCACACCCGGCCTTTTCCGCCGGCACAGTGCGCCGGGCTGCCGGGAGACGTGCCGTTCGGTTTTCCGTGGCTGGAAAACCAGAGGTACTTCCCGTTCACGGGGTCGTCGCAGCGCACTTTCAATGCCTGGATCAGCCCCTCCGGGGTGCGCACCGGGATGAGGTACCCTTTGGGGTCAAAGAAGTCCCAGAACGGACCGTATCTGCCGTTCCGGGTGTAGAACCCGGGCACCCCTTCCAGGGAGTATTTCCGGGTGAGCCACCGGGTGATCTTCCAGCGGTGGCGGGCGTCTTGGGGGAGCGACCTGTAACCGTTGCGGTGGATCGTCTCTTCGTCCAGCCCGCGGCGCAAAAGGTCGTTTTTGTGTTCCGGGTATAGGGACAGGACGGAGAGGAAGGCCCGGTAGACTTTGTCCCGGTGTTCCACCGGGGCCAGGTCGTCCCTGTTCCGGGCGGGCGGCTCCGGGGCGAAAGCGTCCTGCAGGCCCAATTCCAGCCGGGCGGTGCCGTTGCTGGTTTTTTTCAGCCTGGCGTAGAGGGTGATCAGGTTTCCCTTTTCACCGCACCGGTGACACTGCCAGGTGCCTTCCCGGGCGTTGATGTAAAAGTGCCCTTTGTTGGGGTGCTTTGTTGAGTCCCCGCAAAAAGGGCACCTGAAGATTCTTTCATAACCCGGTCCTTCCTTGATAAACCGCAGCCCTAAAGACAGGGCTGTGGATACGGCATCAACGGCCAATACCCATCACCTCGGCTATCCGGTAAGCGTTGGGTTCGTCAATGTCTCTGGTGTACGGCCAGTCCGGGTATAATACGGTTATCCCGTTTCTGGCGTACAGCCGGACGGCTTCGGGGTCATCCTCCAGGGCCATTACGGCGCCCAGTTTCCCGGCCGCGGCCAGCTTTTCCCGCGCGTCCCGGCAGTAGATCACCGGGCCTTCGGGAAAGCCGTGCACCTGCAGCCAGCGCCGGGTGACGAATTCCGCCTTTTTTGGGCGACAGGTGACGTAAGCCGGCCCGCCCAGTTTTTGGGCCAGTTCCCGCAGGCAGCCCGCCGCCCCCGGGATAGGTTGGGCTTTATACAGAACCGCCAGGCCGGTCCCCGATTCCCAGAAGTCTTTGGAGACGGGCGCGGGGTACGCGTCCAGCGACACGTCGAAAACCCGGCGCAGGTAGCTGTTTATATCCGCAAGGGTGTTGCAGATGTCGGAAATGACCATAGCTGCACCTCCTTGGAAAAAGCAAAACGCAGGCAATTTAATTACCTGCGTTCTGCTTTTTGGAAGTATGGGGATATGCCCCAATTATATTTCTGATACTTCGCCGACCAATTCCAGGCTGACCGCCAGCGCCCGGTTTACCCGGTGCATTTTTTCCGGGGACAGGCTTCCAAGCCTGTGCACCAGGCGCGACTTATCAATGGTGAGCACCTGGGCGGCGTTGGCCGCGCTGTCTTTTTCCAGGCCCCCTTCTCCGGCTCTTAATTTTACCAGAAAAGGGTAGTCTTTGTGGACGCCCGTAGTGACCGCTATTACGATTACCGTCGGGCTGTACCTGTTGCCCACGTCGTTTTGGACAACGACGGCGGGCCGGTAGCCCGCCTGCTCACTTCCCCGCGCCGGGTTGAAGTCCACCAGGAACACGTCGCCGCGCTTAATCTCCATCCCGCACCACCTCGGCCTGCGCGGGGAAGAAAAGCTCGGCGTCTTTTTTGTGGAGTTCCGCCAGATGAATGTAGCCTTCCTTAAGCCGGTCCTTCAATTCCTCTTGCTCCGCGCGCCGCAGGAGTTCGGCTATCGCCCCGCTTCTGGTGGTGGCCCATTTTTGGGCAAGCCGGTCCAGAACCGGGAGCAAGCGCTCCGGCAAGCTAACAGCGATCTTCGCGCTCATCAATCCCACCTCCCGGCATGAGTATATCATACCAGGTGTCATACTTGCAATCATACTTTTTGAGTACCTCCTGCCTTCCCGGCCGTGCCCCAGAAGTGTTTTTGCCTTGCGAGCCGGCCGGGCGGCGCCGTTCGGATGATTTCAACATAAATGCGGCAGGATTCCCCCGCCTCTACAGGCGGCGGGAGGAATGCCGCCCCTCCTTTTCAGATATTGACGCAAGGTCTGTGTTCTATAAGCAAACGACTTGATCGCCGCAGCAACCGGATTTTGGATACGGTAAACTGTCCTATTCTTCTCCAACTGGAATCAGCCACGCTAACTACTTTGTTTGCTTCGCTAAAGCCGGAAATGTAGCCGCAAACAATACGTCCTGCTTTCTCTGCCTCTACATAATCGCCCTTACGGAAACCGTAGGGTGTTATTGTTCCTCCATGACGTTTGCGAATACCACCCTTGGCCGGGTTCTCTACGTGGAGCTTACGCCGGAACAATTTTGGTCGCTGAATAACTGAAAAAGGGGCTTCGGTTATTTTGCATTCACCACGCCAAGTATGTCCATGGCCGTGTTTTGTCTCAAAATATTCGTACCTGATAAGAGCACTTGCAGCCAGGGCCACGCCGTCTACTGCATGAGTGGCCGGTATAATTTTACCCTTATCATGTTTTTCTTTTGCCAGGCTCAAGTGCTTGCGTATAACCGAAGTCTGCCAACCTTCGCGGGTTTCGGTAGGAAGTATTTTGGCAAGCCTGCTTATTTGCCAGTTCTGCCCTACCATTACCGGGCTAAAGGACTTGGAGCCGGATGCTTTGATTACTTCGTAGACTACTTTAGTTATCGGGTAGATTTTGAGAAGTTCTTTCAGCACTCGGTACTCCAATTCCCGGTTTGCTTTAATGCTCGGTGGAATTTTGTGTCCGGTGCGGTGAAGAAATCTTATTTTTCGTTGCGGAGTTTTACGGTATCGCCTGGCCCGGCGCAGCTGTGCCCGGCTTTTCATGGCTTTCTTTACCTCGGGAAATGGTAGGATAAGGTGCCCTATCCATAGTGTTGATTTTGGAGTCTGAACTGCCATGCCGGAGTATAATTTACCGGGGTCGATACCTACCATTGTTTCGTGAGGAATTTTTTCACCGGTTGGCTCTGTTAGCTGAATATAAAAGTTTCCTAATTTATCCCTTTGGGGTTTGGCTATGCCTCCTTTGATTAACTTTCGGGCTTTTGCCGGTGTCGTTGGACTTAATGGTTTGCCTTTTTTTGAGACTACAGGCACTCTTAACATGGGGATATACCCCCTCCTTTCGGAGTGTTTGCCTTTCGGCGTCCCATCGACCTTGCAACTCACGGCTGTGTCGCAGGTTCCCCTGCCTGGCGGGTGAGTCTCGCCCCTTCCGCAAACCGGACTTGGGAAACATCCGGCTGGGTTAGTCCGTGAGCGCCGCTACGCACTATTTGTACGTGGTCTAGTCAATGCTTGCGTTGTAGGACTGCACCCTACAAGCCCCCTCTTCTTAAGAGGGGGGTCATTGACCTGCAATGCCGGGGCGCTTTGGCAATCAATGCGCCATCGGCGTTGAAAATATATTCCAGCCCGTAGCCCAGTTCCATCTGGCAGAGGAGCCTGGCGTCGAACCAGTGGGCGTCCTCGCCGTCCGACGAAACTTGAATAGCATCGCCCAGGCGGTGCTTTGCGATGACCAAAACCGCGGTGACGGCCAGGTCGTAGGGCCGGAACGCGGTTTTGCAAAAGTTGAACCAGTACCCGCCGTCCGGTTGGTCCCATTCAGCCAGGGGTACATACGCCCGTTCCAGAACGAAACTTTCGTAGGAGCAGTCGCCCGGGCAGGTCCTGGTGTTCACCAGATGGCCCGCAAGCCACGTGCCGGCAACGGGGTTTTCCGCGAACACGCCGCCCGCGTCCGGGGACGGCCACGGGATTGCCAGGTCGTAACCTGCCGGGTGACCGCAGTTTACGGAGCCGTTGAAGGCAATTTTAGAGCCGGCGATCTCCGGCTCTCCCGTCCCCAGCGGGCCGGCCAGCTTCACCCCCGCTGCTTCCAGCGAGGGCAGGAGTTTTTTGAAGTCTTCGACCACGCGGTTAAAAGCCGCTTTGTCAAAAGTTTTAACCCGCCTCCAGTAGTGAGTGTACCCCATTCGTTCGGCACACGCGGGCCCCCGACGGCCCGCATGCGCCCAATCACCTCCTGATTGGGATTTTGCGGGCCGGTCGGGCGGCCCCAGTGTATGGATTATTTCTTGGCTGAAACGCACCTGAACTGTACTGTCTCGGCCAGGTTGGCCCCCAGGTTCCGGCATTTCTCTTCGGACCAGCCGAGCTTTTTCAGGCCCGCGCTGGTGAGAGAGAGTACCTGCAGGGGGTCAATGCCCTCTTTTTCCATGGCCGCAACGGCGTTTTTGAGCGCCTCCTGCGGCCATTTCCAGTAGCGGGAGGGCGACAGCCTGAATTCCCTGGAGTCCACGACCACGGGGCCGTGGCGCTCAACATACCCGCGGAGTTGTTCCTTCAGGGCGCCCAGGGTTGCCTCCAGCCGGAGGATCTCCCGGGCAACCCGCTCCGCCTCCGGCGGAGACGATACCGTTTCCGGTATCACGATCTCCGCGCCGGTGCAGTTACCCGCCCACCCGCAGTAGGTGCAGGCGTCGCCGGGGGCGGCCGGGAACAGTTCCCCGGGGTCGCCGCCGTTCTGGAGGGCGTAAAGCCGCTCCCGTATGTCGGTGGCGGTTTCAAGCGCCCACCGCCTGGCGGACGCTATGCCGTCCCCGGGAGTGTAGAGGTGCTCCCGGACTTCGCCGAGGCGCAGGAACACCAGCTTGCCGCGGACGGGTTTCCCGGTGTTATTGGAGAGCCAGCCGGCGTACAGCCCCAGCTGGTGGGTGTCCGGGGGGCTGTATGCTTTCCGGTTGGTTTTCCAGTCGATTAAAAGGATTTCCTGCCCGGTGTCGGCCCAGAAGTCCAGGTAACCCTGGATTTCAGGTCCGAAGGGGTCCTCCGGGTCGAGGGGCATCTGGAAGTGTTCTTCAATTCTTCCGCCCGCGCCGACCATACCCAGCACCTCGGGCCGGTATGCCAGGTCGAATATTTCCCCGGGGTCGACCTGCAGCGGAGCCACGGCGGCCACCGCTTTGGAGAGGGCGCGGAAGAAACCCTCATCGTTTCGGCTGGCGTTCAAGGCCGCTTCGATCACTGCGTGGACCGCGCCGCCCAGAACAAGCGGTTCCGTGGGCGGCTCCCGGCGGTCCAGGACGTAAGAGTTGTAGAAGGCCGCCGGGCAGCGCTGAAATTTGTCCAGGCGGCTGTAAGAAAAGACCTGCATTCGCAGCACTCCTTTCTTAGCGGGTTGAGAGCGGCAATAAACGCCCTCAACCCGTCATAATTTTTTTGAATACCCGGCCCAGAATGACCGGGAGGTGGTCGATTTCCCGGACGTAGACCAGGTTGTTGTAAAGGTTCCTGACCGTATCCAGGAAAAATTCGTCGCCGAAATAGATCCCGATCACCCCGATACCCTGCTTCTCCGCTTCGCGCACCGCACGGGCGGTGTCCAGATATGCGGGTGTGCCGCGATACCGGGAATCGTAATCGTCGTTGGGCATGCCGTCGGACAGGACGACCAGGACTTTTTTGAGTTCCGGGCGCACCGCCAGTTCCCGGGCGGCCACTTTGATGGAGTAGCCGTCGCGGTTGGCGCCGCCGGCTCTCAGGCAGGCTATCCTGGAGCCGTCGGCTTCGTTCCAATCCACGGCCCGGTAGTGCCACACTCTGTCGGGCCTGGTCGTGAATCCGGTCACGCAGTGCGCCACCTTCAGCGCATTGCACATTTCGTGCAGCGCGCAGGTGGCGTTGCGCGCCGCGTTCATCTTCGCCCCCGACATCGACCCGGAGCAGTCCACCAGGAGATAGACCGCCAGGGTCGGGATGTCGCCGGGCTCTTCGGTCCGGTAGAAAATACCGGGGTCGGGAACTCGCACTTTCCAGAGCGCTCCCGGGTCCAGGCGGCCTTTTTTCAGGGCGCGCCTGGGGACGGTGCGGCGGTACTCCAGCGCCCTGCGGACCTCGTCCGTGAGGCGGCGGATGAGGCCGCTTTGTTCTGCAACCATCGTGCGGTACCCTTCCCGGTCGCGCGGGACTTCCAACACTCTCAGTTCGACGTCCCGGTGAATGTCCCGGGCGACTTCAGCTTCGATCCGGTCGAAGTCCGGGGCGGGGACAGCGGCGCGTTCCCGGGCCTTTTCCTCCCGTTCCGCACCTGTTTCAATGGCGGATATTTCGTCGCCGGCCGCGGCAATCAGTTCGTCAAGTTCGGGATCTTCGGGCGGCAGTTCGCTGTCGTCGCCGGCGTCCAAATCGCCGACCGGGTCACCGTTTTCATCTGCCGGGTCGTCGAAGTCATTGTCGAAATCGCTGCCAGGGTCTTCAAAGACGTCGCCCGCGCTGTCGCCCGGATCGTTACTTGAATCGTCGTTCATGTCATCCAGAGTATCGCTTGCATCATCGCTTGAGTCGTCGAAGGCGTCGTCCATATCATCGCCCGGGTCACCGGAGGTATCGTTTGAATCATCGCCCGGGTCACCGGAGGCGTCATTCGTATCATCTCC
>ENA-OSAF01000471-OSAF01000471.1-marine-sediment-metagenome-genome-assembly--contig:-NODE-471-length-12094-cov-20.339397_pt1 | contig 12094 bp, 9 predicted proteins | sample MGYA00237872_ERZ529318 | MGnify/ENA primary metagenome ERZ529318 (study PRJEB26369, sample SAMN03142813) | marine sediment metagenome | biome: marine; feature: borehole; material: sediment... | reverse complement strand
GCATACGAGATTGAAGGGTGACTGGAGTTCAGACGTGTGCTCTTCCGATCTACGGGGCTTCACTGACCCTGATGACCCCGGGAAGGGCGACCACGAGGGGCAAGAGACCCTGACGGGGGACACCGAGGTCGCGAGCCAGCGCGACCAGTTTCTCATGGTAACGCTTGGCAAGCTCGCTGTCAATTTCCACGGTTCGGTCTCTGGTCAGGGATTCCTCCAGGGTCACGAACGCGTTCAGCCGGCCACGGGAGAACCTGGCCTGCAGTTCCCTCCGGACCCGGTCCTCCAGGCCGCTCAGCTCCGCCGGCATGCGCACGGAGACGTCCAGGAACCGATGGTTGTAGGACCGTATCTCCACCGTCACGCGGCCGATGTCGCCCTCGGCGACACCTCGGCCGAAACCCGTCATGCTGTTCGTCCGTCCGGTCCTCCCCTCACCAGGCCGCGAAGGAGGCGAGCCGGCGCAGGGCCTCCTCCAGGCGCTCGTCGGGCAGGGTCAAGGAGATGCGGAAATAGCCCTCCCCCTGGGTTCCGTAGGCCGACCCGGGGGTCACGATGACCCCGACCCGGTCCAGGACCTCGGCCGCGAACCCGGCCGAGGTGAAGCCCTCGGGCACCGGGGCCCAGACGTAGAAGCTTCCCCGGGGTGCGGTCACCGGACAGCCGAGCTTCCGGAGCGTCTCGACCGTCGCGTCGCGCCTGCGCCGGTAGACCCTGCGCATCTGTTCGATGAAGTCTCTGGAGGCCGGGTTGGTCAGGGCCTCGACCCCCGCCCTCTGGACGGCCTGGAACTGCCCGGAGTCGGTGTTGGTCTTGATGACCCCGAGAGCCCTTATGGCCTCGGCGTTCCCTACCACGTAACCGAGCCGCCAACCGGTCATGTTGAACGGCTTGGACAGCGACCCGAACTCGACGGCGACCTCTTTCGCCCCCTCGACCTGGAGGACGCTCGGCGCCGTGTAGTCGTCATAGGTTATCTCCACGTAGGCCGAGTCGTGGACGAGGAGGATGTCGTTCTCGCGGGCGAACCCGACCGCCCGGGAGAAGAACTCGAGGTCGGCCGTCCCGGCCGTGGGGTTGTTCGGGTAGCAGAGGAACATCACCGTGGCCCGGCGCCGGTCGGCCGCCGGCACCGCGTCGAGGTCGGGGAGGAAGCCGTTGTCGGCCGTCAGGGGAAGCGGGATGACCTCACCCCCGGCGAGCAGGGTGTGGATGCCGTAGACCGGATAGCCGGGGTCCGAGACCAGGGCCGCGTCCCCCCGGTCCACGACGGCCCACACCATGTGGGCGAGACCCTCCTTGGACCCGATGAGGGCCATCACCTCGCGGTCGGGGTCGAGACCGACCCCGAACCGCTCCTCGTAGTAGGCGGCCACGGCCCGGCGGAAAGCCGCCGTCCCTTCGTAGGGCGGGTACCTGTGGGTGGACGGGTCCCGGACCGCTCGGACCAGGGCCTCGACGACGAAGTCAGGCGTGGGGAGGTCGGGGTCCCCTATGCCCAGGCTGATGACGTCCACCCCTCGCGCGACGGCTTCCCTCCGCTTGCGGTCTATCTCCGCGAACAGATAGGGAGGCACCTTCTCGATACGGTCGGCTGTCTTCACAGGCAGACTCCCCTCCCGCGAGGTCGGCCGACCCTGCCGCATCCCGGCCGAGACGCGGCAGGGGCCGGGAATATGTCGCACGGAACACTTCGACGGCCGGGCCGCTCACCCTGACCGGCCCGGCCGGGGTCCACTCGACTTCAAGCTCTCCGCCGTCGGCGACCACCGTGGCCCGCCGGCCGGTGAGCCCGGCCGACGCCGCAGCCACGAGGGAGGCCGAAGCGCCGGTCCCGCTGGCCAGGGTCATCCCCGACCCGCGTTCCCAGACGCGCATCCGGAGCCTTTCCGGGGAGACGACCTCCACGAACTCGACGTTCGTCCGGTCCGGGAAGGCCGGGTGCCTCTCGAGCGCCGGCCCGACGAGCGTCACCTCCGCCCTGGAGGCGTCGGGGACGATGAGGACGAGGTGGGGGTTGCCCATGGAGACGTACGTCCCCCGGTAGACGCCGGCGGCCGGCCCGCCCTCGACGACCAGCTCCAGCCCTTCCCGGACCTCCCGCGGCGGCCCCATGTCGACGGTCACCTTCACCACCCGCCGCTCCGCGCCCGGAGCCGGCACCACCTCGGGGACGACCACACCCGCACGGGTCTCCACCTCGAAGCGCGTCTCGCCGACATAACCCTGAGCGAAGACGTAGGCGGCGAGACAGCGGATGCCGTTGCCGCACATCTCGCCTTCGGACCCGTCGGCGTTCCACATCCTCATGGCCAGGCGGCCGGAGGGCGCGCGGGAGATGAGGATGAGGCCGTCGGCTCCGACACCGAAGTGCCGGTCGGAAAGCTCTACGGCCAGGCGCGGGAGGTCGACGTCACGAGGCAGGCCGGGCCCGCCGACGGTGTCGACGAACACGTAGTCGTTGCCACAGCCGTGCATCTTCACCAGGCTGAGCGTCGCGCCGGGACCGGTATCTACCGGCGTTCCCTCCCCGCGGGTCAAGCCTTCCTCAGGGCGCGGTCGAGCGCCTCCCTCACCCTCGCCTTCTCCTCGACGGGCCGGCCTGAGCGGGGGTCGACAGCCACACACCGGCCGTCGATGATGCGCGTCCGGACCTGCCCGCATGCGGCCGGGTTCCCGGCCAGATGCGGTGCGTCGAGAACGCCCGTCCGGACGGCCCGGGCCAGGGTGTCCGGGTCGGCCCACGGGTCCTCGACCCCCGGGCCGGCGAGTTCCCGCACCGCGTCGAGGATGACCCGCGCCTCGGCCACGAGCTCTTCCCGTCTGGCCTTCACCGTCGGGGCCGAGGTCATGTCCGGCAGGCCGGCCGCGCCGGCCCTGACGGCGCCGCGGGCTATCTTCACGCTCTCGACCACTTCCTCGGCTCGAGCGGCATGGTCGGCCTCGCTGTAGCCCACCACGTGGAGGATGTGCGGAGACAGGGACATCTGCAGGAAGGCCACGGCGGCGAGGTGTCCCTTGGCCTCGTCGAGGTCGGCCGGGAAGCTCGCCAGACCGGCCCTGACCTGACGGAAGGAGGTGAAGGTCTCGTCGTGGAGACCCTCGATGAGGTCTATCTTGGCCAGCATCTTCCCGAGGTCCATGTCGGGCCAGGTCCCGGCCGGCGTGTTGAACATGTACTGGCTGACGTAGTGCCTCACACCGCGCCGCTTGGCGTTGTACGCGGCCAGGAACGCCGCCGCCACGGCCACGGCGTCCGGGGCCTCACGCAGGCTCCAGTGGTGGGACTCGTTCACCTCCACCGGCACTCCCTGCTCGGCGTGCCAGGCCACGACCTCCATGTTCTCCCTGATGCTCTCGGGGAGCGCCCGCCGGCTCCGTCCGTCCAGCACGTTGTACCAGAAGAGGGGGACGGCGCACCAGGCGTTCCTTATCGTCTCCCGGAGCATCCTGGCCATCCGGAGGATGTCGCGCGTCCCGCTGTAGCAACGCATGAGGGGGTGGTTCCCGCGGCGGCTCGCCTCGTACAGCCGCCGGAAATCCTCCGGCCGGCGCAGAGGCACACCGCCGGCCCCCGTCTGGTCCTCCTCCATCTCCTCCGGGTGGAAGAAGTGTTCCTGAGCGTTCTGGTCCGGCCCGATGGAGATGACGTCGAGGACGCCCGACTCGGCCAGCAGGGCGCAGCCGCGGACCGTCTCCTCGAGGGACGGCCGTCCGTAGTGGTGCCGGAAGATGGGATAGGGCCGCGCGGCGGCGATGCGGTCCACCAGGTTGTCCGGGTGGGTCTTCGCGGCCGCCTCACGGTCCGCAGCGGCGGTGGGACGGCCGGGCCGGCCGGAGCCGGGAGTGGGCACAGCCACCTCGCCCCGGGCCGCCCGGCGCAGGAAATCGACGACCTCGCCCGGGTCTGTCCTCGGGCTGAAGACACGCGCGAACAGACCGCTCTCCCGGGCCACGCGGCACACGGGTTCGGTCCCGCCGAAGACCATCACCGGGCCGGGGCGCCCCACCCGGGAGGCGCGTTCCGCCAGCTTCCGGGATAGCTCGTCCAGAAGAGGCCCGATGGCCTCGGGGCTGAGGCGGTAGCTCACACCGACCATCGACGGCTCCAGCCGGTCGATGGCCTCGACCACCGCGTCTACCGGCTGGGCCGGCCCCAGGAACTCCGTCCGGAACCCCTCGGCCTCGGCCAGGGAGAGGAAGTGGACGATACCGGCCACATGGACGCAGTCTCCCAGGGCCGCCCCGACGACGAGCTTCTTCGGCCCACCGGGCGTCACGGGGCATCAGGCCCCATGAAGGCCTCGGCGTCGGAGGCGACGGTCTCGCCGTTCCAGCTCGACGTCGTCCGGGTCTGTGTGTGCGGCACCTTCCTCAGTCCGACCTTGACGAAGTCGATGATCTCCTCCACACCCATTCCTCCGAGTCCCACCGAAGCCAGGGTCCGGCCCTTCTTCACCCAGTCGACCCCTGTCAGGGCACAGGCGATGGTGATCAAGGACTCCATGACCGGAGCCGAGCGTCCGGCGGCCCGCGCCAGGTCGGCCAGGGGGACGAGGCTCATCGGCACGTCCTCGAAGACGTAGCGGTGCTCCAGGCTGGCCGGGGACTTCAGTCCCCCGTAGGCCTTGGTCCGTTGGATGGCCGTATACAGGTCGTCGGCCCGTGTGCCGTACACCGCCGCCAGCCACCTCCTGGCCGGGACGGCCCTCACCCGGTAGCTCTCAGCGATGGCCAGCCGTTCCTCGTCGACCCTTTCCAGGGCCCTGGCCACACCGCGGGTTATGCCCTGATGGTAGTAGTCGAACTGTGAAGCGGACTCTATCCACCCGGCGTTCAGCAAGGTCGGAGCCGGGTGGAAGATGGCCCCGATGTTGGAGAGGCCGGTCTCGAGCACGTTGGCCGCCGCGACGAACTGCGGCAGGACATGTCTGACCTGCCTCAGGACGGACGCCGTGCGGTAGGCGGGAAGGGCGGCCAGGTGGACCTTCCTCTTGACCCTGTTTATGCGTGAGACACCGGGCTCGACGCGCCGGCTGGCGAAGATGAAGGTCTCGGTCTCGGCGACGGTGAGCCCGGGCGGAGCCCCGTTCTCCCTGAGAACGTGCTGGAACTCCACCGCCCCGAGGGTTCGGCCCGGGTTGAGGATGATTATCTGGCCGGCCTGGAGGTAGGGTGCCATGGCACGGGCCAGGTCGCGGTGAGCCGAGGCCGGGACGGTCACGAGGATGACCCTGACCCCGTCGAGGGCCTCCTCCATGTCCGAGCTCACCACCTCGAGCCGGGCGAAGCCCGTCACCGCGCCCCTCAACCTGATGCCGCCCTGCCGTCGGATGGCCTCGACCGGCCCGGCCGAGCGGTTGTGTAAGCTCACCTTCTCACCCTTCAAAGCCAGATAGGCGGCTAGAGCCTGTCCTCCGTGACCGGCTCCGATGACGGCCCACGAGACCCGCTTGCTCCTCGCCATGAGCGCCACCTCCTTTTCGGCGTGTCCTTTCGTCGAGCAATAGGCGCAATTCAGTTAGATACTCCGTCCAAGAACTCCGGGACAGGAAGACCGCTGAGTAAGGCGGAAGGCTACCTGCGGCAAGGACCGGCCTGTCTAGCCCTTCTGACCGGGAACCGAACCGTCCCCGTCCGGCAGAGCGGGCTTTGCCTGACGTTGGTCATTCTATCACGCGCTACCTCATCCGGGCAAGCCCGCCGCGGCCGCGCACGCGCCGGGGCCGACCGGCGCCCGCCGCCGGCCCCGGTTCATTCCCCTCCGACCAGGTATCCGGCCTCCTCCAGGAGCGCCAGGCCCCACCCGGGGTCGACCGGGAGGACGATCTCGTCACCCAGGTACCCGAAGCCTCCGGGCAGAAGCGCCCCCGGAAGCGGCACGCCCTCCGACCCGGGTGCCGCGAGGTCTCCCGGGAGCTCCCCCGACGGCACGGCCAGAAGGTTCAGGGCGAGCCTGACCCTGAGGTCGTCGAAGGGCGGGCGGCGGCAGTTCAGCTCGAGGAAGACCGCGTGCCAGCCCGGCTCGGAGAGCACCACCGCCGTGCCGGCCTCCTCCAGGGCGCGGGCTTCTCCCGGCCCGAGGGCCGGGGCCAGAGTCCCCGGGCTCTCGAGGAGCATCTCCACCCGCCGCTCGGGTTCGGGCACACAGCGGAAGACCACCTCGCGCAGGCCCGGAGGCCCGGTCGGAGGCATCTCCGGGCACCCCCCGTAGTAGCCCTCCCATCTGACGAGGACCTCCCGGCCTCCGCCGCCCCCCGGAGCGAAGCGGAAGGGCCCCGTCCCGACGGGAGCCCGGGCGAACCGCTCCGGTCCCACCTCCTCGTAGTGGGCGGCCGGCACCACCGGCTGGAGCCCGTGGAGCTCGAGGAAGCCGGGGAACGGCACCGAGAACTTGAAGACCACCTCCCTTTCGCCCCTCTCGAAGACGTCCACCCTGACCCCGGGGGGAACGCGCCCCTCGAGGGCCTTGGTGTAGGTGAAGACCACGTCGCGGGCCTGGAGAGGCTTGCCGTTATGGAAGAGGACCCCCTCCCGCAACTTGACGACGAGTTCGCGGGCCGTCGGGGAGTATTCCCAGGATTCGGCGAGCTCAGGCAAGAGGGTCCCGTCAGGCCCCACGGTGACCAGGGCGTCGAACAGGCACCGCAGGATGACGCCTGCCTGGGGGTCCGGCGGGGCGAACGGGTCCAGCGGCGGGAGCCGGGCAAGACCCAGGAGCACCGTGACCCTGCCTTCACCTCCAGAGACCCTGGCGTCGTGCAGGGAGACGCCACCCATCGGCCCCGGCACCCAGCCGGTCACGTCGGGCGTGGAGGCGTCATAGAGGGGGAGCACAGCCCCCCGCACCCAGGGCAGCTCCTCGAGCAGCATCTCCTGCAGGACCCTGGCCAGTCTCTCCTTCTCCTCCGGCTTCCAGCGGGTCAGGAGGCCCGCCAGGAGAAGGTCTGTCTCCGGGTTGGCGTACCCGGTGAAGTTCTCCGCTCCACCCGTGGTCAGCTTGGCCACGGCCATCCCGAGAGGGGCCGGGTGGGGCCCGGCCCAGCCGACGACCCAGGCGTCGGCCACTCCGGCCCGGGCCCGGGCGATTATCCGGGACCGGTCGCGGACCGAGACGTCAGCCCGCAGCCCGAAGGCCCGGAAGCGCTCCGCATAGGCTCGGGCCGCGGCGGCGTGCGCGGGGTCGGCCTCGATGGTGAAGACCATGCGCACCGGCTCGCGGCTCCCCACCGGCTCCCCGGCCGCGTCCGGCCGTATCCGCACCTCCCGGGCGCATCCGCAAGAAGACAAGGTCGCCGCACACAGAAGCCAGCCCGCGAAGAAGACGGAGACCGTGGCTCTGGTCGTCAACGGAACCATCCTCCGCTCCGGACGGGTGGTCGAAGGACAGGTGGACGAGTGCCTTCCTCTGCTCCTATGCGGGCGGAAGGCGGGTTATGAGGCCGAGCGCGGTGGGGTGGGCGGCACCGGAACCGGAGGCCGTTCCCGCGCCGGGACCTGCGCCGGCGCCGTCAGAAGCCCCCGCAACGGCCGCACTGGGCGCAGGTGGAGTGTGGGTCGAGGTAGAGGCGGCGGCCGGCCATGAGCTGGACCGGCGTCGCCCGCCGGCACAGGGTCGCCGGAAGCCATGAGGCCATGTAGAAGCAGGCGACGGCGAGCACGACCGCCCCCGCCGCAGCCGACGGTGTCAGCATGAGGAGCAGCTCGGAGGAGACGTCCAGAGCCCGCACGACCGCCCATCCGCCGGCCAGGCCCAGGACGAGCCCGCCGGCGGCCACGAGTCCGCCCTCGAGGAAGAGGAGGTGGAAGACCTCGTCGTCCTCCGCCCCCAGGGCTTTCAGGACCCCGAGCTGGGTCTTGCGCTGGAGGAGGGACAGGAGCATCACGTTGAAGACGCCGAGCCCCGCCAGCATGAGGACGGTCGTCTTCACCACGCGGGCCGGCGACAAAAGCCCGCCGACGGCCCGGTAAGAGACCTGGGCCGGAAGTCCCTCCCACCAGAGCGTCGCCTCCGGGAAGTAGGATTCGAGTCGGCGGAGGGTCTGGCGGAGGGTGCTGCCGGAGCGCACCCACACCGCGACGGCGTCCGGCCGCGGGCCGGCGGGACCCGTCGGCCCGGCTCCCAGCCGGTCTCTGAGAGCCAGCGAGTCCTCGAGACCGACCAGCACGGACTCTGCCAGCAGGTCGTCGTGAGCCTCGAACAGGCCGGCCACGACGAAGGCCTCTCCGGAGAACCCGAGCGGGGTCTCGACGCCCACCTGAAGCAGGTCCCCCGGCTCGAGCCCCGCCGCTTCGGCCAGCCGTCTGGGGACCAGCGCCTCCCCGGGTCCCGGGCTCGGCCCGTCCGGGCCTGCCGGCCAGAGGCGGCTGTCCGGCGCGAGGCCCACGACCCACCGCCGGCCGGCCGACGTGAGCGCCTCCCAACGGTCGAAGACCTCGAACCCCCCGACAGGGGCCGCCCAGGCCAGGTCCTCCGGGGGCCGGGCTCCCTCACCGCCCAGCCCGAAGGCCAGGACGTCCGCCGGCAGGCGGAGCACCTCCGTGCGGCGGGCCACGTCGACCGCGCTGCCGTGAGATGCGGCCGAGAGGGTCAGATAGACCACGACACCGGCCGCCAGACAGAGCCCCACCAGGAGGTGGCGCAGGGGCCGCCTCTTCACGGCCCTCAGGGCCAGCGGACCGTACAGAGGCATCCGACGCCCGAACTCCCGGAGCCGGCGCGGGTGCAGGGACCGTACGAGGTTGACAAGCCCCTGCCCGAGCACCTCCAGCAGGCTCAGCAAGCCCCCGTCCCCTCCCTCTCCTCCAGCGCCTGGACCTCGCCGTCCCTCATGCGGACGACCATGTCGGCGTGTTCGGCGAAGCCCGGGTCGTGCGAGACGACCACGAACGTCTGCCCCTTCTCCCGGTTGAACCGCCGGAAGAGCTCCATGATGTCCTCGCTGTTCTTCGAGTCGAGGTTCCCGGTCGGCTCGTCGGCGAGGACGATGGCCGGGTCGTTGGCCAGGGCCCGGGCCACGGCCACCCTCTGCTGCTCACCGCCGGAGAGCTCGTAGGGGGTGTGCCGCGCACGGTGCGACATCCCGGTCGCCTCCAGGAGGGCGGCCGTCCGCGAGGCTATCTCCGCCGGCGGAAGCCCGGCGAGCCTCATGGGAAGGGCCACGTTCTCCTCTGCCGTCAGGTCGGAGAGAAGGTTGAAGAACTGGAAGACGAACCCTATCTCCGTCCTCCGCAACCTGGCCAGACCGGATTCGTCGAGCCGGCTGTAGGCCAGGCCCTTGAGGACGACGTCACCTCGGGTCGGGCGGTCAAGGCCGCCGAGCAGGTTCAGGAGGGTGGTTTTCCCGCAGCCCGAAGGGCCGGTGATGACGACGAACGCCCCTCGCGGGACGGCGAGGTCGACCCTCTTGAGGGCCCAGACCCCCTCACCCACAGGGAACCTCCTGCCCAGGGCGGTGGCCTCGAGTATGGCTTTCACGTCCTTTGCTTCTCCCTTCGGCCGGCCGGGACGCCCCACGGCGGCGGGCTCCGGCGGCTGGCCTATCTGTCGGTCAGAAGGGCCGCCGACGGCGTCCGGGCCGCCTCCCACGCGGGGAGCAGCCCGAAGACGAGGGCCGTCAGGGTCGTCGTGCCGACCACGACGGCGGCGGCCTCGAGCGTCAACGCCAACCCCTCGACGAAGGTCACCGAGGAGCCGAGAAGGGTGAGGGTCGCCAGGAAGCGGATGGCGGCGAACCCTATGAGCGAACCTGTGAGCGAGTAGCCGACAGCCTCGGTCAGGATGAGGACGACGATGTCGCGGCCTGTCGACCCGATGGCCTTCAAGACCCCGATCTCACGCCTCCTCTGCGTGACGAGGATGTACATGTTGGCCACGACGAGGAGGCCCGCGGCCAGGAAGGCCACGAACGACAGCTCCCGCTTGACGTCCACGGCAAGGGTCGACCTCGACCGGTAGGCCCTGACGACGTCGACCCCGGAGCCGTCCTCGGAAAGATAGGCCTCGTAGTGCAGGCCGGACAGGGCGGCCTCCTGGGGGACGGTCAGGACCGAACAGTGCGGCAGGGCCTCGGCGAGGGTCCGGGCGACGGTCTTGGCGTGGACCATGGTCTCCACGGTCACGCCGAGTTGGCCCGTGTAGCGCAGGGGAGCGCCCGAGACCTCGGCGTAGATCCTGTCGAACGTGCCGGCCGGCACCCAGACCTCGGGCTCGTCGATGGCCACCGGGACCCGCGGCGGCGGGTCGGCCCGGTCCTCACTCGAGACCCCCCGGAGCGGGACCGTCCCCAGAGAAAGGGAGTACCTCCCGTGGACCAGGAAGTAGTAGGTCCGCGGCTCCGAGTAGTCCAGGAGGGGCTCGCCGCCCGGGCCGAACCCCCTGACGGTCGGCACCTCGAGGACCAGCCGGCTTCCGGGCCATAGACGGGCCAGCTCCGGCACGGCCTCGTTGACCAGCGCGACCCACTCCCCGTCCTGCTCCTCGCGGAAGTAGCGGCCGACGGTCACCGAACCCGGCATCCTGTAGCGCTCCCTGTCGGCGGCGATGTCCCGCCCCCGCAGGGTGACCCGGAGACGGCCGCCGTCCTCGAAGACGACGTAGGCCCGGAGCAGACGACCGGGCTCCCAGTCGGCCACACCCTCCACCTCGCCGAGACAGGCCGGCAGGTCCTGGAGGTCGAACACCGCCGGCGGGGCGTCGGCAGGCGAGAGGTAGCCCCGGGCGAGCTCCGGATGGAAGAACCGGGCGTCGGTCAGAAGGTCGGGGTCCGGTCTCCGGAGCTCCCAGCGGTCGGCCTCCCCGCCGGGCGAGTCGAAGACGAAGCGGTTGGGGTAGATGAGGATGTCCGCCCCCACCATCTGCCGGTACGGCAGGTGGGCGAACTCGGCGTAGCCTGTGGCCAGGGACATGGTGAGGGTCATCAGACCCGACGCCACCATCATCCCCAGGATGATCATCCCCGTCCGGTTCCAGTTCCGGGCCACGTTCCGGACGGCCATCCGGACGAAGACCACGCCTCCACCTCCGCTCAGGGTCCTGACCTTTCCTACGAGGCACCCGGCACCGAGGTTTCGCCTCGCGGGGGCGCCGGGCCCGCCCCCGGGTCCGGGGCCCGCTACGAAGCCCCGCCACGCGACCCGCTTCCGGGGGTCCGACCGACCGCTCCGCGGCGCGACCCGTGCTATATTAGACCCGGCGGAACGACCGGCCCCGAGCGGGCTGCGCGGAGGGGGACGAGCGCGGGGTGGCCTACGACACCTTCCTGACCGCCGCCACGGCGGCGGAGCTCGACGGGCTTCTAAGAGGCCGCACCCTGCTCCAGGTCGAGGCCCTTCCCGGAAGAGACCTCCGCCTCGTTTTCGGCCCCCGCCGCGAACCCGTCTTCGTCGTTCTCGCCGGAGAGCCTTTCCCGTGTGTCTACCGTTCGCGGCCGGAGTCCGGCCGTCTGCTGGCCCCCGAGACCCTCCTTGAGGACCCCGCCCCGGGGCTCGGACAGTTCGCCCGCGTGCTCGAGGCCAGGCTGGCCGGCCGCGGGCTGAAGGGGGTCAGGCACCTCCCGTGGGAAAGGGTTGTCGAGTTCGCCTTCTCCCCGCGGGAAGGCCTGCGTCAAGACCTTCGCACACCCTTTCTCGTCCACGAGGCGGCTCCCAAGCCGGCCAGGGTCGTCCTTCTCGACGGCGACCGGGCGGTCGCCGCCACCTGGCCCCCCGCGGAGGACGACCGGCTGACCAGAGGCGCCGTCTACTCGCCTCCCCCCGCACGGGCGGGCCTCTCACCGGCCGACCTGCTCCAGCAGTGGAAGACCTTCACCGGCGCACCCGCCGAGGCCGGCTCTCCGGAGCCGGACGGGTCTGGCCGGACCCCGTCAGCGCTCCGACATCTGACGAGAAGGCTCCTCTCCGCGGCTCCGGCCCTCGGGCCGGTCGTCGCGGAGGAGGTCGCCCGTCGGGTCCTCAAGGCGGCAAGAAGGACCGCGCGGCCGGCGGAGTCTCGGACCGGAGAAGGCGCGGAGCTCCCGGCGGCCCTGCGCTCCGCGCTCTCCGATGTGGTCTCCCTCTACCCGGCCGGCCCCTGGAGCCCGGCCGTCATCGTGTC